>Ga0209125_1000019_pt1 | contig 326425 bp, 294 predicted proteins | sample BarGraIncub1131A_FD_184503 | JGI IMG/M metagenome (GOLD analysis project Ga0209125, IMG submission 184503) | Arctic peat soil microbial communities from Barrow, Alaska - Barrow Graham LP Incubations 11-31A (SPAdes) (version 2) | ecosystem: Environmental > Terrestrial > Soil > Wetlands > Peat...
ATTTATGTTAATGACAATCGCTATTATTCTTATCGTTCTTTGGCTTCTGGGCGTCGTCACCGCTTATACTATTGGTGGATTTATTCATATTCTTTTGGTAATAGCAATTATTATGTTTTTGGTTCAGATAATTAAAGGAAGAAAGTAATATAAAATTAACAACGTATGCCTTTTAAAAGCCAAGCTCAACGCAAATGGATGTTTGCCAATAATCCAGAAATGGCTGAAAGATGGGCCAAGGAAACCCCCAAGGGTAAAAAGCTACCCAAAAAAGTAAAGAAAAACAAATAGCCCACCTGATGATTTCGTCAAAGAAATAATGTCGTCTAAATTAGATAGTTTTTCTTAATTTTTTAATATTTACGCGAATAAAGTTCGAAAGCAGTCCTCCAAGCAAATTTACAAAATAGTACTTTCGTGCTATTTTTATTTTATAAATATCTTTAATTCCTATTTTATGAATTTAGAAAATTATCTAAACAATAAACCAAAATCGCCTGAGAACATAAAGATATTAGACCAATTATTAGAAAAGCTAAAAACTCCGGAAGAATTATTGGAGTATATGGAGAAAAATATTGAATATGGTTATGTTGGCAAGGAAAATAAAAAAATATATACTTCCAGTGATTCTGCTTTTGATGATGATTTTGATACCGATTTTTATAAATATTGAATAAAATATTTTTTTAGGCGTATTATAAAATAGATGATTTTATGAATATATTACAAAAACACAAGCTATCTTGGTTGAAGAAAGAATTCTGGGTGAGCGTTATTTTTGGGCTTATTTTAGTAATGGTTAGTTTAGTGGCAAATAATTATGCTCAAATTTATGCTGCTAATCATGTTAATAATTCAGAAAGTGACATTTTACTAGACAATATTCCGGCTATAGATGTACATTTGGTTTATTCTGAAGGAGCTATTTTGTTTATCATTATTTTAGTTGTCATCCTGTTATACGAGCCAAAATATATCCCATTTATTCTTAAAAGTTTAGCTGTTTTCATTATTTTTCGGTCATTTTTTATGATTCTTACTCATCTGGCTCCACCCACCGCTCAAATATATATTGACCCAACGGATTATATTCAGCGACTAAGTTATGGTAATGATTTATTTTTTTCTGGACACACCGGTCTTCCTTTTCTTTTAACTACAATTTTTTGGCATAAAAAATATCTAAAATGTCTATTTCTTATCTGTACCTTAATTGGCGCAACGACTGTTATTTTAGGTCACTTACATTATTCAATTGATGTTTTTTCGGCTTTATTTATTTCTTTTGGCATTTTTCATATTTCTAAAGTTTTATTTCCAAGGGATTATAATCTTATTAATTCATCAAATTAAAACCCAAAGGAAACCCTGTATGAAAAAAGACTATCTTCAGATAGTCTTTTTGAAATGCGTGGAAGAGGTCATTATATTCTATTGACAGCGAATCCACTTTGTAATATACTTAGACAGTCTAACAATTATATAATCTAATATTATGAAAAATGTCAGTATTGAAGAACTCATTTCTTTAATGTTTATGGCTGGTCGTCTAATGCGTGAGCAAACAGTTGATCACGGAACTCATTGTTCTTTGTCTATCGCTCAAATAAAAATTCTCTCTATTGCTAAGAATGGCGAGACACCAACCATGAAAGAAGTCGCACACTCACTACTGATTACTTCACCATCGGCCACGGCGGCGATTAATCAGCTAGTTAAAAATGGTTATTTAGAAAGAATTTCTGATAAAAGCGATCGTCGGATTATTCGTCTAAAAATAACGGCTAAAGGAAAGAAGACTTACGAGGATCATTACAAAATACTTATTGAAAAAATAGCTGAAGTTTTAAAAAATTTAAATGCTCAAGAAAAAGCGGCTTTTGCCGGCATCTTCAAAAAAATAATTAACGCTTATCAAAGATAATATGTCTATTAAATTTCTCAAAAATCCCATTACCATTGTAATTATAGCTGGTATCATCGGTTTATCTATTGGCACTTATGCTTATTTCAGCGGTTCTAAAAAACAAAACAATGATGGTGTTTTAGTTTCTCGCATGGACTTAATTCAAGAGGTAACGGCGACTGGTAAAATAAAACCAGCTGAAAATGTTGACTTAGCTTTTGAAAGGGGAGGTAAAATTAGTGGTGTCTACGCTAAAGTTGGTGATCGTGTTGAGGCTGGAAAAATTTTAGTTAGTACTGAAAGTACTGATTATTCCGCTCAAGTTTCACAAGCTCAAGCCTTATTAAGTGCTCAAGAAGCTAAATTAGCAGAACTTAAAAGAGGTTCTCGTCCTGAAGAGTTACAGATTCAAGAATCAACCGTCACTAACGCTGATTTAGCTAAGAGTGAAGCAGAACAAAATATTGAAACGGTTAAAAATAAGGCAGCTGCTAGTTTAGATGATGCTTATAATAATTTGTTAACTGCCTCGCAAGATGGTGCTGAATATGGTAAATCAGCTTTATTTTTTGCTACTGATTTGCAATATGCTCACTATAGTCAAAGCTATCAACTGGGATCAGACATTGCCAGTGCTAAAGAGTCAGCTATTTTTGAATTCTTAGGAACCGCTAAGGCTGGTAATTTTGCTAAAGAATTTATTGGACAACTTAATGGCGGTGCTTATGGTCAGATGCTAAGCGCTGTTAGTGATCCCAGCCAACAAAATATTGAAACTGCTGGTAAATCAATAGTTTCTTCTTTGCGTAGCATCAAAGCTATCTTGGATATAATTCCTGTTAATGAAACTTTAACAGTTGCCGAAAAAGCTAATTTAGATTTAACTAAAAATACTCTTAATACTAAGATTTCTGTTTTAACCGCTAAACAGAAAGCTATTGAAGTTCAAAAAACGACTAATTCTAATAGTTTAGCGATCGCTCAAGCAGCCTTAGTTAGTGCTAATAATAATTTAACTAGTGCTAAAGATGGTTTAATTTTAAAGAAAGCGGGAACCGCTATTGAACAAATTAGAGCACAAGAAGCAACTGTTGCTCAAGCTCGTGCTAGTGTGCAAAATGCGGCCGCTCAATTAGGTAAAACGGTTATTAAAGCGCCAATTACTGGTACTATTTCCAAACTAGATATTAAAGTTGGGGAAATGGTAACTCCAATGGCGTCGGTTGTTTCTATGATTTCTGATGGTAAGTTTGAAATTGAAACTAATATCTCGGAAACTGATATTGCTAAAGTAAAAATTAGTGATTCTTCTAAGATCACTATCGATGCTTATGGCAATGATGTTATTTTTGAAGCAGTTGTGACAGCTATTGATCCTGCCGAAACTTTAGTAAATAGTGTTGCTACTTATAAAGTTACTTTGCAATTTAAAATGGATGATGCTCGCATTAAATCTGGTATGACAGCTAATATCAAATTAAATTCTCAGGAACGTCAAAATGTAATCGCTGTGCTTGATAGTGCCGTGGTAACTCGTGGCACTGATAAATTTGTGTTAATTAATAATGGTAGTCCTTCTCCGGAACAACGAAAGGTAGAAACTGGGATTAAAGGCGTCAATGGTTATATCGAAATTATTTCTGGTTTAAGTGAAGGGGAAAGAGTAATTAATTTTGGTAATAATCAATAATTTATTTATATGACAGAAAAAAATACTAAACAAAACAATCGTGGTTTAATTCTAGCGATTATTCTGGCCGTTATTATTATTGTCGTGTCTTCTACCTATCTTTACTTTTCACTGATTGGTGGTCGCATTTATACTGATAAAGCAGCCGTATCGGCGCCAACTATTAATTTAGCGCCTCAAGGCTCTGGGTTACTTGAAGAAATTTTAGTAAACGTTGGTGATAGTGTGCCCGCTAATACAGTTGTGGCTCGCATTGGTAATGAACTTATTAAAACAAAAGTGGTGGGTGTAATTATGGCTACTCAATCTGACACTGGAAAATTATTTAATCGCAGTGAAACTGTGGTTAGTATGTTTGATCCTAATGAACTTCGGGTGGTTGGCCGCATTGATGAAGACAAAGGCTTAAGTGATGTTAAAGTCGGCCAAGAAGTTGAGTTTACGGTTGATGCTTATGATTCTAAAAAATATACTGGTGTTGTTGATGAAATAAGTCCAGCTTCTCGCGAAGGTGACGTCGTTTTCAATATTTCTGATAAAAGAGAAGTCAAACAATTTGATGTTAAAGTCAGATTTGATATCAGTAAATATCCAGAATTAAAAAATGGTATGTCCGCTAAGATGTGGATTAAAAAATAGTTTATATGGCGGAAAATGTTACTCTCGAAAAATCTAATCTTAAATGGTGGGTTTTGTTTACGGTTATTATTGGTACTTTTTTAGGCCGGCTTGATCAAACCATTGTTAACTTAGCACTACCAAAAATTATTGATAATTTTGGTATTACCATCGCTTCGGCTGGTTGGATTGCGACGGCTTATATTTTAGCTAATGCCGTCTTTGTGCCGATTTGGGGTAAACTCGGTGATACTTTGGGCCGTAAAAAAGTTTATATTATTGGTTTCTTAATTTTTATTATTGGTTCAGTGCTCGCTGGTTTTGCTTGGAATTTAAGTTCCATGATTGTGTTTCGGATTATCCAAGCCATTGCTAGTTCCGCTGATTATCCAACGGCCATGGCTATTTTAGCGGTTACCTTTAAAGAGGGCAAAGAACGGGCTCAAGCTTTGGGTTTATGGTCGGCTTCCTTTGCGGCGGCGGCGGTGTTTGGTCCTTTAATTGGTGGGCCATTAATTGATAATTTTGGTTGGCGTTCCGTTTTTTTAGTAAATTTACCAGTCGGTATGGTTGGTATCTTTATGGCCTTAAAATTTATTAATGAATCAGTGTCCGAGGTTAAAACAGTTAAGTTTGATTGGTGGGGGGCAATTACTTTAGGCGGTGCTTTATCTTCCTTGGTTTTAGTTTTAGACCAAGGTCTTAGTTGGGGTTGGTTTTCTGTGAATAGTATTTTATGTTATATCTCAATGGTAATATTTTCGATTATTTTCTCATTTATAGAAAGAAAACATCCTGAACCAATTGTTGATTTTAAATTCTTTAAAATTCCCGCTTTTGTGAATACTCTTTGGAATAATTTTATTGTCTTTATGGGAATGATGGGCGGTGTCTTTTTGATTCCAATTTTTGCTCAAACTTTTCTTGGTTATAATGCCACTCAGACTGGTTTCTTATTTATGCCCATGGCGTTTGCCATGATGCTGGCAGCTCCAATTGGCGGTCGTTTAACCGGTCGAGTTGAGCCACGTTATGTAATCATAGCTAGTACTTTGGTGGCAGCTATTGGTTTGTATTGTTTTTCTTTTTTAGATCCTCGTTCAACAGCGATTGATATTATTTGGCCTTTATCTTTAATGGCTTTTGGTATCGGTTTTGGTATGGCACAGCGAACTAATATTATTGCGACCGTTGTGCCTAATCACGAAATTGGTATAGCTTCTTCAATTTTAGCGTTAGCTCGTAACATTGCAGGTGCTTTTGGTATCGCAGTGTTTGGTACCATTTTAACTAAAACGACTGAGAGTAATGTGATGAAAATTATGGCTAACAGTTCTTTTAATATGACCAGTATTTTAAATTATAAAGAAGCACTGGGACTGATTTCTTTAAAGGCTCAAGTGTCAGCTTATGGTACCGTTTTTATTGTGGCTTCTTTAGTTTTACTCTTTGGAGCAATTACTGCTTTTTGGATTAAAGTTAGCAAAGAAGATATGAAAGCCGCCGGAGAGGTTGTGGTTGAATAAAAAACTTGATTTGTTATTGAGCATTTTTTATTGCTATAATAAAATCACAATATCGGAAATTGCTAACAAATAGTTAAGAAGATGTCCGAGTTTCGATAATTTACTAAGTAATTATTATGCTTAAGATTTTTAAATATTTAAAGCCCTATACTCTTCAGATAATTGCTTTGATTGTCTTGGTTTTTGGCACCGTTGCCGCGACTCTTCAGCTACCAGATTACATGGCTAAGATTATTAATGATGGTATTATTAAACAGAATAATAGCTTGATTTTTCAGAATGGATTTTTAATGCTTTTGGTTTCTTTAGGTGGAGCGGTCTGTACTATTGGAGTCGGTTATTTAGCTTCCAAGATTGCCACTGGTTTTAGCCGGGATCTTAGGAATAAAGTATTTTCTCGCGTGGAAAGTTTTTCTTTGACCGAATTTAATAAATTTTCAACCGCTTCGCTCATAACTCGCTCTACCAACGATATTCAACAAATTCAAATGGTAACGGCGATGCTGCTGAGAATGGTTTTACAGGCCCCCATTATGGGAATTTGGGCAATTTTTAAGGCTTATCATTTAGCGCCTTCACTTTCCTGGGTAATTGCTTTGGCGGTGGTGGTTTTATTGGGGGTTATTTTGATAATGTTTGCGGTGGCGTTGCCAAAATTTAAAATTTTGCAGAAGCTGGTTGATCGGCTTAACCTGGTAACTAGAGAAAATTTGACTGGTCTACGTGTTATTCGGGCATATAACAATGAAAAAATTGAAGAGGCTAAATTTGAAAAAGCCAATGTTGATTTAACGGCGGTTAATCTTTTTGTAAATCGGCTGATGGTGATAATGCAACCAGCGATGATGTTAATTTTGAATTTAACTTCAGTTTTAATCGTCTGGCTAGGGGCGCACTTAATTAATTCCGGAAATTTAGAAATTGGTAATATGATTGCCTTTATGCAATACGCGATGCAGGTGATTATGGCCTTTTTGATGATTTCAATTGTTTTTATTATGGTACCGCGGGCTTCAGTCTCAGCGGAACGAGTTAATGAAGTAATTGAAACAGAGCCGATTATTAAAGATCCAGCCCAACCAATCGCTACTGATAATATTTCTCATGATGGAACACTGGAATTTAAAAATGTTACTTTTGGTTATCCCAGTGCCGATACGCCAGTCTTAGAAAATATTTCTTTTAAAGCTAATTCTGGCGAGACAACGGCTTTTATTGGTTCAACCGGTTCAGGCAAATCAACTTTAATAAATTTAATTCCTCGGTTTTATGATGTTAGTTCCGGCGAAATTCTTCTCGACGATGTTAATATATGTGAATACAAACTGACTGATCTTTATGCCAAAATTGGTTATGTACCACAAAAGGGTGTTTTGTTTTCGGGAACAGTAGAATCAAATATTAAGTATGGTGCGCCGAAGGCGGATGATAGTGAAGTAAAAAAATCAGCGGAAACTTCACAAGCTGAGGAATTTATTAATAACCTCGAGGGTAAATTTAAGGCGTCTATTGCTCAAGGTGGAGTTAATATTTCTGGCGGTCAAAAGCAACGATTAGCAATTGCCCGCGCCTTAGTTAAGAAACCAGAAATTTATATTTTTGATGACAGTTTTTCGGCGCTTGATTTTAAAACGGATGCCAAACTTCGCCAAGCCCTAAAAAGTGAAACTACTAATAAAACTGTTTTAATTGTGGCCCAAAGAATCTCTACTATTTTGTCGGCCGAAAAGATTATTGTGCTCGATGAGGGCAAGATTGTTGGTGTCGGAACTCATGAGCAGCTACTTAAAAATTGTGACGTTTATCGCGAAATTGCTTATTCACAACTTTCCGAGGAAGAGTTGTATGCTTATAAGATTGAGGTTGATCGTGCCAAATTAAAAATTGAGAAAAAAGAAGTTTAATATGAGTAAAAATTCTAAATCACAATTTAATACCGCGAGTAATAGTCAGTCAAAATCGCCATTATTGGGTGGGCCGGGTGGCGCTGGACGTGGTGGAATGAAACTGGTTGAAAAGCCAAAAAACTTTTCAGCGGCGATTAAAAAGCTATTTTTATATACAAAACCATTTTGGGTGGCGATAATTTTTGTGTTTATTTTTGCCATAGCCAGCACCATTTTTGCTATAGTCAGTCCTAAGATTCTCGGTAATATGACTAATTCTGTTGTTAGTGATTTTATCACTATAAAATCTTCCGGCCAGATTATAACTAGCGTCAACTCTGCAAAACCACAAATAAATTTTGGTAAGCTCGAATTTTTTGTGATTGAACTTTTAATTCTTTATATTTTAAGTGCCATTTTTAGTTACATTCAAGGCTGGATTATGACTGGCGTTTCGCAGAAAATTACTTACCAGTTTCGTCGTGATATTTCTGAAAAAATTAATCGCTTACCTTTGGCCTACTTTGATAAAAGAACTTTCGGCGAAGTTTTATCGCGGGTGACCAATGATGTTGATACTGTCAGTCAAACCCTAAATCAGAGTTTGACTCAAATTGTCACCTCAATCACGATGATTATTGGGATTTTGATTATGATGTTTTCAATTTCTTGGCCGATGACACTCGTTTCATTAATACTTATTCCCTTTAGTTTTATTTTGATTGCGATGATTGTCAAAAAATCGCAGCATTATTTTAAAGAACAACAGGATACTCTCGGTGAGATTAATGGCCATATTGAAGAGATGTACGCCGGTCATAACGTTATGCGGGTTTTTAATGGTGAAGAGCGGTCAATTAAAAAATTTCAAGAAATTAATACCAAACTTTTTAGCAGTGCTTGGAAGTCACAGTTCTTATCAGGTTTGATGATGCCGATTATGACCTTCGTTGGCAATTTGGGTTTTGTCGGAGTCTCGGTGGTCGGTGCTTGGTTGGCTATTTCCGGCCGAATAAGAATCGGTGATATTCAAGCCTTCATTCAATATGTTAATCAGTTTAATCAGCCGATCATTCAAACGGCTAATATCGCCAATGTAATGCAGTCAACGGCCGCCGCCGCGGAACGAGTTTTTGAATTTTTAGATGAACCAGAAGAAATTAACGAAGACAATAAAAAATTTGTACCGTCAGTTATTAAAGGTGAAGTGGGGTTTGATAAGGTAGTTTTTGGTTATGATAAAGATAAAGTTATTATTAAAAATTTTAGTGCTTATATTAAACCTGGCCAAAGAATTGCTATTGTCGGCCCGACTGGCGCCGGTAAAACAACAATAGTGAATTTGTTGATGAGATTTTATGATGTTAACCAGGGTACGATTAAAATTGACGGTGTTGATACGCGTGAAATGAAACGTTCGAACGTTCGCCAATATTTTAGCATGGTTTTACAGGATACTTGGTTATTCAACGGAACAATTCGTGAAAATATTGCCTATGGCAAACCGGACGCAACCGATGAAGAGATAGTTGCCGCTGCCAGGGCAGCGCATGCTGACCACTTTATTCATGCTTTGCCTCAGGGCTATGATTTAGAATTAAATGAAGAAGCGGATAATATTTCTCAGGGCGAGAAACAATTATTAACAATTGCCAGAGCGATGTTAGCTAAAACCTCGATGTTGATTTTAGACGAGGCGACGAGCTCGGTTGATACCAGAACGGAAAGTCTAATCCAAAAAGCCATGGATAATTTAATGAAAGATAAGACTAGTTTTGTTATTGCTCATCGTCTTTCAACTATTCGTACTGCCGATTTGATTCTGGTTATGGATGACGGTAATATTGTTGAGCAGGGGACTCATCAGGAATTGCTGGCTAAAAACGGTTTCTATGCCTCGTTATACAATAGTCAATTTGTTACTAGTTTAGTTATATAGAGGTAAATTATATATTAAAAAATACTCTTTAAATAAGTTATGATAACTTTTTTAAAATCACAATTTATGATATACTAACTAACCAATTGAGTCTCGGATATTATTAAATTTATAATTAGATAATACTTCTATGATAAATATAATAAAAAAATCATTTAGCATCTTTTTACTGGTCGTAATTATATTTAATTTTAGTTCAATAAATTGTGCTAACGCCGCTACAGATAGCAGTATTATTCCTGTTATGTCTTTTGGAAAGGCCAGTTGGTATGTTTATGAGGGTGGTTTATTTGCCGCTTCTCCAGACTATATAAAAGGTACAGAATTAAGGGTTACTAACACAAATAGTCCAGAAAAAAGTATAGTTGTAACAGTAAATGATTACGGACCAAATAGAATTCTTCATCCTGATAGAGTTATTGATTTAGATAAAGTAGCTTTTGCTGCTTTAGCTCCTGTTGAGGCAGGAATAATAGATGTTAAAGTAGAATTAGTTTTAAAAGATGAGTTTAAAGCTCAGCCCGTTATTACTTCAAATTTATCAGTAACTTCTACTGAAGATTTAAGTAGAAGGACTGTTGTAGCTACTATTACTACGAATTATAATGATGGCGAACTTTGGCAGGACAATAAAACTGGTGGCGTTTATTATGTAAATAATTCTACTAAACAACCCTTAACTGATCGTATTTTTTTAAAAACAATTTTTAAGGGAGAGAAAATTATTTCAAAAACGCCAGCTACTTTAGCAAATCTAAAAACAATCTTCCCGGTTATTCTACCTAATGGTTATTTAATAAAAACCGCAACTAGCTCGGCTGTTTATTTAGTTTATAATAATCAAAAAAGAGCTTTTTTAAATGGTAATATTTTTGAACAACTAGGTTATTTCTGGAATGATATTATAATAGTACCAGATAAAATAATTAATCAATACTCTGAAGGAATAACTGTAACTGCCAATCTGGCCAATGCTCAAACGGTTGAAGAAATACCAAAAGAAGTCGTCAAAGAAGTTGTTCCAGAAATAATCATAACTGCTAAGTCAGCTGTTATTTTAAATGCTACTAACGGAGAAGTAATTTATTCAAAAAATGCCTCTGAACAATTACCGTTAGCTAGCTTAACTAAAATGGTAGCTCTTAAAGTTTTTTTAGACACTAAACCTAACTTAAATAAAATAGTAACCTATAAAGTGCAGGATGAAAATTATAATTATGAATATGCCAGTAAAAGCGAATTAGCTAGACTAACAGTTAGTGATGGTGAAACGATGACTATTAGAGATTTGTTATACTCATCGTTACTGGGTTCGGCTAATAACGCTGTTGAGAGCTTGGTTCGCGTCAGTAGTTTATCTCGACAAGCTTTTATAGACAGAATGAATAAATATGTAAAAGATATTGGTACTACTCAAACTAAATTTATTGAGCCAACTGGTCTTTCTCCAAAAAATGTCAGCTCTGCTATGGATTACGCTCTGATTACTAAAGCGGTGTTAACGGATGGTAATTTAGAAAAAGTTAGTATGACTAAAAATTATACTTTTACTACTATAAATACAAAAAAAACTCATTATCTTAAAAATAGTAATAACTTATTATTCAGCTCTAGTTTAAAAGTCACCGGTGGTAAAACTGGTTATTTAGACGAATCTTTGTATTGTTTAATGACTAGGGTTAAAGATAGTAACGGAGATGATGTAATTGTCGTCACCTTAGGTGCCCCAACTAGAGCTTTAAGCTTCGAAGAAACTCTAAAATTAATTAATTATGGATTAACTTTTTAAATTGTTAAATAAGAGCTAACAGAATTTTAAAGTATAAGACTACGAAGCTGCTTAGTTGGTCACAGAGTTGCCTATTTTATAGTTCATAAAAAAAACGTCCGGAATATCTTCGACATTTTTTGCCCAAGTTGCTCCGTAATATTTAGTAGCAATAGCGGGCGTTATCATTAAACGGAGTGTACCGTTAAGATCGATAGCGTAAACCCTGGAGTCGGTTTGGATTTTTACTAATTTAATACCGGGACGATAGGTTACGTTGCCACCGAGCATAATTTTGCTCATCTCCTCAGGTTTAATTGTTTGAACCGTAGAAAAATCCTGATACCAGGTGGCATAGGTTTGGGCATTAGGAAAAACGTAGCGTTTACCATCAGCTCCGCAGTAATAAACTGAGGAAAGTGAAGGAATACGGATGAGCGAGCCTGGTGTGCAATAGGTAACCAATCCAGGAGTTATAACCAAACCTTTATCGTGGTTAATAGTAGGACTAGCATCTTTGGCAGCGGTTACACTATAAGTATAAATTTTTAGAGCAGCATTTAAATAGGGGTAAGGATCAATAGCGCTATCATCTGGTAAACGGATTTCAAAATGAAGATGGGCCACAGTATCTTCAGCATTTCCAGAATCTCCAACCCAGGCAATATGTTGACCTTGAATAACCTCTATTCCTTGGCTGATACCAGGGGCGTAAGCATATTGGAGTCCGCCAATACCATCATCAGTTCCTGGTGTATCATTATTAATATGAAGATAGTTGTATTTATAACCATCGTCACCAGCAATTGAAATCATATAGCCGTAACTAGGTTCAATTATTGACGCAGAAACAATTCTTCCACCTCGGGCAGCCACGATAGGCGTCATCTTAGGTGCGATTAGATCATTACCTTCGTGAAGACGACTACCACTGCGGGCATCACCAAAATCATCGGTGAAGTTGGCACCGCCTTGGACAGGAAAAATGATATTTGGTGGTTCCGTGGGTGTAATAACTGGAGCTACATACCAGTTATTATCAAAATAAGATTGGGCCTTAGTTGGAGAGGCTGTCAGTAGGGCTACGGAGATTAAGATAGATAAAGTAAGGTAATTTTTCATAACTTTTAAAGTTATTGCTTGAATATTTATTATAGCGTTTTTTAGAGATAAGAGCCATTCTTAGAAGAATATCAATAATAAAGTGTGAAGTCCGAGAAAAAAGGTGTAAACCTATCTCGGACTTTTTTATTAAATTATAAGCTATAAATCAAAAAGAGTGTTACAATAATAGATACATTTATAATTAAGAATAATTAATATGAATAACAATGAAAGCTGGACACAACCAAAAAAAGAGATAATTCCAGTCACCGCCACAGAAAAAGAAGTTGATGATGATGGCTTAACCCCAGAAGAAAGAGAAATGGCTGATTATTTTCTCTCACTAGTTAAAGAAGAAGTCATTTTGGAAAAAGAAAAAAGAGATTGTAATCAGGAAGTTGGTGAACTTCAGAATTTATTTACAGAATTTGAAGTTAATCACGCACTAGATGATTTATTTAATATAATAGATCTGACAGTTCAAGATGCTCCAAATCATCCGCTTAGAGAACCAGCAAAACAAGACCTTGATCCAATTGTAACTAAATTAAATATCTTAAAGAAGGAAACAAATATTACTACTGAAAAATATGATGAATTAAATGCGCAATATAAGTATTTATCCAAAGCAGTTGGCTTTATAAGTGGTAATCAAGTTAGACACTAAGAATGCTATAAAATATAATTTTATTTTATTATTATAATTAAATTTATGTTAAAAAAATATTTAATTATTTCATTAATTTTTGTAGTTTTGATAATAATTATGGTGATTAGGCTCTGGTCCCCAGAAGATACTTGGTTATGTCAAGATGGGACTTGGGTAAAACATGGTAATCCTCAACAAGTGGCTCCTGCAACTATTTGCACTAGCAGCAACCCAGTTAATGATAATTCCAGAGCTTGTACTATGGAAGCCAAAGAATGTCCAGACGGCTCAGCTGTCGGTCGTACAGGTCCAAATTGTGAATTTACTCTCTGTCCAGAAAATAATACTAAAGATGGTATTCTACCTTTTGATTCAGGTGTTGAGGGCGTGGTGACACTGGGGCCAGTTTGTCCGGTAATGCGTGAGGGTGATACAACCTGTGCTGATAAACCTTATGTCACCGACATCCAGGTGATTGCCATAGGAAGTCCCAAAAGTTCACCTTTGGCGACAATTACTAGTGATCAAGAAGGTAAATATAAAATAATGCTGCCACCAGGTGAATATGCCCTTCAACCAGTTAGCGGCGCAGTTTTTCCTAGATGTGAAACAAAAAATATTAGTATAGAACCAGCTAAAATAATCGAAGCTAATTTAACTTGTGATAGTGGGATTAGATAAATATATTTCAAAAATAATTTAATAATTTATGGCAAGTAAAAAAATTACTTTAGTTCAAAATTTATTAGCTTTGGCTGATATAAAAATTAATGGCGATCGCCCCTGGGATATTCAGGTGCATAATGAGGCGTTTTACAACCGAGTTTTAAAAGAAGGAACACTAGGTTTAGGCGAAAGTTATATGGCTGGTTGGTGGGATGTGGAAAAACTTGATGAATTTTTTTCTCACGTGTTCCAGGCTGATTTAGATAAAAAAGTTAAAAGCAATTGGTCGCTCATGTTTTTTATTTTTTTCAATCTTATCTTTAACCGGCAGAGTAAAAACCGAGCCTTTATAATTGGCCAGCGCCATTATGATCTCGGTAATGATTTATATCAAGCTATGCTTGATCCGCGTATGACCTATACTTGTGGTTACTGGCGTAAAGCGTCTAATCTGGCTGAAGCCCAAGAAGCTAAATTGGATTTGGTTTGTCGAAAATTAAATTTACAACCCGGCCAAAGTGTTTTAGATATTGGCGGCGGTTGGGGAAGTTTTGCTAAGTTTGCTGCCGAAAAATATGGTGTCAAAGTGACTGTGGTGACAGTTTCTGCGGAACAAATAGCCTTGGGGCAACAATTATGTGCTGGTTTAGCGGTTAATTTTATTTTACAAGATTATCGAGATATAAAAGGGAAGTTTGATCACATCGTTTCTTTAGGAATGTTTGAACATGTTGGTCTTAAGAATTATCGGACTTTCATGAAAATTGTGGCCGAGTGTTTAGCTGATGATGGACTTTTTTTGTTGCATACTATCGGTGGCAGTTATTCAGTTAAGGCCGGCGAACCCTGGGTTGAAAAATATATTTTTCCCAATGCTATGTTGCCGTCCATTAAACAATTAGGGCAAGCCTTTGAAGATATATTAGTCATGGAAGATTGGCAAAACTTTGGAGCTGATTATGATTTAACACTTCTGGCCTGGTTTGCTAATTTTGACAATCACTTTCCAGAGTTAAAAGGGAAGTATGATGCTCAGTTTTATCGTTTATGGAAATATTATCTTCTGTCCTTTGCCGGTTCTTTTCGGGCTAGAAAAAATAACCTTTGGCAAATAGTTTTATCTAAAAAAGGCAGACCTGGCGGTTATAAGTCAGTTTGTTAGTTTGATAATTTTTGATTTATTATGAAAAAAACTTTTATTAAAATAAAAAACTTTTTTAAAATTTTTGGGCCGGGGGTAATTACCGGAGCCGCTGATGATGATCCGTCAGGCATTGCTACTTATACTCAAACTGGGGCTCAATTTGGTTATGGCCAGTTATGGACAGCTGTCGCTATGTTACCGCTGATGATTGCCATTCAAGAGGCTTGTGCTCGAATTGGTGCCGTAACTGGTCACGGTTTAGCGGCTGTTATCAAAGCTAATTATAGCAAGAAGGTTCTTTATGCGGCCGTTTTGTTAGTGGTCGTGGCTAATACTATTAATATCGGTGCCGATATCGGGGCTGTCGCGGCAGCCGCGCAACTGATTATTCCTCTTAATTTTGTTATTTTGACTCTAGGTTTTACGGCTCTAATTTTAATTTTAGAAATTTTCACCTCTTATCAAGTTTATTCCCGAATTTTAAAATGGCTGGCTTTAGCTTTGTTAGCTTATCCTGTTACTGTTTTTATTGTCAGTCAACCTTGGTGGACAATTTTAGTCGCCACGTTTTGGCCGCATGTAGAATTAAATTTTGCTTTCTTTTTTATAATTACTGGCGTGTTAGGCACAACTATTTCTCCTTACATGTTTTTCTGGCAAGCCTCAGAAGAAGTGGAGGAGGAAAAAGCCCAACATTTAATAGGCTGGTCTGGGAAGCCTAAAATTGGAAAAAAATTTATCAGAAATCTGCGTCTGGATAATTTTTTTGGTATGGTTTTTTCAGAATTCGCCACCTGGTCTATTATTGTGGTGGCTGCTACAGTTTTAAATCATAATGGTCTGACCGATGTAGCCTCAGCGGCTGATGCGGCTAAGGCACTTGAACCTCTGGTTCAAACATTTCCTTATGCTGGTTTCTTAGCCAAATTAATTTTTGCGGTTGGTATTATTGGCTTGGGCTTATTAGGTATTCCTGTCTTATCTGGTTCAGCTGCTTATGCTTTAACGGAGGCTTTTAATATGAAAGAGGGTCTTAACTTAAAATTGAAAAAGGCTCATGGTTTTTATGGGGTGATTACCATCGCCACCATGATTGGATTAATGATTAATTTTATCGGTATTAACCCGATTAAAGCTTTAATTTTTACAGCCGTCTTTAATGGTGTAGCCGCCGTGCCTCTAATATTTTTGATTGCTAAAATTGCTCGCAATAAAAAGATTATGGGTAAATATCGTAGTGGTTGGTTATCCCATACTATGGTGTGGATTACCTTTTCGGTTATGTTAGCCTCGGCGGTGGCGATGTTTTATACTTTAGGTAGATAGTATTATATAAAAATTAGACGAAAGCTGTTATACTAAAAATAATAATAATTTATTTTTTATTTATGACAAAAAAGATAGAAGTATCACTCAGCCCCCATACTATTAGAACTATTCTTTTAATTATAATTGGTGTTTTTTTTATCTGGAAACTATCCGGCATTTTTATCTTGTTAATCACGGCTATAATGGTGGCTTCAGCTTTAAATCCAGCCGTTGAATGGTTAAATAAAAAATTATCTTTAACTTTATCAGCTGCCTTAGTAGTTATTGGTCTTATTTTACCGCTTATTTATGTGGTGGGTGCGGTTATTCCAGATTTTATAAGTAAGTTTCCAGAAATTTCTCAGCGAGTAACAGTGGCTCTTAGTAATGCTGATTTTTTACCACCTTTTTTGCGTCAATTAGATTTTTCTCAGTATTTTAATAATAGCAGTTCTTATCTTTTAGAATCAACTAAGATTATTGGTGATTTCTTTTTCCAGGCTGTTACTTTTATTTTTCTAGTTTTCTATTTATTGATTGACGGCAAATCATTACATCGTTTAGTTGGGCTTTCGATTTCTAGTCAGAATCGTCAGCGAGTAGAAAAAATTTCTAAGGAATTAGGACATATTAGCGGCCAATATATTAGGGGTAATTTACTTATTTCTTTAATTTGTACCTTGGTAACTTTTATTGGTTTGTTGCTTTTGGACATTCCCTACGCCTTACCATTGGCAATTTTTGCTGGTATTCTTGATTTGTTACCGTTGATTGGTAGTACTATCGGAGCCGTACCGGCCGTAATTTTAGGTTTTACCGTTTCTCCGTTAACTGGTTTATTAACAATGATTTTATTTGGCGCCTATCAAGCAGTAGAAAATGATATTTTAGCACCAAATGTTTATAATAAGGTTTTAAATTTATTACCATTTTTGAGTTTTATTGCTGTTATTGTTGGTTCACTTATTTTCGGTATTGCTGGTGCTTTTTTGGCTTTGCCAATTGCGGCTGGTATTCCTACCATTATTAAATATTTTGAAAAACAAAAATAATTATATAAATAAAAAACCCTCTTTATTCTGAGGGTTTTTTTAAATTTTCAACAGTTGTTTTTATTAACTGTCTTAGTTCGGCGCTTTGAGTAATAGCAGTTTCCCAGCTATACTCTGTTTGATAAAATTTTTCTAAATCTAGGGGCTGGCCAATAATCATTTGGCCTTGCTGTCCCATATTAATATGAGCATTTATTTTAGACCCATGTTTAATAGGCATGATAGCTTGAATACCCTCTAAAAGAACTGGAACCACATACCGCGGTCTAGCTTTTATAATAGTTAAAGCTGGACCGACACGGCATTCACCAATTTGCCCGTCTCTTGATCTAGTGCCTTCGAAAAAAATAACCAAATTATTTTTTTCTAACAAGTAACAGAATTGATTAATTTGTTCTTCTATTTTAGAACGACTAACTCCACTTCTGGTGATAGGTACAGTTTTAAGAGCTTTAAAGAAAACTCTAACGAAACCGTTAAAGTAAAAATTTTTGGTTTCAGGCACATTATAAGGAAAACGATTTTGATGAAATAAGATATCCCAAAATGTTTGTGTTCCTAAAGCTATTAGAAAAGAATCGATAAGAGTTTGATGATTAGACAGAAATAAGATTCTGGACCCCTTTGGTAGATTTTTACGACCAATAATTTCAACTTTGTTTCCAACCTTAAATATCAAAAAAATTATGATATAAACACTCACTCTTAATAAGTAGATTACCACCACCGTCGGCGCCAAAAAAATTAAAGAGACCATGGTGATAATTAGCGGCGATAGAATCAGTAGAATCAGGTAAATCAAGCTAGACTTTCCAAGTTTAAGTAGTTTTTTCATCTTTTTAATTTTTAAGTAACTAAAGACATTTTAATATAAAATTAGTTAAAAATCAATAAATTTAGTTTTATGGGGGCTCTTACAAAAGGTAGAGAACTCATTTATTCATTCTTAAAATAACCAGGCTTTTTTATAGATTTTAGCTTATTTATAAAAACTGGCGTATAATTATAATACTTTAAATATTTAGAGGAGATAAATAAATATTCATTAAAATAAAGAAAGGAGAGAAAAAATGTTAACAATTGAATTATTTGGCTTTAAGGCGACTAAATATGTCGTTGAAACTGAGATTATTAAGTTCTTTAATAAATTTGACCCTAAAATTGACGGACAAATAATTTTTTATGAAATTGATCCGAAAAATTTTAAAGGTGAGGGTACTAAGGTAATGAAACTAATTGCTTCTAATAAACGACTGATGAAAAAGCTGCGTGATAGTGATTTTTTACAATTAGGCTGTTTTAAAGATGTAAATATTGGTTTATTCTATTACATTATTGTAAAAAAGGCTAATACGTTGGTTAATAAAATTTAACGATCCATCAGGGGTCGTTTTTTTTATCTACTTTACGGTTAAAATATGCTATAATAAAAAAGTTATAATAAAATTAATTTTAAATTTATGAAAAAAACATCTTTTGTTGGTGCGAGTTTAGCTGGCTTAGCAGCCACAGCTTATTTTTTTCTGGGACCAAAAGCGAAACAACGTCAAAATCATGCCAAAGCCTGGGCAATTAAAATGAAGGGGGATGTTGTAGAAAAATTAGAGAAGGCCACTGGTATTAGTGAGCCAGCTTATCATGAAATTATTGATTCCGTGTCGATTAAGTATGAAAAAGGAATGAAGGCTAGTCATGAGGAAATAGTAGAGTTGGGCACAGACTTAAAAAAACATTGGAAGACAATTAGTAGTTTAGCTAAGGCTGTTAAAAATGAGGTTGTAGTAGCTCCTAAAAAAATAATTAAAAAAATAATTGCTACTCCCCAGAAACCTTTATTAAAAAAAATAGTAATTACCCCCAAGAAAGTTTTACTCAAGAAAACTACCAAACCGCTTAAGAGTATTTCTAAAAAAGGTAAATAAAATACGTTGCTAGTTTAAATACAAAAATGAGCTGAAAAGTTCATTTTTGTTAAGTTTTAGAATATTCTTTGCTATTTAACCAGCTCCTTGTTATACTTCAAACCTATGAATTATCGTAAATATAAGTATACTCGGTTGTGGCTGCACGTATTATCAATGCCTTTTGTTTGGTTGCCGCTACCATTTATTCTAGCTCTCGATTTAATGTGTGCTGTGTATCAAGTTATTTGTTTTCCAATTTATAAAATTGACTGGGTTAAGCGCTCTGAATACATCCTGGTTATGGACCGCAATAAATTAGCCTATTTAAACCTGGTGGAAAAATTAGGTTGTATGTATTGTGGTTATGCTAATGGCGTTCTTCTTTATTTAAAAGAAGTGGCTGGCCGAACTGAAAAATATTGGTGCGGCGTTATGCATGAAAGTAAACCAGGTTTCAAAATTCAGGAAGATCAAGTCAGTCAAAATTTTGCACGATATAGTGATCAGAGTGATTTTGACGAAAAGTATAATAAAAAATAAAATCTGATATTAATACTAAAAATGAGCTGAAAAAGCTCATTTTTGATAGGGAACTTAAGAAGCCACTGTCTTTAAAGTTTTGGCTGTTTTTTTAATTCAGCAATTTCTTCTTTTAGCTCAACCATTTTTAACTCTCGATCTATCATAAATTGATTCATTTTTTCTATTTCTTCACTATGGATTTTTATTTTATCTTCAGCCTTTTTTTGAGCAGTAATATCGATTGTAAAACCGATCACCCCGATTATATTACCTTGCTCATCACGATGTAATATTTTATCAGTTTTAACCCAGAGCGTGCCTTTAGAAGATTCAATAGGTTCAATAATACCTATTTTTGGTTGACCTGATTTTATAACTTCTTGATCGTCGGCCGCAAATTTATCAGCCTGTTCTTTTGGGTAAATATCAAATAAAGATTTACCCTCTAACTTGTTTTTAGGAACACCCATGACATTGGCAAAAGTTTGGTTAACTCTGATAAAATTATTTTTAATATCTTTGTAGAAAATCCAAGCTGGAATAGAGTCGAGAATAGTTTGTTGTTCTTGTTTTTCTTTGAGAAATAAATTTTCTAACCCTTTTTGTTTAGTGATATCACGGAAGGTCCAAATTCGGCCGTAATTTATTCCATTATCGCCTAAGACTGGCGCCGAATATCTAGCTAAAATCAGACCACTTTTAAATTCAATTTCATCACTACTAGTTTCGTTGGGGTGATCATAAAGATATAAAACTTTTTCTAGAAATTGTTTAGGATTTTTAGTTAATCCAACCACATACTCTAATAAAACAGTGTCATTTTTGTCATCTTGAATAGCTTGAGGAATGTTAAATAATTCAACGGCACGCCTATTAATTAGAATTCTTTTTTGGTTTTTATCAATAACTAAAATCCCATCAATCGTGGCATTTAACTGGGCTTCCAATAACGCCGTTTTTGTTTTTAATATTTCTTCCTTGGTCTTATTTTCAGTAATACTATCTGATAAAGATTCTGCTATTACTTGTTTGTTAATTTTCATACAGAGGATAATAAAATTAATAAGAAATTTACTAAATAATTATACCATATTTCTAAGAAATAATGTAATAATTGCAAAATATTTTCAAGAAAAGTATAATAGAGATATATAGTGAAAAGCTTATATGAATATTTTAATCAATAACCAAGAAGTTAATTTTACAAAAGATGATTTTCCAATGCTGATTTCTGGTGCTGATAAAACCGGTACCTCATTCTTTAGTATTTGTCTGTTAGCTAATTTATTAAAAAGTGGTATGAAAGTACTGCTTTTTTCAGCTTATCCAGCGGCTAAAGAAGAATTTAAAAAACATATAGATGATAAAGAAGACAAGACTATTATTATTGAATCGGGTGAAGAATCTGTTTTTATAGAAACAATTGAAGATATTGTTGATTTGTCCGAGCGAGTAGTTTTGGTAAAAAATATCGAGGCTTATCATCTTCAACTCTTTAAGACTATTAAAGACGCTAAACTAGTAATTTTTTCCGGTGATTTAGATAAATGCCACTATGCTGATGATTTAATAAAAAAAGATTTTACAACCAAAATATTTTTCTCTCCAGCAACTAAATATCCTCAAAAAAAATTAACAAATTTACCAAAATATCATGGCCGAATATTTAGCGATAAATACCAGGGTCTAGTTAACTTAGATATGTTTTAAAAAATAAGGCTATTTATTAAAATAATTCTATGGAAATAAATAAAAAATTTGACGAATTAGCCGATGAAGCTACTATCAATAAAACAGTCGCCGCTCTCAAACAGAACGGCCTAACAGTTTACGTGGTTAATAATCGTAGTGAAGCCAAGGATCAGGTTTTTGATTTACTGCCAGCTGGTGCCGAAATTATGAATATGTCCTCCGTGACTCTAGCGGAAACTGGCATTGCCCAGGAAATATTAAGTAATCCTAAATATAAAGCTGTTCGGAAAGAATTTGCAACTTTAGATCGTCCCAATCAAATGATGGAAAAACAACGTTTAGGAGCTGCTCCAGAATACGCTATTGGCAGTGTTCATGCCGTAACGGAAGATGGAGAAGTCTTGATTGCTTCGGCCTCCGGTAGCCAATTACCAGCTTATGCCTATGGTGCACGCTTTGTAATTTGGGTGGTTGGGGCGCAGAAAATAGTTAAAGATCTGGCGGCTGGTCGACAGAGATTAAGTGAATATTGTTTGCCTCTAGAAAATGAACGAGCCCTCAAAGCTTATGGCCAAGGCAGTAGTTTAAATAAAGTTTTACAAATAAATAAAGAGGTGCAAGTTGGTCGTGTTACTATGGTTATTGTTAAAGAAAAATTAGGATTTTAATTTTATATTTTGAATGTTAATAATTAATTTATTTATAAGAAACAATTGACCTGGCAACATGATTATAGTGCTAATTAAATTTTAATAATTTAAATCTATGAAAGGCTACAAAAACAACATCGAAAAACTTACTTTAATTAATGAGAATTTTCGCCAAGTCTTGTACACTGGTAAACATAGTCAATTAGTTTTAATGAGCTTAAAACCGCTTGAAGAAATCGGTCTGGAGGTACATGAGGAGTCTGACCAATTTTTTCGTTTCGAACTGGGTACCGGCCAAGTTATAATTGATGGTACAGAGCAGATAGTAGTTGATGGTGATGCTGTAATTGTGCCAGCTGGCGCTAAGCATAATATTATTAATACTTCAGCGACAGACTTCCTAAAACTTTATACCATTTATTCTCCCGCTCATCACAGCGATGGCGTAATTCATGCGACTAAAGAACAGGCCGAACAAGATCACGAAGAATTTGACGGACGAACTAGTGAATAAATATTTATAAAAAAATCCTCATCCACTGATGAGGATTTTTTAGTTATTGTTGTTTATTCTTTAACGTCGTAGAGCTTTGACAATCCAAATTAGAATTATAGCACCCAAGAGGGCTACTAAAAAGCTGTACAAATTAAAGCCGCCTACGCCGCTCTCACCAATTAGACTCATAACCCAGCCGCCTAAGGTAGCACCAATAATACCTACTATAATATTGAGCATGATACCTTGTTGGGCGTCAGTTTTCATAATTAGTGAGGCCACCCAACCCACTAAACCACCAAATATAATCCAAAGAATAATTCCCATATTTTTTTAATTATTAATAAGAGTTACTTAAAATAGTTAGCGTTACTTATTCTTCTTTATCTAATTTAGCTGCAGCTTCTGGTGTTGAGACTGCTTTACTCATAAAAAATAATTTAACAATACCCCAGGCAATTAACAAATAGACTAACATGGCTAGCAGGGTGGTCCATTCAAAAATACTTCCTTCAACCCTGGAGAGACGGAAGACATTAAGAAATGGTGTAGCGAAAGGATAACTAACATTGTAAATAAAACTGCTAAAGCCAGCGGTTGGGTTAGCAGCTAGTAGCTTTAAGACGAATCTAAAGGCTAAGAGCGCTTCAATGAGACCTAAAATATACCAAACAATTTGAGTACCACGATATAACGGTTTAGTAGTAGGAGAAATAGATGAATCCATATATTTTTTTATATTTAATAAATAGTATTAAATTTTTTTTGAGCTTAATACGTGGTTACGACCACTACCGCGTATTTAAATAACAATTTAATTTTAGCACATTATTCGTTAAGTTAACAATAAATTTTTTATATTTTATTAAATTAAGCGTCAAAATTATTTTATTTTCTTTTTTAGCCCTAAATGATATAATATAATATATGTCAATAAAATTTCAATCATTAGAATTTCAACCATTTGACGATGAGAGACCATGGGGATCTTTTCGACAATTTTGTAAGAATACGCCAGCGACCGTTAAAATTTTAAGTCTTAAACCAAATGAAATGTTTAGCTTACAAAGTCATGCTAAACGTGAAGAATTTTGGCGGGTTATTTCTGGTTACGGGACCGCGGAAATAGGAGATGACCAGAAGAAAATTAAATTGGGTGATGAAATATTTATTCCTATAGAAATGAAACATCGTTTAATGGCAGGTATCGATGGTTTGGAGGTTATGGAAATTTCAATTGGAAACTTTGATGAAAATGATATTATCCGTTATGAGGATAAGTATGGTAGACTGTAATTATGTTTAAATTAGAAAGACAAGGCTTGGGGCCAATTTTAAAACCAGACGATAGTTTGTCTTGGGAAAAAGAAGGTGTTTTTAATCCTGGCGTTACTAAAGTTGGTAATGATGTTTACTTACTTTATCGAGCTATTGGAGAAACTGAAGCCTATATTTCATGTTTTGGTTTGGCTAAAAGTGATGATGGTCTAAATTTTAAACGAGTTTCCGAACAACCAGTTTTTAGGCCAAAAGAATTTTTTGATAGATGGGGGGTTGAAGATCCGAGAATTACCAAAATTGATGATGATTTTTATATAACTTATGTCGCTGTAGCTAAAAGAATTCTAAGAGCAGGTGTCCCGGAAAAACATTTTTTACCACTTGAGACATCGGCCGCCTTGCTTAAAACAAAAGATTTTTTGTCTTTTGAAAATTTAGGAATAATTTCTTCACCAAATTCTGATAATAAGGACACCGCCTTGTTTCCTAAAAAAATAAATGGTCGTTACTATATGCTACACCGACCTAATCGTTGGACGAAGGAATGGTTTAATGGGCCATATGAAAAATATGTTAGTGAGGGTTTGCCTTGTGATGTTGAGGATTTACCAGAAATTCCAAGTATTTGGATTGCATCTTCAGTTGATTTAATGAATTGGATAGATCACAAATTGTTAATATTGCCATCACATAAACTTGATGTAAAAATTGGTCCTGGTGCGCCACCAATTGAAACTAAAGATGGCTGGTTACTTATTTACCATCATGTTAGGCGAGAAGAAGAAACTGACAGGCTTATATATTCGGCCCGAGCCGCTCTTTTGGATTTAGAAAATCCAAACAAATTGATTGCTAAATTAGATTACGATATTTTATCACCTGAAATGCCATATGAAACAGAAAAGAATATAGGAATTGTTTTTCCATCAGGTGCTTATGTAGAAAACGATATTTTATATGTTTATTATGGAGCGTCCGATCGCTATATTGGTTTAGCTACCGGTTCATTATCAGCCCTCTTAGCTGAATTAAAACAAACGCTAGTTGAAGAAGCGAATCATGGCGTTTATGAAAAAAAATTATGATAAGATGTGGGTAGTTTTTTTAACTACTTATCCGCCACGTGAATGCGGTATTGCTACTTTTACTTCTGATTTGTTGCATAGTTTTGATGAGTTATTCTTGCCGCGGGAAGAAGCTAAAGTAATTGCCATGAATACTGATACATTGCAGACTTTTAATTATACCTCGAAGGTAATTTCACAGATTTCTGAAAATAATCCCAATGACTATTTAGCAGCTGCTTCTTTGCTAAATGACCTGCCACAAGTGAAACTAGTTTCTATTCAACATGAGTTTGGTATTTTTGGTGCCGATTATGGTAAAAATATTTTAGTATTTTTAGACGAAATAAAAAAACCGGTAGCCATTACTTTTCATACTGTTTTGCCAGTGCCCAATAAAGAGTTAAAAGAAATAGTTAGAAATATTGCCGGACGAGTCGACAGGATTAATGTCATGACCAAGAATTCTAAAGAAATTTTGCTGCAAGTTTATAAATTACCTGAAGATAAGATTAGAATCATTCCACATGGCATCCATTCTCTACCTTATACTGATGGCGTGGCAGCTAGAAATTTATTGAAGCTTGATGGTAAAAGGGTATTGTCAACTTTTGGTTTCTTGAATGAAGGCAAGGGTATAGAATTTGCTATCGCAGCCCTACCCAAAATTGTTGCCGCTCACCCTGATGTTATTTATTTAGTTATAGGTGCTACTCATCCGATTGTGCTTAAAGAAAGAGGCGAGGAATATCGCAATAAGTTGATGAATCAAGCTTATAGATTAGGCGTTCAGGATCATGTTTTATTTTATAATGAATATTTAGCTACTGAAGAATTATTAAAATTTTTGCAGGCCACTGAAATTTACTTATCTTTGTCTCAAAATCCTGATCAAGCGGTTTCTGGTACTTTAACTTATGCGTTGGGTGCTGGTCGTCCAGTAATTTCCACTCCTTTTGCTCAAGCCAAAGAACTTATTACTGAAGAATTGGGAATATTAGTAGAATTTAATGATAGCGATAGTATTGCTCAGGCAGTGATTTCTTTATTAGATAACCAAATTCGTTTGATAGATATTAGTAAAACAGCTTATTTCCGCACTAGAGGTATGACCTGGCCTAATGTAGCTTTAGCCTATATGCGCGAATTTATTGAACTATCACCAGAACTGGCTAAAAAAGAAAAAAATCTACCAGCTATTAAACTTCATCATTTACGTAAATTAACCGATGATTTTGGTATTTATCAATTTGCTAATTTGGATGAGCCTGATCCGCAATGGGGCTACACTTTGGATGATAACGCTAGGGCTTTAGTCGCCGTGGCGCTGCATCATCGTTTTTATGGCGGAAAGACTAATGAATCTTTGGCTGACACCTATCTTCACTTTTTAGAGCGAGCCGTGAAAGATGATGGCGGTTTTCATAATTATTATACTAATGAGGGGAAGCTCCATTCTGCTCGTAATACAGATGAAAATTTAGAAGATGCTGAAGCTAGAGCTTTATGGGCACTAGCCACGGTTGTTTCTAGTAAATTACCTGCTTATTTACAAGATAGGGCTGCCGTTTTGTTAAATAGCCAATACGAATCTTTTACCAACGTTCAATCTCCCCGTGCCTTAGCTTTTCATATTAAAGCTTTGGTCGACTGGGTCTCTATCAATCAAAACGAAAAAGCAATTGGATTGATAACTAAATATGCTGATTTTTTATTAGATAGATTTAATGATAATAGTGCTGAAGATTGGCAATGGTTTGAACAGTATATGACTTATTCTAATGCCGTTTTACCAGAAGCCATGCTTTTAGCTTATAAGGTGACTGGTAACTATCTTTATTTCAAAGTTGGTAAAGTAACATTAGATTTTTTAATCAACCAATCTTTTAATGGTGATGTTTGTGAACCAATCGGTCAAAGCGGTTGGTTTAAACGCGGTGAAGAAAAAAAAATGTATGATCAGCAACCAGAAGAGGTAGCCTCTTTGGTGTTAGCTCTTAAAACCATGTTTGATTTAAGCGGTGATATTTATTATCAGTCTAAAATGGTTCAAGCTTTTGATTGGTTTCTTGGCAATAATTCACTTAATCAAGTAGTTTATTCACAGAGAACTGGCGGTTGCTATGATGGCATAGGTAAAGATCAGACTAATTTAAATCAAGGTGCCGAATCCACTATTTCATATTTATTAGCCCGACTAGCCGTTAATATTAAACATCGCTAACAATCCTATTTTATTAATTATTTTTTTGTCAGACCTTTTCTTGATATCATTGTCAAAAAATGTTAAAATATAAGAGAATAGATATTTAAACAATTTAAAATTAACTTATTAAAAATAATTTTTATTTTTCTTATTTGAAATATGAGAAGTAAATTTTAATTATTTATGAAAACATTATCAGAAGATTTTATCTCAAATGATACTAAAACCTTTAAATGGAAAATTGGTCAGGTGCTAGCTTCATCCTTGTCTGGTTTTATTGCTGGACTGATTGTGGCTAGTATTTTTTTCGTAACTATTTTTGATATGACTCTAAAATCAAATAATATTGGTTTTTAGTTAGGTAATTGATTTAGTTGTGTTCTTTTAAATTTAGTTAACAACATATGAGATTTTTAATTTAGTTTTTTTAATCTGTTGAACTTATGTAAAAGGTGCAAATATAATGTGATTTTTAAATATATTTTAAACAACAATTAATTAAAAGTAACTAATTATGAAAACATTTAATAAAGTAGCAATAGTTATATTGACTATTACTTTCGCCTTCGGCCTAAATGGACTAACGCCCGTTTTTGCGGCGGCGACTGCGCCAACTCTAGGTGCAATGTCAAGCTTTTCGGTTTTAGCGAAAGATTCTATGGCCGCTAATGGTGCTGGTACTACTGTTTCAGGCGCTATGGGTCTTAGTACGGGTGTGGCGGTCTCAAGAACTGGAACTTGGTTGCCGGCTTCGGGAAGGGTAGAATATTTTGGCCCAGGTTCTCTGGCTGATGATGCTCAGATTGCTGCCACCGCTGCTAAAATCAGTATGGCAGGTGAAACTTCTAATGGTCTGTGGAGTCTTAATCCGAGTCCGGCACCAGGTGTATGGACTACCGCCAGTAGTGCCACGTTTGCTGGGACATTAACTCTAACTGGTAGTGCCACGGATGTTTGGGTCTTTCAGATCGCCTCCGATTTAACGTTTACTGGAAATGTGGTCTTGGCTGGCGGAGCACAAGCTTGTAATGTGTTTTGGCAGATTGGTCGAGATGCATCTATATTTTCAGGCGGTGCAGGTAGTAAGTTTGTAGGAACACTAATAGCCGAACGTGATGTTTCGTTGAAGAACAGTAGTGGTGTAGGTGTAACTGTTAATGGCCGAATCATATCGAATAGATATTTTACAGCGGATGGCGGTGATAGTATTTCTGGACCGACCTGTGCGGCTCCAGTAGTCTATAGCGGAACTCCACGTGAAGGCACAATTAATGTTGTGAAAACTGTTATTAATGATAACAACGGAACCATGACAGTTGCCGATTTTCCATTATTTGTTAACGGTACACGGGTTACTTCTGGTGTTACCAATACCTTTCGAGCCCCAGCTGGCTTATATACCGTCACAGAAACCAGTAATTCTAATTATGCTCGAACTTTTTCAGGGGATTGTGATGTTAACGGAAATGTAAATTTAATCCCAGGTGATAACAAAATTTGTATTATTACTAATAATGATATTGGAGCACCAATTGTTGCCCCAGTACCACCGTTAATTGATGTTGTGAAAGTACCAAGTCCTTTATCTTTACCAAATGGTCCTGGCTTAGTTAACTATACTTATACATTACATAATATCGGAACCGTTCCGGTAACAGATGTAACTATGGTTGGTGATACCTGTAGTCCGATTATTTTAGCGTCTGGTGATCTTAACTCAGATGCTAAACTTGATGTAAACGAAACTTGGGTATATAAATGTTCAACGATTCTTCAGGAGACTCATACAAATACAGTTGTGGCCACTGGTTGGGCTAACGGTCTAAGCACCACTGACATTGCCAGTGCTCACGTAGTTGTTGGTTTACCGATTGTGCCGCCATTAATTCATATTACTAAAGTTCCTAATCCTTTTACATTACCAGCTGGAGGCGGAATGGTCACTTATACTAAAGTAGTTACTAATCCAGGAACAGTGGCCTTAAGTAATGTGACCGTGACTGATAATAAATGTAGTCCAATTATTATGATTTCTGGTGATACTAATTCCGACGCTAAACTCGATCCCACTGAAACTTGGACCTATACCTGTCGAACCAATTTAACCCAAACTACCATGAATACTGCTGTTGCCACTGGTGAAGCTAATGGTTTAACGGCTAGAGATTTTGCTATCGCTACGGTAGTGGTAGCTACCGCCGTGCCAGCCTTACCTAACACTGGCTTTGGGGCTAGTACCCCTTGGAATCTAATTATATTGGCTGGCTTACTTTTGTTAGTTGCCACTTCCTTAGTTCTAACGGTCAAAAAAGGTAAGATTTAAGTTAGATATTTCATTGATTTAAAAATGACAGGGCTTCGCTTGAGCGGAGCCCTTCTGGTATGAATCTACCAGAAAATATATGTTATTAAAAAGTTTATCAAAACCAACGTTGTTAAAAGTTATTCTAAGCGATTAGTTATTTTTGCCGATAAGGAATAAAAAAATATGTTAGAGATCAACACTTTTCAGGGTCTGACCCCAGAAGAGGCGGAAAAAATTTTAAAAAAAGATGGTTTTAATGAATTGCCTTCAGCCAAGAAGTACGGAATCTTTTTTATATTAACTAGGATTTTATCAGAGCCGATGCTGCTACTCTTGATTGGAGCTGGCGTAATCTATTTTTTTCTAGGCGAAATGAAAGATGCTTTAATGCTGCTGTCATTTGTCTTAGTAGTGATTGGCATTACCTTTTATCAAGAAAGAAAAACTGAAAAGACTTTGGAAGCGCTGCGTGACTTAGCTAGCCCTAAAACTTTGGTTATTAGAAATGGCCAGAAAAAAATAATTGATAGCCGGGAAGTAGTAGTGGGCGATTTGGTCGTCTTAGTTGAAGGTGACAAGATGCCAGCTGATGCTATTATTTTATCGGGTGAAAACTTAACAGTGGATGAGTCTCTTTTAACTGGGGAATCAATGCCAGTTAGAAAAATAGACTGGGATGCCAAATTAGAAAAATCCAGACCGGGTGGAGATGATTTACCTTTCATCTATTCCGGTTCATTAATAACCAGTGGTCGGGGCGTAGCTCAAGTACAAGCTATCGGCCTAAATACGGAGATTGGAAAAATTGGTAAAAGTTTAGAAAATATTAGAGATGAGGAAACACTGCTAAAAAAGGAAACGGCTAAAATAGTCCGTTCCGTGGCTATTATCGGCTTGCTTCTTTGTTTGTTAGTCGTAATCTTTTACGCTGCCGTCAGGGGTGATTTAAGCGGTGGCTTTTTAGCTGGCATAACCTTAAGCATGGCTATCCTTCCAGAAGAATTTCCAGTGGTACTTTTAATATTTTTAACTTTGGGAGCTTGGAGAATATCTAAAAGACAAGTCTTAACCAGGCATTCGGCGGCGATAGAAACTCTAGGAGCGGCCACTGTTCTTTGTGCTGATAAAACAGGCACTTTAACTTTAAATAAAATAGAATTAACTTGTTTATATACGGCTGGATCATTTTATGAAGTAAGCGATTTAGCGTCAACTGATTTGCCGCCTGCCTTTAAAATTCTTTTAGAAAATAGTATCTTAGCCAGTCAAAAAGATTCTTTTGATCCAATTGAAAAAGAGTTGAATGAAATGAGTAATTTATATTTAAAAAATGGGAAAAGTACACTTCATAATTTCAAATTAATTAAAGAATACCCAATATCTAAAAAACTTTTAGCTTTATCTCATGTTTGGCAGCTAGAGAATAGTCAAGAAGTAGTTATTGCCGCCAAGGGGGCTCCGGAAGCAATTTTAGATCTTTGTCATTTAAGTCCTGAACTAAAACAAGAAATATTACAAAAAGTAACAGAGATGTCAGCCAAGGGTTTACGTGTTTTAGGTGTGGCTAAAGCAGTTGCTAGTGATATTAATTTGCCAGAGAATCAACATGATTTCCAATTTGAATTTACAGGACTCTTAGGTTTTATTGATCCAGTTCGTCAGGACGTACCAAAGGCTGTTTTAGAGTCATATGAGGCCGGTATGAGGGTGATTATGATTACCGGTGATTATCCGGGCACCGCTCAATTTATTGCTAAAAGAATTGGTTTAAAAAATACAGAACAATATTTAACTGGTGAAGATTTAGAAAAAATGTCTCCCCTGGAACTTAGTGAAAAAATTAAAACTATTAATATTTTTGCTAGGGTTATCCCTGAACAAAAATTGTTAATTGTTAACGCTTTAAAGGCCAATAATGAAATTGTAGCCATGACTGGCGATGGTGTTAACGATGCACCAGCTCTCAAGTCGGCCCATATTGGTGTGGCTATGGGTGAAAGAGGCACGGATGTGGCTCGTGAAGCATCAGACCTTATTCTGCTTAATGATGATTTTTCGGCTATCGTAGCCGCTGTTCGCTTGGGTCGCAGGATTTATGATAATTTAAAAAGAGCTATGGGCTATATTTTAGCAGTTCACGTACCAATAGCCGGGATGTCTGTTTTGCCTTTATTTTTTGGTTGGCCCGTGATGCTGTTACCGGCTCATATTGCTTTTTTAGAATTGATAATTGACCCAGCCTGTTCGACTGTTTTTGAATCGGAACAGGAAGACAAAAATATCATGAAAAGGCCACCCAGAAATATTAAGCAACCACTCTTTAATACTAAGATTATATTATTAAGTTTAATCCAAGGTTTCGGTGTTTTAATAATAACTTTTGCTTTATTTTTTTGGGCCCTTAAAACTGGCCACACTGAAGCCCAAACACGTTCCTTTGTTTTCGCTTCTCTGGTTCTTTCTAACTTAGCCTTAATTGCTATTAATTTATCTTGGAGTAAAAATATCTTTCATATACTTCGTACGGCCAATAAAATATTATTTATAGTTATGATTGGAGCCTTAATCTGTTTAGCAGCTGTTTTATATGTGCCATTTTTGACTAATCTATTTCGTTTAGCCCCGTTGCAGTTAAAAGACTTGGTACTTATTTTAATAGCGGTCTTAGTCAGTTTAATTTGGTTTGAGCTCTTAAAACTTTTTAAAAAAAGCCGGCAATATCTGAATTAAATTGACATTGACAGTAATAGAACTATTATGCTATATTTTTTTGTTATTCGAGTTCTTTAATCTAAAATTTTTAATAATGAAAACACTTGAGAGACAAACGGACCTGACCTTAAAAGAATTATTAGATTTTTTAAGTCAAGGCAATTGCTCTTGGCCAACTTGTTTGTTGGTTAATGAGGTGGGAGCTATTTGCCAGCGAGGCGAAGATCCTGACAAAACCGGAGAAAAGTATCTGTTATCTGCTCTTGACGATGAGCGTAAGAATATCCGAGCCATCGCCTATTGTTGCTTAGCTTGTATTGAAGGAGCAACGGAAGAACACTTTGCTGTCATGGATAGCTTCCTGGCCAACCCCGAAAACGAACCCCTGTTAGATTTTATTAATAAATCTTTGCAATAAAGTTTTATGATGTCTAACAAAAAAGCCTTAAACATAATTTGTTTAAGGCTTTTTTATTTTTAGTCTAATTTTATTTCCAGACCACAATTATATCTTTATTTATTTTATCATTAGATTCATGATTGCCAGTGGGGTAGGCCCTGATAGCTTTGAATAAAATTTGAGCATCATACTCATAGAGTTCGCCGTGGCGAGTCCCCGGATCATTAGTAATAAATATTTTTCGAATTGAATCATAACCACGAATAACTAGCATATGATTGAGCGGCCCCGGCGCTGTATAATAAGGATTACCAACTATCTGTCCATTAACTGGGGCTATCACCACGTTGCCTTTATTTAATTCAGCAATTATTTCAGACATAGTGACTTTTGTTTTGACAGCGGCTTTGGAATAATTAAAATAATCTTTAATTATCCAATTTAAAGTATCAGTCACGGATAAATCTCGATATTCTTTATATTTTTTTAGAGTATAATTAGAAGAACCTAAAATTTCTTTTAAGGCTTCAGCGGCAGTTATTTTCTCGCCACGAGCCCATTTAACGGCCATTAGAGCCGAAGCTTCTTCACAGCCATCTTCTTGGCGCAAATCGCTCCACTCTCCATAGGGAGCTTGAGAAGTAAAGGGAACATTAAGTAATACTTTATCTGTCGTGGGACTAGGTGCGGCTGTTGAGCTACTAATATTTCCTACCGGAATACCAATTAAGCCTACATTAGAAATTCCTTGGCCTAAGTCGCTCATAATCCGAAAAGCATCAGCTGGACGACCTAGATAATATTTTTTATTATTTTTAGGATAGATATAATAAGCTTCACCCTTTTTTTCAACGTCTAAAAGAATTAAACCGCTGAGGCGAGCAGGGAAGATTTCCGTATTCATAATATAACTATGGGTGGCACCCAAAGCTAATTTTTTCATAATTAAAAAAGCATCATCTGGTCTGCCTAGATAATATCTTAAGCCAGTGGTAGGATAGACATACCAGGCTTCACCATTTTTTTCGATTTGTAAGAGAATATAACCTAATCTTTCACTAGTATAATCAGCTCCAAGCACCACAGAAGGTAATAAAAATATTGTTAAGATTGCTAACTTTAAAAATTTATGTTTCATAGTTAAATTTTACATAAACTTGCCAAAGATGTAAAGCTGTATGATTATAATCTTTGATTTTTTTATAAATATAAATTGAAAGTATCATTATTTTAAGATATAATAAAATTATAATTAAATAATAATTTTATGATAGATTCAAAAGTTGAGGAAAAAAATAATAACCAAACTTGGCATGAAAAACATGTCCTTAGCTCGACTTGGGGAGAAAAAGTAGCTGATAAAACTGCTAGTTTAATGGGGTCTTGGAAGTTTATAATCTTTCAAACAGCCTTTGTTATTATCTGGATGACTCTAAATGTTATGGCGTTAACTAATCATTGGGATGTTTACCCTTTTATTTTGCTTAATTTAATCTTTTCTACTCAAGCGGCTTATGCCGCCCCCATTATTATGATGGCTCAAAATCGCCAAAATGATCGTGATCGTTACCAGGCTAAAGAGGATTATTATACTAATGTTAAAGCCAAAAAAGAGATCGAAGAGTTGCAAAAGTCTTTAACTAGAATTGAAATAGAAAAATTAGATAAAATACTTGAAGTACTAAATAAAACTACTAAATAATCATATATGGATAAGAAAGTTATCTTCTTAGGCATGCTATTTGGTTCAACTATTGGTGGTTATATCCCGACTCTTTTTGGTTCTACAGTTTTCTCTATGGCTTCTATTATCTGTGGGACTATAGGTGGTTTACTGGGTATTTGGTTATCATTTAGACTTTTAAATTAGTCTAAAGACTATGGATAAATACTATCTCTATATTATTAAATGCGCTGACCAAACACTTTATACAGGAATTACTAAAGATTTAGACCGTCGAGTTAAAGAACATAACACCAGTGATTTAGGTGCTAAATATACTCGTGGCCGGGGTCCTGTTAAATTAGTCTATTTTAAAGAATTTACTGATAGGTCAGGGGCCTCTAAAGAAGAAGCTCTGATTAAAAAATTATCTCGATTACAAAAAATAGAGTTAATAAAAAATAATTTAAAATAAATAGTATTTACAAAAATATAGCTTTCTGCTATATTTTTTTGTCAGACAGTACGTTAACATTAATTTTAAAATTAGATATCATGAATGAATTTAAAATGCCTGAAGATTTGTACCTTGTTAGACATGGACAATCAGTGGGTAATTTAGCCCGAAAAAATTATGAAGAAAACCAAGATGAATCTGCTTTCTTAGAAGTATTTTCTCAGATTCATGAGTCCGAATATCCATTGACACCGCTTGGCATCGAACAGGCTAAGTTAGCCGGAGCCTGGTTTAAAAAAGAAGGTTTAGATTGTTTTGATCGTATGCTGGTTTCTAGTAATAAAAGAGCCGGGCAAACAGCAAAATATTTGAATTTACCAGATGCTAAATGGATGATGGATTTTAATATCCGTGAGTGCGATGGTGGTTTATTTAATGTCATTGCTCCATCAAAGCGCGACTTAAATTATTCTGATCAACAAAAGTTTTATGACACTCAGCCCTTTTTATTTCGCCCACCACAAGGTGAAAGTATTGCCGACCTTTGTCAAAGAATTAAAATTATTTTAGATACTTTGGCCAGGGAATGTTCTGGAAAAAAAGTGATAATTGTCTGTCATGGGCATGTTATTCGGGCCTTTAGAATTATACTGGAAAGAATGTCACCGCGAAGAAGCAATGAGTTGATTTTAAATAAAGATGATCAAGATAGGGTGCCAAATTGCTCCATTCTTCATTATACTAGGAGGAGTCAGAATGCTTCAGCTGTTTATTTGTCTAATCACTTTGATTGGTTTCGAATGATTCGTCCAGCTGGTGGTGGTAATTTGGAAGATAAATTTTCTGAGATTAAAAGGAAAAAATATTCCAATGAAGAACTACTTCAGGAAGCAGATAATCAAAAAAAGGAGGAATAGAGAACGAAAAATTTGAAGAAATTAAACAGATTTGTAAAACAAGAATTAAAAAAATAAACTAGTGCCGGGCTCCAAAATTTTGGAGCCCTTTTTTATAGAAAATAATTGTTAAAAATTGATTTATATTTTTAAAACTTTATTCTAGCATTATAAAATAAGAAATACTGCTCAGTATTTTAGGCTAATATTAAATATTATTAATCTATAGTAATTTATTAATCAAAATAGCTTGACTAAACTATTTTTATATGGTACCATTTCTTTGTAACAATAATGCGTGTCAAAAAGTAGTCGATTTTTAAAGCCTTTATTAAATTACAAATCTTATAAACTAAGTCTAAAATTCAAATGACTGGTATTATTAAAACTTTAACCGATAAGGGTTTCGGTTTCATCACTGTAGAAGGTGAAGAGAAAGATTTATTCTTTCACAGCAACTCTTTAGTTGGCGTTCAATTCGATGAATTACGTCAAGGTGACGCTGTTTCTTTCGAAACAGAAATGTCTCCAAAAGGAATGAATGCAGTAAACGTTAAACGCGTTTAAATTCATATCTGAAAACAAGGTCCCGCCCAATTTAGGTTGAGGCGGGATTTTGTTTGAGGTTTTATAAAATACCTTTACTTTTTATAAACATAAGACAACAGACTTTAAATATTAAATTAACAAAATACATTATGAAAGATTTTAATAGAAGTGGTGGTTCTTCTGACCGAAGAAGTAGTGGAGGTTCAGGTGATAGAAGAGGTGGTAGCAGCAGTTTCGGACGCCGAGACGGTGGTCGTGATTTCGGTAGAGGTGGATCTGATAGACCAGAAATGCATAAAGCTACTTGCGCTGAATGCGGTAGTTCTTGCGAAGTGCCATTTAAACCAATGAGCGGTAAACCAGTTTTTTGTAGTAATTGTTTTAAAGGTAAAGAAGGTGGTGACAGATCAGATTCCAGAAGATCAGAAGGTCGTGACTCTAATAGAGGTAGCGGTCGTGATTCTTTCCGTGATAGTTTTGCTGAAAAACAAATGTTTCAAGCTACTTGTGCTGAGTGTGGTGATGATTGCGAAGTACCTTTCAAGCCAACAGCCGGTAAAGCAGTATTGTGCAGTAATTGTTTTAGTAAAGTTGATCCTAGAAATGATGAAAGAAAAGAAGATAGAAGAAATTCTGCTCCTAAAGCTCCATCCAGTGAACAATTTGACATGCTAAATGCTAAATTAGATCAGATTTTAAAAGCTTTGAATTCTACTACTACTGTTAAACCAGTAGCTAAAAAAGAAGTAGTTAAAGAAGAAAAAATTGTTGAACCAAAAAAAATAGTTAAAAAAGCAGCTGCTAAAAAAGTGGTAACTGAAAAAAAGGTAGTAAAAAAAGTAGCTAAGAAGAAATAATTTTTACATTTTTAGATCATAAAAAGGGCTGTTTAAAAAGCAGCCTTTTTTATTTGGCAAATAAAAAAGGAATCATTATTAAACTCCTTTTTACTCATGACTTAGCATGTATAGTTCCAACTGGGAACCTGCCTGTTGTTAGAACAATAGGCCGCTCGTTCTCTTAGGCAACTGTGTTAGTATGCCATCTGGTTTGAGAATTTTTTAACTAAAGCCAATACTAGCTAATTCTTCGATTATTAATGGGTCTACCATTTCCCATTTATAATAATCGTAAAATTCTTTAGCTATTACAGACTGTCCCGCTTGCTCATAATCATGAGCCATAAAGATTGATTGTCCGTGTTCAACTTGTTTGGCGGTTTGAGCATCTTTAGTTTTACCAGTTTCAAATTCTTCCCAGAGAGCAAAAATTTCCAACCCAAAAGCACCTAGTTGATCACAAATTAGAGTCATAGCCTCTAATTCTAATTCTTTCTTTTTTTCTTTAGTTAATCTAGTTTCAACTGGCGCTAAGTGGTCTGTTCGAGGGTCAAAATTCAAAATAAATTCTGGCCAATCATGAATTTTTAACATCAAAAATACTCTCCATCTATTAGGAAATAGCTTTTTAGCTAATTTAATAGAGGAGTCTACGTGCTGACCAACTGTTTCAGGATTTTCAACACCACGATCTTTAAAGCCAGTTCGAGGAATTTTATATAAACCATTAATAATTTTAGCTACTATTTCTTTGTAGCAAGCAGGCACCACTAAGGGGTAAAAGATGTTATTTTCCATATCTTATTGTTTTTAAAGTTCGATTATTCTTAAGTTTGAGGTTTAGGGCTTTATTTGTCAAGGATATTGCCTCTAAGGCACTATAATGTTAAGCTTATTTTATGACTATAAAAACAGCGCAATTTATTAAAAGTGCTTTAGAATGTGACACTATTTTTCAAGATGGCAGGGAACAGGTGGCCTTTATTGGCCGCTCTAACGTTGGTAAATCCAGCCTAATTAACGCCTTAACTAACCAAAAAGGTTTAGCTAAAACCAGTTCTTTTCCTGGTCGCACTCAACAAATTAATCTTTTTTTGATTAATGACTCTTTTTATTTAGTAGATTTACCTGGTTATGGTTATGCTAAACTGCCTAAAACTGTTAGACAGGATATTGAAAACTTGGTTAATTGGTATTTTTTCGTTTCTGGCATTAAGCAAAAAAAAGTTATTCTAATTATTGACGCTAAGATTGGACCGACTAAAGATGACTTGGAAATATTAGACGCTCTAGAGCAACATGGTAAAGATATTATTATTGCGGCTAATAAAGTTGATAAGATTAAAAAAGCTGACTATGCTAAGCAAATAATTAAAATCAAAGAAGCCGTGGGCTATCATAAAATTATTTATTGTTCAGCTGAAAAAAAAGTAGGGGTAATTGAAATACTAAAAGAATTAGAATAATCAGAAGACTAATAAAAAAAAGCACCGCGTAATTAGTATGAGGTGCTTTTTTTGATATTAATTACAAATATGGTAAAATAAGAGTAATCAAATATTTATATTTTTATCATGCCACACAAAATAATAAAATTTAATTTTCTCTTTTTTCTGTTTTTAACTTTTGGCTTATTATATCTAACTTGGCCAATGATTATGCGGGCCGAATCAGCCGATGCCATTGCCGTTAGAATATTAGATAATCCGCTTCATTACAGCAGTTTACACTGGTATCAATCACAAAATTTTACAGGTTCACCGCAATTATTGCAAATTGACGGCTATGAAGCCGTGCGTAACGGACGAACAGTTTATATTGACGTAGCCAATATTGCTGACAAAAATAACGATGGCTTACCTGATTTTTTTGATACTAATATTTTTGTAATTTCTTATAACCAAGATGCTCAAGGTGTTACTTCTGATATTTTTGGGCAACTGGTTAAAAATTTTAAATTCAATACTAATCTCACTGAACTAGGAACTTGCAATAAAACTATAACCACTGTCTGCCTAAGTGACACTGAGTGTCCTGTTGGTGAATATTGCGGCAGTCAAAAAGCTAAAGTAATTCGTGATGTTAAGCGTTTAGCGGACCTAGAAGAAATAAAATCACAACTTGATAATTATAAACAAAATAATAATAATAACTATCCAAAACTTCTTGGTGGCACTTATTTAGCTGGAAAAACATTATCTACTTGGCCCAGCTGGCAACAAAGTTTAGGTCAAGAACTAGGCGTTACTTTACCAGTAGACCCTATCAATCAACTAGGAACTTGTGCTAGTAATTTTGATCCGATCACTTGTTGGGATAAAGATAGTAAAAAATTTCCAACCGATTTATCTCAGTTAATGTTACCAGCAGGTAGTCATATTTACCTGTATTCCATTAATGACTTAGGTAATCTTGTTAAATATTGTACTCAAATAGAGAGTGGCTATGCTAATCTACAGGCTTTTAATTGTTTAAATGAGAAAAGGATTAATAATCAACCTATTATTAAAGATGTTAATTTAACGGGTAGACCTAATAAAGAATTTATTGGTTATGTGAGTGTGGCGGATATAGATGGTGACCCTATCAAATTATCAGTTGATTTAGTTAGTCCAATTAGTAGTGTTTGGGCTAGCAGAAGATGGCAATGGGATACGGGCTTAAATAAATTTTCAGTTAGTTCTTCACCTGAACCAGGGCAAAGAAAAATTCACGCTGTTAAAACCGGTACTACTGGTAATCCAGGATATTATCAGGTTAAATTGACGGTTGATGATGGGCAAGGAGCGGCTAATAGTACTTATTCGCAGATTTATGATGTAAAAGTTAGTCCTATTCCACCCATCTTAGCAAAAAATGAAAAAACTATAGCTATTGGCAGTAATGACGTGATGAATGTTTATGGTACTGATTCTAATGGCGATCCTTTAACTTCTTTACTTTTAGATAGCGCCAGTTTTAATAACGCTCCTCTTAGTCAAGCTGCTCTCGAAAGTAACGGTTTTACTCTCAAGAACATGAATTTAACGGAAAGTTTTAAATCACCTCAACATACTGGTGTTTATATTGCTAATGTTTATGCTATTGATCCTAATATAACCTCCAATCGAATTGATTCAGTCTTAACTTACACTATCGTCAATAATCCTCCGGTTTTTCAAAAATTAACTGCTACTTTTTCTAATAACACCATTCAAGTGTGTGAACCTAATCAAAAATGTTCCATCGCCATTGATAATAGTGAGGCGGCTAAAATTGAAATTAAAGGGACTGATCCAGATGGTCATAATGTCAATTATTCACTGGTAGATAATTTTGGTGGAAAATTGGTAATTAATTCAACTGGCCTAATTACTGGTTTAGAAAAATTAAATTTTCAACAATTAACCGAACAAAGTTTTAATATTGTAGTAAAAATAGCTGATTCCTATTGTAATAATTCTAACGTTTCAGAATGTTCTAGCCTTTATTCTTTTGATTTATTGGTTGAAAATTATTGTTCTTTAAATATACCAGAATCAACTATTCAAATTAGTAAACCAGGACCTTTTACTGTTAATAAAACTGGTGATAAATTAGAGACTGGTTTAACTTTAACAGATTGTTCAGCTATTGGTTCCAGTAGTATAGATGTGAAGTTTATTGGTGAATCTCATAGTCAGGCCATTGTTTTAGTTAGTGACTTGTCAGGTAGTATGGCTACAGATGTATATAGCGGCGGCACCACCGAAGTAGCTGTTAGCCGATTAATAAAAGCTTTAACAACAACTAATACTGGTTTTTTTGATAAAATTTATAATACCGCTCTTAAATTACCAGTTGAATTTTTTACAAAGATTAGCTTAGTAGCTTTCAATAGCTCTGTTATCAGCTTTAAAGAGTTAACTAATATTGTCTCAGCTGGTAGTCTAGCTAGTTTAAAAAATGTCGTTAATAATTATTCTGCTCGATCCGCAACTAATACTTTATTAGGTTTAAATAAAGCCGAAGAGTCTTTAGCTGGAATAGACGACCAAAGTATAGAAAAAATTGTAATTTTAATGAGTGATGGTATTCCTGCGGTAGACGGCTACAAAGATACTTTTAGCTGTACCACGCCTCATGACCCTACTTGTGACTGTGGCGGTCCTTATCCGGGTTGTTCGACTCCTCCAACTTGCACAACCGGAAATTATTACAATAGAACACAAGAATCTAATGGTAGTATAACCTGTGGTTGTGTTTGTACTTGTGGTGGAACTTATCCTAATTGTAATGTTAGACCGAATTGTAATTATTACACAGAAGATGCGGTTAATATTTGGCAAGTCAAATGTGAATGTGTACCAAAAACATGTGATAGTTGTAACACAAATGCAGATGCCGACAAGAGTTCTCCCCCTGACTGTAGATATCCAGACTCGGGTCCTTGTGGCTTAGATTATTCAACCTGTAAACCTTACCCAGATACCTGTCACTCAGTTTTTAATACATTATTTGAAAAAACTTTAGGTTTATTTAATATATTTAAACCATCTCCAGTCTTAGCAGCCACCACACAGACAACTTGTGTTTCCACTTGTAAGACACCAACAACCTGTCCTCTTGGTCAAAATAGTTATTGTTATGCTTCTGGACCTATTGCTAATTGTGATATAACACCTGATGTTAATACTGAAGCTACGGCTCTTAAAAATTCTGGCGTTACTCTTTACACAATTTATTATAATACTAGCGGAGCTGTTGAACCTAAGCAAAAAATGTGTAATTGGTCTAGTAATAATGGTACGAGTTGCGAGTTAAATACCTTTGCTTTTGCTGGCACGGATATTGATACTATGATAAATAAAGTATTAAGTCGTATTATTACAAAACCAAAAGAAGTTATGGTAGGCTCAACTAGTATTACTGATAGCGAAACTTCTACTCTAACTAGTTATGTCAACGGAGCAGTACTTGACGGTTTGCTTTGTGGCGGAATTAAGCCAATTGTTACTTATACTAATGATGGTTATCTAGAGTTTTCTAATTTAAAATTAAATTATTGTGGAGCTAAATTACACCCTTAATATGCCTAAAAAAAGATTATATTTAATTGTGGCAGTGATTTTTTGTCTATTGTTAATGATTAGCTTTTTTATTTATCAATATCTTAATCGACCTCAACCAGTAATAACTAATGAACCAGTTATTACCGACCAATCTCTTAAAGCTCCATCTAAACTAGAATTACAAAATGATTTAAATAATTTTAATCAGGCTCAAACTACTGAAGATTTGAGTTTATGTAGTTTAATTAAAGACGATCAATCAAAAAATTTTTGTATTCAAGAATTAGCTCTTAAAACTAAAAATATCTCCTCTTGTTTATTAATTAATGCTCAAACAGCTCAAGTTGATTGTACTGCTAGCGTTTCGCTAAATCTAGCAGTAACTAATGACAGTTTAGTTGATTGTCAGAAAATTGAATCATCGATGATTAAACAAACCTGTGTCGAGCGAATAGCAGAAGCGAATACTAAAATTAATTGCAATGTATTATTAGATCAAGATTTAAAGAATAGCTGTCTTTCTATAATATATCACCAGCAAGCTAAGGCTCAAAATAATATTAAAATTTGCGACCAGATACCTATGTCAATTGAGCGTGCTAATTGTTTATCTGAGGTAGGTAAAATTGATTTGCACTCCGATGCTGATAAAGATGGTTTAGATTTTTTGCAAGAAATTATTAATGGTACTGATCCTAATAAAGCTGATACCGATGGTGATGGTTTTAAAGATGGTGATGAAGTTAAAGGTGGTTTTAATCCAGATGGAATTGGTTCTTTAACTCAAATAGCCCCACCTAATCTTATCGCTTGTCAGGATATTAAAGACGAGAATATTAAAGCTATCTGCCTTTTTGAGCTAAAAGACAAACCTCTCGATCTCTTTAAGTGTCAGGAATTAAAAACCATAGCCTTAAAAGATTTTTGTATAACAAACCTTAATTTGCTAACAAAATAAACTTTTTTTGACTGAAAGTGACCAGCTCTAATCTATAAACGTAAATATTGCCAATTCATCAATATTGTGCTAGTCTTAGTGTTCTAACTTATACTTAAAATATTTTTACCATGGCTGAACAAGTAATCTTAAGATTCGATAATGTTATTTTCGAATATGTCGCTAAAAAACCTATTCTTTTAGAGGCTTCTTTTAGTGTGCGTACTGGCTCTAAAATTACGCTCATGGGTCAAAATGGAGCTGGTAAAAGCACCATTTTCGGCTTGATTAAAGGAGAATTAAAACCTAAAGAGGGCCACGTTTCTATTACCGGTGGAGCTACTATCGGTGCCGCCAGACAAACCATCGCTCGTGAAGACTTAGACTTAAATATTGAACAATATTTAGCTAAAGCTTTTTCTCCAGTTCCCGGCAATTTACGCAGCCAAATCGCTAAAGCTTTAGAAGCCGTCAATATGAGTATTCCGATTGATCGGCGCGTGGGCGATTTGTCAGGTGGCCAACAGGCTAGATTACTACTGGCCTATGCCTTAATTGCTAGTCCTGATATTTTACTGTTAGATGAACCAACTAATAATCTTGATAAAGAGGGAATTGATCATTTATTAGAGTTTTTAATCATGTATGACAAGACTGTCATTGTTATTTCTCATGATGCTGATTTTTTAAACTGTTTCACCGAAGGTGTTATCTATTTAGATATTCATACTCATAAAGCGGAAATTTATGTGGGTGATTATTATTCAGTAGTTGAAGAAATTACTAAAAGAGTGGAGCGCGAACAAATGAAAAACGCTCAGCTCGCTAAACAAATTATTGATCGTAAAGAAAAAGTTAATTTTTTCGCCCATAAAGGTGGTAAGATGCGTAAATTGGCTAAAAAACTAAAAACTGAAACTGAGGATTTAGAAGAAAATATGGTAGATGTTCGTCGTGAAGATAAAACTATTCGTGATTTTGATATTCCTGTCCAAGAAGATTTATCTGGCTATTTAGTAGAAATTAGTTCTATTAAAGTAGTTAAAAATCATCTACCAAAAACACATAAAATTGAAAAGATTATTGGTCGCCGTGATCATTTATTAATTTCTGGACCAAATGGTATTGGTAAAAGTACTTTTTTACGTAACTTAGTTTCTGATAACCCTGAAGGAATAAAATTAAATAAAGACGTCAGAATTGGATATTATAGCCAAGATTTTGCGACTTTGGATTTTAACGATACTGTTTTTGATTGTTTAGTTAAAGCCATGCCTGATCGCGATGATGTACCGCTATTGCGCTCCATAGCGGCTGGTTTCTTAATCACTGGAGATTTAATGGGTAGTACAGTTGGATCTTTGTCGGAAGGTCAAAAAGGTTTATTAGCACTGGCTAGATTAGTCCTAATGCGACCAGGCTTATTAATTTTAGATGAACCAACTAACCATATTAATTTCCGTCACTTACCGGTTATGGCTGAAGCTTTTAACAACTACGAAGGGGCTATTATCATAGTTAGTCACATGGATGAATTTGTAGCTCAATTAAGAATAGACGATTATTTGGACTTAGGAAAAATTTAAATTAAAGGCCGCCTATTTAAGGGCGGTTTTTAGAAATTGCTGAACAAAAAATGGAACTGGCTTAATATGTCAAAAATATTTAAATTAAAATCTAATTTTAAACCAGCCGGCGATCAGCCAGAAGCTATCGCTCAGCTTATTAGTGGTTTAAAACAGGGTTTTGACAAGCAAACATTATTAGGCGTGACGGGGTCTGGTAAAACTTTTACTATCGCTAACGTTATTGCTGAATATAATAAACCAGTGCTGGTGATGGCACCAAACAAAGCTTTAGCCGCTCAATTATACAGAGAGTATAAAAACTTTTTTCCAGAAAATGCTGTTCATTATTTTGTGTCTTATTACGATTACTATCAACCAGAGGCCTATTTGCCTATTACTGATACTTACATTGATAAAGAATCCATGATTAATGATGAAATAGATCGTTTGCGTCACGGTGCTACCACGGCTTTAATGAGTCGCCCAGATGTGATTGTGGTAGCTTCCGTTTCTTGTATTTATAATCTTGGTGTGCCAGATAATTATTTAGAATCACGTTTACATTTAACTAAAGGTCAGGAATTAGTTAGAACTGATTTAATTAGTCAATTAGTTAAAATACAATTTGAAAGAACTACGGGTGATGTTAAACGCGGCCAATTTCGAGTGCGTGGTGATGTTTTTGAACTACGCCCGATGTCAGAGAATGTTATTTATCGTTTAGAATTACAAGACCAAAAAATTAAAACTTTATCTATTATTGACCACGTGACTCGTGACGTTTTAGAAGACTTGCCAGAAATTGTTATTTTTCCACCTAAACATTTTGTCTCCAGCCAGCCCCAAATTACCGCAGCCCTCAAAAATATTAAAGAAGAGTTGAAAGATAGATTAGAATATTTTAGAAGTAAGGGCTTATTACTAGAAGCCGAAAGATTAGAACGCCGGACTAAATATGATTTAGAGATGATCAAGACCTTAGGATTTTGTCATGGTATTGAAAATTATTCCCGACATTTATCAGGTAAATTAGCTGGCGAAGCTCCAGATTCACTACTAGCTTATTTTCCTTGGAAAGACGGCCAACCAGATTTTTTAACCGTGATTGATGAATCTCATATCGGTGTGCCGCAAGTTCGTGGTATGTATAACGGTGATCAAGCTCGTAAAAAAACTTTAAGTCAGTATGGTTGGAGATTACCATCAGCTCTAGATAACCGGCCTTTAAAATTTACAGAGTTTGAGACTCGAATTGGACAAACTATTTTTACCACCGCTACACCCGGTGATTATGAGCTACAAAACTCTAAACAAATAGTGGAACAAGTTATTCGACCGACTGGTTTAGTTGATCCAGAAATTGAGATTCGACCGGTTTTTAATTTAGAGAAAAATTACTCACAGATTAAAGATATTATGGCTGAAGCTAAAAAATTAGCGGCTATCGGGGAAAGGGTAATTATTAATACTTTAACCAAAAAACAAGCTGAAGATTTAAATACTTTTTTGGGACAGAATGGGGTTCGTAGTAATTATTTACACTCTGATATCAAAACTTTTGAACGAACAGATATTCTAAAGGCTTTCCGAGAAGGTAAGTTTGATGTTTTAATTGGTGTTAATTTACTACGCGAAGGCTTAGATTTACCAGAAGTAACCTTAGTGGCCATTTTAGATGCGGATCGCGAAGGCTTTTTACGTAGTCAGACCTCACTGATGCAAACCATGGGTCGCGCCGCCAGAAATGTTAAAGGTAGTATTATTTTATACGCTGATAAAGTTACTGAATCTATTAAAAAAGCGGTAGCCGAAGTTGACCGTCGTCGCCTGAAACAGTTAGCTTATAATAAAACTCACGGTATTACTCCACAAACAATTATTAAACCGATTGAAGACTTTTTAGAAATCAGTGAAGAAGGTAGAGCTAATATGTTGAAGCGTCAAAAACCTGCTAAAAAGAAGAAAAAATAATATGGAAGATAAAATAATCATTCGCGGAGCACGAATGCACAATTTAAAAAATATCAATTTAGAAATACCCCATAATACTTTGACAGTTATTACGGGTGTTTCTGGTTCTGGTAAATCATCTTTAGCTTTTGATACTATTTTTGCGGAAGGTCAGCGTCAATATGTCGAATCATTGTCGCCTTATATGCGCCAATTTTTAGGACAAAAAAAACCGGCTGAAGTTGATGAAATAATTGGCTTAGCGCCAGCTATTTCTATTGACCAAAAAGCTTTATCCCATAATCCTAGATCGACAGTTGGTACTTTAACCGAAATTCATGATTACCTACGTATTTTATACGCCAGAGTTGGCGAAGTCTTTTGTCCGGAGTGTGGCACGAAAATTGAAAAACTGACTATCGAAGAAATGATTGATATTATTATTCACCGGGCTAAAGAATATAAAGCTGAATACGTAGAAATTTTAAGCCCAGTCGTCCGCGATCGTAAAGGTGAATATTATCAATTATTATATAATTATCTCAACCAAGGCTATTCCGAAGCTCGCATTGACGGCCAACCTCATTTGCTAAGAGAACCAATTAAATTAAGTGCTGGAAAAAAACATGAGATTGAGATTGTGATTGATAAAGTCATGATTAGTGATGAAACTAGGTTATTCGAAGCAGTGGAAAATTCTTTAGCAGCTGCCGGAGGACTAGTTATTGCTAAATTTATTGATAGAGAATTTTTATTATCTTCTAATTGGACCTGCCCTAATGATGGCTTTTCTTTCCCGGAAGTTGAACCACGTCTTTTTTCTTTTAATTCACCTCACGGTGCTTGTCCTGAATGTACGGGACTGGGAAAAATTGGTTTTTTTGCTGATAAGGCTTGTCCGGAATGTGGCGGTAAAAGACTGCGACCTGAAGCTTTATCAGTTCGAGTCGCTAATAAAAATTTAGCCGAGGTCAGTAACTTACCCATTGATCGTCTTTATGATTTTTTTTGGAAGTATTATCAAAAAATGACTAAAAGGGAATTAACTATTGCTGAAAACGTTATTGGTCAAATTTTAAATCGTTTAGAATTTTTAAATAAAGTAGGACTGAACTACTTAGCACTTGATCGTGAAGCTGAGACATTATCAGGTGGCGAGGCCCAGCGCATTAGACTATCATCACAAATTGGTTCACAATTATCTAGAACACTTTACGTGCTGGATGAGCCAACTATTGGCTTACACGAACGTGATACTGATAAGTTAATCGAAACTTTAATCACTTTGCGCAATAAAAATAATACGGTAATTATTGTCGAGCACGATGAAAGAACTATTTTAGCTTCTGATTATTTGATTGATATGGGACCACTGGCGGGTATTCATGGCGGTGAGGTGATGGCTAGCGGTTATACTAAGAAATTATTAACTGATAAAAAAGCTCAAGACCAATCTCTAACCGTCCAATATTTAACTGGGGTTAAAAAACTAGGAGTGCCCACTAAAAGACGGACTAAAAATAGCGGTGCTCTTAAAATAATCGGCGCCAAAGCTAATAACTTAAAAAACTTAAAAGTAGAAATACCCTTAGGTCGTTTAGTAGGCATCAGCGGTGTTTCTGGTTCCGGCAAATCATCTTTAATGTATGATGTATTGTATAAAAATATTACTCATATTAAGAATAATCCCGGGAAAAATAAATTAGAAAATGTCACTGAATTAAAGGGGGCTGAATATATCAACAAAGTAATAGTTATTGATCAATCGCCCATTGGCCGTTCTCCTCGTTCCAACCCCTCTACTTATACTGGTTTTTTTACTTATATCCGTGATTTTTTCGCGGCTTTACCAGAATCTAGAGAGAGAGCTTATACTATTTCCAGATTTTCCTTTAATCGTCCGGGCGGACGTTGTGAGGCTTGTGAGGGGGCGGGATTTAATATGATTGAAATGCATTTTTTACCATCAGTCATGGTGGAATGCGAAGTTTGTCATGGCAAAAGGTTTAATCGGGAAACTCTACAAGTTAAATATAAAAGTAAAAGTATCAGCGATGTTTTGGATATGACTATTGAAGAAGCAATTACGCTGTTTGAAGATAATTATTTAATTGCTGATAAATTAAAAGTGTTGCAATCCGTGGGCTTGGGCTATATTAAACTCGGCCAATCATCAACCACCTTATCAGGTGGCGAAGCTCAACGTATTAAAATTGCTAAGGAGTTAAGCATGACTTTAGGCAAAAGGACTTTATATTTATTAGATGAGCCAACTACTGGCTTGCATTATCATGATATCGCCATGTTGCTCATCGTGTTAAATAAGTTAGTGGATCGCGGTAACTCTGTGTTTGTCATTGAACATAATTTACATATGCTAAAATCCATGGATTATATCATTGATATGGGTCCAGAAGGCGGCGAAAAAGGCGGTAAAATAGTAGCGGTGGGCGAACCGGAAGATATTATTAGAAATGAAAAAAGTATTACTGGTGAGTATTTAAAAGATTATTTGAAATAATTAGCAAAAATATCAATGATTAAACCAGCCAACTTAAAAATAGCAGCTAAATCAGCGCCTCAAAAACCTGGTGTCTATTTTTGGCGTGATAATTTGGGTCAAGTTTTATATGTCGGCCGAGCTACTAGCCTAAAACAACGTCTTAACCAATATTTTCAAAAAGATATTGATTATCGCATCGCAGAAATGGTTAATAAGGCCACTGCTTTAAGTTGGTTAGTCTGTGATAGTTTACTAGAAGCTATTATTTTAGAAGCTAAATATATTAAAGAATATTGGCCTAAGTATAATATTAAAGATCGGGATGACCGGTCTTTTATTTATATTGTCATATCTTCTGATCAGTACCCCAAACCTATTATTATTCGCGGTCAAGATTTAAAAAAGTTTCCAGTTACCAAAAATAAAATCTTTGGACCTTATCAATCACAAACTTTGGTGGCTAATGCTTTAAAATTAATTAGACGCATTTTTCCTTGGAGTAATTGTCAGCCTTTATCAGGTCAGGCCTGTTTTGATTATCAAATTGGTTTATGCCCAGGGGCTTGTCTAGGAATTATTACCCCGACTGACTATAAAAAAAATATTAAAAATTTAATCTTATTGCTTAGTGGTGAAAAAACTAAATTGCTTAAAAAATTAAGTAAAGAAAATCCTCAACAAATTAAAGCTTTAAAACACCTACAAGATGTTTCATTATTAACACGTGAAGACGGTTTAAATAGGAGAAGATTAAATAGAATAGAGGGTTATGATATTTCTCATTTGGGCGGTAAGGAATCATATGGCTCGATGGTAGTTTTTGCTAATGGGGAAGCGAGTAAAGCTGATTATCGTCTTTTTAAAATTAAAGAAGCGCCCGAGGGTGATGATGAACGAGCTTTAAGCGAGATGTTACTACGTCGCTTCGCTCATCGAGAATGGACTTACCCAGATTTGATTATGATTGATGGTGGCTCTCCACAAATATCTTTCATTGCTAAAGTTTTAGCTAAAAATAATATCGCCATTCCCCTAGTGGGTATTTCTAAATTGGGAGGTGATAAATTAGTTTTTAACAAAGACGTTAAACAGAATTATAAGGATTTAGCCAAGAATTTAAAGCCCACCCTCCTAAAATTAAGGGAAGAAGCTCATCGTTTTGCTAATTTTGGCAGGAAAAGAGGAACGACTCAAAACCTGAAGGTTTAAGTGTCAAAAAACCATAAGTAAAAAATAGAAAAATACTAGCGTAAATCCTTCTTTTTTGTCATAATTATACTAACAGATATTTCTGGTGATTAGTTTGATTTTTTTATTAAGATTTTAATCCCATATAATTATAGAGGTTAGACTATTTTAATTGATAGTCGCTCTCATTTTTATGAAAAAAAAGAATCTATTTTTAATCCTGACAGTAGCGATAATCATGGTGGTTCTAGCCGGAGCCTGGTGGTGGTATAAAAATTTTAAAACAACCGACAGCTCTTTAGCCAACGTTAAAAATAAAGGAGTCTTAGTTGTGGGTAGCGACATGCCTTATGGCGTCATGGAGTTTTTTGATGAAAATAATAAGCCAGTAGGTATAGATGTTGATATAGCTCAGGAAATTGCCTCACGTTTAAAATTAAAATTGGAATTCAATGATTATAACTGGAGCGATCTATTTATTAAAGTAAAAAATAGTGAAATAGATTTAGCTATGTCGAGCATAACTATTACCCCTGAGCGTCAAAAAGAAATGCTGTTTAGCAATCCTTATTTCAATGGTGGACAGGTTATAGTCGTGCGTAGTGATAATCAAGACATTAATGGTATTAATAATCTAACAGATAAAAAAATTGCCACTCAAAGCGAAACGACTAGTTATAATGAAGCTAAGAAATATACTACCGCTAATTTAATTTTTACGTATCCTAATTTTGAAAATGCTAGTGATGGTTCTGGTATTATTGCCGATTTAAAAAATGGAAAATTTGAAGCTATTATAGTTGATTATACCGAAGCTTTGGATATGATTAAAAATAATTCTGGTTTAAAAATTATAGGCGTTCCTTTTACCGAGGAAGAATATGGTATTGTTACTAAAATCGGTAATAATTCTTTAATCCAAGAAGTAAATCTTATTTTAAAAGATCTGATAAATGATGGAACTTTAGAAAATATTAAAACCAAGTGGACTAAATTTTAATAAACATAAAAAATATGAAAATTTTAATCATCGACGATGACATTAATGCTAATACAACGCTCAAGGCTTTACTCATGGGTCAAGAGAGTTATCAAATTGACACCGCTTATAGCGGACAAGATGGTTTAGCTAAAATGATAGCTAACCCTAACTATGATCTAATAATTTTAGATGTTATGATGCCTGATTTTAGCGGTATTGATGTTTGCAAGGCCATGTCCCAGAATGAAACCATCAAAAATATCCCAATCCTCTTAGCCTCAGCTTTACCAATTACCTCTAAGGAATTAGGGGAACTATTAAATGAATTTAAAGCCCTGTCTAATATTAAAGGGGCTCTGGAAAAACCATTCATCTTAGATGATTTACTGACACAAATAAAAAAAATAGCTTAAAATTTTTAAAAAATATAAATAAACTATGAAAAAAATTATTATTATTTTAGTTATTTTTGCTGGATTAGTTTTAGGCAGTATTTACTTTTTAAATAACTTACTCGTTCAAAAAGAAAATCTCTTAACTAAAAAAAAGCCGGTTAAAATTGGTTTTTCAATGGGGACAACCCGGGAAGAAAGATGGTTTAAAGACCGTGATCTTTTTATACAAAAAGCTCAGGAATTAGGAGCGACTGTCAATGTTACCTTATCGGATTATGATGTCGAAAAACAAATTTTACAAATTGAGAACCTGATTAGCCAAGGAATGGATGTTATTGTTGTTATACCAGCAGATTCGGAAAAAATTGCACCAGCCATTGAACAGGCTAATCAAGCTGGAGTTAAGGTAATTGCTTATGATAGATTAATAAAAAATACCAATATTGATTTATATATTTCCTTTGATAACGTAAAAGTAGGGGAATTGGAAGCCGAAAGTGTTTTAGAGGTAGTAAACAAAGGTAATTTTGCCTATATTGGCGGATCACCGACTGACAATAATGCTATTTTATTAAAACAAGGGACTATGGGCATTTTAGATTCTAAAATTAAAAATGGAGATATTAAATTAGTGGTTAATAAATTTTCTAGTGACTGGAAACCAGAAGAAGCTTATAAAGCTATCGATGATTATTTAGCTTCCGGTAAATCACTAGAGGCTGTGATTGCGGCCAATGATGGCACGGCTTCTGGCGTTATCCAAGCTCTAAAGAAGCATGGGTTAGACGGTAAAATACCAGTTTCTGGCCAAGACGCTGAACTATCAGCTACTCAAAGAATTATTACCGGAACGCAAACATCCACTATCTATAAGCCAATTAACTCTTTAGCCTATAAAGCCGCGGAATTAGCCGTAGCTATGGGGGAGGGGAAATCTCCAGAAACTACTAGTTTAATTGATAACGGACAACTGATGGTGCCATCCTATCTTTTAGCGCCAATTACAGTGAATAAAAAAAATATGATTAACACAATCATTAAAGATGGTTTCCATACCTATGAAGAAGTTTATGGGTCAACTACCAAGTAAACAGGCTTAAAAAGCCCCGACTATGGGCATTAAAAAAAAATTATTAGCTTCATTTTTGACAATCATTATCGTTCTGCTTCTCTCGGAAGGTTTTTTTATTGCCGTAGATTATATTATCTTGTCGAAATACATGACTTTAACTGATAATATGATTTCTGAGTACAAATTAATCGGCAATACTTCCTCTCTGGTGGAATCATTTAATCAACATATTAAATCACCAATGGAGATGAGTGGTTTTAATCTGGTTTATTTTGACACTAAACAATTACTATCTAAACTTAAAGTCGTAATTGTCGATAGCAACAGCAAGTTGGCTTTTACTGATGTCGAAAGTAATATTAATGATATTCTTTTCGATATCGAAATTGGAATTAATAGTTTAGACAGCGGTAATTATTTAGAAGCTCTTAATCGTTATGAGGCAGCTAGCCATAAAAATAGTTTTGTTCGAGAAAATACCACTAATTTACTGCTAAAGGAACTAGAATATGCTAAAAATCTACAAGTTGAAATTGAAAAAGTAAGATATTTAAGCCAACTGATTGCCATTTTTTTGTTATTTATAACGGCCGGAGGCTGTGTTTGGTATGCCATAGTTTTTTCTAAAAAATTGGTGTCACCCTTAATTCATTTGACTAAACTAGCTAAAGTAATTGAAAGCGGTGATACCAGTGCGGCTGTAGATAAAGAATTATTAAAAGGCGGGGATGAAGTTTCTAGTTTAGCTAATTCCTTTAATACGATGGTATTGTCCCTCAAGTTAAGTATTCAAAAATTACAAGAATATAATACAGAAATTAAAAATGCTCACCTTCTCCTAGAAACTGAAAAAAATACCTTACAACAATATTTAGACGTCGCTGGAGTTATTATCATAATTTCCAATATTAGCAATGATGTTATGCTAATTAATAAAAAAGGATGTGAAATTTTAGGCATTGAAGCTTCAGAAATTATTGGCAAAGATTGGATCGGTGAATATATAGCTCCAAAAAATCAGACTCAAACTAAGGGTTTATTAGCTTTTTTACTTAATAATACCGCCCTCTCTGATACCTTGGAAAATGTAATTATTACTAAAGATAAGTTGGAAAAAAATATTGTTTGGCATTTCAGTATTCTTAAAAGCGGGCCTAATACTGCTCAAAGAATCTTAGTCACCGGAGTTGATGTGACCGAGCTGACCGAAGCTAAAATTACCATTAGTCAGCTGAAAGAAGTTGATAATTTGAAAAATGAGGTCTTAAATATTGCCACTCATGAATTAAAAACTCCTTTAATTTCCATTGTCGGTTTATCGGAAGTAATGGAAAGTAAGCCTAAAACAGTTCCTAACGAATACCAAGAATATATTTCAATTATTCACAAAGAAGGCTTAAAATTAACAGATTTGATAAAAACGATGTTAACGGCTAATCGTAATGAAATCGGCAAAATAGCCATCGTTAGAGAAGCCTTTAATTTAGTTGACTTAGTTTTGTCACTTGAAACGCCGCTGGATATGCTAGCCAAAAGGACCGACTCGCAGATTAACTTAGATTTACGTACCAAAACAGCTATTATTGACAGCGATAAGGCTAAAATATCACAGGTAATTTATAATTTTGTTGATAATGCCGTGAAATATGGCCCTAGAAATCAGACCATCGGCGTTAATCTATTTTTAACTGACGATAAATTTGTTAAAATAGAGGTAGTTGGAAGCGGGGCGGGGATTTCTAAAGAGATGCAAAAAAAATTATTTATTAAATTCTCACAACTTGAGCCATCTTTATCACGTTCTCAAGATGGCATGGGCTTAGGGCTTTATATCTGTAAACAAAATATTGAAAATTTAGGTGGTCAAATCGGAGTAGAAAGTAAGATTAATGAAGGAGCGACCTTTTATTTCACCTTGCCACTCAAATCTTAAATAAAAAAATAAATATATGAAAATTTTAATCGTTGATAATGATCCCAGCACCGTCACCACTCTCCAAGCTCTTTTGCAAAATGAGGGGCTTTTTCAGATTGAAGTGGCTTATAGCGGACAGGAAGGTTTAGATAAAATGACGGCTAATCCTAATTACGACGTAATCTTGCTTGATATTATGATGCCTCAAATGAGCGGCATGGATGTTTGCAAAGCGATGATTCAAAATCCACGTTTACAGAAACTGCCTGTCTTACTAATGTCCTCAGCTTTACCAATTCCTCCAACTGACTTTCGTGAATCAATGGAAAAGTCTGACGAACTCAGTGTTATTAAGGGTGTTTTAGAGAAACCTTTTACTACCGCTGATTTACTGGCCCAAATTTATAAAGTAGTTAGACCTGTTTTAAGATAGGTTTAACCAATAAAATTATGAAAAAAGTTCTTTTGATTGTTGATGACGAGACTATGGTTTATGAAGTTCTAGCCACGCAATTTAAACACCAGGAAATTGAGATTTTAACAGTCACTGATGGTCAGGATGGTTTAAAAAGTGCCTTTGAACATCATCCGGATTTAATTTTACTTGATTTAGTGATGCCTAAAATGGATGGCATGACCATGTTAAGCAAACTAAGACAAGATAAATGGGGTAAAAAAGCTAGAGTTATAATTTTATCTAATGTTAGTAGTGATAATACAGTTAAAGAGGCAGCCGAATGGGGTAGTGATGCCTATTTAATCAAGGCTGATTGGAGTGTGGTTGACGTAGCCCAGAAAATTAGGGATGTCTTGGGTTTATAGATAAAAAAAGGAGATAATCCCTTATCCTCTTGTACTTCTGGTCTAATCGGCTTATAATTTAGATAGCTCAATAGTGAACAAAAAAAAGAAAACATCATAAATGTGGCAGAAAGACTTCTTGTGGTTTTTTTGATATTAAGGGAATAGATAATAAAGAGTAAAACACGAAAATGATCCTGGTAATGCTTCAACCATTACCAGGCCCATTAATTCGTGTTTTACTCCTTACTATATATCAAGTTAGCTCTAGATAGTAATACGACTAATTTAATTAACTTGTTTCATAAAGGGAGGGCAATTTGCCACTCCCCTTTTTTTGTTGAACAAAAAATCATAATATCTTTGGATTATATTCATCGGCCATTTGTTAGACTTATAATTTAGTAATTAATTACGAAATTATGAAGGAAAACAATTTTGCTTTTATTGACAGCAATAATTTATATCAGAGCCTATCTAAGGATATCTTTAAAAATGGCATGAAAATATATTCTGGTTGGAAACCGGATTATAAAAGATTTAGAGTATATTTGAACGATAAATATAGAATCCAAAAAGCGTTTCTGTTTATTGGTTATATTCCTGAAAATCAAGCCATGTATGCCAGATTCAAAGAATATGGGTATATTTGTGTTTATAAGTCAACATTGGAATTAGTGGACGGCAGAGTTAAAGGGAATGTTGATGCCGAATTGGTATTGCCTTCCATGATTGAATATAACAATTATGATAAAGCATTAATAGTATCAGGTGACGGTGATTTTTATTGTCTAGCAAATTATTTAATTAAGAAAGGCAAATTAAAAAAAGTGTTAGCGCCAAATCAGGTTAACTGTTCCAGTCTTTTAGATAGATTGAGTAAATCTAATAATAATACCATTGCTTTTATTAGTGATTTACGAAAAAATTTAGAAAAAAAGTAAAATAAAAAAGCTCTCTTTTGGACTTGCCCAGCAGAGAACTTTTTCGTCGTGATCATGTGTACATTATATCCTTATATCCTTAGTTTATCTGGCTGTCAATAATTAGAATATTAAGATTACGGACGAAGGAAGGGACAATATATCCCCCCTTCTTTTATTTGACTAAGTTTTTTAAAAATGGTTTAATAATAGAGTAATAAAAAAAATAAGGCCTTAATTAGACCTTATTTAGTTAGAGAAAATATGGGCAATAAACCCTTAATTTCGATAATAATACCTATCTATAATGAAGCGGCTAACATCCATCCGTTTTTCATAGCGCTTCAAACCCTCCTTTCTGGTCTAGAAGATAAGTATGACTGGGAAATGATCTATATTGATGACGGCAGTGCTGATAATTCAGTCGCCGAACTTCATAAAATTGCTAGTGAACGAGTTAGAATCATCGAATTTTCTCGCAATTTTGGTAAAGAGGCCGCTCTAACAGCTGGACTCAATTTAGCTCGTGGCGAAGCCGCTATTATGATTGATGCTGATTTTCAACATCCCATGGAATTAATCCCAGACTTTATCACTAAATGGGCAGCGGGAGCTGAGGTGGTGGTAGGAATCAGAAAGACTAATAAAAAGGCGGGCCTTATTAAAAGAGCCGGCTCTTTTGTTTTTTACAAGATAATTAATAGTATTTCTAAAGTTAATATCACCCCTAATGCCACTGATTTTAGACTGGTCGATAGGGAAGTCATCAACGCTTTCAAACAGCTAAAAGAAACTAATCGCATGACCCGAGCCCTGATTGATTGGCTCGGTTTTAAACGTGATTATATCTACTTTGAAGCCAATGAGCGGACCAATGGCTGTGCCCGTTATAGCCTGATGAAATTAATGGGCCTGGCCGTTAACAGTTTTGTATCATTAAGCCTCATGCCGCTCCGTTTAGCGGGTTATTTAGGTATGCTAATTATTGTCACCGTTGGACCGTTTGGCTTATATGTTCTAATTGGCAAATATATTTTTAGTTGGGCTTATGCGACTAGTTTTTCCGGCCCCGCTCAGTTAGCTTTTCTAATTACTTTCTTGATTGGGATAGTTTTGTGTTCATTAGGTCTGGTCGCTTTGTATATTGCTCATATTCATAATGAAGTGTTGAGGAGACCGCTTTATATAGTTAGGGGGAAGAAAAAAGATATTTTATGAAAATTCTATGGTTTACCTGGAAAGACAAAAAACATCCATTAACTGGCGGCGCCGAAACGGTTAATGAGGAACTGGCAGCTAGACTAGTGGCCGATGGCCATGAAGTCATTTTTTTAGTAGGGGGTTTTAAGGGCTATCAAAAAGAAGAAATTAAAAGAGGCTTTAAAATAATTAGAGTAGGCAATAGATTAAGTGTTTATCTAAAAGCTTATCAATATTACAAAAAAAACTTAATTGGTTGGGCTGATATAGTAATAGATGAAGTAAATACTATCCCGTTTTTTTGTAAATTTTACGTAAAAGAGAGAAATCTGATATTTATTCATCAGATGTGTCGAGAAATTTGGTTTTATCAGATGTTCTTTCCTCTTAGTTTAATCGGTTATCTTCTTGAGCCTGTTTATATGTGGCTGCTAAGAGACAGTAAAGTTATTACAGTATCACAAAGTACCAAGAATGATCTAATAAGGTTTGGTTTTGATAAAGATAAGATAAGTATCATAAGCGAAGGAATTGAGATTAAACCGGTGGCCGATTTGAGTTTAGTTCAGAAATACGAAGCACCAACTATTTTGTCTATAGGATCGATAAGATCAATGAAGCGTACTGATCATACTGTTAAAGCATTTACCATCGCTAAAGAAAAAATTCCAGATTTAAGACTAATAGTTGCAGGGGCTCCGGAAGGAAAATATGGGCCGAAAGTAATAAAATCTATTAAAGAAAATAAATATAAAGATTCAATAGAATACTTGGGAAAAGTAAGTAATGAGAAGAGAACCGAGATAATGCAGAAATCACATTTAATATGTGTGACATCAGTTAAGGAGGGCTGGGGATTGATAGTGACTGAGGCTGGTAGCCAAGGAACACCAGCTCTAGTTTATAACGTTGATGGTTTAAGAGATGCTGCGATGGAAGGTGGGGCTGGGTTTATTTGTAATAAGAATGATCCAGAAGAATTAGCTAAAGAAATAATAGAAATATTTAAAAATTCTGAAAAATACCAATCAAGACAAATGGCCGCCTATCACTTGAGTACTTTAGTCAATTTTAAAAATAGTTACGAAGAGTTTATAAAAGTCATTAAATAATTATGAATGAGCCTTTGGTAAGCGTTATTATTCCAACCAGAAACTCCGAACGAACTTTGGCTAGGTGTTTAGAATCTATAAAAAATCAAAGTTATAAAAACATTGAGCTTATTGTAGCTGATAATAACAGCACCGATACAACTAAAGAAATTGCTAGAAGATATACTGATAAGGTATTTAATTTTGGACCAGAGAGAAGTGCTCAAAGAAATTACGGGGCCAAGCAAGCAAGTGGCGAATATTTATTAATTCACGATAGTGATATTTATTTTAATATCGATTCAGTTAAAGAATGTGTTGAATTAACTGAAAAAGAAAACTGTGATGCCATAATTTTACCAGAAAAATCTATTGGTACTGGTTTTTGGACAAAAGTTAAGGCTTATGAGAGAAGTTTCTACGTTGGCAATGACTATATGGAGGCGGCGAGGTTTTTTAAAAAAGATATTTATGAAAAGTTAGGTGGATATAACGAGAATTTGACTGGACCAGAAGATTGGGATTTAACAATCAGAATTAGAAAAGCCGGTTATAAAATTTCACGAACTAGTTTATTTTTAGAACACGATGAGGGCGAAATTAATTTATTTGGTAGCAGTAAAAAGAAAAAATATTATGCAACTGATGTCTTCGACAAATATTCAAAGAAACATCCTGAAGAATTCAAAAAACAAATGAGTTTTTTTGTTAGATTTCCATTAAATAAAATTATCAAAAAGGGAATCAATCATCCAATTTTATTTAGTAGTATGATTTTTATGAAGGGGTTGGAATTAATTAACAGTATTAAATAAAAAAATGAAAAATATTGTAAACGAGAAGCCGTCTGAAGTTTTATGCGGAAGGTTGTTGTATACAACCGAATTTGTTGACGACGTTGATTTGTCTGATAAAAAAGTATTAAATATCGGCTGTGGTTATGGTTGGTTTGAATTAAATTCTTTATCAAAAAATATCGGCGATATTATTGGGGCGGAAATATCTGAGAATGATTTAACTACTGCTAAAAATAACGTGATTAATAACCGAGTTAGTTTTGTAGTTAGTAGTGCAATAGATATAAAACAAGATGATAAAATATTTGATACGGTAACATCATGGGAAGTTATAGAACATATACCCAAAAAAACCGAAAAAAAGATGTTTGAAGAGGTAAATAGAGTATTAAAGGATGGAGGAATTTTTTATTTGAGTACCCCCAATAAAAACATATTATCAAACTTGTTGGACCCAGCATGGTATTTTGGTCATAGACATTATTCTCTGGATAAATTGGCAAAAATCGCAAATCATAATGGCTTTGAGATTGAAAAATATTCCATAAAAGGTGGGGTATGGGAGATGTTGTCAGTTGTTAATATGTATATATCAAAATGGATTTTAAGAAGAAGGCCGATATTTTTAAATTTTTTTATTAACAAATCAAAAAAAGAATATAATAAAAATAAAAATTATAGTTATGATTTGCTTATAAAATTTAAAAAAATAAAAAATATCCAATAATTATTATTTAGTATAATTTTGAAATTATGAAGATTGGCGTTAATTCAAGAATATATCAACAATCAAATACTGGCATCCCATACTATATAAGATGTCTTTATGATAATTTGCTGGGGAATGCTGGCAATCTATCTTTTGTATTTTTTCAAACAAGCTTCAATAAAAAGATAGGGAATACTAAAATTTTAAAACTAAAAAATATTGGATTTTTGTCGGTGCTTTTTGATTTATTTTTTGTTAATTTTTTAATAAAGAGGGAGAAAATTAATATTTTTCACGGGCCAGCGAATATATTACCATTTTTCAAAGTTAGAGGTGTTAAATATATATTGACAGTACATGATCTTTCTTTCTTGATTTTTCCAAATAATCATTCTTTTTTATTTAATATATATTATCGATATGCAGTGGCCAGATCTTTAAAGAATGCTGATATTGTAGTTGCAGTTTCGAAAAGTACCAAAAAAGATATTTTAAAATTTTATAAAGTTCCTGAAGATAAAATTAAAGTTATTTATTCAGGTATTAACGATTTATTTTTAAATTCACAAATTAAAGAAAAGATTATTGGAGATAAATATTTTTTATCAATTACAACTCACCCAAAAAGAAAAAATACAATTGGTGTTTTAAAGGCCATGTCTAAAAACGAAGAACTAAAAAAATATAAATATGTTATTGTTGGTGTAATTCCCGAAGATCAATTAGCTGAACTAAAAAATATGATTAATGAATTGGGATTGGCAAATAATGTAATGATTTTTGGCTATGCTAGTGAAGATCAATTAATAGGTCTCTACCAGAATGCTGAATTTTTTATTTACCCTTCTTTTTATGAGGGATTCGGTTTTCCTGTTCTTGAGGCTATGGCGTGTCGGTGTCCCGTCATAACCTCTAATAATAGCTCACTAACAGAAATAGTTCCTGATAAGATTTGGCTTGTGGATCCCAATAATATTGATGATATTTCTCAAAGAATGACAAAAATTATCAAACTCAGCAGGGAAGATAGGTATAAGTTGGTGGATTATAATTATAATTTTTCCAATAAATTCAGGTGGAAAAAAACTGCTAGTGAATATATTAAATTATTCAAAATCTAAAAAATATGGAAGATAATTACAAACAAGAATATTTTAATGAAATCTCAGAAAAACAGGATGATGTTTTAGTTAAATATCTTGAGTTTATGTCTAAAAATAGTGTGGATTTTCAAAATAAAACAATAGGTGATTTTGGTTGCGCGAAAGGATTGTTTCTAAAAAAGGTTGAAAATAATATTTGTTATGGATTTGATGTATCCAGATATGCGATTAACGAATGTCAATTGAACAATCCGGACATCAAAGATAATTTTCGAGTTTTTGATTTGAATTCTGATATGTTAAGTATTAATATTAAATTTGACATAATAACCCTATTTGATGTTGTAGAGCATTTAGATAGTTTTTCAAATTTAAAAAATATTATAAATGTAAATTTGAAAGATGGTGGATTTGTGGTTATAACAACGCCTAACGCTAACAGCTTCTTGAGATTTATATTGGGGAGTAAAAAGTATACAGGGGAAATAGACAAAACACATACAAACCTTTTTACGCCATATACGTTAGATTTTTTTCTAAGAAGGTCTGGACTTAAAAAAGTTACATTATCAACGCCATACTCTTTCTACTTTAAAGATGATTTAATAACAAGAACAATAAAATTTGGCGGGCAAATATTTGCTATTTATAAAAAATATAAAATACTATAAAAATAAATATGATTTCTAAATTATTAAGATTTTTGTTCAATTCATTTTTTTCAGTAAAAATATACTTTTCCAATAAGTTGTATTCTGTTGTTTTAAAAAAAATGGGTAATAATGTAAAAATACTTAAGAATACATTGATAAGTTTCCCGCAAAATGTTGAAATAGAAGATGGGGTTTTTGTAAATCGTGGTTGTTTTTTTCAGGGAAATGGTGGATTGATAATTAAAAAAAACACTATTTTTGGACCAGGTGTGAATATATATACATCAAATCATATTTTTTCCGATATAAAAAAAACCATAAGGGAACAGGGTGATATATATAAGTCTGTTTTAATTGACGAGGATTGCTGGATAGGTGGAAATTCCATAATTTTACCTGGGGTTCATATCGGAAAAGGGAGTGTGATTGGGGCTGGATCTGTGGTTACTAAAAATATTGCTGAGTATTCGATAGCCGTTGGAAACCCGACAAGAATAATAAAAAATAGACAAAATTATAGTTAGAAATAAAAAATAATTTTTAACAGTTAATATGAAAATATTATTTAGTCCATGTCATTATGTATATGATGAATTCAGCGGTGGCTCTGAGCCTCTGTGGGCTTTTAATATTGCAAACTCTATCGCAAATATTAACCCCGATTCCGTTGTCGTCACTGGTTTTAAAAAATTATTAGAAGAAAAAAAATATAAGATAATAGAGGTTCAGCCGGACAAGAAAAAAATAGACATAAGTATTAAGAATGCAATTTTTTTTAGTATTGAATATTTTTTAGAGACAAGAAAAATATTAAAAAACAATACATTTAATATTATTCATCATGTTTTGCCGTTTTCTATAGGTAATACTTTTAATTTTAATTTTATATTTAATAATAAAAAATTAAAATTAGTTATTGGTCCCATTCAAAGCCCATTAACTTACAAAGATGATGACGTAAATCTTGAAGATGTAAGAAGTAATAATAAAAAAAATTCATTTAATAGTGTAGTATTTAAAGGTTTGTATTTTTTTATTCATCCAATATTAAAATATTTATCCAACTTAACATTAAAAATGGCCGATGCTATTGTGGTTATAAATGAACATACTAAAAATATATTAATAAAAAATAAGATAAAACCAGAAAAGATACATATAATTTCACCAGGAATAGATACTAACAAATTTGAATATGTGCCTTATAATAATAAAAAAACACAAAAAATAGAGCTACTAGTTGTAAGTTATTTATTAAAGAGAAAAGGCGTGGACTTAATTGTGAAAGCAATAAAAGAGGTTGTGAAATATAATAATGGTATAGTTTTGAGAATAGTTGGTGACGGTCCACAAAGACAAAATCTAGAAAATTTAGTTAAAGAATTAAAACTTGAAGAATTTATTGTTTTTGAGGGATTTGTTAATAATTCAGGGGTTCAAGAATATTATAGAAAGACTCATATTTTTTTAAGTATGAGCAGGGATGAGAGTTGGGGGCAAATGTATTTAGAGGCCATGGCTTGCGGCTTGCCAGTAATTTCCTCTGTTAATAACGGCTCAGTTTGTATGATAAAAGACGGCCAAAATGGATTTCTAGTCGGGCAAGAAGACTTTTTAACTCTATCTGCAAAAATATTAAAATTAATAAATAACCCAAGATTAATTTCTAGATTTGGAGAGAATGCCAGGCGAGATGCAGAGAATAATTATGATTGGATTAAATGTATAATACCGAAATATGTTGAAATATATAAAAGACTATCAATGAATGATAAATAATATGAAGATTTCTATAATTATTCCTTTTTATAATGAAGCCGAATCCATAAGAGAACTGTTTGAAAAAATTCAAATAGAGACTTTAAAATTGTCGGAATATGATTTTGATTTTTTGTTTGTAGATGATGGCAGTACTGATAATTCCATTAATATCGTAAAAGAAATTATGGATAGTCATACTAATAATATAACTATTGTATCGCTACCATTGAATCGAGGTAAAACTCAAGCTTTGAAAATGGCTTTCGCGAAAGCTAATGGTGATTATATAATAACAATGGATGCAGATTTACAAGACAATCCTATATATATTAAAGATTTTATAAATGAAATAACGAGTAAAAAACTAGATCTTGTTGTTGGATATAGAAAAAATAGATATAAAAATAATATTATCAAATTACTATCCTCAAATTTAGCTAATTTTATAGTTAGAGTTTTTTTCAAATATTCAATACATGACATGAACTGTGGTTACAAAATATTTTCCAAAAAGATTATTAAAAATATATATTTAGAATCTGATTACCATAGATTTATACCAATCATAGCCACTGCCACCAATTTTAATGTTGGCGAAATGATTATTGAACAAAAAGATAGGATGTACGGAAAGTCAAAATATGGAAAAACGGGAATAGGAAGGAGTTTTAAATTCTTTTTTGATTTGTTAAGTTTGATATTTGCGTTAAAATTTGAACGTAAACCACTCTATTTTTTTGGTAAAATAGGATTTTTTCTATCATTTTCCGGATTTTTAATATTGTTATACCTGACGGTATTATGGTTTGCTGGTCGTTCAATACAATCGAGGCCGTTATTTTTTATGGGAATTTTAAATTTGATAGTCGGCATTAATTTTTTTGGATTTGGATTGCTTGGAGAATTGATAAACAAAAAAAGCAATAAAAACAACAAATCAGAAATGAATGAAATAATAAAATGAGCTCAAACGAACACAAGTATAATACAAAAAATCTGTTTAAAAAGAGATTGATAAATGTTTTTTTAAATAATACAAAAGACTTAATAAATAAGTTAGCTTTTGATAGTATTATGGATTTTGGATGCGGGGAAGGATATGTATTGCATTATTTATCAAAAAATATAGATTTCGGGAATAAAAAAATATTAGGAATTGATTATTCGGAAAGTGCAATAAATTCAGCTAGGGAATTAAATAAGAATTTTGATTTTTTAATAGAAAATGAAAAATATTTAGATAGTGTCAGTGATAATTCATTTGACGTTGTGATTTGTTTTGAAGTTTTAGAACATTTAGAAGAGCCACAGACGGTATTAAAAAAACTTTATAACGTATCGAACAAATATCTAATAGTTAGCGTTCCGAACGAACCATTATTTACAATATTAAGATTTTTATCATTTAATAATTGGTTGCGGTTTGGACGACACCCTGAACATGTTAATTTTTGGAATATAAACTCATTTTATAAATTCATTGAGGAAAATATTCACCCTAAAAAAATAACAATTAAAATATCTAACACATGGATAATCGCGGTAATACAAAAATAAATGTTTAAAAAAGAAATAACAAACAGAATAAAGACATTTTTTAATAATCACAAGATTATTATTGTGGTTATAGCCTTGCTGTATCTTTTTTTCATAAGCTTAAATATCTTTGGAAATTTCAAAAACCAAGCCTTCATATCTGGCGAGTATGTCTTTTCGTTTGATTACTTTGGACATATTAGTAATATATTAAATGATTTTAAGAATAATCCACAAGAATTATTAAGATTAGATTCATGTGAAAACAATTGTATATATTTTTATCATTATTCCAAATGGTATAGTTTGGTATTGTTTTTAATACTTTATTTCTTTAATATTTTTCGATTAAACCCATTTTTATTCTACTTATTTTTATCAATAGCTAGTCAATTAATAGCTTTGTATGTGTTTTCGAAGGTATTTTTTAAGAATATCAACTACATTGTATTTTTTGTTGCTAGTGCTGTGTTTATAATCTTACCGGCAAAATTTCTATACATATCCAGCGGTTCTATATATGCGTTGCATTATTCTTTTCTAATAATAACTTTTTCCATTTTTTATTATTTTTTTAAAAATATTGAAATTATAAAAAATAAAAAATTATTTAAAATAGCGGTAGTTAATGGAATAATTTTGAGTCTCTTTTTTAATATAAGTATAGGGTATTTTCCTATATTATTTTATTCTGTTCTAGCTTTTAATTTTGTATATTTAAAAGATATATTAAAACATATTAAAAAATATTTTAAATTTTTGTCTATATCTTTATTAATCCCGATTTTCTTGAATATTCCAATATTGCTATCATTAATCAAGAGCTCTTTTGGTGGAAAAAACTTTTACAATTTCATCCCGCTAACAATTTTTGACGCCATTACTGCCAGCATCTTTATCGACATTAAAAATGACTACGATTTATATCTGGCGATAATATTTTTATTTTTAATAATATTTTTATTTTTAAAATCTAAATTACAAGAGAGTAATAAGAACTCACTGCTGGCGGTATATTTTATAATATCCGTTCTGTGCGCTGGCGGTATATTTTATAATTTCTTATTTATCAATATTCCATTAGTTGGTAGTATCAGAGCTACGCACAGATTAATGTTCTTCCAGGATTTTATATTTTTTATAATAATGTATTCAGGCTTAGCTGAATTATTAACCAGAAAAAATATAAAAAGCAAAATATACTTTGTAACCATTTCTTTTTTAATTTTATTATTTCCTGTTAATTTTATACTAAAGAATTATAACGTTGTTCAAAAAATAAACATACCACAAGAATATTTTGATACGGATAAATATTTATCAAATAACTCTGCTAAAAAAATATATTTTCCGTTTTATTTGAATGATGGAGAGTATATAAACAATAAATTTAATTGGATGAAAGAAGACGGTGTTAATAAAACTATATATAATAATATATTTTTGAGTATTTTTGCCTTACCCAATTTAGTTAATTCAGAAAATTACTATTTAGATTCAATAAAGTTGCAAAACAAGTATTTTATTAATTATGAAGGTGATCCCAAAAACATGATTGATTATTTGTATAGTTTGGATATCAAATATTTGATACTGGATAGAAATTTTGATTGGGAAAAAAATTATCCAAATTTTGATATTGATGAATTCGTGAAAAATTTAACTTTGGATAACAAAATCGGTGAAATTTATATATATAAACTAGAAGAGAAAAAAAACTATGAATGTAAACAGTCATATGGTAATTTTAAATTAGGTTTTTGTCACGTTGATACTTTTAGTGAGCCGAGTTATTTGGTAGATTTAAATAAAGATGACTATTTACTTGATTTATTCGCCAGTAATAATCGAACATATCTAATGAGCAAAAATAAAGGATACCTTAAAAATTATTATGATTTTGTTTCCAACCCAGATCTTTCTAATTATTTAATATCCCAAGGAATAAATGCTGTGGACACTATAACTATTATGTCAAATAATGAAGCCAGTAAAAATATTATTTTTAAGAAATTTTTAAAAAGGGGTAATTACAAATTAATATTGCCACTATTAAAATTAAATAAGCAACTGGCATATTATGGTGATGCAAAGTTATCTGTATTTAAAGACGGAATAGAAATTAGTAATAACTTAAAACTTATCGATTTAGACACTAACTTCTATTACGAAAAAATAAATTTAAACTTAGATGAAAAATCAGAAGTATCTATAAAAATATCTGGAAGCGGATACGTTGTGTTGAAAAATCCATATATAATAAATGAATCCAAGTATAGTGACTTATTGAGCGGCAAGTCGAACGATTTAACAGAAATACACAACGGGTGCTACGATAAAGTTTTTGGTAATAATTTTGAAGTAAATAATTATAAATCGAGCGAGGAAAATAATTATGTAGATATAAATTCAAAAGATATTTGTTTTTCTAAATTTAATTTATTGTCTGATAATGTTGTAAATAAGGATGAATTAAATAAATTCGAAAAATACACAGGAGATGCCCTGCAAGGGTTGTTATACAATACCAAAAGTGGACAGTATGTGTTGAGTTACAATATAAAAAATTTAAAAGATAGTAATTTGGAATTGGATATTGATACGTTGTGGTTAAGTGAAAATAGATTTTTAAAAATAGAGATATTAGATTCGGATAATAAAAAAATATTTGAAACCGAAAAATATGTTCAAGATGGACATCCAAAAATAATTAAGATAGATAGTGATAACATTAAAAATGAGAAAAATATTAATCTAAAATTAATTTTTCAAGATGGTGATTCTGATATTTTTGGTCTAAGTATAAAAAAAATAGATTTATTTATTAAAATATAAATATTATGCACGAAAAGTATTATTATAAAAATTATAAGTATTCCACTTTTTTAGATAATCAAAAAGATGAGGATTTTAGAAAAATTGTATATTTTATAATTAAAGACACAGATGAGTTGGATAATATCTTAGACGTTGGCTGCGGATCTGGCAATTTACTAAGATCTATTCGGGGAAGAGAAAACAAATTTGGTATTGATATATCCAGTACATCTGTACAAAATTCAACCTTAAAGCAATTAAAGTGCTCAGTATATGATGGTAAAAAAATTCCTTTTGAAGATGAAAAATTTAATTTGGTTTGTTCTTTTAATGTTCTAGAACATGTTGATGATATCGATAATTTTTTAGCTGAAAATTTAAGAGTTTTGAAAAGAGACGGATATCTTATATTAGCTTGCCCAAATTTTTTATCAATAACTAACGGTTTTCATTGGCACACCGCAGGATTGTTACAAAAAATTAAAAACGTTTTCACTTTAATTAGCAAGTTGTTTTGTGAATATAATTTTAATAAAATGAAGACCGTGGAACGTGAGGATTTTCATCCGGATGATGATGCGTGTAATATTACCAATCCTATAGATATTATAAAATGGGCCAAAAAAAATAATTTACTCGTTCAGTATTGGTCTAGTCAGTCGGTATACAAAAAGGGTAGTATTATAAATTTGTTAGATAAAACATTTTTTAAGGTATTTCTTGGCGCCTGCTTTTTTGTTTTTAAGAAAAATAATGAAAATATTAAATAATAAAACTTTTTTTATAGCATTCTGTGTTTTAATACTCCCCATAATTATTTATTGGAAGTGGTTTTTTAATTTTGATATATTAACAAGCGGTGACTGGGGGTTCTTCTTAAAAGAATATCAAAAAACTTTATTTTCATTACCGTTTGCTTGGCAATCCAATGCTTTTGGGGCAATATTCCTAACAGCCTCATCTTATTTTACTAATTTGCTTTGGGGTATTTTTGGTTTTTTAACTAATTTTCAAATAAGCGAACGAATCATCTATTTTTGGCCAGCGATAATTATCTCTAGTGTCGGGTCTTATTGCTTGGCAAATAAAATACTACACAATAAAATAGCTGCCATAATTAGTTCTTTTATTTTTTGTTATAATACATATTTTATATTAAGTCGAACTGGTCATTTAACTCTTATGGTTGCGTTTGCTTTCGCACCATTAATTCTGTATTTCTTTATAAAAAACTTGGAAGAGAAAAAATACAAGATAGCCATAGTAACAGGTTTGTTGTGTTCAATCTCATCATTTTATGAGTTTAGATCTTTTTACATAATAGCTTTTATATTATTTTTCTATACGTTATATTATATATTTTTTATAGATAGAACTTCTCTAAAAAGTATTTTAAATAATTTTAAATTTGCCGTACTTCCAGTCATAATGGTTTTTTTATTAAATATTTTTTGGATATTGGGGCTTTTAAATATGGGTTCTATTTCCAATAATGAAGTTTTTAGTCGGGGACTTTTTGGGGATAGTTTTATGAATATACTTAGATCCATTACATTATTTCATCCTTTTTGGAATGGATCAGAACCAGAATCTTTTGTGGTACAGCGTATTCCGATTTATTTTTTTCTGACCCCAGTTTTTGCTTTTTTTGGGTTAGTCTTAAATAAGAAAAATAAAAATGTTTTATTTTTCGGTTTTGTGTCCTTATTGGGAATTTTTCTTGCCAAACAGTCTGGGGAGCCATTTGTTGGTGCATATAAATGGTTGTATGATAATTTTCCCGGGTTTAATGCTTTCAGAGAGTCTTCCAAGTTCTATTTTCTAGTTGCCCTGGGGTATTCTGTTTTAATTGGATCTTTTGTCGGTTGGTTATTTGCAAATTTAAATAAAAACAAAATTAAAAAATATAAAAAATACATATTAGTAATACTTATTGCCTCTATATTTCTATGGAATGCAAAACCAGTTGTTACGGGAGAAATTAAAACCCTCTTTGTGTCTCGCAATATTCCTAATGATTATTTGGTTTTTAAAGATTATATACTAAAACAACCAGAATATTTTAGAACTTATTGGACTCCGCGAGATTCGCGTTGGGGAATCTACATGGACAGTAAACCAAAGGTTTCCAATGTTGATATTATTCAGGCCGATTGGAGGACTTATGTTGATTATGAAAAAAATAAATCAAGTTTTGCCGATCAAATTATTGATGTTTATAAAAAGGATTTTTCTGATAAGTTATTTGATGTGTCATCTGTAAAATATATTATTGTACCGTTACAGGACAAGAAAAATGATGATGATTTTTTCGCTTATTACGGCGGCCAAACCGATTCTAACATTCGCCAGTGGTATATAAATGAATTAGATAAAATTTCTTGGTTAAAAAAAATAAATATTGGTGCTAAAAATTTAGTGATTTATGAAAATGAAAATTATCGCGATCATCTTTATTTAACCTCAGAGCAGGAAAGTATTTATAAAAATATAAATCCGGAAAATGTCGCTTATCAGTTTAAAAATCCGACAGAATATAAAATATCTTTAAAAAATGTTAAAGAAAATACTTATTTAAATTTTTCCGAAAAATATCATCCAGATTGGAGTTTAAGGGTGGGGGACTTTAATTGGTTTAATGTCTTAACTAATAAAAACTATTTTATAGATAACCGGTATCACTCCGAAAATGATGCCATGTTAAATTCATTTTTAATTGATCCAAGCTATATCAAGCAGAATTTTGATAAGTCTTATTACAAAGAAAATCCTGATGGCTCGATTGACGTGGAATTAACTCTTTATTTTAAACCTCAGTCATACTTTTATCTTGGTTTGATTATCTCGGGAACTACACTGCTTGGTTGTTTGGGGTATTTGGGGTGGGATTTTGTTAAAAGACGAAAAGAGAAGAAAAAGAATAGTTTAATTGAAGGAAGTAGAGATAATTGAGGGTAATCCGATTGGAAGATTCTATACAATAAAGCGCAAAATTGAAGATAATTAATATATGGAAAAAAATATAGATCGAAACCCAAACAATTCATTCTTTTTAAGGGATGCAGTGATAATACTTTTTTTTACCTGTATTACTTATTATATATACTATTTATTTTATTCGTCATATCTTTCTTATTTTGGTATATCAGAAAACTTTTTAGAATTTGATATCATTAGAGCGATAGCACCTATCTCTATTATTGTTTTGTTGCTCGCACTTCCTGTTTTGACAATTTTTCCGATAAGATTACAAATATTAGAGTCGTTTAATAGATCAAAAATAAAATCATTATTTATATTAAAATTATCAGGACTCTTTTTATTTGCATATATTCTTTTATTGTCAAGAAATATAATAAAAACAATAATCTTATTTCTGATTATCGCAATTGCGTTGTTATTATACGTAACAGTAACTAAATTAATATTGATTTTTGTTAATAAAATTGTGAAGAATTTAAAAACAGATTATAGAATTGATTTGTCTTCAACCCCTAAAAATGAGATGTATCTTTATTTCATCGTATCAATGATTTTTATGTTTCTTCTGGAAATTCCGGGATTAATCGGAGTTCTTAATGCGGAACGACAAAAAGAATTTTATTTAATAAACACTGGAACACAAAATGTGATTGTCTTAGATAGATTCAAAAATTCTCTTATAGTTTCTGATTTTAAAGAAGAGTCGAAAGAGTTAGTTGGCGGTATATGGTTGATAAACATAGATGAAATGCAAAATAAGGGCTATAAAATGACATTAAAAGAGATTGGACCTATAAAAAATGGCATACACGAACCAAATAAGTCTGCCGGATGGGAAATAAAAAAGAGTTTTAATTTTTATTATAATAAATATTTGTCAGGTAAATTATTTTTTTAATATTTTTACCACTTTCCCTCAATTTAATTATTAATAAAACAATAATATAAATATGTTTCCAACAAAAGAACAAATATCCATCCCCGCAAAAGTTAAATACTACGCCTACACTAAGTTTTTTCTACCTATCTTTTTACTTTCAATTTTTGCATCAATGTCCGGGAACACATCTTGGTTTTCCATTTTATTCTCAATGCTTATTTTTATTGGCTTACCGGTCTGTATCTATATATCAATACTATTTTCTTCAATATCTTTTACGGTTGAAGGTGGTAAAATTACGATTTACTCTGGTATTTTTACTAAGAAATCAAAAGTTATCTTTTTTGATAAGATTCAGAATGTTAACTGTATTCGCGGCCCATTAATGCAAATGTTTGGCGTTTCCACAATAAATATTTGGACGGCATCACCGGAGCAGCTTAGCTTCGGTAAAAATGGAAGTACGCACACACCAGATGGATCATTATTATTGACTGATGATTTAACGGAGTGGCTGCAGGAGGTTATTACTAGGAAATAATGTTTATGAAAAAGCTCCTCCTCCTCTTACTTTTTCTCTTACCCCTATCACTAACGGCTTGCTCTAGCGATAATATAATACCGCCAGTCAGTTATTCTGTTACTATTCCTCCAGTAGCAGCTACTGTTGAAATTCAAAAACCAGCTATCAAAGAAAAAACCTATCAAGCCTCAACTCCTGCATCAACTGTGGCCGCTGCCCCTGAGTTATCTAATGACAACTCTTACATAAATAGTGCCGGGAATGTTGTTCATTCGCCAGCCTACGCCCCTAGCGTGCCCTCTGGTGCCACGGCTATCTGTGGCGATGGGACTTATAGTTTTAGTCAAAGCCGACGGGGAACTTGTTCGCATCATGGCGGGGTTGGGGAGTGGTTGAACTGATTAATAAATTATTAAGTTAAAAGTAGACAGAAATGTCTGCTTTTTTTTGTTTTGTCAAAAGTGACCTTAAAATATAGTAAATTTAAATATTTTACTTTATAAATTTCTGACATTTTCTTCAAGCTAGCTTAATAGTGATTTTGTTATAATGCGGAAGTAATTATTAAATACTTAAATTTATGGAAAAAATTAAAATTAATAAGGAATATCAAAATTTACTAGAAGAACTAAAAAGTATTATTGAAAAAGGTAGAAATAAATCTTATAAGGCCGTTGATAATATTTTAGTAGAAACTCGCTGGCAAATTGGAGAAAGAATATTTAGAGAAGAGTTAAAATATCAAAATAAGGCCGACTACGGTGAGTATTTGATAAAAAATTTAGCCATAGATTTAGACACTCCAAAACAAAGATTATCCGAGATTATTCGGTTTTATAAATGTTATCCAATTGTCCGGTCACTGACCGGACAATTGAGTTGGACACATTATGTTGAATTAATTGAGTTAGAAAATCAAGAAGAGAGACTTTTTTATCAAAATAAAACAATTATTAATTCTTGGTCAGTTCGAGAATTAACTAGACAAATAAAAAATCAGCTCTACCAGAAAACTAATCATCGCGAGATTAAAGACACTTTTAGAACTATTTTACCAGTCACTATCGATATACATAAAATATTTAAACCAGTTTATGACCTAAATTTTTTAACCATTGCTCCGACTCATCAAGAAAAAGAACTGGAAGCTAAAATAATTCACAATATTGAATACTTTTTAAAAGAACTGGGCGGTGATTTTTCTTTTTTAGGTCGACAAATGCCAATTCTAATCGATGATCAAAAACACTTTATTGATTTAGTATTATTTCATCGCGGCATTCCTTGTATCGTTTTGGTTGATTTAAAAGTTGGTAAACTAGATAGTAGAGACATAGGACAAATGAACAAATATATTAATTATTATCGCAATAATAAACAATATGCCTTTGAGGCTGATGCTATTGGTTTAATTATTTGTCGCGAATCAGGTCATGAAGAAGTTATTTATGCTTTAGGCGGTCTAGAAGAGAAAATATTTGTAGCTTTATATAAGATTAAACTGCCTAGTGAAGATAAAATTAAAAAGGTAATAAGAGACTTATAAACAGTAAGATAACTGAAATGAAGTTCATTCACCAGCCTACGCCCCTAGCGCGCCCTCTGGTGCCACGGCTATCTGTGGCGATGGGACTTATAGTTTCAGTCAAAGCCGGCGGGGAACTTGTTCGCATCATGGCGGGGTTAGGGAGTGGTTGAATTGATTAAATTATTTTTATTTTATTTATTAAAAATTGGGTCCCGTGACTCAATTTTTTTATATTGTCAAAGTGAGCCTTGAAGTATGGGAAATTATAATATTTTTCTTCAAGGTTTCTTAATCTTATCTTCAAGTTAGCTTAATGATGGTTTTGTTATAATTATTTTTTAATAATTAACCTTAAAATTATGAACAAAGCATTAATGCAAATTCAAGAAAATCTTGAAGTAATTAAGAGAATATCTAATGACAAAGAAATGATGGAATTTTGGTCCGCTAGGGATTTAATGTCGGTATTGGGATATATAAAATGGCAAAAATTTATAGAAGTGATAGAAAAGGCTAAAGAAGCTTGCAAAATAAGCGGTCAAATTACGGATAGCCACTTTTTAACAGCTACCGAGTTTTTACCGGAGTCGGTAAAAACTAATAAAGCGGTTAATATTAGCAATAAAAGCGAGTTTTTACCCGAACGGGTAAAAACTCCAGAGGGTCGTCCGAGAGAGGATATATATCTCACCAGATATGCTTGCTACCTAATTGCGCAAAATGGTGCCTCTCGAAAACCGCAAGTTGCTTTGGCTCAAACTTATTTTGCCACCCAGACCAGAAAACAAGAGTTACTAGAACAAAGAGATTATGAAGATAGAAGATTGGAAGCGAGAGCGAAATTGAAAGAAACCGAAAATAAAATTGAATCAACTGTTTATTCTCGCGGGATAAAGTTTCAAGTAGAATTTGCCACATTTAAAAATAAACACATCGAGGCTCTTTATGGTGGGATTTCAGCTACAAAACTAAAGAAATTGAGAAATATACCAGCAAGTAGACCGTTAGCTGATTTTGATACTCATGTTGAGCTAAAAGCTAAGGATTTTGCACTAGCCATGACTGATTACAATATTAAAGATAAAAATATTCAAGGAAAAGAAAATATGAATAATGAAGTAATTAAAAATAGTAAAGTCACTCGCGAAACCCTTATTTCTCGAGGTATTCAACCGGAATATTTAAAACCGGAAGAAGATTTGAAACATATTGAAGCGAAAAAAAATAAAGAAAATAGGTTAAAAAGTAAAAACGATAAATTATTAGATAAGTAATGAAACCATGACAAAATATCACCAGTTAAAAACTGAAGATGAGGGATACGAGCAAGCGTCCGATTTTAGCGGACGTTTGGAAGTAATGTAAAAAGAATGAAACGAGTTGTCCGAAAAAATAGGACAACTGAAATTAAGCACCTCTGATGGTAAAATACTGAGCAATTAGTGGACGATCATTTTGTTGAGGTCAACAAAACGATAAATATGCCAAAAGGTACAAATAATGGTTTTATTGTGATTACCTAGGGACAAATTGTCCCCAAGTAGAAATGAAAATTTCTTAACACCAAAAAAACAGATTAAGAAAATATACTAAAAAATAGAGGCTTATAAGACCTAGACTAAAATTTTAAAAAATATGCTATAATTAGACTGATTAATTGTTCAATTTTTATTAAATGTTTTTAATAATATGAGTAATAAAATAAATATTAAAATTTATACTCTAGCCTTAATTATCTTCTTAGCCTGGCCACTCCTTAGAGTTCAGGCGGGGGGAGGACCTGATCCTGAATCAATAGTTCCACCACCACCAGCTCCGATTAAAGTTGAGTTACCGATTTTAAAGAATGTAGCTTTGCAACAATTATGCGAAGTTTTTCCTGTTTTAATTAATCAAACTCTAAAAATAGGAGTAAGTGGTAATGAAGTAAGCAAATTGCAAATAGCTCTTAAAAATATTCCTGGTCTTTATCCAGAAGGATTAGTGACTGGTTATTTTGGAACACTGACTAAACGAGCCGTAACTCGCTTTCAAACAAAAGAAGGTTTAAAAGCCACCGGAATTTTTGATGAAGCGACTAAAAATAAATTAAATAATTACCTAATTACCACTAACTGTAAAATAGTTAGTATTACTCCTATTGATTTAATTAGCACGACTAGTCCAGTCAGTAAAATTGGTTTAACGGGGGCCACGGGCAGTACTGGTGAAATAGGAGTTACTGGTTTAACTGGCGCCACTGGAGCTACTGGTACAACCGGAATTATTGGTGCCACGGGTGCCACTGGTGACAGAGGGGAAAGAGGTAGCACTGGCGGTGGTTATGCTGGGGCCACAGGAACAACTGGCGCCACAGGTACGCCTGGGGTAATAGGTCAAACTGGTCCAACAGGTTATACTGGAGCCGCTGGTTTAACTGGCGGCATTGGCGTAACTGGAGCTACCGGCACTCCGGGAACTATTGGAATAACAGGTCCGGCTGGAGCCACGGGTGCCACTGGCACTCCTGGCACAATCGGTCCGACTGGTCCAACTGGTCCAGCTGGCGTGGCCACTCTTTCTTCAGCTCTATATGCGCAATTAGGTGCTCAAACGGGAGTTGGGGCTGGTCAGCCTTTTACTTACACAACAACTATTTTATCAACTTCAAGCGTAACCTCGACCACGGCTGTTTTTGACAAACCCTTTACCACTAGTGGTACTATTTTTACCCTAGCTAATATTGGACGTTATGAAATAAACTACCAAATGGCTTATCCGACTGATGGCGGCGTTGTTTTATACCTTGGTTCAACTATTCCTACTATGGCGGTGTTACCATATACCATGATTGGTAAGACTCCTGACGGGGCCGTAATGGGCAACGTTATTATTGAGACAACCACGACTAACTCATTTTTAAGTGTTAATGCCGCCGCTGGTAATGCCGCCGCTATTGTTATCTCTGGATACTCCAGTAGCTCTAATCAAAGTGCGACGACTATTTCCATTAAACAAATAAAATAATGAAAGCAACAATCAAAAAATTAATTTCTGATTTTTGGCTATACGCGTTAGTTATTATTTTAATCGTTTTACCCTGGTTTTTTAAACCAGGGTATTTGTTTTTTACCGACAATGTCTGGGGTCCTAATATTAAATTAGACTGGACTAGCTCTTGGTTTTTATTTAATTTATTGGTTAAGGCCCTATCTTTTATTTTCTCAGTGGCTTTTTTAGAGAAGCTTTTTATCACTGGCACACTAGTTCTTATCTTGCTTGGCGGCCGGATGTTGGTAAAAACTATTTTAGAATATTACAGCGAGCCCAAACCAGGCTTAATTTTTGTTTTAAGTTTATTTGCTTTATTCAATCCTTTTGTTTACGACCGAGCACTATATGGTCAATTTGGCGCTTTAATCGCTTATGGCTGTTTATTGTTTAGCATCTCTTATTTATTTCAAATCTGGCAAGCCCATAATTTTAAAGAGCTTTATAAGGTGGCAATATTTTCTTCAATTGCCTTAATGATGTCGGTTCATTTTATTTTTTTACTATTACCATTTTATTTACTATTTTTTGTCAGCATTTGCCGAGTTAAAAAGTTTTGGACAGTTTTCCCCTTAGCCCTTTTAATTGTTTTATTACTTAATGTTAATTGGTTAGTTGCTATTTTTACCAATAGTTCACCTCTAACTAATTTTGTCGAGCAGGGAATTACTACCCAAGATTTACAAGCTTTCGCCACGGCCGGTCACAACGGCACCGAAACTTTTACTAACGTCTTACTGATGTCCGGCTTTTGGGGTAAAGATCAATTCCGTTATCTTAATTTAACTAGCGTACCTGGTTGGCAACGCAGTTTTGTTTTACTTACTCCCATTATTCTTTATGGTTTTTATTTGAGTTTTAAAAAAAATAAAACTCTAACTTTTAGTTTATTAGCTATTTTTATATTAGCTGTCTTATTAGCAGTCGGTATTAAATCAGGATTAACTAGCGGCTTAGCTCTTTTTCTTTATGATCACCTGCCACTCTACAAGGGTCTTCGAGAACCACAAAAGTGGGTAGCTGTTATTATTCCTATTTATCTTTTCTTCTTAACTATAGGAGCCTCACGGCTTAGTAAATTAAAGTTATTTAGCCATAACCAAGCTATCAGCGGTTTTGTTTTAGCAGTAATTATTATCATGGGTGCACCATTCTTACTTTGGGGTTTTAATAGGCAAGTTAAACCAACTTCTTATCCAGCTGATTGGGCTGAGGTAAATAATTTAATTACTGACGCAAATTGTTCTAGTAAAACTTTATTTCTACCTTGGCATATGTATCTGAGTTTTACTTGGGTAGGGAAGATTATTGCTAACCCCGCTTCAGCTTATTTCACTTGTCCAGTTATTAGCGGTACTAATATGGAGTGGGGTGGTATTAATGATAATAGCCAAAGTTCTGAAGGAGCTATTATCAATACTTGGCTTCAAAGTAAAGGTCAAACTAATATTCCGACTGTTCGTTATATTATTTTAGCTAAAGAGGTGGATTATCAGTCTTATGCTTGGTTAAATAATTTGTCTTATGTTAAACTTTTAACGGAAACCCCGACTTTATTTGTTTATGAAATTAAATCTTAAAGAACTACTTAAAGATAAATTTGTCCGCGGGACTTTTTTCTTAACTGCCGCCAATTTCGGCGGAGCCTTTTTAAACTATTTAGTCCATCCTATTTTGACTCGTCATTTATCTATCGCCGCTTATGGTGATTTTCAAGCCATTTTATCTTTTATCACCATTTTAGGAGTACTGTCAGCCGTTATTAACACTACCCTAATTAAAGAATTTTCAACCTTAGCCGCTAATCAACCAGAAAAAATAGAGGCCCTACGCCGTCGAGCGGCTAGCCGTTTTTTCTGGTTTGGCCTAGCCATTTTTGCTTTGATTATTATTTTTATTCAGCCCTTAAATCAGCTCTTTAAGATTAGTGAGAATACTATTTTGATTATTGCCTCGCTCAATTTTTTATATGTTTTCCCCTTAGTAGTTAATCGAGCGGTCTTAAGTGGTAAACAAGATTTTTTTTCTTTAGCTATTAATAGTTTTTTAGATGCTGGTTCTCGCTTATTTTTTATTATTTTATTTGTTATTATCTTTCCTCTAGATTTAAACGGAGCCGCTTGGGCCATTGGCTTAGCCGGGCTCGCCTCTTTCTTAGTTAGCTTTTACCAAATTAAAAGATTAAAACTGCCCACGGCTCCCATTGATTTTAAACCATCACTCCGCCATTTCTGGCGTTACTCACTACTCGTTTTATGGTTTATGGCTCTATCTCAGTTTTTTTATAATTTTGACATGCTACTAGTTAAATCTTATTTTAGCCCTGAAGAAGCCGGCTTATACGGCGCCATGCTAACTATTGGCCGCATCATCTTCTTTATTGGCGGAGTCGTACCACTGGTCATGTTTCCAGTGGTAGCTAATTTAAAAGAAGACAAAAGTTTACGTTCTTTTAAAGTCTTAGGAAAATCTATCGCTATGTTAGGTGCCCTAGCAGTTCCAGCTTATTTAATAATTGCCCTGTGGCCAGAATTTATTATTAAGCTAATTGTCGGCGCTAAGTATCTAGCTATTACAACTTATTTACCAAGCTTAGCTTTAGTGATCTTGATATTAACCTTAATGACTATTTTATCTAATTACTTTTTAGCTCTAGCCAATCACCACAGTTTAATTATTTTAACTCTAGCGGCCATTTGCGAAATTATTTTAATCAGTTTATTTCATCACAATCTCTCAGAAATTATTCTCTGCCTCAATTTAATCTTTGGCGCCGCCACTTTAGGTTTGCTATCTTTAGTCGGCTGGGAATATATTAAAACTAAACGTTACTTGTATGCCCAAGAGAATTAACTCTAAAATATTACTAGCGGAGCTGAAAGAAAAGATTAGAAATTTTTATCCCTATCTTTTAGGTTTTTATTTATTATCACTAGTAGTGGCTAATTTTTGGAAAGATTGGTCTAGATTTTTTAATTGGCCAGCCTTTCACGGGGTTATTATTTTTTTCACTTTAATTTTAATTTCTACTTTTAAATTTAAGATTCATTTAAAAAACTATTTTAAAATTAAAGATTTTAAACTTAGGCGCCATTTTATTATTACTATCACTAAAAATTCTGCCCATCGTTTCTATAAAGAATTACGTAAATATTTTAGTCTTATTTATGCCAAACTTGCTAGCTTAAGCCGTCGCACCTGGCTTAAAATTTTTATTATTGCCATCGTTTTAATTTTGGCTATCTTCAAAGAAATTGCTATTTTTGATTTTTTAGTTTTGGTTTATGCTTTAATTTCCGTCCTCTTTATACTTGATAGTCGCTATGCGGCCGGTACGGCGCTAGTTTTTTTAGCAGCCTGTCCTTTCTTATTAATTCTCAAAAAAGATTTATGGGCTGAAAGCTCAGCTATTTATGCTTATTATTTCTTAGTCATTACTGTTATCACTCAAATCAGGGAACTGAAAAAAGAAGACAAAAAAAGTTCTATTTTTAAAAACTAAAAACAACTTTTCTTACCTGATATTAAAGATAGATGGTTGTGGATAACTTTTTTATAACCATTTGTTTTTGAATCTGTAAAGTAGTATAATTAAATCACAAAGGTCGAATAAAAATAATATAAATTTTTATTAAAATAATAATAAAAATTACGTAATTTTATTATTATCTATTATTAAAAAAAAATGAATAAAATTAAAAGTTTTATTTTTGAAGAAAAGAAATTATCAAAAGCTATTTTTAGCTTATTAGTTGTAGCCGCCATGGCTTTAATTTTTGGTCCAAGCGTTTACGCGCAATTTGCTCGTCAAACTGGTTCTACTGGTTGGGGATATGGTTATGGTTATGGTTATGGTTATGGTTCTGGTACCTATGATGGTGCTTATCGTACTGAGGGTGGTGATGCAGATCTCTATGAATATGACTACGGTTATAGTTTTATTGAAACTTATGCTTGGTCTTCAGGCGATTTTGGAACATGTACCGCTTCCTGTGGAACTGGTACTCAGACTCGAACTGTTGTTTGTAAAAATAGTAGCAGCACAACCGTAAGCGATACTCTTTGTACTGCTGAGAAACCAGCTACTTCACAGAACTGTAATACTCAGTCCTGTAATTCTGGTGGAGGCGGAGGCGGAGGATCTTACAATTCTCAAACGTGTACCAGTGTGACTTATGGTGATTATACCACTGCCTGTTTTGGCACTTATAATTTCCGTGCTGTTTTAACTCGTACTCCAGCTAATTGTACTTTGACTGCCGCTCAACAAGCTGCGACTCAACGTACTTGTGTTACTGGCTCTATTATCCTGCCTATTACTGACGTAACTGGCGCAGGGTTAACCATGGAAGCCCAAAACACGGCGAACTTTATCGCCAGAGAAAAGAATTTAGTTAAGAAGATTAACAAGGCTTTAGCTAAGCGTCTTTCTGGCCGCATTTTATTGCAGGTTCAAGAGAAAGGTCAAGCTTGGTATGTCTATCCAGTTGATCAATTAAAGTATTTCATGGGTACTCCTTCTGATGCTTTCGCCCTCATGCGTAAGATGGCTCTAGGTATCAGTAATAAAGATTTTGCATCCTTTAAGAACGGTAAGGCTCCAGCCAGATTGGCCGGCCGTATCCTATTAAAGGTTCAAGATAAGGGTATGGCTTATTATGTTAACCCAGTTGATTTGAAGATGTATTATTTAGGACGTCCGGCTGATGCTTTCTCAGTAATGAGAAAACTAGGTTTAGGCATTACTAATGCAGATTTACGTCAAATTGGAGTTGGCGAAATAAAGTAGTAAAGCCATTCTAGTTTACTTTAGTTAAACGATGAAAGACCCGTGTTGAAGATGGGTCTTTTATTTTTTAGTGATTAAAAAATAGTAATTTACAAAAAAATATATATTACACGAAACCGCTGATAAACACAGGGGTTTTTGTTTTACCTTCTTGATGGTTTCTTGAGGCTAGCTTTATGTCTCTTTTGCTAAACTTATAGAGTAATAATTAATTATTATTTTATGAGCAATCAAAACGAGTTAGACCAGACAGCTTTGTTTGAAGGTCAAAAAATTAGACGAGTTTTATTAAATGATGAGTGGTGGTTTTCGGTGGTGGACGTTTGTGGTGCTTTAACAGATAGTTTAAATGCCAGAGATTACTGGTATAGAGTAAAAAGTCGGCTTGAAGAAGAAGAAAAGCTTCAGTTATCGACAATTTGTCGACAACTGAAATTAACGGCTAATGATGGTAAAAAATATGTTACAGACTGCGCCAACACCGAAGGGGTTTTTAGAATTATTCAGTCAATCCCATCACCCAAAGCCGAGCCATTTAAACGCTGGTTGGCCAAAGTCGGCTATGAGAGAATACAAGAACTAGCTAATCCTGAATTAGCTATGGACCGTATGAAGGCGATTTACGAACAGAAAGGTTATCCTAAAGACTGGATTGATAAGAGGAGCCGCGGCATCGCTGTTCGCCACAGTTTAACTGATGAATGGCGAGATAGAGGCGTAAATAATGGTTTAAGTTACGCTATTTTAACTAATGAAATAATGGAAAGCACTTTTGGTTTAAAAGTTGAAGATTATAAAAAAGTTAAGGGCTTGGAAAGAGAGAACTTGCGTGACCACATGGATGATATGGAACTCATTTTAACCATGCTAGGAGAAGCTACTACCACCAAACTAACTCAAGTCCGCGATTCACAAGGTTTTACTCCTTTAAAACAAGACGCTAGAGATGGCGGCGGCGTAGCTGGTCAAGCCAAAGAAACCATCGAAAAATTATCTGGCGCTAAGGTTGTTAATCATAAGAATTTTTTAAATCAAGATAATTACAGAATTAAAGGTTAATTTACTTGATTGACCACATATCATATATGATATATAATGAAGAATATAAAATTAAATATTATCGAGACAGTCGAACCGGTTGTGACCCAGTTCAAGAATATATTTATAGTTTAGATAATAAACATAGATCTAAAATTAGAAAATATATAGAATTTTTGCGAAGTAGTGATGGTTATATAGATGAACCATATAGTCGTCACATCCAAGGGAAAATCAGGGAATTAAGGGTTGATTTTGCTTTTAATCGTCATCGAATTTTATATTTTTCTTTTGTCGACAAAAATATTGTTCTCTTGCACGCTTTTCTAAAAAAAACTGCTAAAACTCCGAATAGGGAAATTGGAATTGCCCTAATTCGTTATAATGATGTTATAAATAATCCTAAAATATATGAAGACAAACAATTTTAAAGCAACGGACTTCGATGAAGATTTAGCCAAAGAATTAAAAAATCCTGAATTTAAAAAGATGTTTGACGAATACGGCCGTCAATTAGAGCTTTCTTATGCTTTATTACAGTTACGCAAGAAAAAAAAGATGAGCCAGCTAACGCTTGCTAAAAAAGTCGGAACCACCCAAAGCAACATTGCTCGTGTTGAAAGCGGGCAGCAAAATTTTACAGTCTCTTTTCTCGGTAAGATAGCAGCTGCCCTAGATGCTAAATTAGAGATAAAATTCTCTTAATTAACCTATTGACAACTGCTGACGCATTCGCTATTATATAAACAACTTAATAAGCCACAGACCGCCAGCACTAAAGTAAGTCTTGCGATAGGCCCCAAAATTAGCTCTCTTGAGCTATTTTATCTGTCTGTGGTCAAAAGCCACAGTTTTTTTATTTTATAGTAATAAGAGGCCTAAAAACCTTTTTTAATAAAAATATGCCTAAAAGTAAAATCCAAAAGGGTGAAATCATGCGTGACCTGACAGAAAGGATTAAAAAATCCAAATCTATCGTGTTCGCCGGATTTAATGCTTTAGGAGTAAAGGACAATGAAGTTTTACGCTTACAATTACGCGCCGAAAATGGCGAATATTATGTAGCTAAAAAAACTTTGTTAGGACGCGCTCTTAAAGAACAGGGAATTGACAATTTGGACACTAAATCACTTGATGGTAAGTTAGCAGTTATCTTTTCCTATGAGGACGAGGTGGCTCCAGCTAAAGTCGTCGATGCTTTCCGCAAAGACAAGGAAGACAAAATCTTCTTCTTGGGCGGAATCTTAGAAGGTAAATTACTTTCCAAGACTGAAGTCGAAGCCTTAGCTAAACTTCCTAGCAAGCATGAATTACATGCCCGTTTAGTTGGAACCCTTAACGCGCCTATTTCTGGCTTTGTCAACGTTTTAGCTGGCAACCTCAGAAACTTAGTCACCGTGTTAAAAGCCATCGAAGAAAAAAAATAATTAACAAAAATTTAATTTTAAAACTATGGAAGACCAAAAAGAAGTTGTAGTTCCTGAAAAATTTCAGGACTTAGTTGGTAAGATTGAAAAAATGAGTGTTCTAGACTTAGCTGAACTTGTTAAGATTTTAGAAGAAAAATTTGGTGTTTCGGCTGCTGCTCCAGCTATGATGATGGCTGCTGCTCCAGCTGCCGCTGAAGTTGAAGTAAAAGATATCTTTGATGTTGAAATCACTGAAAGTGGTGCTAACAAAATTGCTGTTATTAAAGTAGTTCGCACTTTAACTGAATTAGGCCTTAAAGAAGCTAAAGATTTAGTTGATGGCGCTCCCAAAGTAATTAAAGAAGGTGTTAAAAAAGAAGAAGCTGAAGCTATCAAAAAACAATTAGAAGAAGCTGGTGCTAAAGTAACTTTGAAATAAGACCAACTCTGATTATAAAAAAAGCACGGTTTACACCGTGCTTTTTTGTTACCTAAAATATTTTAAAGAGAGAATTTATAGATACTGCTACCAGCCAGAATATAAGCTGATTTAGCATCATCACTAATAACAAAATCTTTGATATTATCTTTAACTAATAAATATTGTTTAACTAAACCGCCGCTAACTAAGTCAAAATTAACCAGACGACTATTATTCAAGTCTAAAATATAAATATTTTTAGCCTTAACTATCACTTTATTAACTTTTAAAGTAGGATCCAAGGGGCTTAACTTAAAATTAGCATCTGGTTTACCAGCAAAAAATCTTAGCAAACTGTCATCCTTAGCAACAAAGATAGCGCCTGTATCATCAATATTAAAACTAACGCCGCCTGTTATTCCATCATCTGTTAAACGTACACTTTTACCGGAAAAAGCACTAGCTTGTTCAGTGAAACGATCAACCTCGCGACTAGCTGGATTAAAAAAGTATAAATAGTCTTTATAAAATTGGATCATTTGGCTAGTTCCAACCCCAGCCTCCACATTTAACAGCTTAACATCACGACCGGTAATCTTAACTATTTTTGAACCAGCCGCGTAATATAAGGAGTCACCTTTAACAGCTGGGGAAGTAAGCGCTAATTGTTCGCTCAAAGCTAAATTATCTTTAACGCTATCAGCTAAAGTATACGTGTAAATAGCTTTATTCAAACTATCCGCTAAATATAATTGGCCCTTAGCCAAAGATAAATTATCGGCTTGGGCTTGAGCGCCCCAAGCATTAAGACTAATTACTTCTTCAAAACTACTAACCTCACTAATCTTTTGGATTTTATTTTTTTGCTCTTTAATCTTGGCAAACAAAGTTGCTTTGGCAGCTAATTGATCTTTATCAGTCGTGACATTACTTTGTAACAAATTAGTGGCTTCATTTAAAACAGCCAAAGCACCAGTTTGATTACCATACAACATATAAGCATCGACTTGGGCCTGTTTACCATTAACATCGTCAACAATTTGCTGAAATTGCTCCTGGGCTAATTGCACGTTGCGCTTAGAGACACTCACCCAGACCGAGACAACTAGCACGATTAAACAAAGAGCTAAAGCCCCAACTAACATCTGATTTTTTTTATTCAAACTTTTAAGCCAAATAATCGTGCCTCGATAAAGACCAGCCCAAAAACTCGGACTAAAAATCACGGCTAAATACTTAATAGACTTCAAGGAACTAACTAGAGCACTAGAGGCCTTTTTCTTAAAAACTAATTTATCATTAACGGCAAACGATTCGCGATGTGTTAATTCTAACTTTTTAGCCAGAGTTTCTCTGAAATTTACAGGACGGGGTTCTTCTTCTTTATTATCGTATAACTTAATAACTTTGGGCGATTCATTAGTTTTACGAGCTATTATTTTAGTTAAGAGGGCAGATAAACCATTAATAATCTTTTTCAAACTAATAATACCGGCCGGTGCCAACATTCTTTCGGTTTTGCGCTCGGTATAATTAAGATGAGAAATGGAACTGTGAGCATTCTTGGAAGATTTATCACTATACTCTCTATCTCCGGCCACTCGAGCTGGCTCAGCTTCATCGTTATCTACATTTAAACCCAGTGTGCTCTTAATAATAATACCCAAAAAAGGCGCAAAAGAGTTGATTCTTTGTAAGGAATTTTTAATCTGTTCGGCGGCTACCATCGGTGGTAATTTAGTGACAATTTCTACTAGTTCTTTATTGGATAAATATTCCGGTAAAGCCTCATTAGCAAAAAAGAAATAAGAATATTCAGGAATTTCACCATTGATAACAGCCGAAAAAATCTTACCAAAATTATTATCACCCTCAATCTGACTATGGGATTCTTCATCAGCGGCACTAGCTTCGACATTAATAATTTCGTAATTACCGCGACGACGGAAAATTAAAAAAGCCTTATTCTTACCATAATTGGAAAAATAAAGCTTATTTTCATAAACAACTCCTAAAGTTATATTGGTAGTTTGAGGATTAATTTTAAAATGTTCTTCCTGTAAGAAGTCGATCAACCCTTTATTAACTCGGGCTAGCACTCCTTCAAAAATATTTTCAATTTTCAGGCCTTCTATTTTATCGCGTAATAATATTTTTTCGTCACCGTAATAATTATAATCAAAAAAATTGATTAAAAAATTGATGATCTTTTGAGAATCACCTTTATAACCTTCAAGTTCAGCCAGTACAAATATTTTACCGGCTAATTTTTCTTTAGCGGCATCTGGCTGAGAAATGAATACTTCACCAGCGTAATTTTTATTCTTGGCGGAATTAAGGATAATTGAAGCTAATTTATTATACATACAAATAAAAAATTCGGTTAAACACCTAAGTTTTCTACACCGTATTGTTTGACTAAATACATTTTATATTATACTATAAAGCTATAAATAGATAAAGCTATGCTCAGCTCACTCTTTGGTTCTCCTGCCAGAGTTAAAATTCTCAGTGCCTTTCTAACTAAGCCTGATGAAAAATATTACTTGCGCCAACTGGCCAGGGATTTAGAATTGCAGGTCAATTCTGTTCGTCGTGAAATTGTTAACTTAGAAGAAATCGGCTTAATTAAACCAGTCGGCGGCGAGACTAAAGCTAAAGAAAAAAAATATTATTCGATTGATAAGAACTTTCTGCTCTTTAACGAGCTGAAGGCTCTTTTTATAAAATCCCAAATTTTAAGTACTAAAGAATTTGCTGACAATGTACAAAAAATTTATACACCAAAATTACTGATTTTAACTGGCTTTTTTGTGGAAGAATCTAATACTAAAACCGACCTCCTGATTGTCGGTAAAATCAATAAAGACAAATTTATTAAAACAGTCCGTGATTTAGAAGTGATGATTGGTCGAGAAATTAACTACACTATCATGGATGAAAAAGAATACTTATATCGCCGTGAGGTGCTAGATATTTTTCTTAACAAAATATTAGAAGGGAGTAAGATAATAGTTAGCGATACTTTGACTGAGACTGAAAAATTATGAAAAAAATCATCTTAACTATTTTAAAATACCTTTTAATTATAGGCCTAGGCCTTATTTTATTGTTAGGCCTGTTGCTAGTTGTTCAGGCTAAGAATATTAAGAATTACTATAGCTCCATGCAAAATGGTAAAAGTAGTTTAGAAAAAGCCGTCAGTAACTTCAAGCAACAAAAATATTCAGATATTAAAGGCGAGGCAGAAAGTGCTATTACTGATTTTGGTAACGCCGAGGACTCCTTAGTTAAAATTAAAAAAAATACTTTTGCTAATAAGTTTAACCCTATTTCAGCTTCGATTGCTGATTTAGAATATTTAACTAAGACCGCCGAAGTTCTTAGTAAGTCACTCTTGCGATCTAGTAGTATTCTAACGGAAATTGATACTGCTACTTCAGGTCGCTTTCAAGGTTCCTTCTCCCAACTATCAGATCTTGATCGGCAAGCTATCCTATCTATTATTTATCAAGCTGCTCCCGAATTAAACGGCCTTAAAGCCAACCTGCAATTATCTTTAGATAATATTGATAAAATTCATCGTATTGGCATTCTCCTGCCCGTTAATAAACAAATTACTGACTTAAAAGATCAACTGCAACTAGCTAAAGATGCTATGGATAAATTAGTACCTTTAGTTCAACTCCTGCCAGCTTTAACTGGTTATCCTCAAGAAAGTAATTTTTTAGTTATTTTGCAGAACAATGACGAATTGCGACCGACTGGTGGTTTTATCGGTACTTATGGACTGATGACTATTAAGAACGCTAAGCCAGATAATATAGTTACTGAGGATGTTTATCATTTAGACATGCCTTGTATCGACAAGCTAACTATGACCCCGCCAGCTCCCATTTCTAAATATATGGGTGTTACTTATTGGTGGTTACGTGATGCTAATTGGTCACCGGATTTTCCGACTTCAGCCCAGCAAATTGAAACTATGTTTCTAGCTGAAAGTAATTGTGCTGGCCGCTTAAATACTCAGCCAACGGCAATTATTGCCATTAACCCTAACCTAATCAGCGACCTCTTAAAACTAGTGGGGCCAATTACCGTTGAAGGTACAACTTATGATAGCAGTAATTTCCAACCACTCTTACAATATACTGTAGAAGTTGCTTATCAAGAAAAAGATATCACTTCTTGGAACAGAAAAAATGTCATCAACTCCGTGGTGTCTGAACTCGAAAAACGCTTAATTAATTTACCATCCCACCAGTGGCCAGAAGTTTTTGGTATTCTTCAAAATAATATTACTAAAAAAAATTTACAAATTTATTTTGCTAATGAGTCCTATCAAAAAGTAGCAACTGAATTAGGGATAACTGGAGCCGTCAAAAATACTGCTCAAGATTATTTAATGGTGATTGATGCTAATTTAGCGGCTTTCAAGAGCGACTCGGTCATAGAGAAAAAAATCTCTTATAGTGTCAGTAATAGCGCTGAAGGCTTAATTAGCCGTGTCACTCTTAATTATCAGCACAATGGAGGGTTTGACTGGCGCACCACCAGATATCGCAGTTACACCAGAATTTACGCTCCCTATGGCAGTCGTTTAATCAGTGGCGGTGACTTAACAGATTTCTCTATAACTGACGATCAAGCCTTGAATAAAACTGTCTTTGGTTTCTTCTGGACTATTGAACCTGGTCAAGCTAAGTCGACTGATATCAGTTACCGCTTACCAAAAAATATTACGCCTGAGACTTACGAACTTTATTTCCAAAAACAATCCGGCAGTCGTTTAGCTGAATTCTCTTATAACAAAAATCTAGGCCCACAGAAAATATATCAATGGGCCGGTCCCTTAGAACAAGATCAATTATTTTACTAAACAAAAAATCCCACCTCAATAGAAGTGGGATTTTTTTATATCAACTAGGAATTTTAATTTTTCTTAACGTTGAAACTAGTACTATAAGTTAATTTAGAAACAGCCCCATCAACCTTGGCGTCAATCACTGGACGATTAGCATCAGGCACAATTAAGGTCTGAGAAAAACGACCGCGACTATCACTTCTAGCTTTAGTGATTACCCCACCAAAATTAATTGTTAGATCTTCATTCTGCTGATAACCATTACCGGAGAGAACAACTGTAGCAGATGACAAACCATTAGTATGATCAAAGGATAAAGCTAAAGGTTCTTTAATTGCCGGAGTAGTATCTATTTCAGTCATCTCGACTGAGGCAATTTTTTGTAAAGAAGAATTTAAGACGGCTAAATTATTATTATTGAAGACAACTAGTTTATCACCTTCATTAGTATTTACGTATTTAATATCCATGGCCCAGGCACCGGGTACAATATTATTAGCTGTTACTTTTAAACCTTCTTTGAAATTAGATTTATATAACTTCATAATGCTTTGACCATTAACGGCATAAATGAAGTCAGGGTTACCGGCTGGTTCAACACTATAACCTTGGTCAGCGCTATTAGCTGTACTATTAATTAAAGTACCGCTAAAGCTAAAATGTTTTAAGTAATAATCATCAAAGACGTAAATTTCTCTAGTCGCTGAATCAAAGTAAATTTTTCGAGGACCACTGGTATCACGGAAGTTAACAGGGAACTCACTAACATAAGTTCGGGACTTAACATCGAAAACTCTAACTTTATTATCTTTATTTAAAGTAATAATATATTGGCCAGTTGATTCAAAACGGACCGCCGAAGCAAAATCATTTTCAATTTTATAAGAATCAATCACATCCAACATCTGAGAATTACTATTCCAAACTTTAATACTCTTATCACTGACAGTAACAATTTTACCGCCAAAAATATCAACTCTCTTATACCACTCCCAATAAGTATTTTTTTGTTTATCAAATAAAATGGGCTGGCTTAAATCAGTCACATCATACTTATATAAAGTATAGGCACTAGTAGCGTAAGCAAACAAATGGCCGCCTTCTATGTTTAATTTAACTGAAGAGAAACTATCAGTTTGGTCTAAAACGGAATTAGGAGCTTTAAATTTCAAAGCTCGTTCCAAAGTAGAACCATTTAATTTAAAAATTTCCAAGCTACCGGTATCAGTGGTGGCTACTAATAAGTTGCCCTGATAATTAACGGCATCGCCAGAATAATAAGATTTGTAACTAGTGCGGCCAATGGCCACAAAAGCTACCATAGCTACTAAACACAAAACTGAGACAGCAATAATTTTTTTCATAGTTTTTTTAAAAATTTTTAGGATTCTTCAAAGTATACTTTATTTACTATATTTTGTCAAGAGCATAAGACTAGCTACCCCTTGACTAAACCATTATATTATTATATAGTGATATGAAACCAAAAAAAGCACTTTAACATGAAAAAAATCGTAGTATTGCTCGTATTTTTAGGAACTTTTGAGCTATTAACAGCTCAGGTGACAGCTGTGTTACATTATTTGCCGACGTTGTCCAAGGCCCAAGCTGCTTCCTATAAGGGGTATGATTTCATTATCCCCGATCACGAAGTGATTAATAATTCTTCAGATGCTTTACGTCAAATGCGCCAGGATAACCCAGATTTGATGATTTTGGCTTATGCTAATAAGATAGAATGGCATGACCCCATGTTCCAAGATAAACCTTGGAGTTTAAAAATGGTGGCTGCATTCAAAAAATATCCTAAGTGGTTCTTAAGAGGCACTGATGGTGAAAAGTTAGAATTCTGGGAAAAAACAGTTTTAATGAACTGCCGTCTGGACTGTCCGAAATATAATATTAATGGTGTAGCTTATTCTTATATAGAATATTTCACCGAACGTTATATTGAAGACATTATCGGCGCCTATCAACGAGCTGGCATTGAACTTAATGGCATTCTGGATGATGAACTACTGAAATCAATTAGTTTTATCGGTAACTATGGACGAAATCGTCATGGTGTCGATAGTGATGGTGATGGTCTAAACGATGACGCCGCCGAATTAGATCGACAATGGCGTTTAGGCAATGCTTATTTTCTAAAAGCTGTCCGCCAAGCTATGGGTCATGACTTTATGATTATCGGTAACGGTGGCCATGGTTATTATATGCAATGGTGTGACGGGAAACAAATGGAATATTTTCCAGAAATCTTCTTGAACGAAAATGACAAACTCACCGAAGCTTGGCCGGAAAATATGAAAAATGCTTCTGGTATGAAGATAGCTTTCTTTAATGCCCGAGCCAATGCTTATGGCAAAAAAGATAATTGGCAATATAGTCTCTGTTCAGCCATGATGCTTGATAACGTAATTTTTTCTCATGGACAAAATACGCCCTACGACCAAAAATATGAGTTACATCTCGGTGGCGTGCTAACCCCGTTCTATCAAGAAAATGGAATCTTCATGAGAAAATTCCAAAAAGGAACAGTCTACGTAGACCCGATTGCCAAAACGGCTTGGGTAGAGAAATAGAAAAATGGAGTTGCTTGATTATTTAAGCAACTCCTTTTTATTTACTGGTAATGATAAGGCAGCTAAGATGCCACCAGATAGCGACCAAAAAACCCATTGCAATACGGCATCTTTTAAAATATTATCAGTTAAACTAGCGCCAGCTAAACTAATAGCAAACAAGCCAAAAAATAGAGTTAACATTTTCAAACGCGGTCTAGTTTCTTTTCTAAAGCCTTGCCAAAAATTTTTAAGATAAGCGATGTATAAATAAAGATAGGCCAATAGGGTAAATATTCCTGACTCTAACCAAATTTTTAAATAATCATTATGCGGCTCAGTAGCAATTAAAAAACGGGGGATATTTTTTTGAATAAAAATCGAAGCCGTGCCCGGGCCATAACCAAACCAAGGACTGGCTTTAATAAAGACAATCATATCGCGCCATAAATCTAAACGCCAGGCCGAAGAATCAGCCGCACCTACTACTGATAAACTAGCAATACGTTCTTGAAAAAAAGGTACAAAAAAATACAGAATAAAACCGCTGGCCAGTGAGATAAGCAATAATTTTCTAAATTTGAAAACGCCCAAACAAAATAAAATAAACGCCAAAGCTAGCCAGGCCGCTCTGGTATAAGTAAAAATTAAAGGCACTAAAAAGAAAAGAACTAGCACACCATAGGGAATTTTTTCAACTGAATTTTTTTTAAGATTCAAAACTACAAATAAACTTAAGGTAATAGCAAAAACTAAATAGAAGGCTAACATGTTAGGATGAACAAAAGTGCCCATTAGTCGCCATCTATCACCGTCAAAAAAACCACCGCGATTAATTAGTTGCCACCAAGCCACCGCCGTTGGAATGATGGCTGAAAAAATAACGGCTTTAGCTAAATTAGTTAGGGCTTTAGGTGTATTGAAAATTAAATAACCAAAAACAAAGGCGGAACAGAAACTAAGCAATCTAAAAAACTCAACGGCACTAGCTTGTTTACTAAAAGAAAAAATGGATAGCAAAGCAATGAGCCCTAAAAAAACTAACCAGGGTTTAAGCAAGGGAATTTTTTTAAATTCTTGCTTTTTCTCCAGCCAGGTTATGGCGGCCAAAACAATTAGCATCATGCCTAATAAAAAAGTGAAATTAATTGAAATAGAAAAAAAACTAAATAATTCTTGAGCACCCCAAGCATCAAAAATTGTGCGTACAATGAGTAATAAGAAAAAACCTAATTGTCGATTGAATAAAGAAAAAACAAAAATTCCCAAAGATAAAATTAATAGTAGTAAGGGGCCAGTATCGCCCGTCCATAAAAAAGCCATAGCTAGCACTCCTAAAGAATAAAGGCCTAAAGCGACAAAGACTGATTGGCTCAGTGAACTTGGTTTATTTCTTTCTGTCATAAAAAATGATATGCTTTATATATAAATATTACGTAAAAATAACATTAAAGTCAAAATGCGCATTATTCAAGTCAATAAATTTCTTTATCCTAAAGGCGGTGCTGATAAGTATTGCCTCACTTTAATTACCGAATTGAAGATTTTAGGACACGATACCATCCCTTTTAGCATGAGTGCTGAGCAAAACAGCAGTTCACCTTGGAGCAAATATTTTTCACAAAATATTGATTATCATCAAGCCGGCTCTTCGTTACAAAAAGCCTCTCGTTTAATTTGGAACAGGGAAGCAGCCGCTAAATTTGCCAAATTATTAGATGATACTAAACCAGATTTAATTCACTGTCATAACATTTATCATCAACTATCGCCCTCTATTTTAGTAGAGGCTAAAAAAAGAAAGATTCCAGTAGTAATGACCTTACATGATTATAAACTGATTTGTCCTAATTATTTATTATTCAGTCATGGTCAAATTTGCGAACGTTGCGTCGGCCGGAGCCCTTGGCATTGTTTAAGTCATAACTGTTATAACTCTTATACTCGCAGTGCTTTAGCTTCTTTAGAAAGTTGGCTACATAATAAAGTCTGGCATGTTTACCGTGATAATATTAATTTGTTGATTGCTCCCAGTCAGTTTTTAAAAAGTAAAATGATTAGCGGTGGTTGGTCGGCAGATAAAATTATGGTACTAACCAATCCGGCACCACAGCTAAATTTTAATTCCAGCGCTGGTCAAAATTTATTATATTTTGGACGTTTATCGAAAGAGAAGGGTGTAGCTATTTTAATCCAAGCTTTAAAGAATACGGTTGAACAATTAGATATTGTCGGCACTGGTCCAAGTGAATTAGAATTAAAAGAGCTAGTTACTAAATTAAAACTAACTAATCGCGTCACTTTTCACGGTCACAAACAAGGTGAAGAACTCCATAATTTTATTGCGCAGGCTAAAGCTGTTATCTTGCCATCTCTTTGGTACGAAAATATGTCACTAGTTTTACTAGAGTCTTTGTCGCAAGGTAAGTTGATAATTGCCAGCGACTTGGGCGGTAATTCAGAATTAATTGAAGAAGGCAGAACTGGTTGGCTTTTTCCAGCTGGAGATGTCCTAGCTTTGGCTGCCAAAATTAAACTCTTAGCTACCTTAACATCCGAGCAACAAACCACTATCCAAAATAACATTAAAGTCAAACTAGAGCCCCTCATCCTCAATCGACATCTAAAAAAATTGGAAGACCTCTATCAATCACTAATTAAAAAGAAATAAAATCGCTAATTATAGCGATTTTTTTCTTAACTAGACTGCTACCCCTTGACAAAAATATGAAAATAAGCTAAAATCTAATTCTAGATTGACAAATAACATTAAATATACTAAAATAATTAGTTGCTCAAATAAACTTATGAATATTCAAGAATTCTTACAACTAGCCAAAAAAAGATATATTACGATTATTGGAATCGTGCTAGTTTTTGTAATTATTGCCTTAGCTGGTACTCTCTTACAACCTTTAAAATATCGTTCTAAATCACGTTTATTAATCGCCCAATCTAATATGGCGACTGATGCTTATGCTATTGCTAGAAGCAATCAGTACATTGGTGGTTTAATTTCTGAAGTGGTTTACTCTGGTGCTTTTTTAGATTCACTAGAATCTTCAAATGCCGTTTTTGATCGTAATTATTTTAATGGCACCTATAAACAAAATATCAAGAAATGGAAACAAACTGTTTTTGCTCGTAGTGGTGGTGACTCTGGTATTGTAGAAATAGAAATCTATCACCCAGATCCTAGTGAGGCTAAAAAAATATCTTTAGCTGTTAATAATTTAATTATTTCTGGCCAAGGCCCTTATCAATTTGCCAATAATCAAATTAAGATTACTACTATTGATCAACCGATTATTTCTTCCTTTCCAGTTAAACCAAATATACCTTTAAATTTATTAGCCAGCTTAGTTTTTGGTCTATCCTTCGGCCTGTCTTATATCTACCTTTTTCCCTCCAGTCAAACTGTTAAACTGCTTAATAAAAGAAAAATAGCCCAATTAGTGCCCCAAGAGCCAGTTATGCAAACAGCTGACCTCGGCCTGATTAATATTACAAACAGCGAACTGGAAGATGAAACTATTCGTCCTCAACCAGTAACTCCAGATAATCTGCCTATTTATGGCTATGATAGTATTGACGAACTAGATGGTTATGAAGAGCCTCTCGCTACTGATAATGAACCTATAGCCTATGAAGCACCGCTAGCGGCTAAAACAACTAGCTCACGTTGGACAGAAGAAGAACCTTTAACCTTTCAAGGTAATATCAATAACGTCCTAGGAGAATAATTTATTCTCCTTAAGACTCGAGAGCCGAAACGCAATTTCGACTTTCAATTCTTAATTAGTAATTTAACAACTTAATAATTATACATCATGAAAAAAACAATTATTTTTTTTGTTTTATTTTTTTCTTTTATTTTGGGCGTGAGCGCTCAAGAAATTATTGTAGTTACCGGTGGCGGTATGCAAAAAACTGATACCTTGCAAAAGGGGAATTACGCTTTTGTACAAGCCAGATTAATGTTTGCAATTGCTGGCAATCTAAGAGTTGGTCCTTATGGCGGTTATACGCAATATGGAGCCAATGAATTCTATAAAATTCCGAACCCGGCTTTGTTGGGTAAAGAATGGAGTTATGGTTTATCAGTTGACGTTTTTGGGCCGCTAGCTTATTCATTCTCTACTTACTTTTGGGTTAATACCGGAATTAAGCAGGTCAATGACAGATTTAAAGATCAAGACTTTGAATCTACCTCACTCACCAGAGAATGGTTCGTATCTGGAGGATTATTTCTAACTGATGAATGGAAGGGCTGGTTCGGTAACAACCGACTGCTCTTTGATTATCAAAAACCTATTAAAGAAAGCGTGGTGGCTACTTGGCAGAAAGAACCTATTAAAGGTGCTAAACCTTATGATAAAGAATCTTTCAGAATTAATTTAGAAAGTGGCATCAAACGTTTTGGAAATAAAGTTTCAGCTGAACCATTAATCCATCTTGGCTATGGTCAAGATTTTGGTCGACAGAAAAGCTACTATGAAATCGGCGGAGGTTTTGATTTTGGAACCTTCAAAGATTGGTATCGTGATATCGTCAAAGTGAAAGTATTTTGGCGAGAAGACTTTAAAGGTAAACAGCTCGCTATAGGCAGTCAAACTCCTGGCGGCGCAATCTGTATCGAAGGAGTATTCAATCTGAGCTCTTTCTTTTATGCACTGAAAAAATAAAAACAAATAAAAAAGTTTACATCATGAATAAAACGATGAGATTAGTAGTGACAGTCATAGTGATTGGCATACTTTTAGTATTATTATTCTTTGGTTTAAAAGCCTGGGATAGTAGAAACGAAGACAAAAAAGGAACTGAAACTTCAACTCAAACTACGGTAATTAAAAATCCTTGTGCTAACGAGTTGAAAACTATGACCCTGCAAGCTGAAAGTTTGCAGATTGCTCTAAACAAATGCTTGGGAATTCCCGAGCCTCTAACTGTAGAACAACGTTTGGATAAGGCTGAAAAAGAATTAGCTGCTTTAAAAAAACGAAGAACTACCTACAGCCCATCTGCTACGAGAAGTTTAAAACCGGAAAATGCACCGGCCGATGTACCTGAAATGAAATTCACCGCTACCAATCAGTTTAATGTTACTCCTGGAAGTTACAAAAAAACTACCGATACGGCTACTGATATTAATGGCGGGTCTAAGGTAACTTATGCCGGACAGATTCCTGCTGGTAGTAAATTTGGTATCACAGTTACAGCTGATCGTTTTCGGCTATATTATCTAATGGATACTTATGTTAGAGAAAATGGCTTATCTATTCCTGCTCCTCGTTTAAACGGAGTTGGAGGGCCAGAATTTTCTTTGGACGCTGCAACTGGTTATTGGTATTATCTTGATACCTCAACCTTATTATCCCCGTCGATGGTTAACAACTGGGACTTCACCAGCATCTGGTGTGCCTCAATTGGTAGAATCGGAACGTGGGACGCTTATTTGCCTCACGAATCGATGAAGGCTTTGATGAAGAAAATTCGAGGGAGAGAAGATGGTGAAGTCACTATGGAAGAACTCTACAAAATGAACGCGGTTAACTCTGATATCTGGACCGATCAAAATAAAACCGGTTCAATTATGCCTAAATCTTTTAATCCAATTTCTGGGGAAAAGGACAAAGGAACTGTTAGGGGTCCAGAAGATGGACTTATCTATCAAGGGTGGGATTTCCTTTGTAGAACAACAGGGGAAGTTACCACTGAAAAAATAAATGGTGGCTCATAAAGTAATACTGGTTAAAATAAAAGTAGACCTAAAGCACACAGGACCTCAAGCAATTGGGGTCCTTTTTTTATACCAAAAAAATAATTATCCAAATAAAAAACCCTTGTTTCTTTTGAAACAAGGGTTTTTCTCCAGCTATTTTAGCCGGAAAAGAGTTTAACCAAGCAGGACGCTAGGTTGGGCGGCTTCACCAATTCTGGCTGACTTAAGATTCAAAATCTGAATCCGGCCGCAAGCTTTGTCAGCATTCCATACTACAGAATCGGAAATCACCACTGTACCAACGGTACTAAGTGGCCAAAAATTTATTTCTTCGGTGTTCACCATAGCAATCTTCACTACGTAATAATCTCCGGCATCAGTCAAAACGACTGTTTGGTCAGTAGCACCTACTTTATATTTCAAAGTAGGAGTACCACCGGAGAAAGCTAACTTCTGAAAATACAGAACCAGGTTTTGTGCTCCAGAGATAACTTCCAAATTACCACGAACTTTTACATCACCGAATACACCTGGTAAAACAGATGCGGTAATTTCTTTAGAAATTGTACCGTCTTTAGGGTAGATGACATATAGACCGTCAGGTTGGCGAAATATACATGTTGAAGCATAAGCCCAAGAAGTACCAATCAACCAACTAAAACGAACCTTCTGTCCATTTGTTACGGTAATCGACCACTTGTAATATTTCACAGTATTAACCGTGGTAATTTCCGAAGCCAGTAGCGTTGCTTTAGTCCAGGTAACGGTTGGCAACATTTCGTATTGCACTTCAGCATTCACTAAAGAAGTAGCACTAAAGGCATTAATAACATCACATCTCAGCCCCAAAGATATCACATTGATTCCTGTCGCTGTAAAAGTGCTAGAAATAACAATGATTGATGTTTCTGAGGTTGGTGGAATAACTATTACATCCTTTTTAGCCTTCACAATGGCTGTTTTACTAACATGAGGTGTTACGCTCAAATCAGTGGCCGTAACCAGATAAACTCCGGCGGTGGCAAACTTAGTAGAAACAATATCACCAGTGACTACCGGTGTACCATTCTTAAAATCAAAATCAGCGACTACTTTAACTCCACTTTTTTCCATAGTAAATATTACCAGGGTGTTAAGTGGAACCATAATAGTATCTCCAGCCATCGTGGCATTGGCAGATTTAAGCTGATATTGACCAGCTGCGGGAGTTTCAGGCACAATTTGATCTTCAGGCCATTTGGCGCATGAAGAAACTAATACTGCTAATAACAAAATTCCGAAATAATAAATCAACTTTTTCATAATGCGAAATTTGAGGTTAATATTAAATTGTTAAACGAATACTAATTAAGATTTGAAAGTCTAACTTGCGGTTAGGCTCTCAAGTCTTAAGGAGAATGAATAACTCTCCTAGCGACTGTGCTTTATTTTAAAATTTCTTGATACAAGTTAGCCGTTTGCTTAGCAATATTATCAGCATCATACTCTGTCTTAACCCGTTCCAAAGCAGCAGCTCCCATCGCTGATAAACTTTCTGGGTTATCTAACATATTTTGCAATTTAACTTGTAAATCTAAATAATCACCACTTTTGAAAGCCACACCAGTACTAGCTAAAGCTTCTAAATTAGGTTCGATGTCTGAGACTAAACATGGTCTAGCATAGGACATACCTTCTAACAGAGCAAAGGATAATCCTTCAGACTCTGAAGGTTGAACGAAAATCGCGGCGTTAGAAAATAATTCTTTTAATACTTGACCACTTTGATTACCAGTAAAAATAATATTAGAATTATTAGCAGCTAAATCATGTAATTCTTTAACATAATCATCAGTATAAGAACCTTCACCCACAATCACTAATTTCTTATCAGTCTTAATATTTAAATAAGCCTTAATTAAGTAATGAACACCTTTATGTCTAACCAAGCGGCCGATATAAGCAATATAATTATTTTTTTCTAAGCCCCATTGTTTAATTTCTTGAGCCTCGACTATTTCTATGAGCTTGGCAGAGGAGGGAATATAAACAGGATTATTATGATACTTATTTTTAGCGTAATCAATTAAAGTATGAGAGGTAATAATAACCTTATCAGCTAGCAAGTTGCCAACTTTTTCACCAAACTTCAAATAATTTCTGGCGAAAGCACCCCATTTCTGGTGATGATAATCCTGACAATGAAAGGTAAAAACAATCGGGGTGCGAGGATTAAATATTTTAGCTAACCACAACATCGAAGCGGGGCCAATTGATTGAAAATGAATAATATCGTATTTACGTCTGATTAAATCAAGACAAGCAAAGAAGGTAGCCGTAATCGCATCTAAATTTTTAGAAGGAACGCTAGGCACAGTAATAATTTTAACACCTTGCCACTCTCGTAATTTTTCTTGATTGTAACTAGAACGAGCATAGACAAAAACCTCATGACCAGCTTTCACTAAGTTCAATGCTAAATCTTCAACTTGGCGTTCTACGCCGCCAGTCTTAGTAGGTATTCCTTTTTGTCCAATAAAAGCTATTCTCATAAACGATCCTTTTAAACTTAACTATTTAGTATAGTATCTTCTTATTATTTTGTCAATAGAATTGTATCATATTTATATATTATTGTCAATACAAAAAGCCCTAGCTAACCAGGACTTTAAAAATGCTTATATTAGCTAAATAATACTTATAGCCACTTCTTTCTAGAAAATACTGACAATAGAATAACCAGTCCTGTCAACATAATACTAATGATAATCCAAAAACCATAAGGATTATCAATAAACGGCATATTTTTAATAGTGTTCATACCAAAGATACCAGCCAATAAATTTAAAGGTAAAACTAACACCGAAAAAATAGTCAAAGTTTTCATGATAGCATTCATCTTATCATTAAGCAGAGATTCATTAGTATCATTAAATACTTCTACCATTTCTTTTTGATTATCTAGAATTTCCCAGATTCGTTTTGATTGCTCTACTAAATTCTCATAATGCCCCTTAATAGCTTCATGAGAGACGATGCTACTCTTCATCTCTTGGAGGTGTTTAAGAATATTCTTATGATTTTGCATGATCTTACGAATATTAATGATATTGCGACGTAATTCTAAAATCTTACTAACAGCACTTTTTTGGTGACCAGAAAAAATAATCTCCTCAATTTCATTAATGTTAATACTATTTTTATCTAAAATATTATAACAATCTTTGATTAAACGCTCTAATAATTCATAGAGCAAAATAGTAGAAGATTCTGTCTGATAAGATAAAACGGCTTGAGGATTATTTTTAACGTAATCAAAAAAATCATTCAAAGGTGGCAAATTACCATTATGCAAAGTAACTAGATAACCATGGCTAATAAAAAACTCTATCTCACCGGCGACAATAGTATCACCTTTAAAAACAGGGAAATGAAGAATCATGAAGACATAATCATGACCATCTTCCACCATCGGTCGTTGAGCGAAAACTGTGGAAATTGACTGTCGTAGGTGATCAACGCTAAAATTAAATTTCTTCTTTAAATAATCAGTTTCTTTTTTACCCGCATTAACTACATTAATCCATTTTAGGCTATAGTCACTAGTTTTAGGATTATCAATATTTATTTCCTGTATCTGACTAGAAATTTTTGGCAAAATGGACATAAGAAATTTTTGACTAAATGTTATTTTTATAATAAAATAGGGCTATAACGAGTATATCATATGGCCGATATTTTGGGAATAAAATTAACTGATTTATCACCAACCGACATCATTAAAAGTCTGGACTTTTTTTTAATGGCGGAAAAAAGTCATTTCGTGACCACACCGAACCCAGAAATCATTTTGACAGCTGGACGCGATGAAGAATATTTCTTTATTTTGAATTCCGCTGACCTGGCCATTGCCGATGGTTTTGGTTTAGTTTTAGCTGGACTAATCAGCGGGCAAAAAATTCACAGATTAGCCGGAGCTGATATAACTAAAATTTTATTACAAAAGGCTAATGACCAACAATTAAAAGTTTTAATTATTAATTGGGCTGAAGGTCTGTCTACTAAAGATGATATTGAAAAATCTCTAAGTCAACAATGGCCACAACTAAATTTAAAAATTATTGATGTAGCTAAAAAAGAAAAGTTAAGCGCCGAAGAAAATCAGCCAATAAACGATTTCGCGCCCCAAATTATTTTTGTGGGTCTTGGCGCGCCTGTTCAAGAAAAACTAATTTATCAAGAATTAAAAAATTGGCCTAGCTCCCGAATTGCTATTGGCATCGGCGGTTCCTTTGATTTTATAACTGGTAAAATTAAAAGAGCACCTAAAATTATTCGCTTAGTCGGTTTAGAGTGGTTGTGGCGAGTTATATCACAGCCACAGAACAAGTTAAAGCGTTTACAAAGAATTTGGCAGGCCACGGTCATTTTTATGGGTAAAATAATTAAAAACTATTTTATCAATACTTTTCTGTATCGTCATAATGTGGCTTGCTTATTATATAAAAAAGAAAATAATCAATATAAATTTCTCATTGTTCAAAGAACTGATGATCCTAGCCATTGGCAATTACCACAAGGCGGTACCGACAGAGAACCACTAGCTAAAGCTGGACGCCGAGAATTATCCGAAGAACTAGGCACTGCTAACTTTATCGATATTAAAACTTTTGCCCATGTTTATAAATATCATTTCAAAAGTCTTAAACCAGCCTATCGTGGCTATAAAGGACAAGAACAAGGTTTATTTATTGCTGAGTATCAAGGACTTGATGAAGATATAAAAATTAATTATTGGGACCACACCGCCTGGCAATGGATAGAACAAGAAAAAATTATCGAGACCGTCCATCCTTATCGCCAAGCAGGAGTTAAAAAATTCTTAGCCAAATTTGAAAAAATATCTAAATAAACATATGACTGACCCAATTAGAATTCGTTTCGCGCCATCACCAACTGGCTTAATGCATATCGGAAATTTTCGTGTAGCTCTCTTTGATTATTTAATTGCTAAAAGCTTAGGTGGCACTTTAATTTTACGAATTGAGGACACTGATTCAAAAAGGGAAGTTGAAGGAGTGGCTGATAAATTATTTGATATATTAGATTTTTTCGGTTTAAACTTTGACGAAGGACCAAAAATCGGTGGTGACTACGGACCATACATTCAATCAGAGCGTTTAGATATTTATAAAAAATATTACGAACAATTATTACAAGAGGGCAAAGCCTATCGTTGTTTTTGTACCGAAGAACGCTTAACTCAGATGCGTGAAAACCAACAAACTAATAAACTGGCTCCGCGTTATGATCGTTTGTGTCGTGATTTATCTCCAACAGAAAGTGATAAACGAGCAGCTAATGGCGAAGCTTTTGTTATTCGTCAAAAAATGCCATTAGAGGGCGAAATTACGGTCCACGATGAATTACGCGGTGATGTAACCTTTAACTATCGTGATTTAGATGATCAAGTTTTAATTAAATCTAACGGAGTGCCAACTTACCAATTTGCCAGCGTCATCGATGACCACACCATGGCTATTTCTCATGTAACTCGTGGAGATGAATGGTTACCGTCTTATCCTAAGAATATTTTATTATATCAGGCCTTCAATTGGACGCCACCGAAATTTATTCACTTTCCTTTAATTCTTAATAAAGAGGGCGGCAAGTTATCTAAAAGAAAAGGTGATGTTTTTGTGGAAGACTATTTAGCTAAAGGTTATTTACCAGAAGCCATTATTAATTTTTGCGCTTTACTAGGTTGGCATCCCAAAGGTGATAATGAAATTCTAAGTTTGTCAGAACTCATTAAAGAGTTTTTTATCTCAGGAATTGGCGTCTCTCCAGCCGTCTTTGATGTTGAAAAATTAAATTACTACAATGCTTATTATATTAGAGAAAAATCGACAGAAGAATTAGCTAAACTTTGCCAACCTTATTTAGAAACAGCTGAGCTTAACTGTTCCGCCGAACAATTAAAAAAAATAGTTGAAGTCAGCCGTGATCGCCTGAAAACTTTACAAGATATAACTACGACGGCTAATTTCTTTTTTCAGGAACCGGTTTACAATCCTGAATTATTAATTTGGAAAAGTCTTAGCTTAGAAGAAGTTAAAAATAATCTTCGAGAATTAAAAATTGTTCTAGAAAATATTAATGAGAAGGACTGGAACAGAGAACACTTAGAAGAAGAAGTTTTTATGTATCTTAAAACTAACGACAAAAAAAATGGTGACTACTTATGGCCTTGGCGCGTCGCTATCACTGGCGAAAAAAATAGTCCTAGTCCTTTCGAGGTTTCTTGGGCGTTAGGAAAAGATAAAACTCTAAAAAGAATTAAACTAGCTCTATAATTTTTTTAATAAGTATTTACACAAAAGCTAAAAAATGGTACAATTAAATTATGAAAAAACTCTCAATTATTATTTTGTTATTTGTAGCTATCTTCGTTCTGGGCGGCTCATCTTTAGTTTTTGGACAAAGCGGTTCAGTTGATGAGGAAATAAATGCACTTAACAATAAAATCCAAAACCAAAAAAAACAAATGGACGATTTAGCTGAAAAGCAAAAAGTCTATCAAGAAATGATTCAAAAGAAACAGGATGACAAAGCTAGTTTAGAAAATCAGTTGTCCATCTTAGAGAACCACTTAGCTAAAGCTGTATTGGATATTGATAGCACCAGTCTTAACATTGATAAAACTAATTTGGAAATTCAAAAAATTGAATTAGACATGGAAAATGTTAACAGTGACATAGAAACTGAAAAACAACACATGGCTAGCTTATTGCGCTTGATATATAAACAGGATCAAATTTCGACTATAGAGATGTTATTACTCAACGACTCTTTAGCTGAATTTTTAAGTCAAGCTAAATATTTAGAAAATACTAATAGTAAAATTAAAGAAAGCTTAGATTCATTAAAAGCTAAAAAAGATCAATTAGACCAAAGTAAATTAGTTCTCGATTCTAAAAATAAAGAACTACTGGTTTTAAAAGATGACTTACAAAGAAAAAAGGATGATTTAAGTTATGAGCAAGATAGTAAAGGCTTAATTCTAGAAGAAACTAAATCATCAGAAGCTGAATATCAAAGCTTATTAGCTCGAGCCAAAAAAGAACAAATGCAAGCCGAAGCTGAAGTAGCCAGTCTGGAAAAAATTATTCGCCAGAAAATGACTGCTAAGGATAAAACCAAATTAGAAAGTGGTTCTAGCGATATTGCTTGGCCAGTACCTAAAAATACTATTACCACCAGTTTTCATGATCCTGATTACCCTTATCGCAAAATTATTGGTGAACATCCAGCTATTGATATTAGAGCCGCTCAGGGATCAACTTTAAGAGCTGCTGCCGATGGTTATGTAGCTCGCGTTAAATTTGATGGCACTAACAATTACGCCTATATTATGATTATTCATAATGATGGACTATCAACTGTTTATGGCCACGTTTCAGCCGTCTCAGTCATAGCCGAACAATATGTCAGGCAAGGTGACGTGATAGGTCGAACCGGCGGCTATCCTCGCAGTATAGGAGCCGGAGCTTTCACCACTGGCTCTCACTTACATTTTGAAGTTAGAAAAAATGGTATTCCCGTTAATCCTCTAGACTATTTACCATAAGACTACAGGTAATTAAAAAAACCATCTTGATTAAGATGGTTTTTTTATTATAGAAAAGGGAAGTCTATTAATCTATTGGGATAGGGGGTGAAAGTCTTGATGTGACTTTCTGGCATATTGATCAGAGGCATGCACATAACGAGTAGTGGTCTCTAGTGATTCATGTCCAAGTAATACTTGAATAGCCGCGGGGTTAGCCCCTGACTCAGCTAAATAGGTAGCAAAGCCATGACGCAGTGAATGAGCGGAAATTGGTAAATTAATATCTAAAATTTCTCGATACTTTTTAATCGTATTTTGTAAATAATTAGTCGAAATTTTTCGCTCTTTGTCACTGGTATTTAAACCACGGTAGGGAATAAAGGCATATGGGGAATCATCACTTCTTGTTAAAAAATAGGCCTCTAAATGCTTTTGGGCGCGAGGAGTTAAATAAACAAATCTTTCTTTTTTACCTTTACCTAAAACAAAAATACGTCCTTCTTTATCAACCTGTTTTATTTTTAAATTAATCAACTCGGAAATTCTCATTCCAGTAGAGAAGAGGACTTCGAGCATGGCCCTGTTCCTTTTGCCAATTACAGGGTCCTTTTCGTAGGTGGAGGGAAACTGCAATAATTTCACAAATTCGTCAAGTTCAGCAATCTGCGACTTTTTCCTGGTAGTTTTAATCATCTTAATCACATCGGGAGGCAAAGGACAGGGATAGTCCATGTCAATCAAATATTTGAAATAAGCCCGGAGAACTGACAACATGCGATTAATAGAATAAGCATTTAAACGCATTTTGGATTTTTCCGCTAAAGCAGTTTTACGGTCGCTAGAGGTTAGCAAAGCTTTGTAGCTTAAGATATCACGCTTAGATAATTTTTTAAAATTAATTGAACTGTCAAATAAAAAATCTTCAAAGACCTTGAGGTCTCGTTCGTAATTATAAATGGTTTCGGGGGAGTAGTTGTTGACCTTCAGATTGAGCAAATAATCGTCAAAGAGAGGTAAGGTTTCGGTCATAAGTGGTATAATATTAGCCAAAAAGTAACTGCGTATAATAACTATTACATTTAGTTATTACCATCATAAAAGAGTCAGGCTAAGCTGGTTATTTTAAACGGCTAGTGTCTTACTATCTAATAATAAGTCCCAGGATGTTAACCTCGGGCGTAAACATTAAAGAGATTTTGATAATCAATAAAAAGACGCCGATGAACAGCATGCCAAAAATAAAGACCGCCGAACCAAACAACCATTTAAATAAATTTTCCATATAATTATTTATAACCGATAAAAACTTTATCGCCGTATCTTAAATCTAAATAGTTAACCTTATCTAAATTATCCTTTATTTTTTCTTTTTTGACAATGATAAGTTTATCCAGTTGTTTACTGACCTCCTCTTTAGTATTGAAGTAAGCCAGTAATCCATCTTTAAACTGAACTTTAATGGTATTAAATTCTTGATCAATAATGAAGTGATCAATAACTAAGGTCTGATTTTTTTCCACTTCCCCCTGGAGAGCAAAAATAAAACTCAGATAGTCAGTATCAATTTGCAAATAATCATTAACGATCATGTCCTTATTACTTTTATTTTCAATGACAGGGAAGCGTGTTAAATCAAGCGGATTTACTTCGCTATCACGAATAATATACCCCTTAGAATCGCTATAGTAATTCTTCCCTGCTTCTTGCCAAATAAAAGCATAGGGGCGTTCTTCGACTAACACCACAATGGTATGAAATAGTTTTTTTTCAATCGTCACTTTCGAAAAATTAAAACTATTGATTAAACTAGTTTGAGCCTCTTCCCTGCCAAATAAAAAAATATTTAATTGTTTAAAAGGCCAAAATCTATTTTTGGTAGTTTGTTGCCAAATCTTTTCGGAAATAGCATTTTCCGGTAAACGACCCAAACCCTTAATCTGAACCTGTCTGATAGCAAACAAAGGAGAGGCGAATAATCCGTATAAAAGAGCGGCTAAAATTATTAGCAAAAAGATTAATTTTAAACGCCAACCAATTTTTCGGCCCGTTTTTTTCTTGGCGTTATGATGCCTAAAAAAAGGATTAACTAAATTTTTAGATTGATAATCTTTTTTAATCTGATAAATTTTTCTTTTTTTACGAATCGTTGACATGTTTTAGATATTATTTAAACAATCTCCCTTCTGATATTAGCTTGGATCTTAACCAAAAAATCATAGGGGATTTGACCGGACAGTTTGGCTAAATTAAGGACCGAATTTTCATCTTGATTATTTCTAGAGATTACTTCTATCTTATCACCAATTTGAATATTATAGTTAGAGGCATCCAGACAACATAAATTCATACAAACTTGGCCGGCGACTGGTAAAAGATGTGACTCACCGTTAATTCTAAAGATAAAGTTAGCTTTATTAGATAGTTCCCTATTTAAACCCTCATAATAACCAAAAGGAATAACCGCTATTTTAGTAGATTGTTGAGCCGTATAACTTTCATTATAAGAAACTGGGTCGCCTGTTTGCAAATTTTGAATCGCCACAACTGTGGAGTTCAAAGTTAAGGCTGGTTTAAGGCTAGCAGCCGCTGCGTAAGCACTATTGGTAGAATTAAATGGATTATACCCATATAAAGCTAGACCGCTCCTAAAGGCATTTAAACGCTTATTCTTAAGCGTAAAGATAGCAGCCGAGTTACCCAAATGAACATAATTTGGAGCATAACCAGCGGCTTGTAAAATATCCAGATTGTTTAAAAATGAATCTAACTGTTTTTGATTTTGAAGGCTAATTGAATTTTCAGCTGATGATAAATGAGAACATAAACCAACTATTTGCAGTTTATCTAAGACCTTTTTGTTATCTTTTAAAAAAGCTGCCAAATCTTGGATGCCTTCACGGTTCATACCGGAATTTACGAATAAATGAATTCTGGCCCGACCTAAGCTGGCTAAACTTTTCAAAGCGCGACTATTATAAACACAAAAATCAGTTCTGGCTAATTTACAATAAACATAAGCATCATCAGGCATCTCACCTAAAATTAAAATCCGACGTTTAAAATATTTATAGGCAATTTGAGCTTCAGGAAAAGAATCAAGAGCTACCATGGGCGCAACTGTCTCATTTAAAATCAAACACAATTCTTTTAAACCGTGTCCATAAGCATTAGATTTTAAGACTGGGAAAATAGCCGCTTGTGGTTGAGCTTGCTGCAAAAGATGGAAATTATAAATAATACAAGACTTCTTAATTGTAATTTTATTAAGAGTTTCGTACTTGGGCCTGATTATTTTTTTTAAACGATTAATCATTTATTTAATAACTACTCCTTGTCCTTTATTAATAGGATCAAAAGATAAATTAGTATCGACTATCGGCAGCTTACCACCGATTGATTCTTGGCCATATAAATCCTGAGCCACAAAAGATAAATCAGTCAACAGAGCTGGGGATGTTCCCAATTGCTTGATATTAGGAATTAATTGGAGCTCAACACCAACTTGATAATCTTCTTTAGTTACCTCAACCTCTTTAATTTTCCAAGATAATTTTTTAGTCTTTTCATTATAGTAAAAATCTCCAGCCGACATTGTTCGACTGCCTTGGAAGGAAACATTATCAGCTAACTTGGCACTAACTTCTAAATTACCTAGTTTATTGCCAATGTTTTGTAAACTAAAAAATACCCAATAATTAGTCGGAATAGAAACTTGGGGTGGAATTGGTCCGCTGCCTAATTGATCGCCTTGCGGACTATTGTAATAAGCCGCCGCCTTAATACTTAAAGAAGAAAGTAATTTTAAATCCGGTAATTGATAGCTTAGTTTTTTACTTAAATTTTCCTCTTGGTAAAGACCACTGACCTGCCAAATAACTAAACGCGGCGAATCAGGCAAACTTTTAATAACTAGTGATAATATAATTTCTTGGCTGCTACCAGCTGATAAATTAGCTAACAAAATTTTTCGACCAGAAACTATCAAGCTTGACTCTGGTGATAAACTTTTTATTCTAGAAATAGAAAACTTATTATTAGCTAATAGCAATGATAAATCAATATTAGTTAAATCGGTTTTTCCAATATTAGAGACTTTAATCTTAAGCGTAAATTCTTGTTCGGAAGAAATATTTTTCTTATTTGTTTCTGATTCTATAATTAAAGAATTGCCAGTAAGGGGTGCCTCTATTTTTTCGACATGTTTGACCGAATTGGTGTCTACCGCTATTGGTCTAAAGTAATATAAAGAGACAAAAACTAAAAGTAAGGTTAAAACAATAGTTATCAAAACAGCATCAGCCACTAAGTGCCATCTTTGTTTAAGATAATATCGATCAAGGCGCTTGTCCCACCACTTTTTAAATAAAGTTTTCATATGGTTTTGATTAAATATTTAAAAACCAGAAATACCGCTTAAAATTTCAGAAACACCATCGCCATTTAAATCATAAACAGCCACGGAAATACCTTTACGGTAACTCTGGTCATAAGCCATAAAACTTTTCTTCTCCCTACCCTGTCCATCGAAAACCAAAATTCGAGGATCACTACCAGGACCAGCACCAGTGATAATATCAGCCCGACCATCGCCATCAACATCACCTACAGCCACACTAACACCGCCTCGAAAGTTTTTATCATAAGCAAAGAAACTAAACTTAGCTTGGCCGCGATTATTAAAAATACGAACCTGAGGGCCGCCGCCAACTCCAGCACCAGTAACAATTTCCGATTGACCATCGCCATCAACATCACCAGCGGCCACATTCACACCGCCTCGAAAGTTTTTATCATAAGCAAAAAAACTAGACTTTATTTGGCCATTAAAATCAAAAATGGCCACATTAGGTCCGCCGCCAGCTCCAGCGCCGGTAATAATTTCTTGATTAGCGTCGCCTATTACATCAGCAATGGCCAGCGAAAAAATTCCTTGAAAAGCACCATAGGGTCTAAATGATTTTATCTTTTCACCGTCGCGATAAAATAATAATTCACCTTTAACCACTGATAAGACCTGTTCATCACCATTAATTAAAGTATGCAACAGCAAAGGAGAACTACCGGCAAAACTATCATTATAAGCAAAAAAGCCATTTCTAGTTTGTGTGCCAGAATAATCAAAAACTCTAAAAAAATTACCATTGATAAACCAATTATCTTTAATCATGGTCGGCCTTTTAAGTAAAATTAAACCATCATTAGCTGCTAACTTAATGGCATTAACTTTTTGACCATTATTAATTTGGAGATCCTGAGTTCCTTGCAAGCGGTCAAATTCTTCTTTAACAAAAATATAACTTTGTGCTTTATCAGTGGAATTAACTAAGGAGATACCGTTTTCAAAATCACGTCGCCACAAGCCAGGTTTAATTATACTGTTATTTCTATCTAATAAATTATAAGCTAACCCTTGTTTAGGTCCTAAATTAATATCATATTCATCATAACGCCAAAGTTGCGCATGATCACTAGGACCATAATCAAAACTAAAATAAGCATTACCCAATAAGGCACTAGCTAAGCTATAACGAAAACGAGTATAATCTTCGCGATTAGAGGCGGAACCATTGATAATATTAAACTTATTAGCTGTAGGCAAATTTAGATAAGATTTAATTACACCGCTCCAAGAACCACCATTTTCCCAGGGGGTTGGAAAATCTTCTAACATCCAGCCATTTAAGTATTGTTGATAATCGTTAATAAAACTGCCGTTACCTAAAATAATAGTGTTAGGGCCCAGCAATTCTCTAGTTTTAGTGAGAATTTTTTTAACCCCAATTTTCCAAGCGTCATCAATTTCACTAGCCTGACTTTTAAGACCATTATTTTGCAAAGAAATATTACCGCCATTTAGCCAACTAGCGCTGTTCCAAATATTGTCATAGAATACTCCATCCCAAAGACCAGTACCAATTATTTCTCGAGCTACAAATTCCGGTAAATAATCATTAAATTTTTGGCCGTTAGAATTATTAGGGCAGTAATTAGTAATATTAAAAACATCAGCTCCAGGCCAATCGGACATCTTATCACCGCTATCACTACGCAACCACCAAGAATTAGCTATATTATCTCGCAGCTTAACCCTCAAAACCGCTTCGTTAGAATTAAAATTACTGTTAAAAAGATTCTGAGAAGAAATATAAGCAACAATTTTAATATTAGGATTAAGCTGTCTAATTAAACGCATTTCCATGGGACTATTTTCTTGAACTTCCATATCCAAAATTAATAAGTCCCACTTGGCTAGTTCCCTGGCCTCGCTTTCAGTAATTGACCAATGCAAAAAGTAGTTAACCAATTTGGGGTTTTGGTCGGCGGCCTTGGTAGCATAAATTGGCATTACCAAGCAAGTAATAATTAAGATAAAAAATAATTTTTTCATTACTTTACAATCGGCTTAATAATTCCTTCTTTAAAAGGTAAATATTTACGTAAGACTTCAGGAATAATTACGGAACCATCCGCTTGTTGAAATTGCTCCAAGATAGCTGGTAATAATCTACTAGTAGCTAAGCCTGAACCATTGAGAGTATGTACAAATTCAGTTGAATTAGAATTCTTATCTTTAAAACGAGTGTCACCACGACGAGCTTGATAATCCAAAGCGTTACTAACAGAACTGACTTCTTTATAAATATCCATACTAGGAATCCAGACTTCCAGGTCATAAGTTTTAGCCATGGCTGCACTGCAATCTTCGGCCGCTAATTTAGATAATTGATAGTGCAAACCCAAACCTTCAACTAAGGCTTTAGCGTTAACCACTAGCTCATCAAACATGTTCCATGATTCTTCCGGTTTACAAAAAATAAACATTTCCACTTTATTAAACTGATGGCCGCGAATCATGCCTCGTTCTTCTTGGCGATAGCTACCAGCTTCACGACGGAAACAAGCCGAGTAAGCACAATATTTTTTAGGCAAATCTTCACCATGTAAAATTTCTTCACGATGATAATTACCCAACATCATTTCGGAAGTGGCATTTAAACATGAACCGTCTTGAGTCCAAAATAGGTCATCACGAAACTTTGGTAAATGCCCGGAAATAAAAGCCGAACGTTCAGCGAGTAGAAATGGTGGAATCATAAATGAATAACCATTTCTAGTATGAAAATCGATAAAATAAGATAATAGGGCCCACTCAATTAGAGCACCTAAGCCAGTATAGCACCAAAAACCAGAGCCAGACATTTTAGCAGCTCGCTCATAATCAATTAAACCTAAAGAAGTGGCCAAGTCAACATGATTCTTCGGTTCAAAATCAAATTTTGGTTGAGTGCCAAAGGTATAAATAGCCTCATTATTTTCTTTACCACCAGGCACCACGTCATCGGCTGGAGTATTAGGTAAAGCAGCTAAAAGCTCAAATAATTGAGCTTCATTGATCTCTACTTCTTCTTTTTTAACTTTAATCTTATCACCATGAACGCGTAGCTCAGCAATGATTTCTGGGGTTGGTTTAGTTTTAGATAATTTATTACGATAAGCTTGCATTTCTTCTAATTCAGAAACGAGTGTTCGACGCTTATCATCAAGCTCTAAAATTGTTTCTAAATCAAGTTTGCTCTCATCCATTCTCTTTAAGAGCGCAGTTTTAACTTCCTCAAAATTTTCTCTAATTCTTTTTATGTCTAACATATTGGTATATCCTTTGATTAATGAAGTTTAACTAATTACCTCACCACCGAAAGTCTGTAATAAATTATTTAATAGATTGCCGCCGTCTCCCTTAGGACTAGCTGTTTTATTTATATCCGCCCCAGCGGAGGAAGGAGCCTGAGAGTCAATAGCTATTAAATTATTTTCTAAATTTAAATTTTCATCAACTTGAGGATTAATAGTCACAAAACCACCAAAAACATCAGCTAAGGTTTTTTCAACTAATAATTTAATATTGGCGTCATTTAAACGATCTTTATGAAATTTGTATTTGAACGTCAAGTTCATGGTAGCGCCACTAATTTCACCAACCCGACAATTTTGAAACACAAAAAATAGCGAATGATTTTGACCACGTAACACTTGTAGTATTTCTGGCCATTTGGCAGTCACTTCGGCGATAGAAAAATCTGGAGCTGGAGAACCATGAGTACTATTAATAGCTGGTGAAATTCCTTGATCAAATTTTTTAGCAACAGAAACGGAAGATGTAACACCAGTAGCTGAAGTCATCACGCGCACTACTGGCTTAATATTATCACTACATAATTCCACGATTTTCATTTCCAGTGGTAACTGGGCAATAAAGGTCGAAGAATTATTATTATAAACACTTAAAAAAGCTTCTAAGTAATTGACAATTTGCTCCATTTTTAAATCAGCTGAAAGAGCTGAAATTCGTAGTTCTAAACTGTCACCTAAATCTAAGCCTAAACTTTCTGGTAATCCCGGATTGGCCTTGCTTAAAAGTATTTTACGTAAGACCACAATTCCCTCACCTATAAAATTTTTCAAATTTAAACCACCATCAACAATATTGTTAACTAATCTAATGGCACCGGCTATATCTTTTTTAGAAATATCTTCTAACAAATCAATTATTTCATTGTGGCGATGACGAGGAATAATTAACTCAGCTTCATTCCAGGTTATGCGGCCAGTGCCTAAAGACAAAACTTGTCCCAATAAACTTTCGGCATCACGCAAGTGACCACCAGATTGCCGCGCAATCGCTTCTAAAATTTCATTATCAACTTCGGCTTTTTCAGAACTAATGATGTTTTGTAATTTACTAACGATATCAGCAATACTAATTCTTTTAAAATCAAAGCGCTCACAGCGGGAAATAATAGTCAGCGGTACTTTATGAATTTCCGTTGTACACAAAATAAAAACAACTTGTTTCGGCGGTTCTTCTAATATTTTAAGCAGTGCATTCCAAGCCGAAATAGACAACATATGAACTTCATCAATGATAAAGACTCTAAATTTAGCTGTGCCTGGAACAGTACGAGCCGAAGTAATAATATTCTCACGAACATTATCCACGCCCGTATTCGAGGCGGCATCTATTTCGATGACATCTAAATGCTTACCGCTGTTAATACTGACACAACTAGGACAAACATTACATGGTTCACTGGCACCATCTTTTCTATTTTCACAATTAAGAGTTTTGGCCATGACCCGAGCTAAAGTAGTCTTACCAACCGCTCTTGGTCCGCAAAACAAATAAGCATGGGCCTTTTTATTGCTAGCTATTTCATTCTGTAAGGTTATTTTGATGTGGTTTTGTCCAAAAACTTGAGCGAAGTTATTGGGGCGATAGTCGCGATATAAAGTAGACATAAATCAATGGTTTTAAATTAATCTAACGGACTTTGGGGTTTATGTAAAGTGGCTTCGCTACGACGATTTATTTCTAATTCTACCAAGTTTCTATCTTGACCGAATTTTAGCCTAGATAAAGTTTTAATTTTAGCTGGCATATCTTCTCTCCTAACCCCTAAAAGTGGCCAAATTGTTTTAATAGAAAATGGTCGTAAAGCACTATTATCAACTAACAATTTTAAACAAGCCATGCCTTTATTAATATTTATCAAATCAAATTCATTAAAGACCGGGGAAAATTCTTTAACTAAAAATTCTGCATCTTCAGAGCCGATTTTAAAATTAAGCATTGTGCCTACATTACCGAAGACAGCGTCACGAATCTCCGTGTCTTGTCCCTTAGATAACTGACCGATATATTGATGAGCAATAATTAGATTTAAACCATACTTTCTAGCTTCTGATAAAATCTGACAAACAGAATTAGTAGTAAAATTTTGGAATTCATCTATATATAAATAAAAATCTTTTCTATCGGCCGCTGGCATATCTGCTCTAGATAAGGCTGCCATTAAAATCTTACCCACAATAATCATACCAAGTAAATAAGCATTCATTTCGCCCACCACACCTTTACTCAAATCAACTAATAAAATTTTGCGCCTGTCCATTAAATCACGAAAATTAAAAGAGCTATTTTGCTGGCCAATAATCGGCCGCATCATATCATTAGAAATAAAAGAGGTTAATTTGGAAGTAATATAAGGTACGATGTTAGCCAGAGCCGCTTCGCCGCCAGCTTTTTCGGCCTCATTATGCCAAAAATCAACCACGGTTCTATTTTTACATTTTGATAATTTTAAACGACGGAAATTTTCATCAGCCAAAACTTTAGGAATTTCCATTAACGTAGAACCGCTTTCAGGATCATCCATAATCAGTAACATGGCATTGCGCATGTATTGTTCAAACATTGGACCGCCAGTCGCTTTTAAGTCATATAACTTATCAAAGATACCAATCATTTCATTAATTACAAAACTTTTCTGTTCTGGATAGCGAGGATCAAATTCTAATAAATTTAAGGCTAGGGGTCTAGTTAAATCAGCTGGCGCAAAAACAATCACATCTTCAGCTCGTTCCGGAGGAATACGTTCTAAAATATCCGTAATTAAATCACCGTGAGGATCCATGACACAAACTCCTTCACCATTTTCAATATCTTGCACTGCCATGTTAGTTAACAGGACTGATTTACCAACACCAGATTTACCAATAATATACATATGGCGACGCCTATCTGCTGGTTTAATTCTAATTTCTTTTTTAACACCACGGTAAACATTTTCTCCAAGCAATAATCCTTCGCTAGGCACCTCGGCCGGAGCGGGAGCAATTTTAGAAGTCAACCATAAAATATTTGGCGTTTCTGTATATTTCAAAGGTAGATGAAAAATACTAGCCAGCTCTTCAGTATTTAATAAAAAAGAAATATTATCTCTAAAACGGCGATAAATAAAATCAGCTACTAAATACTGGCCGCCATCGGTTACTCTAGAAAAATTATTACCATAAGTATAATTATTATATTCTCCGAAAGAAGAACCGATATTATCCATATACAATTTGGCCTGAATGGTGGTGGCAGCACAAGCAATAATTCTGACATTAACTTCTAAACCTGATTTAGAGTTCTTTTCTTCCATGGCTTTTAACATTTCTCTTTCCACTTCTGTTAGGGTTTTAGGTGGAGTAGTAGTGCTAACTTCTTTACTACCAGAAAAGGATGAACCAATAAATCCTAAAACACCCCAAATATTATTGGTAGCCGAGATACCATCTTTAACAGAATTTTTTTCAATAATTTTGGTAACGGTTTTTTTAACTTTTCGATGCCAGCTAGACTGAGCGCTCCGTACTACATATTGCAAAGCAATACTTTCGTCTTTAGCTAACTTAGACATGACGTTGATGATAGAGTTCATTGGATCAACTTCCATTTTCTGATAAGTTTTTAAAGGAAAAATAAAACTTTTTTTAGTTTTTAAATAACCAGCCACTACTAATGAATTAGGTGCAAAAGAATTATAATCTTCAACCTCTTCAATCACAGCCTCTGGGTAGTAAGCAGTAATCTGTTGTTCCAGATAACGAGAATTGTTTCTAGGAGCCACTACATAAAAAGCAATTTTATTATTATTAGCTACTACTTCAAAAGAAAAATGATCATGACGACCCAATAACCAAGAAGTAAAACCTCGTTCCGCTCTTAAGCCACCGATACTAGCAAAAATAGTTTCTCCTTTAGCAATTTCTTCACGCATCTGAGCTACTGTAAAACTATCCTCATCATCTTTGGGTTTTTCTTTAGGTAATTTAACTAAAAAAATCTGATGATCAAAATAAGAATTATTAATCGCCAGAGTTCTAATCAAACGGCGTAGAAGTATAATTAAAAAAGGTACAATAGCAATAACCACTATAAAAACAAAAACCCAAATTAAAACTTCGGGATTGGAATTTTGAACTTCTAGTGTGTTCAGTGTTGCGTTCATAAATAAATTAAAGTTTATTTTTTATTTTAAGAATATTATCAGTTTTTATTTTAGCCTCCTGATCTAAAAAGTAACGATTAACTCCTGGAATAATACTTAGCCAATGTCTGATTAAACTGATGATCTTATTAATATTAACTTTAGTGGCGTCTAATAAAACATTAATTTTTTTAACAACTTGTTCACCTTCAGTTTTAAAAATCTTTTGCTTGTCTGGCGACATAGCTAAAAAAGTTTCACCCAAGCCAGCTGACAAAACATTATCTACTTCAAGGGCTCTTTTTTGATGATAATTATCAACTGTTTCTTCTTTGGCCATGACGACTGGACTCTGAGGAATAGGCTGACTGGGTGTTACTGATTTTTCATGACTAACTTCAACAGAAGTTTGCTCCTTCTTTAATTCACTAACCTTCTCCGCGCTCACAATTGAGCCACTTTCAATATGAGCTACTGGCGCCCTCTGTTCAATCTTGATATTTGGTTCGTTGGCCATAAAATTATTTATTCAACACTAATTGCTTCAACCGGACAAGCAGCCGCCGCTTCTTTAGCACAATTTTTGTTAACCTGAGCAATTACTTCAGATTTTCCATCTAAATTAAGCACAAATACATCAGGGCACATTCCGACACATAAACCACAACCAATACACTTGTTTTGATCAACTTTTATCATAAATTTATTCAATTATATTTTATTAAATATACAAAATTATTATACCATATTTTATAAATAACAACAGAGGAAATTGAGCGTTTTTTTAGCCATTTATTAGCTAAAAGTTCTTAAGCCGGCGACTATTAGTAAGCCTTTTGACAACTGGTTGACATTTTTATGGCTCTTTGTTATTATAAAGCCAAGAATAATAAAGTAAAGACAGATGCGTTAGGCTAATAGGCCTCTTTTTTTGGCTTTTAGCTCTTCCGCTTCCTAAATTTATGGCTCATAAGAAAGCAGCTGGTTCGACCTCATTAGGCCGTGATTCAGAAAGTAAGCGTTTAGGCGTTAAAATCTCCGACGGTCAAGTGGTCAAAGCTGGCAATATCATTATTAGACAACGTGGCACCAAGTATTATCCTGGTGTTGGCGTTAGACGTGGCAATGACGACACTCTGTTTGCAGTTGCTGACGGTTTCGTTAAATTCACAACTAAAAAATTGTTAAAGTTTGACGGACACTTAAAATCAACTAAAGTAATTAACATTACTGCTACTAGAGAAATTAAAGTAAAAGCTGAAGCTCCTGCCAAATAAAACGACTATTTAAAAAGACCTAACTTAATAAGTTAGGTCTTTTTTTGTTATGAAAAAAGGAGACATTATTGTCTCCCCTTTTTTAAATTATAATACCTTTGGCAGATAAAACCGTTCTTAGCTTTGGCATGAAATCGTCATTTTTACTAATTGTCGATATCTCATTTTTCATACACTCCCGTAAGAAATTAAAATCCCCAGAATAAACAATGGTTTTTTGTATTTGTTCTGGTGTCATTTCTTTTAGAATGTCTCGACCATGATCATTACCTTCTAACTTACCATCGAGTGTAATTATTCCATACTCTTTCTCTAATAACAACTCAAGAGCTATTTTTTTGTAATAAGCATAATCAAACTCGGCTCCCGGTAAGATTATTCCGATTATTCTCGAAATAAAATCAATAACATCGTCATCATCATCAATAATTAAAATGTTCATTTTTATAGGTTTAAAGATTAATAATCTTATTTGTGAAAGTTCTAATTAACCAAACATTATAACATTTTTAATAAATAATGTCAATAATGATTTAACAGCTAGGTCTTTTTTTGTATCCTACTTAAATTTAAAAAGCTTGTAGCGGCTTACCCTCAATAATTTTTTCTACTTCTTCAAAACCTGTTGGAAAAGCATAATTATAACGAGCTGGAAGTGCGAATATATAATTAGCATTGCGTCCGAGCTCACTAGGTCCAATCGGAGCGGCACCCAGAGAAAGTTTTTCTTGTTGGATTAGATTCCACTCATCAGGAGTGAAAATCATAACTGGAATATCTTGTCGTGGATTAGTAGCTGTCCATAAAGGATGTCGAATTAGAATCTTAGGACCATTAATTATTTGACCAACTTGCTCGTTAACAGGATTCCCTGTCCAATTAGTTGTTACGATAGAATACCCCTTCCAACTTAGCGGTAAAATAAAATTAAAATCAAATTCAATATTTTTATATTCTACGGTTGTTTCCGACTCACAAGGCTCTTCCCAGGGACGCAGACATTTCTGTTTAACTTGGCACCACAAATAACCGGCTGAACCGATACAGCCATGCTCATCTCTGTCGCTACCAAGCAAGAGTTGATTATCAACTTGACTTTTATCGGTTATTTTTGGAATAGAAACTTTCGATTGATAAAAATACCAATAACTGACACCAGCACTAAATAAAATAAGAACAACGATGATTAAACCTAACGATTTATTTTTCATAAAAAAATTTATTAAGATTTAGTTATCTGATCGCTTATTTTCAATATACAAAAATTATATCATAACAGTGATAAATAATAATCTATATTTCTCCTGCCACTTCTCTATCCATTCTATCCAAAAAATCTTTAAAATAAACCATTCTTTCCCGACCAATCTTTTTAGCAGTGGCTGTATAAAGATTATCTAACAAAAAATTTTCCTTAGTCTCATAATTAATATGAACGCTATGCTTTGATTTATCCATTATTCGTCCAGTTATCTTGCCATCAATTAAATTGTCTTGAGCATAATCTTCGATACTAGCCACTTTTTTATAAATTTTAGCCTGATGTTTACCTATCCAAGCAAAAGCTCTAGCAATACCAATAGCACCAGCTGCATCTAATTTATCAGCATCATGAACAATTTTGGCCTCAATAGTTTCCGGTTTATAATTGGTTCGATAGCGATGAGATAAAATGCAAGTTTGAATGTGCTTAATATCTTTATCAGAAAAACCAAAATTTTCTAAAATAGATTTAGCCATTATAGCACCAACTACAGCATGGTCGGTTTGTCCACTAGGGTCATTATTCTCCTTAGCGCCACCAATATCATGAAGTAAAACCGCTGCTTGCAAAATGTCTAAATTAACAGCTGGTTCGGTTTTAGCGATAGTCATGGCTAAATTATAAACTCTCATTATATGATCCATATCATGAGTGGAGTCTTTTTCTAGGCTTAATTCTTGCTCTACTATGGCTTTGATTTTTTGAAATTTTTCGGTCATATAGAATTAATTTTTTTGTATTCTTCCGAACTCATTATTTTGCGCATGTCTGTTATTTTTTCGGTAAATTCAATACCATCTAAATGATCATATTCGTGTTGTATTACCCTACTAAGCATACCATCAGCTTTTAACTCAAATTTATTACCGTTCTCATCAATGGCTTTAATAATTATTTTTTCTGGTCTTTTAACTGGTGCAAATAATTTAGCATAAGCTACGCTGCCGCAACCCTCATAAATTATAACCTCTTTTTTTGACGACCAAATAATTTTTGGGTTGATATAAACTCGTAATTTATCTGTTTCTAAATTACGATATTTAGTATTTCTAACTTCGGTCACAAAAATTCTCAACTTTTCACCAATTTGCGAAGCCGCCATTCCAATTAGCCCGTGGTAGCGCACTGAATCAGTTAAATTTTTGATTACTTTTTTTGTTTCTTTAGATTTAACATTTGTAACCGTTTCAGACTTTCGGCTTAGTATTGGATTACCAATTTGAATTATATCTTTGATTATCATATATTATCAAAATAATTAGTTTCTATAAAATCTAAGGTATTGTTTTTCCATTTAATTTAATAAATTAATACTATCTAAAACATAACTCCAGCCTGGCTGCCATTTCCAAGGAGCGATTACCGCATCACTAACTGAAAACTTTTTAATCCAGTGTTCCAGTCCATATTGAGTAGCTCTACTACCTATAATCATTACTCTCTTACCGTCATAATCTTTTAGTAAATCTCTTAAAAAATTACCCATTCTAACAGCAACCTGTTCATAGCTCTCACCGTTAGGAAAAGGTTCGAAAATTCTTTTTGGTTTTTCAGCATCAACTTCAACACTTGGATGTTGTGTTAAATCACCATAATCGCATTCTCTCAATCTGGTATCTTTAATAATCTTAAATTCTCTATTAGCAAAAGCAATTTCAGCAGTATTATAAGATCGTTTCAAATCAGAACAAAAAATAACATCAAAATTTTCATTTTTATGACGCTCTCCTAATTCAACAGATTGCCTCTTTCCTAGTTCTGATAAAGCAATATCATTCCAACCTGATGATAGATGATTTTCATTATCAAGTGAGGTACTATGTGATTCAAAAATAATTTCTACCATATATTATTTATGTTAAATTATCCTTAACTTCGCCATATTCATTGGCTGGTGGCCATACTTTTCCTGGCTCAGATTTTATTAAACCACCAAAAACTTTAGCGCTATAATTTAACTCTAATTTTTCGGTGAGTTCTTTAAGAAAAGGAAAAAAAATATCTTTGCTTTCATTACTTACTTTAAAATCATACCCAGTATAAAAATAAATATTACCTTGTTCATCAACTATACCTCTAACTATTTTATCCATTAATTCATCGTTCTCCTTAGACATCCAGCCTTCTTTTTCAAACCAAGTAGCGTGAGAATAAGATAAATTTTGATCAGCAATATGCAGTTCATTATTATATATGCAAAACATTCGGCGACTACGATGAAAATCCTCGACTTTTCCATCTTCTTTAATCCCATATTTTTTCTCAAATATATTCATAACAGTTATTTTTCATCAATTAAAATATTTTTATCGGCGTAATAGCACAAAACATTATCTAAATATTTAATACTGTAAAAATAATCACAAATTGTTTTCATATTCAATTAATTTATTTCTTCTTCCCCTCTAAACAAACCTTAACAAATTCGACAAATAAAGGATGAGGAGCCAGCGGACGAGATATATATTCTGGATGAAATTGGACACCAATAAAAAATGGATGATTTTTAATTTCTACGGCTTCAACTATGGCACCGTCTGGTGAGGTGCCGGCAATAGTTAAACCTAAATTCTCAAACATACTTCTATAATCATTATTAAACTCATAACGATGACGATGGCGTTCGGTAATAATAGACTCTTTAGTATAACGACTATAAGCTTTAGCTAAATGGGTGCCCTTTTGAATCAGGCAGGGCCAGCCGCCCAAGCGAATAGTGCCGCCATAACCTTTCTCGGCGATTATCTTTTCCTGCCCAGGCATAATATGGATAACCGGATTTTTTGTCTTAGGATCACATTCTGCTGAATTAGCATCTTTTAAACCTGCCACATGACGCGCAAATTCAATCACAGCCATCTGCATACCATAACAAAGACCAAAGTATGGCACAGCGTGTTCACGACAATATTTAATCGTGGCAATTTTACCCTCTGAACCTCTGCCACCCCAACCCTGAGGCACGATAATGCCGTCTAGTCCTTTTAATATCTTAATACCTGACTTTTCTACTTCTTCAGCATTAATCCAGTGTAATTTAACCTTACAAGAACTAACCACGCCAGCATGCTTAACGGCTTCAATCACTGAAATATAGGAATCGGATAAAGAAAAATCGCCCGTGGCAAAATATTTACCAACAATACCAACTTCTATTTCATGCTTGGGATGTTTAATAGTATAAACCATCTTACGCCAAGCTTCATTTTTAGCCGGCTTAACCGGTAAGCCAAACTTCTCTAAAATTCTCTGACTAATATTATCCTTTTCGAAATTTAAAGGAATATCATAAATTGAATCGGCATCAGGAGCACTAATTACATCCTCCATCGCTACATTACAATTAATAGCCAACTTCTCTTTACGATGCATATCCAGTGGCTTCTCGCTACGAGCAACTAATAAATCAGGCTGAATACCAGCACTTTGTAAATTACGCACGGCGTGCTGAGTTGGTTTAGTTTTCATTTCGCCAATCATGTGTGGAATTGGCAAATAAGAAACCATCACTGTTAGAACATCTTTGGGGTGATATAACTTCATGATACGAGCTGCTTCTAAAAATAATAAATTTTCATATTCACCAACTGTACCGCCAATTTCAATAATCATAATTTCGGCCCCAGTTTTCTCCACAGCTTTTTGAATACGATCCAGAATTTCCATCGGAATATGAGGCACAACTTGGACACACTTCCCTTTATATTCTAAATTTCTTTCTTTATTAATGACGCTTTGATAAATTCGACCAGTGGTCATGTAATTTATCTTATAAATATTAGTATTTAAAAAACGTTCGTAATTACCTAAGTCTTGATCTGTTTCATCGCCATCTTCAGTGACAAACACTTCCCCATGTTCAATCGGATTCATAGTGCCAGCGTCCACATTAATATAAGGATCCATTTTAATGGCACTAACCTTATAACCGCGGCTTTGTAAAATCTGCCCAATTGAAGCAGCTGTAATTCCTTTACCGACGCCCGACATGACACCGCCAACTACAAAAATGTATTTGGTATCATTAACCTTAGCTTTTGAGGCCGGTTTTTTCTTTTTAATAATAGCTACCTTTTTTGATTTGGGCATAATATTGACAAGTATTAATATTAGTGATATATCTTAACTATTGTTTTACTAAAAATGGAGGCACACAATGAATTTTAAAAATTTAAATCAGTTTCGCTACGTGGTGGTAAAATTGGGAGTATTTTTTGTTCTTAAGAGTCAGGAAGATGATGAAATCACCAGAAGCCGTAAAATCAAAGACATTGCTCAAGTTATTTGTGAAGATCAGGATATTACTGATGCTTACGAAGAAGCTCGAATCAATCTCGAAGATATTTATGACTTCGTTGACGAATTAAAAGAACAAATTACTGAATACAAATTTCAGGAAAACTTTCAACCAGCCGAAGAAGAATAAAAAAAGGGCAGTCACAAAGACTGCCTTCTTTTTTTATTTAACCACTTGTTTCGGTGTACTAGTTGCTTGAGCTGGCACTACTCCCTTTAAAATAACATCAACGGCTTTCTGCAACTGTGGGTCGCGATTCTTTAAGACATCATCGGCTGTCATCTTAACTTCAATTTGAGGTAATAACCCCTTCTCGTTAATATAATCTCCGTCCGGAGTCATCCAGGTAGCCACTGTTATTTTAATAGATGAACCGTCTGATAAATCTTGAATAGTCTGGACCGAACCTTTACCGTAGGTCTTTTCACCAACCACGGTCGCCTTCTTATAATCACGCAGTGCACCAGTCACAATCTCTGAGGCTGAAGCACTACCGCCATTAACTAACACTACGGTCTTAAAGTTTCCCAACTGAGGATTACCTAAAGCAGTATATTCATTTCTCTTACCATCACCGAATTGTTCCAAAACTACCGGACCAGCTGCTACCCACTCACTAGACATAGCGACGGCCGTATCTAAATAACCACCAGGATTATTTCTTAAATCTAAAATAATTCCTTTTGGCTTCTTAACAACTAATTCTTTAACAGCCTTATTAAATAAATCTAAAGTATCGTCATTAAAGCTACTGACTTTTATCAAAACTAAACCATCGGGACGATAAGTGACAGTGACGCTCTTAACGATAATAATACCTCTTTCAATTTTAATCTCACGCGAGGCATTCTCCTTATCTCTGATAATAGTTAAGGTAACAGTTGTACCTTTGGGTCCGCGAATTTTTTTAACTGCTTCATCAACTGTTAAACCAATAGTACTTTGTCCGTCAATTGCATAAATTTTATCTCCAGCCTTTACTCCTGCTTTTTCGGCTGGCATACCTGATAAAGGAGCAATGACGGTAATTATATCATTTTTTAAACCAACTTCTGCGCCAATACCCTCAAAAGTACCAGCTAAACTATCACTAAATTCTTTAGTTTCAGTCGGAGTCATAAAAACGGTGTAGGGATCATTCATGGAGGCAGTTAAGCCTTTTAAAGAGCCATAAAACATTTCCTTATCCTTCACTTTGTTTTTATAAACAAAATTAGTTCTTAGTGCATCCCAAGCCTCCCAGTATAAGTTAAAATCAAAATTATCATCGTTAGCAGCTACAGCTGATTCCGTATAAGCAATTGGCCGGCTAATTGTTTTCTTATTTTTTCCGATATAAAACCCGCCGCCAAAAGAAACAAAAATTAAAATCACTAATAGCAATCCGATGGAAGTGCGATATTTATTTTTTTTCTTAAAAACTGGGGCTATCTCCTCACTCATTTTATTTAGCAAATTATCCATATATTATTTTAGAATTAATTATTTGATTCTTATTACCATTTTACGCAAAAAATCACTTTTAGGCAAACACCTTGTCAAATTTGAAAAAATAGGATAATCTGGTATACTCTTTATCTATAAGAATAAGCAAAATATTACTTGTTTAGCCTTAATTGTATAGCCATGGAACGCCTACGATATACCAAAGAAAACTCCCAAATAATCATGCGACAGGCCTTAACCGTTTTAAAAAATGGAGGAATTTTAGTATTCCCTACTGAAACATGTTACGGCTTAGGGGTTGATGCTACCAATCAAGCGGCCGTGGACAAATTATTCTCATATAAGACCAGGCGAGAAGGCAAACCTCTTTCGATTGCTGTCTGTGACGCTGAAATGGCAGCTAAATACGTTGATATTAATGAGGTTGCTGACAATCTTTATAAAAATTATTTACCTGGCCCCATAACTGTGGTGTCTCGTGGATTAGGCCAAGTGGCCCAAGGGGTTGAATCTGAATATGGCACCCTAGGAATTCGTATACCTGACTATGAACTAGTTTTAAATATTATTCGCGCTTTTGGTAAACCGATTACAGCCACCTCGGCTAACGTCTCATATTTGCCTAAACCCTTCAGCATTAAGGCTCTACTTAAAGATACTCCGCAAAAAAATCAAAAACTAATTGATTTAATAATTGATGCCGGCGAATTACCTCACGGCGAAACATCAACAGTAGTAGACACAACCATGAACAATTTAAATATCATGCGACCAGGTCAAATAAATCTTTCGGAACAGCTATCTAGCCAAAAATCAATTATGTCAGCGCAAACTAGTAGCGCTGAACAAACAGTTAATTTTGGGGGCATGAATATGTTAAAATATATTGATGAACCTCTAGATAAGCCTTTAGTCTTTTTTCTCACTGGCGAACTTGGGGCTGGTAAAACTCAGTTTTCTAAAGGTCTAGCTAATAAATTAAATATTAAAGCTATTGTTAAATCTCCTACTTTCACTATTTTAAATGAATATGAATATGAATTAGGACAAAGACGAGGTAAATTTATCCATGTTGATACTTGGAGAATTGATAGCTTAGAGGACTTAGAAACTATAGGGCTTAATGATTATTTGGTAGCTGGCAATATTATTTCCATTGAATGGGCTGATAAATTTTTTAATGACTTAAAAACAAAAATAGAAAGCGTGGGCGGAAAAATTATCAATGTTATTTTTAATTATCTTGATGAAGAGACCAGAAATATTGAAACCTATGAATAATAAAATAACTTCAAATATCCAAGAGCCATTAATTTTAGCTATAGATACTAGTTGCGATGATACATCCGTGGCCGTCTTAAAAGGTAGACGTGTTTTATCAAGTATAATCTCCTCACAAACAGAATTACATAAAAAGTGGGGCGGCGTGGTGCCGACTATTGCTAAACGAGCTCATCAAGAAAATATTGAACGTGTTTATCAAGAAGCTTTAAAAAGAGCGCATATCAAAGAAGAAGCCATTGAATTTGTCGCTGTTACTTATGGGCCGGGTTTAGCCATAGCCTTAGAAGTTGGCGTGGCCTTTGCTAAAAACTTAGCTTACAATCAAAAAAAGAAATTTGTTCCCATTAACCACATGGAAGGACACATGCTGGCTTCTTTTATTTTAAATCAAAAAGGCAATGGTTCGATTAAAACAGGACAAGAAAATGACATTTTTCCAGCCCTAGCCCTACTTATGTCCGGAAATCACACTGAAATAATCTATGCTGAAGAATTAAATAAATATACGGTTATCGGTGAAACTTTGGATGATGCGGCTGGTGAAGCGTTTGATAAGGTGGCCAGAATGATGAATATTGGCTACCCTGGCGGTCCCATTTTAACTTTATTAGCAGGTAGAGCTAGCAACAAATGGTCTGACACACTTTTAGGCTTTGAAGAAAGAGGTGACAGAAAACCTCAAACAGACATTGCTGGCAGATTTGGCTTACCTATTCCGATGATTCATTCTAAAGATTTAAACTTTAGTTTTTCTGGTCTAAAAACAGCTTGCCTGTATAGAATTAAAAATTTGAGAACACGCTATAAAAAAGATACGGCTTGGACTTATGATCTGTCACGTGAATTTATTAATGCCGTTTCTAGATCATTATCTGTTAAACTAAAAAAAGCTATAAAACTTTATCCTCAAATAAAGTCGGTTATTATTGGCGGGGGTGTCAGTAATAATATATACATCGTCCGTGAAATAGGTAACTTGGTCAGAAAATTAGGTAAAAAATATTTTATTCCAGAAATTAGATTTCGCAGTGATAACGCTGGCATGATAGGCATGGCCGCTTACTACAATATTACCAATAAAAAATACTGGTTAGAGGGTGAAGCCATATTAGAAATAGACAGAAAACCAATGCTTAAATTATAAAAAAGTTATAGTTTAAATTTTGCTAAAATGGTTACAGCTTTTTCAGGCGTTAATCTTCTATTAACGTCTTTTTGTAATTCTCCGATGCCGCTTAAAGCTTTACTCCAATCACCATCACCATTTTCCTGGTTAGGAACCAAGTGGTAATGAGCATGAGGAATTAATCTGCCAAAAGAAGCGGAATCTATAAATTCATAACCGAGACTACGATAATGATTAGCAACTTTAACCGCAAATTCATAAAATTCTCCCACATTTTCAATATCCCAAATAAACCTAAAATGTTTTTTAGGAATTATGATGGTGTGCCCCTCAGTAAACTGAGAAATATCTAAAAAAGCTAAATACTTATCATCTTCATAAATTTTATATGAAGGTATAATTCCAGCTACTATTTTACAAAATAAACAATCAGCCATATTATTTTAATTAATAATAGATTGTAGCGCTCGTAAGGCTTCCGGTAAAACTGGCACCATAATATTAGCCACTTTAACCAGCCAGGGTGCGACATGTGAATTAGCTAAATTAGACCCCATTAGTCCACCAATCCAAGCATAGCGAGCTGCTACATAAAGCAATAAACCAAGGGCTAAAGAGCCCTCTATTAAGCCCAAGACGCCTCCTAAAAGTCGATTAATGGTTTTGGTAAAAGGGATAATCGAGATTAAATCAAAGATTTTTTCAATCATGGCAAAAGCTACCCCAATTAAGCTAGTTACTAAAATAAATAAAATAGTAAAAGCTAAAAACTTCTCAGTGTTCTCACCCCAGTTAACTAAACCGGCGCCCCATTTATAAAAAATCAGGTAAAAATGACTAGCTATAAAAGCACCAATAATTAAGCCAGCAATTTGACCAAGCAAACGAATTAAACCTTTAGTTAAACCATTTAAGATAAAACCGGCTAAAACAACTAGTAAGCCGATATCGAAATAGGACATACTTTTTTATATTTATTTTTAAATTAAACGTGGAAATAATGACTCTCCTTTTTTAATTTGTGAACTACTAAACTGCTCGATAATTTTAGCAGCTGTTTGCGGTATAAAAATTTGTAAATAATAAGCTACGTCTAAAATATCCTGAGCAATTGGTTGTAAGACAGCCGCGATCTCAGTTTTGTCAGTCATTTTCCAGGGGGTTGTTAAACTTAATTTTTCATCGCTACTTCTTAATTTATCCCACAAGATAGCTAGGGCTTCATTAAATTTATAATCATGAATTTTTAAATTAAATTCAGCTATAAATTCTAGACTAGGACTTGGTGCCAATTTAGTTTCTATCTCATTTTTCTCTAACAGATTAGAAACGCGGGCTACTAAATTACCTAAACCATTAGCTAGGTCGGCATTATATTTAGTTCGTAACTTCTCTTCCGAAAAATCTCCATCTTCAAAAGGTAAAATATCACTTAATAAATAATAACGTAGAGGGTCACAACCATATTTATCAACAAACTCAAAAGGGTCGACACCATTACCGGCGCTCTTGCTAATCTTTTGACCGTTAGCTGTTAAAAAGCCAAAAATTAAAACCTGAGTCGAGTTAGGCAGACCCGCCGACATCAGCATCGCTTGCCACATAGCTGTTTGTTGGCGCAAATTATCTTTACCGCACACCTGCATACCTGGCCAAAACTTTTTAAAATTTCCTTCCTCATTCGGCCAACCTAAAGCAGAGACATAATTAACCAAAGCATCAAACCACACATACATCACCTGATTTTCATCACCTGGCACAGACACGCCATTAGGCATTTTAAATTTTAAACGAGAAATACTAAAATCTTGTAAACCGCCAGCCACAAAATTTTTGATTTCATGAAAGCGGTGATTTGGTATGACAAAATCAGGATTCTTATGATAAAATTCCATTAATTTTTCACCATATTTAGAAAAACGGAAAAAATAATTTTCCTCTTCAATTATTTCTAATTCCTTACCAGGATGAAAAGGACATTTACCATCTACTAAATCTGATTCCGTTTTTTCCATTTCACAACCAACACAATATTTAACTTGGTAATTTTTTTTATAAATATCACCACCAGCTTCACACTTTTGCCAAAAAGCTTGAGCAGCTGCCACGTGCTGTTTGTCAGTGGTTCGAATAAAATTAGTAATACTAATATTTAATTCCTGGGCCAGTTTCTGAAAATTAGCAGCATAAGGATCACAAAAAGCTCGCGGTGAAAGTCCAGCAGCACTAGCTAACTGATAAATCTTTAAACCATGTTCATCAGTGCCGGTATTAAAAAAGACTTCCTCACCTCGCAATTTATGGAAACGGGCTACCACATCCGCTTTAATCAACTCAGACGCAAAACCGATATGAGGATCGGAGTTAGTATAAGGTAAAGTGGTAGTGATATAAAAAGGTTTTGACATAAATTATTTCTTTATTTTTCTAATTAAGACAACAAATTCTCCTTTACCCATAGCAGCTTCTTCTTTAAGACGCGTAGCTAAATCAAGTGGCGCTCCAAAATAACAACTTTCAAACATTTTAGTTAATTCTCTACCCAGCATAATTTCCAATTTTATTTTAGCAGCCGCCCCAAACAAATCTAACTCTTCCATTAATTTTAAAATACGGTGTTTAGATTCATAAACAGCCACGGGATATTCAGAGGCTAAAATATCTTTAATCATAGTTTGCCTGCCCTTTTTATGAGGTAAAAAACCTAAAAAAGAAAAACGATCAACCGGCCAACCAGAAATTGATAAGGCCGTAATAACTGCTGATGGTCCAGGAATACCCTCTACTTTAGCTTCGGCTCCAAAGGCTTCGCGCACAGCCGCAATTAACGGTGCACCAGGATCAGAAATGCCAGGAGTACCAGCATCCGAGACTAAAGCTAAATTCCTACCTTCTTCTAACCAGCGAACTAACTGGTCAACTTTACCAGCGCCAGAATGTTGATGATAAGAAAAAGTTGAAGTTTTTATTTCATAACGATCCAACAACTTACGAGTCGTTCTGGTGTCTTCGCACAAAATATAATCAACCTCACGAAAAATTCGTAAAGCTCGCATCGTAATATCTTCTAAGTTACCAATCGGCGTCGCCACCACGTATAAAGTTCCTAACATAATTTAAACCATATTATCTTTTCTTTCCTTAACATAACGAGTCCAATCTTCAGCTATATTGACCAGAACTTTAAAAGGCGCCTCGATAATAAAATCAAAAATGAAAATGAAAACATTAACTTTAGAGACATTGTTCGACAGCCACTTACCAATAATGATAATCGGCATGTAAAACAAATCTAATAGGAAGGTTAATAGATTTTCTCGACGCTCTATGACTATTAATTCTTTAACGCTCCGGGTCGTAATCATACTAAAGAAGCTGACAAAAGCTAAGAAGAATAAGAAAATAATAATACTAACCCAATTAAAGTTGATTTTAGTTAAAGCCCAGATGATAAAGTAAATAGAAAAGAAAAAAGTCGAGGCATAAATCAAATTAAAGACCCACTTAATAATAAAGCCGCGACGGCTTTTATCTCTAATTAAAATTGGCTGGCTTCTCTCATTGCCAACAAAGAATAATTCTTTAATACCATCGATAATTTTATTAGTATTAGATTCTCCGGGAGTACGAACTAAAGCTACAATAATAAATAATAAAACGGCTGGAAAAACTATATTAATAGCTAAAGTTATCCAATTAATCGGTTCATTAAACCATTTGGTGGCTGGAACTTCTAGAATAAAAACAAACACTGACTTAGTTAAAAAAATGTAAACAATACTACGGGAGGCAGCGCGCCATAAACGTTTTTTAGCCTTCTTATATTTAGCACCACAAATCTTTTTAACTGAGGCTAAAAAAGTTTTTTCGTTGCTAGAGATATCGTTATAAACTTTAACTGGATCAGTATCAATTGTTTCGGCCATGACTGTCGAATAAAGAGCATACTTGCGAACTATTCGATCAATCTGCTTCAGCAAGGGATGCTTTAATTGGTGATTAGCTAAAGCTTCTAATTCTCTGATACCACTAGCTATTTTTTTAATATCAGTATCAGCCATTCCTCCCTTAACCCATTTATCGTTATAATATTTAAATAAAACGAAAGACAACATATCTTCGTCAAATTTTAAATAAGTACGGCAAATACTTAAATAGATTTGGATTTCCAAATCCTGCTCATAAGACATGCTTGATTCCAACTTAAGATTCAAACGAAAAAAATCAAATAAATTAGCAACAGTAGCCTGTTTAATTTTATTAGTTCCAAAACTCTCTTCAATTTCACAAGCAGCTAATGACAAAATCCAAGTAATTAATTTATTTTTTTCCGTCACTAAACCCTGAACCTTACCAATATCTTTCTTAATATTTATTTCTGAATTAATTTTTAAAACACAGAAATTTTTAAGCTTAATATATTTTTCTAATAAACTAGCTACTTCGGTAATTTTAGTTTCCGGTAATTTATCGTTCGGTAAATAACTGCCGCGAATAAGTTCCTCTAATAGGTGTTTAGAAATTCCCAAGGTATCAGGAGTACGAAGAGCACCTTCAATCACCACCTGTCTTTTTAAAATCCTAATAATGGCATTTTTACGCAATAAATGATCTTCATCATACTCGATAGCATTTCTAATTTTTTCGTAAAAAAAAGCTACCTTGGAAATCATGCTCGAAACACTGATTTTGGGTGAATCATCACTGCTAGCCGCCTTCTGGTTTTGCTCATTATAAATGACCTGAAATAGGCGCTTAGCGCCCTCATTAATAGAAATAGGTTGTGCTTCTTGATTTTTCTTAATAAGTCCTGGACTTACCATATATTATTAGCTAAAGTTAGCATTTTATAATCTTAAAATTAGATTCTCTTTAATTTTACCGTCTTTAAGGCTAAAAAGCAAACTAGTGGTCATTGACAAGTGACGGATAATTCGTGTATTATTTGGATAGAAATAAAAAGTGGCCTGAAGGGCTATTTTTGATATTGGAAATTAATCAACATTATGAACAAACTTACAACTTACATCAAAGAATCAATTGAAGAAATGAAAAAAGTGACTTGGCCGACTAAACAGGAAACCTATCACTACACCTTACTTATTATCGGTATTAGTTTGGGTATTGCCCTCTTTCTAGGTTTGCTAGATTATATTTTCAGTCTGGGCATTCAAGCTTTTTTATACAATTTTTAATCTTATTAAATAGTACATTAGGAGAGCTTAATAACTACAATAGTTACTAATCCTCCGCATGTTGGGACATTTATGGCCAAACAACTTTTAAATCAAGGCCGCCGCTGGTACGTTCTTCACACCTATTCTGGTTATGAAGAAAATGTCGCGCAGAACTTGAAACAAAGAATCGAGTCTCTGGATATGGAAGATAAAATCTTTAATATTCTGATTCCCACTGAAAAGAAAATTAAGATTAAAAACGGTAAAAGAAAAGTGACCGAAGAAAAGATTTTCCCTGGTTATATTTTAGTGGAAATGATGGTAACTGATGAATCTTGGTATATTGTTAGAAATACTCCTAATGTGACTGGTTTTATTGGTACCGGTACTATTCCTACGCCAATTCGTGAAGAAGAAGTTGATGCTCTCAAGAAAAGAATGGGCGTGGAAGATCCTAAATTTCAAATCGATATTGTGCTTGGCTCCCCTGTTAAAATTAACGAAGGACCATTCAAAAATATGGAAGGTAAAGTTACCGCTATCGATGAAGCGAAAGGTAAAATTAAAGTTTCAGTTAATTTATTCGGACGTGAAACACCAGTGGAACTAGACTTTTTACAAGTTAAGAAATCATAACTAATTAATGATAAAATTAATGATATTTGAAGGGGAACGCTTCTGCCTCTGATAACATCTAATAAAAATGGCTAAGAAAATAAAAACAAAAATTAAATTACAAATCGTCGGCGGCCAAGCTAATCCTGCTCCTCCAGTCGGTCCTGCTTTAGGTCAACACGGTTTAAATATTGCTGAATTTTGTGCAAAATTCAATGAAGCAACTAGAGCTGATAAAATGGGTGAAATCGTACCAGTGGAAATCACTGTTTATGATGACAGAACTTATACCTTCATCATGAAGACTGCTCCAGCTTCCGAATTAATCAAGAAAGCAGCTGGTATCAAAAAAGGATCTGGTAAAGCTTTAACTGACAAAGTTGGTTCCATTACTAAAGCTCAATTAAAAGAAATCGCTGAAAAGAAAATGACTGATTTAAGCGCTAACTCGATCGAGGGTGCGATGAATACTATTGCCGGTACTGCTCGAAATATGGGCGTAGAAGTTAAAGATTAATAATTAATAAAAGTGGGAGTTTAAAAAACGTTTGACCACTACCAAAATTATGCCAAAAGAAACAAAAGAAGAAGTAAAAGTAGAAAAGAAAACTGTAGTAGCTAAATCTAAGAAAAAAGTTGTTAAGAAAAAAGATTTTTCCAGCATCTATGACGCTAACAAAAGCTATAGCATTGCTGAAGCTATTGAAATCGTTAAAAAGATTACCACTACTAAATTCGATTCTTCTTTAGAAGTTCACTTGAGACTTGGTATCAATCCTAAAAAAGGCGATCAACAGGTTCGTGGTGCTGTTTCCCTACCTAACGGAACAGGAAAAGTAGTTCGTGTGGCCGCTTTTGTTACTCCTGAAAATGAAAAAGCCGCTAAAGAAGCTGGCGCTGATTTAGTTGGTGGTGAAGAATTGATTGAAGAAATCAAGAAATCAGGCAAGACTGACTTTGAAGTAGCCGTGGCTGAACCAGCTATTATGAGAAACTTAGCTGCTATTGCTAAAGTTTTAGGTACCAGAGGTTTAATGCCGTCTCCTAAAAACGAAACTGTTACTCCTAACGTAGCTAAGGCTATTACTGAATTAAAGAAAGGTAAAATTAGCTTTAAGAATGATGATACTTCTAACTTACACTGCTTAATTGGTAAAGTTAGCTTCCCGACTGAAAAATTAACAGAAAACTACAGTGCTTTAATTGATGTTATTAGAAAAGCTAAACCAGCTTCTTCTAAGGGTGCTTACATTAAAGGTGTATCTATCTGTTCTTCAATGAGTAAGGGGGTTAAGGTGGTTATTTCCTAATTAGTTTGCAAGATATTTTAAAAAAACCACTACGTTTAACGTAGTGGTTTTTTTTATCCTAAACTGTTATAATTAACTCATAATAAACTAATATACGGCTATGAAAAAATATTTTTTTCTATTACCAGTCTTAATAACTGTACTTGTGATTTCTGGTTGTGGCAATAAATTAACTTCCAGAAATGAACTAAATCAGGTAACCAAAGAAGTTAAAAATACAGAAGAACCAAATAATTTAAAAAATCCAGAAATACCGGCCACTTCTACAGAAGATTTAATAAATGAAACAATAACTTTGCAAGTATATTTTCATAATAAGATTAAGGCTAACGATCCTAATGTGCTGGATTGCAGCTTAGTTTTTCCTGTAACCAGAATTGTGCCTAAAACCGCTGGCGTAGCTAAAGTTGCTCTGGAAGAGTTATTCAAAGGACCAAATGAAGCCGAAAAAGCTCAAGGTTATGAGAGCATTATTCAGCCGGGTGTAATTCTAGAGAGTATAGCTTTGAAAGATGGAGTTATTACTTTAGATTTAAACAAGTCAATCCATCAAGGTGGTTCTTGCGCCCTCATGGCTACTGGTGCTGAATTAAATAAGACCTTAGCCCAATTCCCAACAATTTCCAGTATTAAAACTTTTGTTAACGGCGTTGATCAAACTGAAAACGATAGCAACCCCTAAGAATAGTTGAATGGTTAGATGATTTAAAAAACGACTCTTTAGGGTCGTTTTTGGTATAAATAACTACCGTTTAACCTTTTTTTATTGACAATTAATTCGCAAATGTTATAATAATTTCTGTAAGTATTCTAAAAAACTTAAAGGAAAATTATTTTTCTTTTATTTATTAACTAGGAAAAGGTCGTCTTACCTTTTTAATTCAGAATTATTTCCTTTAATCAGGAAATAATTAAGAAAGCAAAACCATGAAAAAATTATTTGTTGGCGGACTATCTTGGGGCACTACTGATGAGTCCTTAGCCGCTGCTTTTTCCCAAGCTGGTGCTGTTTCATCTGCGGTTGTTATCAAGGATAAAATGACTCACCGCTCCAAGGGTTTCGGTTTCGTTGAAATGGCTAATGACGATGAAGCAGACGCTGCTATCGCCATGTGGAACAATCAAGAAATTGATGGCCGCAGAGTCGTTGTCAATGAAGCTCGCCCTCTTGAAAAGAGATTCTAACTTTTTAAGAAAATTTACGCTAATTATTTGTTGAATATAGCTAGCTAAGAAAAAACACCCTCCGTCATCTGACGGAAGGGTGTTTTTTCTTTTATTTCTAATCATTTCAATAACTTCTGATTATACTTAGCCAGTTCAACTCTAACTTTCTCTTCCATAGCATCATGTGAAACTGAACCGGAATGAGTTAAGACTTGTTCTTCATTAAAAATCAGGAAATCATCTAACTTTCTAATCCAATCTTTCATATACATCAGTCTTTCTTCAACACTTTGCAATTCAGCGTAAGATAAGAATTGCTCAACTAAAAGGTGCAGTCTTCTAGCTTCTAATTCTTCTAAATAGTTTTTAGCTACTTCCGCTTGATCACGAGTAATAATTTCACCTTGCCAGTTAGTTAATCCTAGATTATCTTTAGTGCTATCAATGCGACTACTTATTATTTCAGAAGCAGTTAGTCCGGTAATAGCAAAATGAAATTTGTTTTGAACTATGGCAAAGAATTGCTTGGCATAATCTAATTGTGGATTATAATCAATGCTAGTAACGAAAATATCTTTAACCTTTTGATAGAAATTAGCTTCAGAGGTTCTAATTAGTCTGATTCTGGTTTCTAACTCTTGAAAGTAGGTTTTATTGGTTTTACCTCCGGCTAATCTGTTATCGTCTAGCACAAAACCTTTGACTATATATTCTTTTAGCTTTTGAGTGGCCCAGATGCGAAACTGGGTACCACGAATGGAGTTGACGCGATAGCCGACTGAGATGATGGCGTCGAGGTTGTAGTGTTTTACTGTATAACTTTTATTATCCAGAGCAGTTACACAGTATTCCTGTGTAACTGAATCTTCGCTAAGTTCAGCGTCTTTAAAAATATTTTGTAAGTGAAATCGAACATTGTTAATTCCACAATCAAATAATTCTGCCATCTGTTTCTGACTCAGCCACAACGTTTCATTTTCCAACTTCACCTCAATTTTTGTTTCTCCATTAGCACTAGTGTAAATAATAATCTTGTTTTGGTTGTTCATAAAATTAGACTTAGTTTTTAATAATTAAGTCTAACAAAGTAGAGCTGAATTTTTGATAAAGAAAAAGCAGACAATTTCTTATCTGCTACTTCACCTTTTAATTATTTTTTATTCTTCTCGTATTCCTGAATTACTTTCTGTAAACCTTCCACTGCCAACATCGAACAATGAATTTTTTGTTTAGGCAGACCACCCAAATCATCTACCACATCTTGCCATTTAAATTTTTTAGCATCATCCAAACTCATACCCTTCACTCTTTCAGTTAAAATAGAGGCGGTAGCGATATTGGAAGCGCAACCAAAAGATAAGAACTTAATATCTTCAATCTTGTCATCTTTAACTTTAATAGAAAAAGTTAATTGATCACCGCAAGTCATATTACCAATATCAACTTTAGCATCAGCGTCTTTTATTTCTCCTGCATTTTTAGGATGTAAAAAATGTTCAATAGTTTGTTTAGTATAATTAAGTGACATATATTTATTTGATAGGAGTAAATTTGCGCAGTCTAGCCACAGTTTTTACCAAAGCGGCCACCGTCAAATCAACTTCTTTTTTATTATTAAATTTACCAAGCGAGAAACGTATATTACTATTTAATTCGTCCAACGTCAAGCCGATGACTTGCAAGACATAGGATGTTTTTAAATTATGAGCACTACAAGCCGAACCGGTTGAAACGCAAATCCCCTTCATAGATAAATCCACTAAAATAGCTTCGCCTTCGATACGAGCAAATAAAATATTTAAATTAGCTGGTGAACGATGACTAAGTGAACCATTAAGACGTACCTCAGGAATTTCTGTTTTAATTTTTTGCCATAAATAATCGCGTAACTCTTTAGTCTTTAAAATAGTAGCTTCTCTCTCTTGATAAGCTAATTCTAAGGCAACACCTAAACCAATAATCCCTGGTAAATTATAGGTACCAGCTCTTAAGCCTTCTTCTTGTTCACCACCAACAATCAGCGGCTCAATTTTTACAGACTTATTAAGATAAGCTAAGCCTACGCCCTTAGGTCCATGAAACTTATGAGCCGAGATACTAGCAAAGTCCAATCCTAATTTTTTAAAATCAAATTTTAAATATGGAATAGCTTGCACAATATCACTATGAAAATAAGCGCCCTTAGCATGAACTAAATCAGCTATTTTTTTTAAATCTTGAACAGTACCAATTTCATTATTAATAGCCATCACAGAAACCAGCACAGTCTCTGGTCCTATCAGCTTTTCTAAGGCCATTAGATCAACTAAGCCATCTTTATTAACAGGAGCTATATCTAATTTAAATCCTTCTTTAACTAAGGCCCTGGCGCTTTGTAGGACGCAAGGGTGTTCAATGGCTGAAACTATCAAGTGCTTGCCCTTCTCTTGATTGGCGTGCATTACACCCTTAATAATCATATTATTAGCCTCACTAGCACCACTAGTAAAAATTATGCCACGAGCTTCAGCATTAAATATCTTAGCTATCTGGTTTCTAACCGCTTCTATAGCTAAATTGCTTTGTTGCCCCATAAAATGAATAGAAGAGGCATTACCATAATCATCAGTTAAATAGGGCTTCATTTTAGCCAAAACACGAGCATCAAGGCGCGTAGTTGAGGCATTGTCTAAATATATTTTCATAATCTTAAATATTATTATAAGTAATCTTATTATAGAATATTTATCATATTTTGTAGATATTGACAAGGGATAGCTAAAATAGTAGTGTTAGCTCATTAGTTCTCTTAAAATTTAATAATAACCAAAAAAAGATAAACCATGAAAAAAGTTGTAATTATTGTAGTTTTATTACTGATGAGATTGACAGTGTGCTGGGCTCAAGATTTAAGTGTTATTAAAAAAGGAGGCAACTATTTGTTAGTTAAAAATCAGAAAAGTACGAAGGTCTGGGTTGATTCTACTCAACTCCAAATTCTGACTGTTACAACGATTGAAAATAATAAAATTGTTATTGATACCGTTAAAAGTGATGGCTACTCTGATTTAAAATCATTGGAAACAATGATAACACGTAATTATGACGAGCTAAAAATTAATCAAAGCGTTGTCATAGATAGTTCTAATAATTTTTATAGTTTAAAAACTATTTGGCAAAAAGAAAGAATTCAAAAATCTTTTACCATTAGCCGGCATAATAATGTTATTACTGTTAAAGTTAATCATCAAAAAAATAGCATCTGGCCCAACTTGGAATATTTTTTACTGTTATCGCTAATAATTTATCTTTTATACGTTAAATTAAACAATAAAAAAAACGACAACAAAATTGAAGTTATTATGACCATGGGCCTAATGATAATTACAACTATTGCTTGGCCAAGTAATAGTATAGAAGGAAATATTCTTTCAATTATCATGATACCTTTGATGTTTAATTTAATAGTCTTTAGCGTTGTTAGATATATTGGTACGGCAATTAACTTAGCAATGGTGATAAGCTTATCGATTTTTGCTGGCTATCTTAGTAAATCAAGTGGCTTCATCTGGCTAACGGCTGGCATATCTTTCTTGGCCATGCTCCTAATTAACTGGAAAATAAAAAAAGATAAAAAAGCCATCTTTAAATAAAAAAAACCGGGAACCTCATAACGAGGAACCCGGTTTTATTTTTATCTCAATCTTATTTTACAAGTTCAATGTTATTAATTACAATTTCTTTAACGGGTAAATCGCGTGCTCCAGTTTCAGTACCTTCAATTTCTTTCACAACATCCATGCCTTTAGTAACTTCACCAAAATTAGTATGCTTACCATCTAGCCAAGGAGTTTCTGAGGTAGTCACGATAAAGAATTGGGAACCATTAGTACCAGGACCGGCATTAGCCATCGCTAAACTACCAGCTACTAATTTATGATTATTAAATTCATCAGCAAAACGATAATCAGGACCACCAGTACCGTAAACTGAGGTGTCAGTTCCTTTAGTTAATGGGTCACCAGCTTGAATCATAAAATCTTTGATAATACGATGAAATTTAGTATCATTATAAAAACTGGATTTAGCTAAGTTCATGAAATTATTAACAGTAATAGGAGATTCTGGATAAAACTTAACTTCAATATCACCTTTAGTGGTTTTAATAATAGCACTGCTATAATCTTTAAATAAATCTTCTTGACCATCTAAATTTCTAATCATATATTAATTATTATTTTATAATCTGAACACTGTTTACAACTACATAATCAACTGGGACCGATAACTCTCCCATATCAGATGCCGTAACGCGCGAATTTTCAATTTTTCTAACTACCTCCATCCCCTTTACCACTTCACCGAAATTAGTATAGCCCCCATCTAACGATGGTGCTGACGCAGCGGTAACAATAAAAAATTGTGAGCCATTTGTATCTGGTCCGGCATTAGCCATAGCGATATTACCTGCTACCAGCTTATGTTGACTATATTCATTTTTAAATTCATAACCAGGACCACCAGTACCGTAAACTGAAGTATTGGATTCCTTAGTTAAAGGATCACCGCCTTGAATCATAAAATCTTTCATTATTCGATGAAACTTTGTACCATTATAAAAACCTTTTTGAGCTAAATTTAAAAAGTTGTTAGCGGTAATCGGGGCTTCTGAATAAAACTTAACAGTGATATCCCCCTCACTAGTCTTAATAATAGCACTACTATAATCTTTGAATAAATCCGTTTGATTTTCCACGGTTCTGGTTACGTCATTTTTAACAACTGAGCTGGAAGTAGCGACACTAACAGGTTCGGTTGGTTGAATTAAATTATTATCAATGGGGGTGTTAGCGGTTTCACTAACAACTGGCTCAGTTAATGAATCTCGACCATTTAAAGAATTGTCTTGATTAGTGCCACAAGCTGACAGTGCTAAAGCTAAAGTCAAAGTTAAGGCGCCAATTAAAGCATAATTTTTTTTCATACTTTTTTTAATTATTATTTATTTTTTAAATATTTTTTTTTAATCTGCTTATCTTCTTCTTCTTGTTTCTCTTCTATTACCTCTTGAGCCTTAAGTCGTAATTCCGCTAAATCAAAATTCTGTAAATCAATAGCTCTCTCTAATAAATGTTCTCGGGTATTTAATTCTGGGTCCTCTAAAACTTCTGATAATAAGACGTCTAGAATGGCACCCATTTTAGGACTTGGTTCCATTTTTAACTCAGTCATTAAATCGTGACCATTGATTTTAAGCATCTTAACAGACACTGGGTCATGTTGCACCTTCTCCATCATGTATTGTAAATGCTGTAATTTATAAGGTAGGGCTTTGGGTGTGCCAGAGCCAACTCGATCGGCCATCCGTAAATGAATTAAGTCTTGTAAATTTTCTCGACCAACTTTAACAATCAATCGTCTAACTGAAGCAGCTGTTACTTCCCCGACCTGATAATAAAACATGTGATTCTTCACTAAGTTAACTACTGTCTCTTTATCATCATTAGAAAATTTCAAACGATCCATAATGCGGGCAGTCATCTTAGCACCGACATATTCATGATTGTAAAAGGTGGCAATCTCGTTAATAATTTTTCTAGTTTTTGGTTTGGCTACGTCATGCAATAAAGCAGCTAAACGAACTGTCCATTTCTCACTAGGACAATTTTTTAAAGTCAGGACATTATGTTCATACACCTGATAAATATGATGACGACTTTGAGCTACGCCCAAACCTTCTTCTAATTCCGGTAAAATATATTGTAACAATTTACAATCATGAAGCAAACGAATTCCTTCTGATGGCCTATCCGAATCTAATATTTTAATAAGTTCATCCCGGATGCGTTCTTTGGAGACAAATTTAACACTACCGGCTAATTTAACTATAGCTCGTTGAGTTTTAGGTTCTAATTCAAAACCAAGTTGGGCCATAAAACGAACAGCGCGCAGCATACGCAAAGCATCTTCTTTAAAGCGTTCACTGGGTTCACCAACAGCACGTAATACTTTTTTTCTTATATCTTTTTCACCGCCAAATAAATCAATTAAAACAAAGGGTGCTCCACCCACCTCTACTTCGCGACGTCCAGCCTTATTTAATAATTCTGGCTTAAAAGGAGATAACGCCATAGCATTAACTGTAAAATCACGACGTTCTAAATCCTTATCAACTTCGGTTTCAAAAGTTACTTCATCAGGATGACGTCTGTCAGAATAACCTTGCTCACTACGATAAGTAGTGACTTCAATCACATCAAGTAAAACTTCACCATCTCTAATCGGTAGCAAAACTGTACCAAAATTATTTTCATATTTACCAAATGAAAAAACCTCTAAAATTTCCTCTGGCTTAGCATTAGTAGTCACATCCCAATCTTTAGGGATTTTCTCCATCAAAAAATCGCGTACGCAACCACCAACCACGTAAGCTTCGAAACCACCTTTATTCAATTGTTCCAATATGTGAGAAACGTAATCTGGTATTTTCATAGTCATTCCATTATAGCGGGTTTATAACCCACCGTCAAAACGGTTTTTTAGGCCAAAACTATTAAATATATGAGGTAAATTATTTCTTTTTTTCTGATTTAGCCTTAAAAGAAGTATGTAAAACCTCATGACCTAAGCCAATACTTTTAACATAAGCTATACCAGCCATAGCTTCTTTATTTTCATGGGCTCGACGCACGGTTTGTTTAGCGTCAATACTGTACAAAGATTGTATACGCTTTAATCTAACCTCATTAGAGACTGGAAAAGGTTGACCGCCGCCGCCAATACAACCACCAGGGCAGCTCATTACTTCTATATAATCAAAATCTTTTAATCTAATTAAGACATTATCAATATTACCAAGACCATTAACCACGGCTACTCTTAAAGTTCTATCTGCTACTTTAACTAGAGATTCTTTAACGCCACTTAATCCCCTGACTTCCTTAAATTCTAATTTAGCTAAATTCTTATTCTTTTCTAATTGCCAAACAGCTGTTCTCAAGGCTGATTCCATTACTCCACCAGAGGCGCCATAAATAGCTCCAGCACCACTACCGTTATTCCAGACTAAATCAGTGGCCTGTGGTTTAATTTCGACAAAATTAATTTTAGCTTCTTTAATCATCATGGCCAACTCCCTAGTAGTTATCACGTGATCAACTGGTGCTAAATTATTAATCTTAAATTCAGGGCGGGTAATTTCATATTTCTTAGCCGTGCAGGGCATGACTGAAACAATAATAATATTTTTAGGATCAATCTTTTTTTCCTGAGCCCAATAAGTTTTAATCATACCGCCTAAATGTATATGTGGTGAGCGGGCTGAAGTTAAGTGAGGAATAAGTTCCGAGTGACGAGTTTCAACATATCTAACCCAGGCCGGACAACAAGAGGTCATCATAGGAAAAACTGCCTTAGGATTATTTAATCTTGCCACTAATTCCTCTGCTTCAATAATAGTCGTAATATCAGCTCCTAAATTAACATCGAAAACGTAATCAAAACCTAACTTCTTCAAAGATGCACTCACGCGTCCGGCCATTTTATCATCATATTCCATCCCAAATTCCTCACCGATTGCTGCGCGAATAGAAGGTGCAAACTGAGCAATTACTAATTTTTTTTTATCTTTTAGCAAAGCTGAAACTTTGGTATGTTCTGGTTTTTCTTGAATAGCGGCCACTGGACAATGAGTGACGCATTGACCGCAATAGGTACAAGGATTGTTAGTCGGCACAATTTCTTGATTAGCCCCCCGCCCTTTCATGGTTAAGCAATTTAATTTTTGTAATTTATTACAAGCATCTAAACATAATTTACAATCAATACATTTAGAACCATCAATCGTAATAATGTTGCCTAAATTATAAGTTTTACGATTAGCTTTTCTTTCAGCAAAACGACTAATCTTCACTCGATATTTTTTAACTAAATTTAATAGTGGGCAATTAAAGCGTAACTCACAAGTTGGACATTTCTCCACGTGCTCAGCAAAAAGAAGTTCCAGATTAGTGCGACGTAATCTTTTAATACGAGCTGTATCTAAAAAAACTTCTAAGCCCTCTATCGCCGGAACTGAACAAGCTGAGGTAACTTGGCTCTTACCGTCTTTAACAACTTCCACTAAACACAAACGACAATTACCCTTAATCGGAAAATCTGGATGATAACAAAGGGCTGGAATAAAAAGACCGTGACGCCGTGCTACCTGTAAAACAGTTTCGCCAGGCTTAAAGTTATATTCTTTATTATCAATTTTAATAATAGCAGACATTGATATTTATTTATTTTTTTCTAATAAACTAGTGTAAATCTTGTAAGCATAAACTATAAAATAGGGAGAGGTAGCAATTATAATTATATTAATAATAAGATTATAAATTATAAAAGGCCATGAACCTTCATTCAGAAAACGTAAAGGTAGGGCTAAAACAGAAAAGACTAAAGAAACTATCGTTACTAATAACAAAATTCTACCGCAAACTGCCCACCAATAACCATGAACCAAATCATAACTTCTTTCCATGGCCGAAAAAGATCTCTTATCTTCAACTACTAAAATATAAGCTGCAAAGGCATAATAAATAAGAAAAATTAAGGCTGGAATTATAAATAATAAACCCCAAGCTAAAACAACAACTATCATTAGTAATGAAACGCCTAACATGCCCCAAAAATATTTACTAGCTGCTTTAAAGTTTTCTAAAGCATTCGAATAGTTATTCTTAATTAAAAGCAAACAAGCAATCTTGGCTCTAGTAACAAAATAAATTATGGAAATAAAAGAGGCAATTAGACCTAACAGCCAAATAAAACCGAAGGAAAGTTGGACGGCCAAAGGAAGTTTTGTCCACAAACCTGTCCAACCAAAAAACATTGATAGCAAAATAAGCACCACTAACGGAATAAAACCCATCAAGCCATAAGCGTAAATTAAAACAAACTTATTAAAACCAGCTACATATTCTCGCCAACTTGTTACCAGTAAAGTCTGGCATTTAATAATTTTTTTTGTATTTTCCATAATGTTGTTTAGCAATTACCCTTAGCTGCTAATTTATTTTTTAAAATATTTTTATAGTAGCTAGATAAAGGAAGCGAAATACTCCGACCATAAGCACAAAAACTACCATGGTTTAAAATTTCCAAAATGTCCCAAAATTCCGGTGAATAAGTTTTGCCTTGCTGATATAATTTATACAACTGAACCGTACCCTCGCGACAAGGCGTACATTTACCACAAGAATTATCCATAAAAAACTTCAACCAGCGACCAATAATATCCGGTGTCTTATTGTTAAACTGAGGATAAATGGTAATAGAAGCGCTACCGCTAGCTGACTTATTTAATTGAGAGGGATTTAAAACCTCACCGCTAGCATCACCGCCCACTTGCACGAAAAATTTACAAGATGGCCAATTCCCGGTTAAACGTAAGATATCAGCCACGCTCCATTTTTCTGGTAAATAATAAACGCCAGGCCTTTGTACTTCACCATTAATAGTATAAAAACGCTTAGCCTCAAAATGGCCGGTACTAACTAAAGCGATTTGATGAAAAGTTTCTACATTACTGATTAAAGTAGGTTTACCAAATAAACCGTAATCTACTGGTAAAGGTGGTTTGAGTCGTGGTTCTATTAGATTACTTTCAATAATATTTAAAATGACTGTCTCTTCTCCGCTGATGTAACTTAAAGTCTTAGGTTTTAAGCTCCAATGCCAAAAAAGAGATAACAATAAAAAATCTGATTCACCTAATAAGCTATTTATTTTTTTAGCGTAAGATTTATAATAGGTGTGATTTATAAAACAATAAATACCAGCCAATCTTTTAGTGCCCAGGGCCTCTACTGCGACCTTAACTCCCAGCAAAAAAATTTCAGTTTCATTTTCCAAAATGAAAGCATCTTTTTTGACGCCAGGTTCACCTTCGGCCGCATTAATAATTAAATAATAGGAAGTCTTGGGGTCTTTCTTCAAAGCTTTGACAATCCCTTGCCATTTTAAATAAACCGGAAAACCGGCGCCACCGCGACCTCGAAGTTTAGCTTTTTCTATTTTGCTAATTAAACTTTCCGCCATAATTATTATCTAGCAGTCCAGCCACCATCAACATAAATAACATCCCCAGTAACATAAGCTGATTCATCGCTACCTAAATATAAAGCAGCATTAGCAATATCATTAGGTTCACCGACGTAACCAAGAGGTGTACCAGCTTTAACCATCTCATTAAAGGCTTCATTGGCTAAAACATCCTTGGTCATACCTGTTTTGATAAAACCCGGAGCAATAGCATTTATTCTAATACCATGTGGTGCTAAATCTAAAGCCGCCGCATGAGTAATTTGCACTACCCCACCTTTAGCGGCACAGTAGCAAATAGCTCCAGCCAAACCGACTGTGCCCAGAATAGAACTCATATTAATAATACTGCCTTTAATACCTTGTTCTTTCATGGCCTTGGCTGCGGCTCTGGAGCCATAAAAAACACCAGATAAATTAATCTCAATAGTTTTGTGCCAAGCTTCATCAGTAGCATCTAAAACCCCGCCTAAGCCACCAATACCAGCATTATTAACCATCACATCAATCTTGCCAAATTTAGCGACAGTGGCCGCCACTAAAGCGTCAACTTCTTCACTTTTAGCCACATCACATTTAACATAAATAGCCTTATCACTATTTAACTCTAAGGTGTCGGCTAAATCAGCAAAAACTACACTGGCGCCTTCAGCTAAGTATTTTTCAGCGATAGCCTGACCAATACCAGAAGCAGCACCAGTAACTACAGCAACCTTATCTTGCATTCTCATATAGTTATAAATTATTTAATAAACTTTTTAATATAATCCACTAAATCAACTAAGCGATTAGAATACCCCCACTCATTATCATACCAAGCCACCACTCTGAGTAAATCACCGTCAACTAAGGCGGTTGATTTTAAATCAACAATCGAACTATGAGGATTACCAATTATATCAGAAGAAACTAGCTCTTCAGAAGAAGCTTCTAAAATTCCTTTTAACTCGCCCTTCGCTACTTTAACAAAAGTATCATTGACAATTGCCACGGTAGTTTTTTTAGTTAATAAAAAAGTGGTATCGCACAAAGATCCGACTGCTACTGGGACACGAATAGCTAGGCCATCAAATTTACCCTTTAAACTAGGAATTGTTTCTGTAACAGCCGTAGCCGCTCCAGTAGTAGTTGGTACAATATTAGCCGCCGCGGCTCTGGCCCGTCTTAAATCTTTATGAGGACCATCGACTAAATTTTGGTCAGCCGTATAAGCATGAACAGTCGTCATTAAAGCTTTTTTAATACCAAATTTTTCTTTAATAACTTTAGTAACTGGGGCCAAACAATTCGTAGTGCAAGAAGCACAAGACAAAACATCATCAGTCTTGGTTAATTTTTCTTCATTAACACCTAAAACAATAGTTTTGCAACCTTGACCAGGAGCAGAAATAATTACTTTTTTAGCACCAGCAACTAAATGAGCGCTAGCATCTTCTTGACCACGAAAACGACCAGTACATTCCAAAACAACATCTACTTTTAATTTTTGCCAAGGTAAAAGTAAAGGATCTTTTTGAGAAAAGACCGAATATTTTTTACCATTTACGACGATAGCTTCTTTGGTATGACTAACTTTGTGATGATATTTTCCGTAACAAGTATCATACTGCATTAGGTGAGCTAAAGTAGCGGTATCAGTTAAATCATTAATAGCCACGACGTTAATTTTAGGATGACTATCTAAAATAATTTTAAAAGAAGCCCGACCAATACGACCAAAACCATTAATGGCCACATTAATTTTATTGTTGAACATAATATAGAATAATTAATTATTACTAAGCTAATAATAACATTTTTTTAATATAGTGACAATAAAAAAAAGAGACTCGCCGTGAGTCTCTTTTTTAACTTCTAATTATAAATCAGTATTTAAATCTTTTTTCTTTTCTTTCTTTTTGTGACGATTCAAATCTACTTCTAAAGTAAAATCACGTTCGCCGGTTTTGGCACCAACAAAACGAACATCAACTGATTGCTTCAAAATATGGTGACCGATAACCGTCCCCCTGTTACCGTCAACATTAACTTTAGTGCCAATTGGTGGTAAGACGCCAGCCAGTTCTTTATAACCTTCATATTCAAAAGCTAAGCAACACATTAAACGTCCACACATACCAGAAATTCTTTCTGAACCGCGATGAACAACTTGTTGCGCTTCAGCCATATCAGAAGTAACCGAAGAAAAATCTCTAATAAAAGTTCGGCAGCATAAAACTTTACCGCAAGGACCGCAATCACCGCTAAAACGAGCTTCGTCTCTAGAACCAATTTGAGTTAATCTAATCTGAGCGTTAAAATAAGTAGTTAAATCTTTAACTAAATCACGGAAATCCACGCGTCCACTAGCAATAAAAGCAAAATTAAGACGATTACCTTCAAAAGAAAAATGGACATCGACTAGCTTCATGTCTAAGTTACGCTTAGTAATAAAATCTTTGCAAACAACTAGAGCCTCGTTCTTTTTTTCATCATCAGCTAGATTTAGTAAATCATTTTTCTTAGCTAAACGCTTAATCGGTTTTAGTTCCGGATCATTTTCAGCTTGAGCTTGAGCTTCAGCCACCAGTAAAACCTTAGCCAACTCCTGGCCTAGTTCAGTTTCCACTATGACATAATCACCGGGCTTAACCGACAACTCGCCTACGCTAAAATTATAAGTCTTGTCCCAAGGGGCGAATTGAACTTGTGCAATAATCATATATACCAGCATCCCGCGCACTTAATGGTCCGCGGGATGGAAAAATTCCTATTTATTAGAGACCGAAACGGACAAATTTGATGATATTTACGCCACCAAGTATATCCTTAACTTTCTTTTTATCATCTTTAATATATTCTTGTTCAACTAAACAAACTTCACTATAGTATTTGCTCATCTTACCTTCTAAAATCTTTTCTATCATTTCAGCCGGCTTACCTTCCTTAAGAAGTAATTCACGAGCAATTTCTTTTTCTTTATCCATTTCTTCGGTTGGAACTTCAGCTGGTAATAAGTATCTTGGATTAGCTGCTGCAACTTGCATAGCAATATCCAGAGCTAGCTCGCCTTTGCCTGCTTGATCAAGAGCCACCAAAACTCCTAATTTACCACCTAAGTGGGAATAAGCAGTGACAGTAGCACCGTTCACAACAGCTACGCGCTTGATATCCAATTTCTCACCAATTACTCCTGAGAAAGTGTCTAAAGTTTCTTTAACAGTGGTGCCATTTAAGGGGGCGGCTAACAAATCTTCTAAAGAAGAAGTTTTTAATTCTTTAACTAACTCTAAAAGTTGATTAGCAAAGTCTTGAAATTTTTCATTACGAGACACGAAATCTGTTTCAGAATTAAGTTCCACTATATAACCTTCGGTAGCCTCAGCATTAACAGCTACTTTAACGACGCCTTCGTTAGTTTCACGGTCAGTTCTTTTGGCTGCTTTAGCAATACCTTTTTTACGTAAAATTTCGACAGCTTTATTTAGATCACCGGCGGCTTCGTCTAGAGCTTTTTTACAATCAACCATACCAGCGCCTGTCATCTCACGAAGTTGTTTGATATTTTCCATATTGTTAATGAGGGCTTAATACGATATAAAATAACGAACTAAACCAAAAAATATTTAAAGAGAAAAATTATTTATTTTCAACAACCTTATTCTCAGTTGTTTTAATGTTCTTTTTAGCCTCAGTTACAGCCTCTTTAATAACATCCATTAATAAAGCAATGGTCTTAGTAGCATCATCATTAGCTGGAATTGGGTAAGTAACAAGCTCTGGGTTAACATTAGTATCACAAATAGCAATCACTGGGATGTTCTTAGCTCTAGCTTCAGTTAAAGCAGTTTCTTCTTCAATAATATCCCAGATAAATAAAGCATCTGGCAATTTATTTAAACCAATTAAACCACCCACACGTTCTTCTAATTTTTTAATTTCACGAGCGAAATCTAATTGTTCTTTTTTAGTATATTTTTCTAGTTTACCAGAAGCTTTAGCTTCGACTAGATCTTGATATTTTTTAACTGATTTTTTAACCACTGCGAAGTTGGTTAAATAACCGCCTAACCATTTACCAACGATATAAGGCATACCAGTGGCTTCAGCCATATTCTTCATGCCATTTTTAACCTGGTTCTTAGTACCCACAAATAAAACACTCTTACCTTCAGAAATTAACTGACTCATAAATTCTAAAGCCTCAGCTAATTTTTCACGACTCTTATTAAGATCGATAATATAGATACCTTTTTTATCAGTGAAGATATAAGGTTTCATTTTGGGATGCCAACGATTGGTACGGTGACCAAAGTGCATACCAGCTTTTAACATCTCTTCTACGCTTGGTAATTTTACCATAATGTTTTTTCTTTTATCCCTTCCTAAAAAATTAGGAAAAGCGTCCATTCCACGAGTCTATATCTAATAAGATTTAGACAAGAAAAATAAAGGAATGTGATGATTTTTATTATATATTAACTAAAAAATAGGTGTTGTCCAGAATAGGCGCACCTAGCCTTAATATTAGAGGAAAATTGGGTGGATGTCAATAACCTTATTGCTGATAAAAAAACTTCAAACCAGCATTATAATCATTAACTGCTTGATTATAAACACTCAACTGGAGACGGTAAGCTTCCAAAGCACTATTATAGCTATTAACACCAGTGTTATAGGTTCCTACCAAAGAATTATAGGAACTAACATCACCGTTAGCCTGATAAGCATCTAATTGTTGTTTTTGACTAGTTAAGGTATTTTGCTGACTAGTTAACTCGGCATTTTTTTGTTCAATACTAACTTTTTCACTATCAATCCATATTTTCTTGGCCTGTAGGTCACTGACCAGTTTTTTAGTATTAGTTATACCATAGTAAGTCTGACCGCTAGTTTTTTGATAAATTTCCATTCTACTTAAATGAGATGAATCAAATAAATTAGATAGACTATCGGCTGCTAAGACGGCTTGACCACCAGCCACTGAGGATGGAATTACACCAATTTGAAAAAAATTAGTTGTTTCTACAAAACAATAACCAGAATTATTTAGCGAATCAGCTAAGGGGCAACTAATGCCGGCGGCTGAATGATTTATATCAGGAAAATCTAAAATCACTGCTCCATAACCTAGCTCCCGTAAAATAGCCACGGCTAAAAAAGTTTTATCCGAACAAATACCGGAATTCTTGTATAAAGTTTCGTAGGGATAATTTGGTTGTAAAGGAGAATCATTTAGTTTAGCAGTATCATAAGGTATATGCTGCACTAATGACATTAAAAATTCTACTTTTTGATCATTACTCCAGGCGTTAGCTACGGCCTGTGTATTAGCATAAGAAATTAAAGTTGTGACGGCATTGTCACCACTTTTTCTTTGAAAAAAAATGGCGTAAAACTGATTTTGAGCATCAACTGGTACTACATCGCCAGTATAATAAAAAGATTTAAGAGCTGTGGTATAAGAGAAATAAAGACTAGATTTTAAGGCTAGTAAATAACTATAATTTTGAGAGCTATAACGCCATAATAAATTAGTACTATGATCAATTAAACCATTATAACTAACTACCGGAACAACAACCGTCGAGGCGGCGGGAATGGAACTCAGATCGGCATTAGTAATACCAAGTCCTTGAGACCTAAACAGTAACCAAGCATCAAGCGGTCTCCCTAAATAATACCAATGCCTATTTAAATCAACATAATAAGCTTCACCGTGACTTTGAGGACGAATATATAAGCGGCCCGCGGCCCAAGCTGGCGCAGTTTGATTCCAAGAAGCAAATTCTTGTTCAGAGATGCCCAAACTTAAACTTTTCATTAAGGCAAAGGCATCGTCAGGTCGACCTAAATAATATCTTTTGTAATTTTGAGGATTAACATACCAAGCTTCACCATGACTTTCGACTTGTAACAAAATACGGCCCGCTAAGCGCTGAGCCGTAGTTAAGGCTAGAGCTTGATGACTGAACAAAAAGCTCAATAATAAAATAGCTAAAAGTGGGTACCGTAATTTAGTCATAAATTAATTGAATTAATCAACTAAAGTTATATACAAATCCTCTTCTGAGGGTTGCGGCAAGTGATCAACGTTATTAATAAAGCTGATTCGAACGTAACCATCTTTATCAATCACTATCTTAGATAAGGATGACTGGGAAATATCTTGTGATAAAAAACCTAAAACATCGGCATTTAAAATTCCGGTCAGTAATGATTTAATAAAATTACCATGAGTTACTAAAGCTACGGTCTTCCCTTTATTGCTGAGGAAAATATCATCCAAAAGTAGTTTGGCTCTAAGCTGCATTTTATCCAACTGCTTATTCAATATTTGATAATCTTTCAATTTTTTAATTCGACCAGATTCACTGGTATGAAAATAAGGAATACGATGCCAATCCCACCAATCAATCTCATTAAGACGGGCATCGATTATAACGGCTTTCTTGATTATTTTAGCAATAGGCGCCGCTGTTTCCTGGGCACGCCGCAGTTCACTGGCATAAACAGAATTAACTTTTAGTTTAACTAATCTCTCTGTCAAATAAACTAACTGCTCTCTGCCAAAAGAAGACAGTGGCATGTTTTTATCACCCAATTTTTTCTCTTGTTTATAATCAGGGTGACAATGACGAACAAGGTAAACAACGGTATAAGGCTTTCTGGTTTTAGGCCTTAACTTAACATAGGGATTCTGATAAAGCATGTTTTTAATCTTTTAAGTTTTCTAAAGCAAATTCCCAGTTAGCTAAATTATCAATCACACTGTTAACATAATCAACGCGACGATTTTGATAATCAAGATAATAAGAATGTTCCCAGACATCAATGGTAAATAATGGTCTCTGTCCGTGAACTAATGGTGTATCAGCGTTAGCCGTTTTTACTATTTTAACATTATAATCTTCTTTCACTAGCCAAGCCCAACCGCTACCAAATTGACTCATGGCAGCACCTTTTAATTCTTCAATCATTTTTTCCCAAGAACCAAAGGAATGAATCACGGCATTTTTAAGTTCTACCGGTACTAAATTATCAGGGCTAGCCGGTCTTAAACACTTCCAAAAAAAATCATGATTATAAGCCTGAGCGGAATTATTAAACAAAGCAGTTTTATCGTCCCGTCCAGCTGTTTTTAGAAGTATGTGTTCCAAGGTATCATTATCCATCGGAGTACCGACAATTAGCTTATTTAGATTATCAACATAGGCTTGATGATGCTTACCATAATGAAATTCTAAAGTTCTAGCAGAAATATGTGGCTCCAAAGCATTTATCTCAAAGGGTAAATTTGGTAAAGTAATCATAGTATTATAAATTAATTATTAATGTTTCTTACATTATAGTATAGCAAAAAATTGACCAAAAAGGAAATTAGCCCTATATAACAAGCCTAATTAAAGATTATCTAATTTCTTGTTTCGTATAAGTTTTGAATATATTTAAGCTCAGAGGCGGGAATCTCGTAATTTCCAGCTCCATTAATTTTTAATTTATCTAAAATCTCCTCTATTTGACTTAAAGTAACTTGAGCCCCATCTAATTCTCTTTCTATTGATTCTGTGTGTTTTTGTTTTTCTTGAAGATTATTTTCCAGTATTTCTAAATCACCCTCTAAATGACTATTCTTTCTTTTTAAAAATCCAATACTATCTTGCAAACTGTCTTCTTTTATATTTTCAAAATTTTCGTTATTCATATCGTTTAATATTATTATTAATAACTATAGCAGAAGCTTGACTAAAAAGGAAATTGGCCATATAATATAAGCCAATCTTTAAAAAGGAGGAATAAATGCAAGAAGGCGAGAAAATTTTTCTAGACACTTAATTAGTGCCCATAGAAATTAAAAAGGTAAAAAGCGAAACGCCAAAACCACCTGAACAATACTACTAAGATAGTAAAAAAGCCCCAAAAATGGGGCTTTTTTTATTACTTCTTTTTACTAGCGGCTAATTGTCCACAGGCGGCAGAGATATCTCCGCCATAAGAACGGCGTCTAGTCACATTTACGCCAGCATTCTCTAAAGTTTTCTGAAATTGGTCAATTCTTTCTTCAGTTGAAGCTTGAAAGCGACCAGTGGGATTATAAGGAATTAAATTCACCATATATAGAGGTTTTCTATCCATCAAAGCAATTAACAGCTTAGCATCATTATCACTATCATTAATACCTTTAATCATCACATATTCAAACATCACCTTTCGGCCTGTTTTTCTGATATATTCATCAGCCGCCGCCATTAGTTTATCCAAGGGGTATTTTTCGGCAATCGGCATGTAACGACGACGTGAAATGTCAGTGGCAAAATGTAAGGAAATAGCCAAATTAATCTGCATTTTTTCTCCGCCAATTTTTCTAATCCCTTCACAAACACCCGCGGTAGAAACAGATAAACGACGAGCTCCGAAATTAAAACTCTCAGGATCATTCAACCATTTTAAAGCTTTAATTACTTCGACATAGTTTAAAAATGGCTCGCCCATACCCATAAAGACAATATTATCAATCTTTTCGTCAGTTTCTTCGGACTTAAGCTCTCTCATAAATAACAAAACTTGCTCTACTATTTCGGAAGCTTTTAAATTACGGGTAAAGCCTAGTTGACCAGTAGCGCAAAAAGCACAACGTAAAGGACAACCAACTTGTGAAGAAACACAAACAGTATTGCGACCACCCTTTTGTCTAATTAAAACAGCTTCTATCACGGCCCCATCCTCTAAAGTAACCAAAGCTTTATGGGTTGGTTCGCGACCTTCAGTTTTAATTATTTCAGCTTTAATAGTTAAGGGACAAGCTACGTTTAAGCGTTCTTTAAGGGCCTTAGGCAGAACCGAAGACTTATTCCAATCGTCAATTAATTCAACAAAAACAGCCTTTTCAATCTGCTGGTGACGATATTTTGGTTCATCTTTAATAACTTGATGCAAAATTGATAAATTCATAGGGTAGAATTCTAACACTTATTACTTTTTTTGTAAAGTAAGCTCGATTATCTCGGCTTGAGTACCTGTTCGCATTGGTGGCCCCCAAGTCCCCACCCCAGAAGTCACGCACATAGTAAAATCATGACTACGATAAATACCGTGGCTATGTTGATGATAAAAATAACTGGCCAAATAATTAAGTGGAAACATCTGCCCACCATGAGTATGTCCTGACAACAACAAATCAACACCAATACCTCTTAACTTAGCCGTATCCTTGGGCTCATGGAACATAACAATAGAAGGAGTTATTGGGTCGTAATCATTACTGGCTAAAACTGCTCTTTTTAAATCAAAATCACGATCAGGCGTAAAATTTAAACCAATAATCTGCAATCCTTCTTTGACAACTAATAAATTATCCAAAATAGTAATATTCTGACCTTGTAATAAATTAGTAACCCGCTTGTGACCTAAAATAAAATCATGATTACCAAAAGAGTAATATAAACCTAAAGGAGCATTCAGGTTATCGAGTGGTGAAGTTACCCAACTAAAATCAGATTCCGCCCCATCAAATAAATCACCAGTAATAAAAACGGCGGCTGGTTGCAAATCTTTAACTTTTTTAATGACCTTATTAAAAAACTTTTGACGCAAAATGGGACCTAAGTGGATATCGGAAATATGTACTATTTTTTTACCACTCCAAGCTACTGGCAAATCTTTTATTTTAACAACATGTTTTTCAACCCTAATGATAAAAGCATTATAATAACTAAAACCAGTTAACCAGAGAGTACCAATAATCATAATTAGATTAACGATTCTCCAATTTATATTGATACCTAAACCTTGTAAAACTAAATAAGAAAAACTAACTGCCGCTGTTACTATAATGAAATTGAGTACAAAACCCATCCAGGAAGCTGAAATAAAATAATATAATCGTACTAACGTAGTATCGCGTTTATGTACCCATAAAAAGGAAATCATGGAAGAAGCTCCTAAAAATAAAATAATAATGGCTATTAATACTTTCTGCCAAACGGATTGAACATTAAAATAATTAACAAATAAAAACCAAACAAAGGCATTGCCTCCTAGTAAAGCTGTAATGGTATAATAAAAATACATGTCCATATAAGCGCAAACGGGTCCCAGTAAGAGACCCGTTTATTATTATCGTTCTTATTTACTTAAAAAAGGAAAAGTAGTATAAACTGACTTATCGGCCAGTTCCGCCTCAATAGCTATTAACCTATTATATTTAGCTGTTCGTTCACTACGAGCCGGGGCACCAGTTTTTATCTGGCCAGTTCCCATCGCTACTACTAGATCAGCAATAAAAGCATCTTCTGTTTCACCACTACGATGAGAAATAACAGCTGTCATATTATTAGCCTGAGCTTTAGTAATAGCCTCAATAGTTTCAGTTAAGGTACCAATCTGATTCAATTTAATTAAAATTGAGTTAGTGGTTTGTTCGGCGATTCCCCTTTCTAATCTTTTGACATTAGTTACATAGAGATCATCACCAACAACTTGTACTTCACGATTAAAAGCCTCTGTAAAATTTTTGAAGCCAGTCCAATCATCTTCAGCTAAAATATCTTCAAAGGAACGAATAGGATGACGTTCTGCTAAATCTTTATAAAAAACAATCATTTCATCACTACTCAAAACTTTATTTTCTTTATTTAAGTGATAAGCGCCATCATGAAAAAATTCAGTGGCCGCCGCGTCAATGCCGTAGACAACATCAATACCTAATTTATAACCAGCCTTAGCCACAGCTTCAGATAATAAATCAAAAGTTTCTTCGTTGGATGAGACTGTTGGTGCAAAACCACCTTCATCACCGACACTAATACTATAACCTTTATCTTTCAAAACTTTTTTCAAAGTTTGATATATTTCAGCACACATTCTGACAGCTTCAGCAATTGACTTAGCACCAACTGGTAAAATCATATATTCTTGAATATCAGTGGCCCAATTAGCATGCTTACCGCCATTTAAAACATTCATCATCGGTACTGGCATCTGATAAATACCGGAAAATGATGGATTAAATTTAGATAAATACTGATACAATGGTTGGTTTAAACCAGCCGCTGCCGCCCGAGCTACAGCCATAGACACTCCTAAAATAGCATTGGCTCCCAGCACGGCTTTATTCTCAGTACCATCCAGCTCAATCATTATTTCATCAATCTTTTTTTGATCAGTAGCGTCTTGACCGATTAAAGCTAGAGCAATTTTTTCTTCAACATTTTTAACTGCTTGTAAAACACCAGCCCCACCATAAACAGACATATCACCATCGCGCAACTCGACGGCCTCATAGCTGCCAGTTGAAGCACCACTCGGCACTGCTGCCCAACCAATAGCACCATTTTCTAAAGTAACTGTAGCTGACAAAGTAGGATTACCGCGTGAATCCAAAATCTGTAAAGCTGTAATTGATTTTATCTTCATAATAATTGTAAATTTAAATTAACCAGCGATATAAGTCTTCTGTAAATATTCTTCAGTACGTTTAATAACTTTCTTTAAAATTTGTACCGCCTCCACACAATAATCACCGACAGTTGTTTCATCTGATAACATAATCATATCAGCGCCATCAAAGACGCCGTTGGCAATATCACTAATTTCAGCCCGAGTTGGATGAGGATTCTTAATCATAGAAGTCATAACCTGGGTAGCCAAGATGGTTGGTTTATCATGCCAGTGAGCGTGTCTAATTAAATTCTTTTGGATAATTGGTAAGTCTTCAATCGGTACTTCAATACCTAAATCACCACGAGCTACCATAATCACATCAGAAGCCAGAATGATTTGGTCGATATTCTTAAGAGCAATACCGCGTTCAATTTTAGAAATAATTTTAACCTTACTCTTCTTACCTAAGAGAGCTCTTAAACGTTTAACATCAGCGGCCGTTTGTACAAAAGATAAAGCTACATAATCCATGCCCGTCTTTAAACCAAATTTTAAATCTTGCAGATCTTTAGCTGTTAGCCCGCCTTTTTGCATATTAGTATCTGGCACATTAATACCCTTGTTAGAACTTAGCACTCCGCCATTAATTACTTTAGCAGTAATTACTTTATTTTTAACTTCACTAACCATTAATTCAATGGCGCCATTGCATAAAAATAAAGGATGATTTTTCTTAATATCTTTATATAAATCACTATTATCAATCGGAATGATGCCACCTTTCTTGTAAGGTAATTTGGAATAAGTAAATTTATAAATTTCATCAACATGCAAAGTAATGCCATTTTCTGGAAATTTACCAACCCGAATACGGGGACCTTGTAAGTCCAACATTAAAGAAACTTGGTGATGATCATGACTTTTGTTGTAACCATCAATAATCTTCTTAATTTTGCGATATTGATCATAGGAAGCGTGAGAAAAATTAACGCGCACCATGTCAACTCCAGCCTTGATTAAAGCCAATAAATCTTCTTCTGATTCAGTTTTAGGGCCAACTGTGGCCACTATCTTTGTGTTCATAGGGTTTCTTATAAATAAAATTAAATTAAGCCGTAATATAGTATAAAGTAAAAATAACTTTTTGCCAAGATTTTATTAAATACTTACTTAAGTTTCTGTAAATAAACCATTAAATCAGCAAAAAACTCTAAATTATTAAGGCTAGCAAGTTTTTGACCGAGTCCTTCATTAAGACGAAATAGATGGTGTAAATAAGCCTTGGTATAGTTTCGAAGCTCTGGAATCTGACTATTAGCGTTAATTGGGGAAAAATCATTAGCCCAGTTGGCGTTATTAATATTCTTAGTTTCGTAAAAGTCTGGAGCTTTATTAATTGGTTGATCTATTTTTTTTGGTTTGATAAAACCAGTAAAGTTTTTCTTAAAATAAAACAACCGACCATGACGACCTTCACGAGTAGGAATAACACAATCAAAGATATCCCAACCCATTAAATAAGATCTATAAATATCTTCTGGGGTACCGACACCCAGCGCAAAACGTATGGAGTCAGCTGGTATAGCTTTAGCTGTTTCAAATAATACTTCAGCTAAGAAATTACCATCAGCATCTACTGGCCGAGCTCCTAAGCCGTAGCCATCAAAACCAATTTTAACTAATTCGGCGGCACAATGTTTTCTTAAATCAAGTTCTGCTCCTCCTTGAATCACGCAAAAAAGTAGTGGCCGCTTGGCTGCTTTTATTTTTCGTTTTTTAAGCTGCTTTAAATATTCTTGTTGACAACGCTTAGCCCAAGCAATAGTTCTTGCTACGGCCCGTTCTAGATCTGATCTTAAAAAATCATTAGGCGGGCAATCATCCAAACAAACCATCATATCTACTCCTAAATCAAATTGAATTTGAATTGACCTCTCTGGCGTTAATTCGTGTTTAGAGCCATTGAGCGGAGATTTAAAAGTAACTTTATCATCGTCAATTTTACCCATATCTTTACTTCTATGAATCAAGGAAAAAACTTGAAAGCCGCCACTATCAGATAATAATGGCCTAGAACACTGCATAAACTTATGAAGGCCACCAGCTGCTTTAATTAAATCTAAACCTGGCTGCAAATAAAGATGAAAAGTATTAACTACCATGGCCGGAGTTTTAGTGGATATTACTTCCTGTTCACTTAACAATTTAATAAAACCTCGAGTAGCATCAGGCATAAAATAAGGAGTCTTCAGTTGTCCGTGATTGGTAAAAATTTGGCCCTGACGCAAACCATGGCTTTTTTTGATTAATTTAAACATAGTATTATTCGACTCGTCCGGAATTATTTAATTTAGCTATATCATCATCTTCTAACCTAGTGGTTTTAGGCGTACCTTTTTTTTCAAGGTAAGCCTTAGTCTCTTGATCAGTGGCGCTAACTAAGGCGCCAGGACTAAGCACCATAATACGATCCAAATCATTGGCTGTTGGCTTAAGACTAATGTTAAATTCAGCATCAGCTCGATAAGTGGCCACTGGTAAATTACCAATCTGCCAAGAAACAGTTCGAGTCGTAGCGTCAAAAGTAACGGCTCCTAACGTAGCACTATTTTTAGCAGCAAAATCTACGCCCTCCGGTAAAACTACTGACACCTTGGTATCAGCTAAATCGTGAAGGTTATTCTTTAGAGTCCAATAAACACGAAAACTAGTTAGTTCTCCGACCTGAGGAGGTAGAGGGCCAGAACCAACTGGCGTATTATTCTCATCAAAATAAAGAATCTTTTCAGCTAGATTAAGATCACTATTTATTTTGGTATTAATATTGTTACTCTGACTGTCACTACGATTAGAGGGGTGATTATTAATAATAAATTGGGCATAACTAGCCACGGTAAAATTCTTACCTAAATCACCATCGGTAAAGGGCCGTAAATTAACAGAGAAATCAATTAGCCCTTCAGCACCAGGTGCTAAACTAGCTAAGGCGGGAATTTGTTCCTTAGTCCAAGTTATAGATTGATTATTAACTAATCCTTTTTGGGCACCTTTCAAAGTATCAAAGTCTAGAAAATCACTTTTTAAAATAGCCATGATGGCGACATCATTAATAGCACCTTCACTTTTATTAGCATAGGCCAAGGAATAATTCAAAGTATCACCAAAGTTAGCAGCTCCATCATTTTTACTACCATTTAAAATTAAAGTTAAATTCAAACTACTATTCATCACGTTTAATTTGATATTTTTTTCTAAAAAAGTATAAGATTCACCGTTATCAACTCTCTTATTAAGACTAACTATTATCTCCTGGCTTTCATCAATTTTTTTATTAGCCTGATAATAAATAGGCAACTTATAAACTTTATCGCCCGGCACTAAACCTTTAACATTCCACAACAAGCTACTGTTTTTAGTAATATTTAACAGCTCTTCACTGGAGCTGGCTACTAACTGGGGTTGGCCGCTAGTTAAAATAATATTCTCTGGAAACATAAAAGATACTTCGAAATCATCCAAAAAATTTTCTTTAACATTCTTAAAATAAACATCAATCTCATTCTCTTCGCCAACTAAAATAGCATTAGCATATTCAAAATTAACATCAAAACCTAAATCTTCAACTGTCACTGAAGCTAAAGCTTCTTTTTTGAATTCACTAGACATATCTCCCGGCTTATAACTTAAATTAGCCGACAGCAAAGCTACTGAATCTTTTTTAGCAATGACTCGGCCGCTTATTTGCAGTTCGGCTTCTTGCCCAGCTGTTAAATCAGCTAAGTTAAAAATATTTTTGGCTACATTGGTCGGTTGCACTAAAACGTCTCCGCTGGCTTTATCAAAAATAAAACCATCAGGATATTTAAGTTCTAATTGTAAATTTTTCAAAATAAATTTGCTGTTATTATGATACTTAATGGTATAAGAAAAATTTTCACCAGCTTTAATTTTTTCAGGCGACAAAATTTCAAACACTAAGGCAGTCGCATCAGCTGGTCGATTAGAGAAATAAAAGAAAAAGCCGTAAGCAAAACAAAAAATAATAGCCGTCACAAAAAGTTTTTTTAAAACCGAGACAAGCATGGAATTACCTTTGGGTTTCAAATGAATAGCTTGCGAATCCTCGCCTTTTCCCGTATAAATTTCCGAGAGTTCATCATCTATTTCATCCTCACGCACTTCTTTCTCAACAGCCTTTTCAAAAGTTCTCACTTGCTTAACGGTGGGTACTGGTCTTTCAATAAAAACTGGCCCATCGTTTTTATTTTTTTTAGAGAGTATCATAATATTTAATTATTTATGAGATATTAAATCGGAAAAAAATTTATCTTTATTCAAAACTCCGTCATCACTTCCCGTTTCGCTAGAATGCCATAATTTAGTATAAGATTCTGGGATAAGCAAATTGGTTTTAAAAGATTGATTAACAGAACCTGGTTGTTTTTGAACCAGTAGTGAATAAGGATAAAAATTAACATCGCCAGCACTAAGCCAATTATCCAAACGGCTAACAAAATCATCTTTACTACTTACTTGCCACAGATTAAAGGGTAAACGATAGCGCAAGGTAACAATAGAGGTTTCGCCAGGATCAAGCATAGTCCAATTAGCAAAAACCGTCTTGCCATTCTCTTCATAAATCTTAGTGCCAGTTCTAGGATCGGTAGTTGCTAAGCCTTCATGACTGGCTAAAAAATCATTATCCAACCAATCAGCTCCTGGTTTTTCAAAATATTTAGCATCAGGTGTTGACACGCCAGAAAAAGCTAATAAGTCACTACCCTGCGGCACATAAACACGTAACCAATTAACATTACGAACCCCCACTAACGGAGTATTTTTAAGAGCTGTATGAGTACGTTTAATAGTGACTGTATCAAACATAGTACCATCATACCCCACACTAGTTTCATGATAAATTTCTTCTTTAATCACTTTATCAGTTTTAGCTCCGGCAATATTAGTATTTACTACCATTAAATAATCCTGAGGGGTTGGAGCTATCGCCCCATCAAAATGATACTCAGCTATCGCTTGCTGTAAAGCCTCATCTTTAAAATAAAACATTATTTGCTTCGATGATAAATTTTGTTCAGTCAGTCCGATTAGTTTAATTAAATTATTCTTATCTAATTTCTGAGGCAAAATCTCCATCATTTTAGCCATCAAATCGCCAATAATCTTTTTGGGCTTAGTTTTTTCTCCGACCGGTAAATGTGCCACGGCTTGAGGATTATTTTTAACAATATTATCTCTTTCAGTAATCAATTGTACTTCTTGCCAAAAATTTTCTGAAGTAATAATCACTCCGTAATCCTTAGTTAAATCAATCGGACCGCTAATTACTAATAAACTTTCAATTACACTCGGCGTAAAAGAAATAACACCGTCGACCGTTGGCCCGTCACTCTTTTCATAAAACCACATTAAATTCTGAGCCGTGGTCGGCCAATCAGGCCACCAATTAGCATCCCAAAAATACCAACGGGGATTAACTAATTGTAATGGTTCTGGGGCTTTTATTTTAACTTTCATGCCCGCTTCAGTATCATAAGAACCGCCGCCAGGTACTTCTAAATTTTTAATTTTTCCTTGTTTAAAATCAACTAAAGCATAGCTACCCAAAAAACCGCCCGATCCTCTCATCTCAGCATTATTCTGAAAAACTAATAAATAGCGCTTATCTTCATCAGCTCCTAAAAAGGCTCTTAAACGACGAGTATTATCTAGCATAAAAGCTAAATTATCAGGTAATTTATCAATCTCTTGCGATAAACTCAAAAATTGAGTTTGGTATTCTGGTGGTAAATTTTTGATATTAATTTTTTGTAATTCATCCTTTAGACCTCTAGCATCTTGTAAGGCTAATTCTCCATTAGCTAAAAAATTGTCTAACAGTTTAATCCAATCAGTTCCCTCCTTATTATCCAAACCACTTAAAGACTGACTGAGCTCGCCACCTAGTCGAGACACTCGCCAACCGGCATTTAAAAAATGTTTACTCTCGGCAGCTAATTTTAATTTAGGATCATTGGATAATGAGGCTAACCTTAACAAGACATCGCTAATTTGAGACATCTCAGCACTAGCTTGTAAAAAATCATCAGAGGCTGAAGAAAAATTATTTTGAGCCGAATTGATGTCTAATTTAGCCACCGAAGAACCAGCTAAAGCTAGGCTACCGACAGCTGATTTAGTTTTAGCTAAAACTATATTTTCTAAATTGCGAAAATTAAAAATATGAAAATATGATAATAATTTAAAAGGGGTGACTAATAAAATTAAAACAGCTATAAACGTAAACAGTGACCGAATATATTCCCAGTGCCAAAAACCACGGCGCTCCGGGGACTGATCGATTGGTTTATTTTTTAAATAATCTGAAAAAGCCTGACGACGCCAAACTTTTAATTTTTTTTCGCTTTTTCTAAGAGCCGAGTCGAACTGACGGTGATAAGGGTTAATCACTTTAAAAAGATGATAATAAAACTTCTTAACCGGTTTAACTACTTTCTGTTCCTGTTTCGCTAATATTTTTTTGCTTAATTTAATCTGTCTCTTCACCTTTTTAGGTAAGACTGATTCCCTCGCGAAGTTAGGGGAAAAAGAATAGTTGGCATCGCTTCCGGCTACCCTTTTATTAAAGGCTTTTAATTCATCATCAATTTTTACCTTAAGGCCAAACAAAAATTCTAGAGAATCATTGGACTCTTCTAATTTATTCTTTTTAAATTTTTTATTTGCAAAAATCATTTTATTTTAGCCGATCAAGCGCGTTAAGATAGGCTTGACTAGTAGTCTTGGCACACTCTAACCAACTATATTTTTTAGCCTGCTTCTGTCCTAAATCAATCATTTTAAGTCTTTGTTCATTATTATTTAGCAAACCGGAAATAATGGTAACCGCTTCTGCTTCATTTTCTGGATCAAAATAAAGAACGGCCTCACCTAATATTTCTGGCATACTAGCTCTATTAGAACTAACCACTGGGCAATTATGAGCCATGGCCTCGAGTGGCGGCAAACCAAACCCTTCATAAAGAGATGGGAAAACATAAGCACTGGCCGCTTCAAAAATAACTGCTAACTGCTCATCAGGGATGTAACCGGGAAAAGCGACCAAACTATTATGATTAGTCGGTTGCCAAAAGTTATGATGTTTAGCAAATTCTTTAACTCGATTATAAAAATAATCTTCTTTCCCGACTAAGACTAATTTTAAATCAGGATGATCAGTTCTTAACTTACCAAAAATTCTGATTAAACCCTCTAAATTTTTATGAGGATAAGCATTGCCAACATATAGTAAAAAAGGAGTTGATAAATTATAAAGTTCCAAAACTTTTTTATTATCAAGTTTCGCTGTTAATAAAGATTCGTTAGTCTTAATTAGATTAGCTACCCCCTCATAAGTCACTAATATCCTGGAAGCTGCAACTTTAAATTGATTAATTAAATCATTTTTAGTAAATTCCGAAACTGTAATAATTTTTTTAGCACGTTTAACCGCTAAAGAAATAACCAAACGATAAGCTTTGTCTTTTAACCAATATAAAAGTGGGTGTAAAGTAGTGGCACGATAAGTTGGAAACTTGGTTAAAATCAAATCATGAATAGTCACAATAAAAGGAGTCGCTGTTAAAATTGGTACATTAAAATGAGGAAAATGAACTAGGTCAATTTTCTCTTGCCATAAACGATAGGGTATTTCTATTTGTTCAGCTAAACTATACCACCTGGCTTTTATTAAAACTTTTTTTACCTTTTGACCGTCACAATTAAAATCTGAAAAATTTTCGACCGACAAAAATATCACAAAATTAATTTCTGGTGTTGACGATAAAAAGGTAATGACATTGTCTACTATTTCTTGGGTATAACGGCCTAAACCCTTACCAATCGGCCCATAAAAACGAGCATCAATGCCTATAATTCTAGATTTTTTAGTATTCATATATTTTAGGCAAAGGGTAAATCGGGCGGTAAACTGTTATGACTGGTCGGACCAGTGGAGGTATTAGCGGCGGTAGTAGTTTTTTTCTGAGTGCCCGATTCTTCCACCCAAAACAAATCATCATTTTTCTGATGAGCACTATCAGCAAAAATATTCTCAGGTTCGACATTATTTTTCACTTCCGATTGACCTGACAAACCAAAAATATCTGGGGGCAGAGTTTGTCTATCACTTTCTTCCTCAAAGATAGGCAAAGATGATGGGGCATCTGATTTTCGACCAGGGGCTTTTTGAATAAGCGGTGCTTTAACATTAGCCTCCAAAGGAAAATGCCACAAAGTTGCTAGCTCTTCAATATTATATAAACCAGGTAAACGTCCCGACCAAGCACTACGGGCTATATAATTATTCATTAATCGACTCTTCTTACCAACTAAGCGGCTATCTTTACTAAAATAAGCAGTCTTAGTACCAGTTAGACTCATATCCGGCTTAATATTATTTAAATCTAAAGCAGCAAACTGCTTAATGTAACCAGTAAAACCACTGACTACTTTACCCTTATTTAGAACATCTTTTTTAGCAATATAAACAACTCTCATTTTAGCTTCAAAACCTAATTTGGCTGATTTAGCATGAATAGCTTCAATTTTTTTCTTCTGTTGCGGGGTTAGTTCCATCATCGATAAAGGTTTAGTTTCTTTAGCCGGTTCAAGGTCACCCCAAATAGCAAACAAATATTCACTTAATTCTCCGAGCCATTCCACAAATTTAGAGGCTCCACTTTTAACAACTTTAACTTTCTTTAAAATTTTATCAACTTCCGCCTCACCTTGTTTAACCCAACTAAAATCACAAGGCACTATGATTAATTGAAACCAGAGTTGCTCGCCTTGCCTTAAAGAACTGCATAAATCCATCAAAGAAGCCATCGGATCCTTAAACTGAGTTTCTGACTCACCAAATTTATGCTCAAACTCTTCATACAATTTAATCGGATAAGCGATATTAGCATGTTGAATAAATTCGGCCCCCCAAATATCCCATTCTTCATCAGGAAATTTAGTTGGCATACCAGTAGTGTAATCATCCACTTCGCTAATTTCAGCGTCTGGATATTGAGAATAGACAGCTGATTCCACTAAGTTACGAAATTGTAAAGGAGTTCTAATTAAAAATTGGGTATAGCCCTCAATTGAGACAATCTCAAAACTAAAAGATTGTTGAAAGATACCTTCAAACCATTTTTCCCAAAAACTGATTGAGCCATGAGCACCGCCTAAATAAGTAAAAAGATTTTCCACAGCTTTAGGTGACTGTTCATTACCTTTAGGAATATCAACTGCCAGAATGATATTTTTCAAAGTCGCTGCATATTTACCTTGAATATAATCTTTATAAACAAACAGCATGCCATAAATATAAATAGCACCTATAACCATCCAGCCAATATTAACAAAAAACTGCCAAGCCATATCAAGAGGCGCAGCATTAAAAAATTCGTTAAGACGGCTAATATCTATTACAATATCCATGCTTATATTTTATCATATTTCCCGAAAAACAAAAACGCCTCTAGCGTTAGCCGAGGCGTTAATATTTTTACAAAAATTATTTTTCCCAATCTTTCAATCCATACATACCACGACCAGTTAAGATGTATCTATTATCCAGGATTAGCTCATTATGCACGGTAGCTGGATTAGCATTTTTCTTATCAAATTTAATGTCATTGATCTTAGCGGCAATTTCAGTAAAGTGCATAGGCTTGCCTTCATTTTTTAAGACCAAATAAATTTTATCATTAATGGTTTTTGGTTTAATTTCTTGCCAGTCAGTTTTGCCCCAATTTCCATATTTATTTTGATCAATATTTTTAACGGCTTGTAATAATGAATATAAAACTTTATTACCGTTAATTATTTCAGCCTTATCAGCGAAAGTTTCACTTTTGAAAACTGAAGTTAAATCAGTGTTGCTGTCACCTGATATATCTTCGCTATAAGAATTAAGTTTTTTAAGTAATTCAAGGATGTCTTCAGTAGTTAGTGTTTTTTGAACTTCTTCCACCTTAGCTACCAAATCGTTAGCCAATTCTTCTAAATGAGTAATGTCTTGACCCTTTTCTTTGTAATAAGGATTAAACTTATCAGAGTCCTTAACTATATCAAAACCGTCCTCTAATAATTTAGAGATTAAAAAATTAAAATGATTGCGATAAATAGCTTGTTTATCGGCTGTCACGTTTTCACCTTCGTGCTTGCCAACTTCTAAGCAATAAACCGTTAGGATATCTAACAGATAATCTTTACGAAGTAAACCGCCATGTTCTTTTAGTAATTGATTAATGATTGAACGTAAAGAACCTAAAAATTCTTCCAAATTTTCTAATTTTTTAATCTTACGGATACTAGCAGCTTCAATTTGGCGAACACGTTCGCGGGTTAGCTTGTGCATCTGGCCAATCTTTTCTAAAGTTTCTCCTTTAGCGCCGCTTAAACCAAAACGACGAGCCAAAATGTCTCGTTCACGTTCTAACAAATCAGAGAATAAATTATTGACGATGCTAATGGCGTTCAAGCGAGTCAGCTCTTCTGACTTTTCACCTTTAACCATTTTTTCCAAGATATTATCCATATTATTCCAAAAAATATAGGTAACCTATATATTATTAAGCTCATTAGATAAATTATTTTATGTCATTGCTACTTTATCATAATAATTTGTATTAGTCAATGCTCTAGACCACCAAAATGTCTTAAAAACTCTTTTTAGCAACTTTTTTCTTTATTATTAGGTAATTTTTAAGTAAAAAAGGCTCAAACAACAAAGCATAAGACCAAAGCAAGATAAGCCTAAATAAAATCTGTATTTTAGATTTAAAACTTTGAAATCGCCAATGCTTAATAATTAACAGATGCTGATTTAAAAAAGACCAAGATTTAACTAAATTACTTTTAGAGCGGCGCCCCTGTAAGATATCTCCAACACCAGAACCGACAGCCGCCACACTCCTATCGTGATAAATAATCGCTCCCGGCACTAAACGTGACTGATAGCCTTTTAAAAATAAACGATAAGCTAAGTCACAATCTTCTTTATACATAAACATCTCTTCATCTAAGTATATTTCTTTTTCTTTAATACTTTCTAGGGCGGACATCCTAAATAAAGCGGCTGCACCAGACGGCCCGATAATAGCAGAATTATCAAAACTACCATCGTCTATTTGACCTTGGCCAATATCCTTAAAAACTAAACCAGAATTAAGGGATAAACCACAACTATCAATATATTTGGTAAATTGCTGATTACTAAAATCCCAACGCAAAATTTTAGGCGAGACGGAAGCAATTTTTTGATCACTGCTTATAGCTGCTAGCATTTTTGATAAAGCCTCTGGTTTAACAAAAGTATCGGGATTAATCATTAAAAAATAATCAGCCCCCCAAACTTTAGCTTCAGCTATCATTAAATTATAGGCTTTGGCAAAACCTAAATTAGATCCTGACCAAGTAAAATTTAATTGATTTTGAAAATTATTTTTAAGATATTCTTGGTTGGCATTGTTTTCCTGCTCGCTGTTATCGCGCACCAAGACTCGCCAGTCAATCTGTTCTAAATTAGCTAAAGCCTTAAACAAACTACCAAAAAAATCAGGCAGATATTTAAAACTAGCATCATTATAAGTAATTAAGCCAATGACTAGTTTCATATTAGATAATCATTTTATCAGCTAATTTTTCTTTAGCTAGATTTTGAGCACGCAGTAAGCTGTCAAAAGTACCAGCGTCCAGCCACTCCCCTTCCACCATAGCCACTGATAATTCTCCTTTAGCTAAATAGGCGTTTAACACGTCAATAATTTCTAATTCGCCGCGGGCACTGGGTTTAATATTTTTAGCAATATTAACCACCTGGTGATCGCAAACATAAAGACCAGTCACGGCGTAATTGCTGATATATTCTAGAGGCTTCTCTACTAATTGCGAAGCTTGTTTATTGTCATCAAATTTGACGACTCCAAAACGTTCTGGGTCACTAACCTGTTTAGCAAAAATCTTCGCACCACCTTTAAAATTTTTAATTTCATCTGCAAAATCATCTTCAAAAATATTATCACCCAAAATCATGGCTACGTCCTCTTGATCAAGAAAATTCTCAGCAATTAAAAAGGCTTGGGCTAAACCTTCTGGCTTATCCTGGATTTCGTAAGTAAACTTCACGCCAAACTCCTTACCGCTACCTAGTAAATTCAAATAATCGCCAGCTCGCTCCGGCGAAACAATAATTAATATTTCTTTGATACCAGCTCTAATTAAAGTATTAAGCGGATAATAAATCATCGGCTTATTATAAATCGGCAATAATTGCTTACTGGTTATTTTAGTTAATGGTCTAAGTCGTGTGCCACTACCGCCAGATAGAATGATTCCACGCATAATTTTAATTCTTATTTTGTAAATATTCTTTTAACGCTTCTTGATAAGGTCGAAGGTGAGGAACTTTAGTATTTTGTAAAACTGAAAATTGCGGTCTCTTGGCTGGACGAGTTAAAAAGTCACCACTGACCGATTTTATCTCGGCCGTAAAACCAGCAATTTTTTTAAGTTCTAGCACGCCATCATACCAAGTGGCGGCCCCCTCATTAATTAAATGATAAATACCAAATGATGGCTGGCTCTCGATTAACTCTCTAGTAGCAACTGCTAAATCCGGGGTATAGGTAAAACAGCTAAATTCTTCATTAACTACTGATAGCTCTGGATTTTTACTAGCGAGGCCCAGCATAATATCGAAAAAACTTTTTTTAGAAAATTCACTACCGCCAGCTGGTCCAAACAATTTAGAAACTCTGATTAAATAATAATCAGCTCCAGAACTAATAACTGCGACTTCCCCGCCAAATTTTGTTTGACCATAAACATTAATCGGATTAGCAGTATCAGTTTCATTAAATTCTTTTTTATCTTCACTGCCACTAAAAACATAATCAGTGGAATACTGAACTAATATTTTGTGATTCTTTTGACACCAAGTGGCTAACTGATCAGGTAAATCCGTATTGAGTTTAATGGCAATGGCTTTTTCCTCTTCTACCTCTTCACATTTATCAACGGCATTATAAGCAGCGGCGTTAATAATTAAATCTGGCTGAGCAAAATCCAACTTAACTAGTAAATTTGGAAAGTCCAAAAAATTAGCTTCAGTTCTATCCCAAGCCAAGACTTCATAGTCTTTAAACGCCTTAACCAGTTGTGTACCCAGATTACCCTGAGCTCCTAGAATAAGTATTTTCATAGCAGGTTTAGTATAACCCTAGACTTGACTAAAATCAAGAAAAGACCTAAATTTAAAAGAATTCTTTAACAACTAAAAATGGAGGCCCAAATGAAAACTATGGAAAAAACTTGGTACGAAAAACTAATGTCAGCCTATACTGAACATACTAACGCTGAGTTCGAAGAAAAAGGCGACAATAAAATCACCAGAGCTCTTCAAAACTGGGAGAATATTAGTCAAGACGCACTACCCGTAGCCTGGATGCTGGAATTAGAAGAAATTTTAAGCTGGCGAGATTGCATTGCTCCTAAATTTCAGGATAGTTATGCCAATATTTTAAGAAGCAAGGCCCTAACTAGTCCTGATAGATTACTGGTTATTATACTAACAGGTAAGACTGACGAAGTTATTTATATTTCCGAGAAATATGATATTTCTCTATTATCGGAAACAACCGAAAACGTAATTCTAAAAGGCATGGACGATGATAAAGCATGTGCTAATGTCCTAACTGTCATTAACAATCGCCCGGATACCTTAACTAAGTTTAAAGATGAAACATTTAAGAAATTTCATCTTCACAACGACAACGCTACTTTTCTAAAAAATGACAAGTTATATTTACTACTAAATTGTTTTTGTGAAAGTAAAGATTATAAAAACTTTCACAACAAAATTAAACGAAACGACAGATTTTTTTGGACCTTCAACAATAACGAAATAATTTTGCAAAGCTGGGATAAGTTATCCGATTTTGAATTAATCGGTGTTACAAGCTTTAAGTCAGCTATGGTTATTTACAGCTATGCCTCAAAAAATTGGCAAATGGATCTGGGTAATTTCAAAAAAATTATTAAACTGATGGACCATGAAAATTTTTTCCAGTTCTTAGAAATAGTCAAACAGGCTTGTGGTCTCAAAAATTTCTACGGAGATACCGCCTTAATAGCCAAAAATAATTTGACTATAAGACGACTCGAATCTGGAGAGATTAATTATAAAGAACTATACGATCAAAGTTTCGTGGCTGATAATAACATCCCGGAAATACGCCAAAAAATAATACAAAAATATCTCGAATCTTAAAAAAGGTCCCGTACAAAACGGGGCCTTTCTTTTTATCTAAAATGACTATTTCCACTCCTGGCCTTGTCTAACTAATAATTCTTCAGCTCGCTCTGGTTCAGCCATAATTTTTAAAACTACTTTTTCCATACGCATTGACTGTGAACCTTTAACTAAAATAACATCACCGCTTTTTATTCTATCTTGAATAAATCTGGCTGCCTCTTCTGAAGTGTCAAAATAAAAAATATAATCATCTTTTAGACCGCCTTCCTTGGCTCCTGCCATTATATGGACAGATTTAGCGCCAACAACTACTAAATAATCAATGTCGACCTCAGCTACTTTTTTACCAACCAACTCGTGTCCTTCTTCGGTATAAGATCCAATTTCTGCCATATCACCCAACACAGCATATTTTTTACCATCTTCTGAGATTCTCAATTTTCCTAAAATATCTAGGGCTGCCAGACAAGCTTCTGGCGAGGAATTATAAGTATCATCAATAATAAAAGTATTTTTTATTCCTGGTAATAAATTCATGCGGCCATGCGGTAAATTAAAATCTAATAAAATTTGAGCGAGTTCTACCAAGTTAAATTCGAAATGCAAGCCAACTGCTACGCCAGCCAGCGCCGCATAAACAGCCGTTTCTGACAAAACATTTTTCATAAAAACCGGCACAATTGAACCATCATAACTCATCTTAAAATGAATACCTGATAAATCATAATCGCCTTTAGAAAAATTGTAAGATAAGTCTTGAACTTGTAACATGGCCCCTTCTTGAAAACCATAAGTTAAAACCTTAGCGTGGCTCGCCTCAGCCATCTCTCTGGTATATTCATTATCATAATTAAGAATTGATAAACCTTTATTATCAACCTTCTCAATCAAAACTTGTTTTTCTTTTTTAATATTAGACACACTACCAAAATATTCCAAATGAGCATAAGAAATGGCTGTTTCAACACCAATTTCCGGAGAAACTATCGAACATAAATAAGCCATGTCGCCAGGACGATCAACACCCATTTCTAAAACTAAAATTTCTGGATAATTTTTATCTCTAATTAAAATTAAAGATAAGGCTTTGATAAAAATGATTAACCAACCCACTAATGACTTACCGGCTGACTCTACGCCAATAATAGTTAATGGTAGCCCCAATTCATTATTATAATTTTTAAAACTGGACCTAACTTTAAAACGAGTATTTAAAACTAAACAAACTGCTTCTTTAGCACTTGTTTTACCAATACTTCCGGTAATACCAATAATGCGAGGTTGATATTTACGCAAAATTAATTTAGACAGTATTTTAAGTTTTAATTTTAGGAGTCCGCGCATATTATTTAATTATTTCCTATTCTTAGGCACCTGATAATACTTTAACAAGAAATCAGCAATATCGCGCCACAAAGGAGCGGCAGTGCTATCAGCATATTGAAACCCTTTAGGGCTGTCAAGGTGGGTTAACATTACAAAGCGAGGATTGTCGGCTGGAGCTACTCCAATAAAAGTATGATTATAACGATCAGTGTAATAACCACCAGCTGAAGCAATTTGCGCTGTACCCGTTTTACCACCAATATAATATCCAGGAATAGCCTCCTTAACCGAATGTCCTTTTTCGACAACATTAACCAACATAGCTATAACTGTCTCAGCTGCTTGTTCGCTAACTACTCGCTTAACTTGTTGTGGCGGAATTTCTTCTTTACGTCCATCAGGATGAATTATAGTTTTAACAATATAAGGTTTCATTAAAACTCCTTTATTGGCCAGTGCTTGATAAGCCATCACCATTTGCAACGGTGTCACGGAAATACCTTGTCCAAAGGAAGCGGTGGCTGCATCAATTTCTATAACTTTCTTTTTTAATAAACTATTCATATTACCACTAGCTTCAGCCCCTAATTCTATACCGGTTCTTTCACCAAAACCATAATTTTTTACATAATCAGCAAAAACTTTTGATCCAACCTGCTTCATAGCAAAAATAGCTCCAGTATTTAATGATTTTTCTAAAACGGTATTCATATCTACTACGCCATGCCCACCATAAGAGGCAAAATCAGAATTTTTAATTGGTTTAGGCCAACCATTAATCATAACGTAACCAGCATCATTGTAAGTAGTCGATGGCGAGACTTTACCCTGATCAATAGCAATCGACATGGTAACTGATTTAAAAACGGAGCCTGGTTCATATTGAAAAGAAGTAGCTGGATTATTAAAAACTTTAATATCAGCTACATTACGATAATCATTAGGATCAAAATCTGGTACTGAACACATAGCTATAATAGCACCAGTTTTTGGTTCTACAATTATTACTGAACCCCCCACAGCCTTAAACTTATCAACAGCTTGCTTTAACTTATCACAAGCAAAAAATTCCACACTACGATCAATGGTTAAAACTAAATCACTACCTGGAACTGGTTTAACATATTCTCGGTCATTTACAATCATGGAATTACCGCCCCCTCTTTCACCTTTGAGCGACCCATACTGACCAAATAATTCTTCATTAAAAAATTCTTCTAAGCCATAACGACCTTCACCGTCTTCAGTAGCGTAACTAACAAATCCTAAAACATGGGAAGCAATATTACCTTCAGGATAATAACGAAATTTACGGGTTTCAAAACTAAAACCGGTAATCTTAAGCTCAATACCTGTTTGTTTATTAATCACCTGTCCAACCCTCACTTCTAAATCCTCAGCCTTAATTGGAGTGGCTGGATTGTCTAAATTGTATATATAGGTATAAAACTTTAAAAGTCCCTCATCATCAACTTTATTCTCAATCACAGCATACATACTACCAGGTTTGCTAAGCTTAACCTGATAAGCATCTAATATCTCTTGACGTTTTCTATCTATTTCTTGACTAAGCTGAATGGAAGCTAATTCTAAATAATTACCAGAGCTATCTAGTTCGGCTTGTCTTTTTTCTTCTACTAATTGTTTTTGCTGCTTCTCTTCCTCGCTTAAAGCCGTATTTTCATTGATATCTTTAAGTCTTTTTTCTAACAAGACTTGGCCCTGATTTTTTAATTCAGATAGGGCTGTTTTTTCAACCACATCTTTATCAAAAAAATCATAAAGACGAATTGCCATTTCAGAGGAACTAGCTATGTCGGTAGGAATAGCAAAAATTAAAAAGAAATCTTTATTAGTTGCCAAAACATATTGTTTGCTTTCGCCGCCAGATTGATCGGTGATAATAATTTTACCGCGCTCTGGTTTCAGCTTACTATAAACATCATGCTGATTGGCCGCTAAAGCAGTGTAAATATCGCTTTGACTTATTTGTAAATAATATAAGCGATAAATAAGAGAACCAGAAAATAAAAAAATAATCGCTACGACTAAACGGAGGCGACTATTCTTAACCTCGGGACGAGAAGATTTTATTTTTTTAGAATTGCGCCACATGATTATTATTTTCTAGCTAAAACCACATTATTAATAGACAGATATTCAACCTCAGCTACAGCTACCATATTAAGCTTCTTAACCTTATCGTTAAGATTATTATAAGATTGCAAATTCATGATTTTAGCTTCACAGTCCTTATTATCACTAGTTAATAAATTAGACTCTGATTTTAGTTCTTTTAAAGCAAAACCTTTAACTGTTAAATCATTGATATTAACCAGATAAAAAATACCTAAAATCACAATTAATCCGCCTAATAAAGAATTTATTATTCTTAAGTTAAGACGTTTGTGGTCTTTAGGGCACGAATTAGCATAACTTTGGACTGAGTTAGTCATAATGTTGGCAGCTTTATATAATTTAAAAATTATCAAATTTTTTGGGCCAAGCGTAACTTGGCACTGCGTGCTCGAGGATTATCATTACTTTCATCGGCCGTAGCAGAAATCGGTTTTTTACTTAACATCTTGAGGGTGGCTACGTGACCGCAAACACAGAGAGGAGCACTAGACGGACACAAACAATCGCGACTTTCTTTTTTAAAAAATTCTTTAACTATTCTATCTTCACCACTATGGAACGATACTACCGCTAATCTTCCACCCGATTGCAGCAAATCAAAGGCAACTGGTAAAACTTCTTTCAGGGCTTCTAACTCTCTATTAGTTTCCATTCGTAAAGCTTGAAAAACTTTGGTAGCCGGATTAATTCGGGATTTAGGGTTTGGCTTTAAAACTGTGGAAATTATTTCTAATAACTGTCCAGTAGTTTTAATCCAATTCCCTTTTCTTTTCTCAATGATAGTTTTAGCTAAAACATAAGCTTTGGGTTCTTCTCCATATTCTCTAAAAATTCTAGTCAATTTTTCTAAAGTATAACGATTGATAATGGTGGTAGTCGCGATAGCTGTGTGTAAATCTTGATTAAAAGCCATGTCGAGCGGTCTATCACCCTGAAAAGAAAAACCTCTGGTGTCATCCGCTAATTGAGCAGAGGATAAACCTAAATCCATGACCACGCTATCAAATAAAGTACCGGCCGGGAAATTATCTGCTATTATCTGTTGTAAGTTACGAAAATTATCTTGAACTAAAACAATATTGGAAATATTCTGTTCTTTAATTTTTTGCTGGGCATTCGTGATAGCTAAATCATCAAGATCAATGGCTAGGACTGTACCTCTAGGTCCAACTTGGTTCGATAGAACCAGGGTATAGCCGGCGCCACCCAGCGTGCAATCAATTACTTTCTGTCCTGGCTTGACACTTAATCCTTCTAAAACCTCCTTAAGCATGACTGGTATGTGAGAATATTCCATTTTTTTATATTCCTAAATTACCAAGTTCTTCAGCGATGGCATTACTATTTTTTTCTGACTCAGCTTTATATTTATTCCAAGCTGCTTCATTCCAAATTTCTAAATGATCATATAAACCAGCTATTACTACATTCTTTTTTAAATCTGAAAAACTTCTTAAATATTCTGGCAAAGTAATTCTGCCCTGACTATCAAATTCCACGGCCATAGCTCCAGCTAACATATGTCTAGCATAAGCTCTCGCCTTAGCTTGATTCATAGGAAGAGTAGAAAATCTTTTAGCAATAATTTCAAACTCTGTTTTGGAATATAACATTAAACAATTATCCAAACCTTTAGTAACGACAGCTTCCTTTTTTAAAACCGAACGAAACCTAGCTGGAATAGCTAAGCGTCCTTTATCATCTAAGCTATGTTTGTATTCTCCAATAAACATAAAATATCTAATTCACCTTTCTTCCCCACTCATCACCTCTATTCACCAATTATACATCACGACTCCCCAATGGTCAACACAATTAACCACTAAGAAATAAATGGCTAATATACCAATAAAAAAATCACTTGTACACAAGTGATTTTTTATTTTTTAGCTAATTATTACTTTTTATTTTTTTACGCCAAGGTTCGGTTCTTTATCATAATCTCGTCTTTTAATTCAATAATAATATCTTCAAAAGAGGCAGTATTTATAAATAAAGTCAAAATGTTATTTTAAAATATTTTTTATATCTTGGTAGCTCTCTACTTTGACTAATTGTGATCTTAAGACTGACGCACCTGTTAATCCTTGCACATACCAACATAAATGTTTTCTTAGTTCAATAATTCCAGCTGATCCTTTTAATTTCTGACATAGTTTAGCCTGGCGTAAAGTAATCTTAAAAATAGCTTGCTGGCTTAAATTACTAGCTTGACCTGTTTTTATTTCCGAAAATAACCAAGGACGTCCCAAAATACCACGCGCTAATCCTAAACCATCAGCCTGAGTTAAACGTAGAGTTTTTTGAGCTTGTCCTAAATTATTAATTCCACCATTAGCAATTATTACACCACGAAAAATTTGGCGAGCCGACTTAATAAGTTCATAATCAATGTCACCAACAAAACCTTGTTGAACACTACGACCATGAAGCATCACAGCAGCCACTGGTAAATCTTTGATTGCTGTTAAAAAATCTAACGCACTGACACTACCTGATTTAGCGCGAATTTTTACGGAGACTGGTAAATGAGTATTATCAAGAACTGCCTTAATCACTGCTTTAGCTCGAATTAAATCTTTCATTAAATCAGAACCAGCCCCCTGTTTAATAACTTTACTAACTGGACAGCCAAAATTAATATCTAGCCCAGCTGGCTTTATTTTTTTGGTAACAATCCTAGCAGCTTCAGCAAAGTGTTCCGGATTAGAACCAAATAACTGGACTACATAATTATTTTCCCGGCGCTTATTAAATTGTAAAAGTTTTAAAGTTGGGCTATCTAAATTGGGATTATAATGCAAGGCGGTCACGGAAGCCATTTCACTATAAACCACGTCAGCGCCATAAGCAGAACAAATTTGCCTAAAAGCAGAATCAGAAAAACCAGCCATGGGTGCCAAAGCTAAAATAGGCTTTTTTATTTTTTGCCAAAAATTATAATCTTTCATCTTAAATAGTCGTAAATTTCATACCGTCTTTGGTATCTTCAACGGTTATTCCTCGAGATCTAAGTTCCTCGCGTAAACGATCTGATTCTGTAAAATCCTTATCTAGTCTGGCTTGTTTTCTGGCCTCTGCTAAATTTTTAGCTTCAACTGACAAATCATTGAAAAGTATTTCATTAGCCATTAAAGATTCAGCTAACTCAAAACCTAGTCCCAAAACTTTATCAAAATCTAAAACAGTAGCTAACTTACTAGCAGCTGGTAAATCTGACTTTAATAAATCTTGAGTAATAGCTAGAGCTTGAGGAATATTTAAATCATCATTAATAGCTGCTATAAAACTATCTTGCCATAATTTATTAACATCCCCTTCGCCACTCTCTAAAACTGCGATTTGCTTAAGTAAATTTTTCCAACCATTTTGAGCTTGTCTGAAGCTCTCTTCAGAATATTCCATGGGCTTACGATAATGAACCGAGGCGGCCGCAAAACGATAAGCTAAAGGATGTAAATCTTTTTTAATCAAAGCATTATCTAGAGTTAAAAAATTACCATCACTCTTAGCCATTTTTTTTCCGCCAGTAATATTTAAAAAGGCTCCATGCAACCAATAATTAAAGTATTTTTCACCAGTTGCCGCTTCACTTTGAGCTATTTCATTAGTGTGATGAACGTTAATATGATCAGCTCCGCCACAATGAATATCGCGTTCACTGCCTAAAAATTTTAAACTTAGAGCTGAACATTCAATATGCCAACCAGGAAAACCCATACCCCAAGGTGATTCCCACTCCATTTGACGCTTAGCATCAGCTGGCGAAAATTTCCACAAAGCGAAATCGGTAGGATTTTTTTTCTCCTGATTTATTTCTACTCTAGCTCCTTCAGCTAAATCGGCTAATTTCAAACGACTCAACTTATTGTAATTAGGAAATTTACTGGTATCAAAATAAACACCATCGGAAATTTTATAAGCAAAGCCTTTGGTTTCTAAAACTTTAATCAGTTCTATTTGTTCCGGAATATAGTCAGTTACTTTGCACCAAATAGTTGGTGAAATAATATTTAAACTAATTAAATCTTTTTTAAAAGCCTCTAAATAAAAATCAGCTATTTCCCAAGCACTTTTACCTTCACGAGCTGCGCCCTTCTCCATTTTATCTTCACCCTCATCACCATCACCCACTAAGTGACCAACATCGGTCACATTCATGACATGTTTAATTTTAAAATTATTATAAGTTAAAATTCTTTTCAACCAATCTTCAAATAGATAGGTACGTAAATTACCAATATGCGCAAAATTATAAACAGTCGGTCCGCAAGTATAGAGACCGACTTCTTTATCGTTAATCGGTTTGAACTCTTCTTTTTGCCGACTCAAAGTATTGTATAAAAATAATTTATTCATAATTATTTGGTTAAAAATCTGACCGGAATACTAATTGAAGCGTCATTAGCTATTAATCCTGAGGGATTATCTTTAGAGATAACTAAATAACCGCTAGACGAGGTACTACTAAACTCTACTAACGCTTTAAAAGGAACAAAGTCACTAGTCATCCAATCGGCTTCCGCGATGGCCGGCACTGTAGCTAAAATATTGCCTTGTTCATCAATTAACTTAACCGGCAAAGAAGCTTCAAAAAACCAACCACCTCTGGCTTGACCACTAACTACTACTGGACTAGAAATCATTTCATTAGCTTGCGGGAAATTTATAATTACCTCTGAGTTAATTTCTGGTTTAACTTCTTTAGTGGTGATGGCAGTTTCTATGGTACTCGTGGAAACTAATTCAGTTGAGGTGGGTTGTCCTTCTAAAATAAATGACGCTGGCTGTTCAATGGACTCTGAGTTTTTAACGGAGCGGTCACCAAAAAAAGAAGATATCCGCAACAATATAGTTGCCACTATAATAATACCTAAAATAATTAAATAATATTTACCTTTAATCATAAAACTTCTTTAAATTTTTTCTTACGCAAGTAGGCTTTTTTATTACGATGACTTTGCTGTGGCGGAATATCAGAGGCACGACCAAGCTGGCGGATTATCTTTAGTTCGTCGGTTTTACTTAATTTTATTATTTTAACAAGTTTTTTCATCTTAATTATATTATACCTTATAAAGACGGACCGGAAAACCCGGCCCGCCAATAACTATTTTATTTTCTTAAATAAGGGTCGAAGTTCTCCGGACAAAAACATAGAACCGGTAACCACCAATAAATCATCTGGGCCTGCTTGATCTTTACTCCAGACTAAAGCAGCTTGAGGATCCAAGAATGAAGCTATCTTTAATTTAGGATTTATTTTCAAAGCAGAATTCATCAACTGTCTAGGATTGGCTGTTTTTCTAAAAATATTTTTAGTAAATCTAGTACAGGCTAAAGAAATTGGTTTCAAAGATAGTAACTCTTTCAAAAAAGTACTGTGATCTTTATTATCGGAGAAACCAATTAAAAGATGTAAATTTTTAAATTTCTTATTTAAATGCTTAATACCTGTAACCGTAGCTTTAACTTTATCAGTATTGTGAGCACCATCTAAAATAACATAAGGCCGATTACTAACTACTTCAAAGCGAATAGGAAACTCAGTAGTAGCTAAACCTTTTTTGATAATATTTTCCTTAATACCTAACTTCTTAGCGGCCGCAATCGCAATGCGGGCATTATCAATCTGATGATAACCTAAATTATTAATCCGATAAATTTCATTATCAATTTTAAAATCAGTACCCTGCCAATCTTGTTTAACTATCACGCCTTTCTTGTCACCATAACGATCAGAAGATATTTCCGTATAAGAGGCGGCATGTTTATCCTTAGCCGCTTTAGCGATAATCTTTAAAATACGAGGATCAGTTTCGGCCGTTAACACTGAACTTTTCTTAGTAATAATACCAGCCTTATTAATAGCAATTTTTTCTTTAGTATCTCCTAAAATACTGACATGATCTAAACCAATGTTAGTAATAATAGCAATGTCTTTATGAGGAATGACATTAGTACCGTCATTCTTACCGCCGCAAGCTACCTCCATCACGGCGTAATCAACTTTATACTTAGCAAAATAATAAAACGCGATAAAAGTATTTAAATTAACCATCGACGGAAAAGTATATTTAATGGTGTTAACATAAGTATCCCAAATAGGTTTAAGCTCAGTGATAATTTTGGCAAACTCTGTTTCTGACATAGAAACATTATTAATTTGCCAACGCTCTCTTAAAACACTGGGATGAGGCGAAGTAATCAGCCCCACTTTCAAACCTTGGGACTGTAAAATATTACTCATCATCATAGAAACTGATCCTTTGCCGCTGGTACCCGTGACATGAATATAATGAGGAATTTTAAGTTCTGGATTACCAGCAATACGTAACATCTGACGAATACCCCTGATAGTCGTGGGAGTGTTTTGCCAATTAGCTTTACCATTATAAACGCGCGTTAAATTATTGAGTGATTCAAAATACTCGTAAGCCTCTTGATAAGTCATAAACTTTGTCTAGAAAATAAAAATTATTAAAGTTCTCCACTACCGTCCTTAAGTAGAAAATTTGTAAAAAACGATCCTAACCATAAGAATAAAGACAGAACAATGGCTGACCAGAGACTGGCCACGGCAAAACCGTTAACAAAACTAGCTACAAACAAAACTAATAGACCGTTTAGAACTAAAGTAAAAAGTCCTAAAGTTAAAATATTAATGGGTAGAGTTAAAATAATTAACAACGGTCTAACTAAAGCGTTAAGTAATCCTAAAATAATCGCTACAATAATAGCAATATAAAAACTAGTCACACTAACACCATCTAAAAGATACGACGCGAGCAATAGAAAAGATGCGTTAAGCAATAACCTAATAAGCAATTTCATAATAATTTTTTTATTTTATTTTTTACTGCTTCAGTCTAACACATAAAACTAATTTTGAAAATACTCCAAGGACTTTTTAGTATTAGTTTTTATCAAGATATTTTTGCTAATATAGGTTTATTTTAATTAAGAAGCCAAAGCCCCTTGACAAACTTTTAATAATAGTGTATTATGTAATTACAAAATAAATAGCGACTCCCGCAATAGCCCCGCCAAAATTATACCTGGGGTACCTGGACAAGTCGCTTATAGGCCGCCATGCCATGCGGTCACAGAATCAAGTAGATCTCTACCATTAGACGCCGGTCGAAGTCGGATAAAACGTCAGACCATTAAGGGCTACTTGAAATTATAACCACGGAATAACCTAACAATAGGCTTCCGTGGTTTTTTCTTATCTAAAAATAAAAAAGACTACTAAGTAGTCTTTTTTATACCTTAAAATGGTGTGTTATAATTTAAGTGGTGGCGAAATAGTTTTAAATAATTTATGAAGAAATATAGTAAGCCAGATCAACAATTATTAGCCACTTGGGCCGTTGATTGTGCGGAGCGAGTGTTACCATTTTTTGAGAAAGTCATATACTCAAGATGATCGACCACGGAGAGCTATTGTGGCATGTCGAACATGGGCTAAAACTGGTATCTTTAAAATGGCTGACATACGCGGAGCTTCTTTAGCGACTCATGCTGCTGCTCGTGAAGTCAAAGATAATCAAGTCGTTTGTTTGGCAGCTCGTGCCGCGGGGCAAGCCGTGGCCACCGCTCACGTTCCTCAACACGCTTATGGAACCGCTTATTATGCCCTCAAAGCTATCGCAGCCACTAGTTCAGTTAATACTGAAGCCAAAGTTATTAACGAATATAATTGGCAATTTAGGCACCTCTTCGAGAAGTTAAGGCTAGAAATTATGAGCCGAATAATAATTGTTAAAACTAATCACGGCGTTTCTATTAAAATACAGAAAGATCAGGATTTTTAAAAAATACACCTACTAAAAAGTAGGTGCATTTTTTTAAAGATATTTTGATCTAGTTACATCCACCAGTCTTCTCTAGTAGTGGCATTACCTCTATATTCATTAAATAGTTTAATAGCCTCTTCACGCGGAATTTTTTTGCCATCAACAGTTCCTTCAAATTCAATATAATCAGGAGTATCTTCAGGGCTAATCATATACCAACTATTTCCTTCTTCCCAATTTTTACTAGGTGACATTTCAATTTCTACTTTTTTACCATTAATTATTCCGTTTAATTCATAACTAAAAGGTTGGTTATCTTTAAAGGGAATCTTTGTTTTTAAGTAGAGACTGGAATTTTGCTCTTTTGATAAGCTTGATGATAGTTCTCGTTCTTTTTCTATTAGTTTATCTTGTTCTGGGCCAGCTTCATATTTAGCAATCTCTGCTCGTATTTCAGCTAGTTCATCACGATGCTGATTTTCTTTTTCGGCTTCATTTTCAGCCATTCTTTCTCCTGAGTAATGATTATAATCTTGAATTCGGCTAACGCCACCAATTACATCAATCATACTTGGATTAAGTTCCGAAGCTAGTTCTTTATTATTTTTAGCATAGGCTTTTTGGCTCTTTTCAATAGCTTTTATTTCTTCTGGCGTACGTTGTTCGCCAATTGGCATTTCCTCATTCATAATTTTATAGTTAAAGTTTTTATCTATCTAATCAATTATACTATAAATTTAGTCTTTAACAAAAATATAATTTAAGATTAATTTTTAATATTTTATAATATTTTAAGCTATGGTTTAGAAATAACTTCAAAAGATTTTATTTCTACTTCTTCTGGCCAACCATCAGAATATTTGGCATTAAAATCAACCTTGGCTTGCAAAGCAATATGGCCGTCCTCATAATCAACCAAGGCTACGCGATCTGGTTGCCAATAGATTCCGGTTACATAAAATTTTCCACCCAAAACTTCTTTAACTGGAGATAAATCGGAAATATTATTTTTTAAATAATTTTCAAACAATGTTTTCTCAACACCCATCAAACAAATTTGTCGATCAGATTCACTGGTCGAAGCACAAGCATCATTAACAGAAGTATCCGGTTGAGCCACCGTATCTAGTGGACTATAAACTCTATTTGTCTCCACCCAAATCAAAGCTAAAATTGAGATTAGCACTACGCCTCCTAAAAATAAGAAGCTTTTAGCATTGGACATATCACAAATATTAGTTATTCCAAATCTCCATCACACATTTATTACAATCAAACTTCAAACGATACTTATTACCATTATACACCAAAAACAAGGGTTCTTTGAAGGGGGTCAAGGCAGTACCAGCTTTTTTAGGGCAAGCTCCCAGAAAGTAACGCAAACAATGTTTAGTAATCATCAACTTTTTGTTCTTGTTATATCCAGTCTTTTCTAAGGCCTCTTCAACAACTTTAACGCCATGACGCTCATAAAAAGACCTGGCTAGTGAATTAGAAACATTATAAGAATAATCTAATTCCTTGACTAAGTAGGGATGTTTAGTTTTTTTATGAATAACTTCCTGGCGTTGATAATTTTTTAATCTTTCTGTTAACAAAGCCTCAAGTAATTGTCGGCGACCATCGTTTAAAACTGATAAAGGAGCAAAACCTGGCGCGTTCCAATTAAAAATAATATCTTTGATCCTAAAGATACTATCGCCGCTCTTGCTCAACGCTAAGCGCCAATTATCGAGGGCCTGCTCTGGTTTATCAGCTAAAGCTTTAGCTATGGGCAAAATTATTTCCGCTTGATTATCATCTTCATCAACAGCTTTTATAACCCAGCCCTGTTCACTTTCACTAACAGTTACGGAAGCCTCAATAAAACGATTAACACCGCTTAAAACCTCTTTTTCAAAAACAGGATCTTGATTACGATAGATTAAAGTTCCGGGAGCAAGTGGAATCCATTTGTTAGGATAAATCTTACCCTCAGTCACTAAATTAATATTGGTACCGTTTAACATGCCGCGACTATTAAGCCAACATAAACCATCGCCGTTATGTAAGTCTACATTGCGATCAAGCGTAAAATAACGATGATCAACTTTTTTTACTTTACCAATAAATTTACCTAAGGATTTCTGATTATCTGGCGAAACAATATCTGATTGACGGCCATTAATAAAATAATCGGTAAAACCGCGATTAAAGGTCTTGGCTAAATCTGGTATAAAGTTACAAATAGTAACACCAGAAGAAGCTTGTTTTAAATTGTTATTCTGTGCAATTATTTTATCTAGCTCGGCCCGATAGCTAGCCACTACATTAGTTACGTAAGTAGCATCTTTCAGACGTCCCTCAATTTTAAATGAAGAGATTCCCGCTTCTACTAATTCTGATAAATGATTAAAGAGATTTAGATCTTTAGTCGATAATAAATATTTTTCGGTCATTAATTCTTTACCAGTAGCATCAACTAATGAAAATGGTAAGCGGCAAGCTTGTTGGCAAACACCCCGATTAGCACTGCGGCCAGACAGAGCCTGGCTAAAATAACAATGGCCGGAAAAAGACACACAGAGAGCACCATGAACAAAAGCTTCTAGTTCAACTTTGGTATTTTTAGAAATATTTTTAATCTCTGAAAGTGATAATTCACGTGCTAAAATAATTCTGGAGAATCCAACTTTTTCTAAAAATTTAATCTGTCCCACATTATAATTATCAGTTTGGGTACTAGCAAACAAGGGGATAGGCGGTAAATCCATTTCGAAAATTCCCAAATCTTGAATGATAACAGCATCAACACCCAGCTCATAAGCTTTCCAAATCATGTCTTTAACTAGTGTTACTTCGTTATCAAAAAAGATGGTGTTCAACACCACATACACCTTAACATAATATTTATGAGCAAACTCCACTAGAACAGCCACATCGGACCAGGAGTTAGAAGCTTGAGCCCTAGCACCAAAATTTGGTGCGCCAATATAAATAGCATCTGCCCCAGCGAGCACAGCTAATTTCCCTATTTCTAGATTGCGAGCCGGGGCCAACAATTCCAGTGTCTTCTTAATATTTTTCATTTATTTTTATGATAAAACTTCTGGCACAATTTTAGATACTTCCGACATGAAGCGATTCAAAAATTTTGAATCAGGCAACTCTCCATTATTTTTCTGTTTAACGATACTTTCTAAAGCCTTAGCTCTCAACTCTGATTCTTCAATATGATGACCAATGCGACCAGTGGCTTTATTAAATAGTTCTTCTAATCGAACCTTCCAACGTTCTTGTCCTAATTCTTGATTGTCATTAACAATAAATTCAATAAAATCTGGCTTATCAAGATGGTCTAAAATAAATTTGGCATATTCGTTAACACTCTTTTGCCAATTTTTTTCATGTTCACTGTAGCTATCTTGACGAAAAGCTAGTTCCCCAAAAGAATTATTCATATTATTACAAAGTTATAAAACTCTTAAAAATGTGCCCGAAGAGGGATTCGAACCCTCACAGAATTGCTCCTACAGCGTTCTGAACACTGCGTGTCTACCAATTTCACCATCCGGGCTAAGCACAGTTAAGTCTGGCATATTTTTAGCTAATTAGCAAGCCTAATTCTAGCTTAAAAGCGGTTTAATAATTAGTTTTAGTAAAAATAATTGACTTATTAGCTTGATAGTGGAAAAATTAGATTACAGATAACTCTAGTTATTTAACAACTAAAAAATGTAAGCCATGAAAGGAATTATAATTTTAGCTAATACTGAGTTAGATTCATGTTTAGCAGCTAGTTTAGTGCTCGAGAATATTAACTTTATTCAAGGTATTAAATACCGACATCCCAACTCTGAGGAGGAAGAACATTACCAAAATGATGACGATGATGACGATGATGACGATGAACCTATTGATTATCTTTTACAAAGTTTAACGTCACAGTCAGCATCATCTAATGCCGTTATCAGTGACCTGGGTAATGATATAAGTATTTCTTTCTGTGATGAAAGTATAGTCATTACTAACGCCTGGAAAATAGTTTCCGATTACGCCCTGATTTTTTTAATCGGTTATAACGAAAATACCTTTAAAAAAATTATTGAAAGCGTACTAGTGGAAGGTCAAGAAATAATCAATCTCGAAGAAATCTATTCCACTCTGTTACTAAATGAAATAATAGATTGGGGTCCCAGACAAGACCATTGGGTTAATCTGCGAGTCGCCACTTCCATTATTTGGCAACAGGAATATCTTAATTTTGCCATTGACCTACCTTATCCAGTTGGTAAAAAAATGAGGAAACAGGCTGAAAAAATTATTGACGACTACCGAGATGCTTGGAAAATTGCCTATAATTTATACAGCGAAGATTCAGAAAAGATGCATTTATTTTTTGTAGAATTTATGAATCAAGTCGCTAATGATATCACTAGCCAGTTTATCAAAAACTTATACGAAATGGAGCCTAATTTAAATGAGGAAACATTAAAGATAGGCCAGCAAATAACTGATCAGGGTCAAGGCATTGGTTTTGTCAGAGCTGGTAAAAAAGAATTTTTTAAAACTGATACTTTACTAAAAATGACTCATGACGGTTTCTGTCATGGTGTTATTGAATACGAAGACAAGAAGCAGATAAAAACTCTCAATTCTAACTTTAGACGGCAAGTCTATGTCCTAGAGGGACCATTTAAAAAAGATGAGTCAATTGGTAAAAATTAAAACTCTTAATCATGGAAAAAAAAGGCGTAATTATTGCAGCCAATTTTGGACTTGATCCGGCTCTAGCCCTAGCTTTAATAACAGCTCACATGGCTCAAGTTAGAGGAATTCACTTCCAAGGTAATTATAGCGAAGAAGGATCGCAACCTCCTTTGTTTCATTATTTTATTCCTGAAGATTATATTTGCGAAGATTTAGAGCAAATTATCAAGAACCAGGAACTTTTAATCTTAGTCGGTTACCCCGAGGAGCCACAACTCTTAAATTTAATTGAAGAATTAAGTGAGAAGCTGGCCGTTATGTTTGTTGGTAATCGTTGTTCTACCTATTTAGTATCAAATATGATTAAAGGACAGGTGGAGTCAGATTATTTACTAGCGGCTGCTAAATGGTGTAGTTACAATGGCATTGAATTAAGACCAAAAGTTTTAGCTGCCTGCCAAGGTGATGAAACTACAGCCAATGAAATTATTAAAAGATATGAAGCGGCCTGGCTAACAGTTTTTAACCTTGATATGAAAGATCTTCAAGAACAAGCCCGTTTTCACCTAGCCTTTGTGGATGAAATTATCTATGGTGATACTAGTGATTATATCGAAAAGATACTTCGATTAAAGGAAAAAATGACTAGAGAAACCCATAAATTAGCTCGACAGGTTAGAGATTTAGGTTACGGTATTGGCTTAATTAAAACTGGTTCCAAGCCATTTTTTAAAGCTCAAGCTTTAACTAATATCCAAGGCGGATTTTTAGTCAAAGTAGTTGAGTATATCAAAAAAGAAAAAATTGAACATCTTATTTTTTATGACTTAAAAACTGCGGCCATAAAAATGAATGATGTCCAAACTAAAGATGGCCCCTTTGAATTAGGGGTCATAGGACAAAATTAAAAACCGAGCACAACTCGGTTTTTTTTAAACTAAATGATATTTTTTTAATTCACGCCGACGTTCTTTATGATCAGGCATGGTTTCGGCTACCAAACACCAAAATCTGACTGAATGATTCATTTCTTTTAAATGGCATAATTCATGCACGGCCACATAATCTAATAATTTTTCTGGTAACAGGGCTAAGCGACAATTAAAGCTTAGTGTGCCATTATGAGAACAACTGCCCCAACGAGTTTTCTGGCTGCGTACTGACAGACTAGTATATTTATAATTATAATGGGTATTAAAAAATTCTAAACGATTAATTAATATCTTAGCAGCCCGTCTTTTTAATATTTTTAAATCATCAGGAATAATCTCTGGAATCTGCTCGGCCTTATTTATCTTAGAAAGAGATCTTAAAATCCAGCTGGTTTTTTTGACAATAAAATCTTCCAGCGTTTTGTCGGAGGCTCGCCACGGCTTAACTGCTACTAAACCGCTACGACCTATTTCTAGTCTTAAACTTCTAGTTAAGCGGCTAGCTCTTAATTCATAGCTTATTTCCTGGTTATTAAGTTTGATTTGTCTTATATCCATTGGGCTATTATAACACCTTACGCTAATAAAAAAAGCGGCTCTGGTTAAGCCGCCTTCTGTTTATCTAGCAAAGCACTCTATTTTAGGTACTTTGCCAAAATTTTTCTTATCCAAGAACCGATCAGGGTTACAGAAATCTAGTTCTGCCCAGGCCGGAATGCTTGGCAAAAATTCGGCAATAGCAAATTTAGCTGGGTCATTAAGATCCTTCATAATCCAATCATCGCCATATAAATCAAGCATGCCATGAAGCACGTAAGCACCTTCCTCAGACATCAGGGCCATGGTCAGAGCTGATAATCTGGGATTATGATAATAGCGTTCAAAGAAGTCAAAAATCCTATTCAACATATCAGTTAAATGACTTCGATCTATTTTATGATAAACTTCATTGTACATAAAGTCCCGAACTACCATAAAATCATGAGCTTCTCTAGATTCTTCAAACGAGATGGTCTGTTTTTCCAAGCTTTCAAGACATAGTGCCTTAGCACATTTATATAGTCTCTCGGTTTGATTGCTGCCCAATCTCGTGAGTTCTTCAGGTACTGTTAATCCTGGAAAATTTATTCTCATAATATCGTTGTAATCAGAGAAAATATAAGATAATTTGTCAGAGTACATCAAAATATCATCTTCCAAAATCATGCCTGTTTTTATCATGCGACCGCTACCTCGTGAATGATTTCTAATAGCATGTAATACCTCATATGACAAATTTAGACCCTGCCCATCACGTTCAATCATCTCCAAAACAAAAATAACAAACTTTTCATGACGAAAATCATCACCTAGTCGAAGAGCAATAAAACTTTCACCTAAATGCCCAAAAATGACATGCCCTAAATCATGACTTAAGCCGCTAGGACGAAGCAAAGATACATTAACCTTGAGCCTGTGACCAAAAAATTCATTTAAAGTAACGACTTCTATACTATGTCCAAGTCGATCTCTTATATGAACATTTTTATGGCCAGAAAGTACTTGGGTTTTTCCTCCTAATCTTCTTATTGATTTTGAGTATCCAATTTTTATCTTATCAATATCAAACGGGTCCATCCAGTCATAAAGACTGAAATCCCTATCCATTTCTTGAGGCAAAGCGCGGCCAAATGAGTCCTCGCTTTTAAACGCCAAATGTGCTAGATTTTCCATATATATTTGATTTAATTGTTAAGTTACTTTATTTCATATAAGTCTAGAGCTAAACCTTTAATTTGTAAATATGCTAGATTTGAGCACTGAGAAAGGAATATTTGAGCTTGGCTACCAACTGGTGGCCGGAGTTGATGAAGCGGGACGAGGACCGCTAGCTGGTCCAGTCGTGGCAGCTTGCGTTGTGATTGGTCCAGATTTTGAAATTAATAGCGATGAGCTTAAATTAGTAGCTGATTCTAAAAAATTAAGTGCCAAAAACAGAGAGAAGCTTTTCAGTGTTATCAAAGAAAAAACACTGGCCGTAGAAATAAGTGTCGTTAGCCATTTAGTAATTGATAAAATAAATATTTTACAAGCTAGTTTACTGGCCATGAGAAAATCAGTCGAAGCTTGTCAGATTCAACCAGATTTTGTTTTGATTGATGGCAATATGAAAATTCCTGGACTACTCAAAAAACAACAAACTATAATTTCTGGCGATGCTAAAGTTTTTTGTATCGCGGCCGCTTCTATTATCGCCAAAGTGAGCCGTGATTTTTTAATGTGTGAAGAAGATAAAAAATATCCTAACTACGAATTTGCTAAACATAAAGGCTATGGTACTAAACTACATCTGGCCAAATTAAAAAAATATGGCCCCTGCTCTATCCATCGCCGTAGTTTTGCTCCAGTTAAAGATTTACTCAAATAAAAAAACGTCTCCTTGTGAAACGTTTTTTTGTTTTTTTATCTCAGTAAAAAAATGCGTAAATTAGACCACCAGCAACTCATCAATAAAATCAAGAACTGATTTATAAATTAAAGTTTCTGGAACGCCAGCCTCTAAAAAGACTTCTTTTTGATATATAGTTGAAGTAATAGCGGCAAAATCAATTTTATTTTTACCACCATAAGCAGCTGGTAAATCACAAATTGGTGAATCGCCAACAAAAATTATTTCCTCAGCCTCAAACATCTTCAGAGCTTCATCAAAAACCCTGGAATCCGGTTTTTTTATGCCATCCTCACAGGTTTTGATAAAATCAAATAATTCAACATTAATCCCGATATCAAAAAAAGCTCTGTGCAAAAGATAATCATCGCGATTAGTGGCTACGCCCAAACTATAACCGGCCTTTTTTAGTTCTTCTAGTCGAACTGATAAATTAGCTGGACTGTTAAATTTAGTATTCCTAAAAAAATATTCGTCTTTTTCTGAAATTAACTGGGCTTGAGAATCGGACCAATTTCCAGCTTCAGCTAGGCGCGGAATAAGAACTTCCTGAAAAGAATAGCCAAGATTATCTTGAATAATCTGAAAATTTAATTCCAAACCAGCGTTTTTAATAGTTTGGCATAATAAAGCCACTGATCTATCCATAGATAAAAGCAGGACACCATCAATATCAAAAATAACTAACTTTTTCACTTCAACCTCCTTTGTTAAATGAACTAAATATAAAAATTACTTTTATTTTCTAGTAGCGCGCACGCGGTCATTTTCAGTTAAAAATTGCTTACGTAAACGAACATTCTTTGGAGTTACTTCCAAATATTCATCTTCATTCATAATGCTTAAGCCGCGTTCCAAGGTTATTTCCCAAGGTGGAGTTATATTAATAGCTTCATCAGTTCCAGAAGCACGCACATTGGTTAACTTCTTACCCTTAACTGGATTAACAGCCATGTCGTTACCTTTAGAAACATTACCAATGACCATACCTTCATAAACTTCCACGTTTGGCTGGATATAAATAACACCTCTATCTTGTAAATTCCATAAAGCAAAAGCGGCTACCTTACCAGTAATCATAGAAACCATTGAACCAAGTTGAGTTCTTTCAATCTCACCAGCAAAGGATTTGAATCCTAAAAAATGAGAACACAAAATACCTTCACCACGAGTATCAACTACGAATTCATTGCGATAACCCAAAATGCCACGAGTTGGTATTTCAAAAGTTAAACGACTTTGTCCATTATGATTTTTAAGATTAGTCATCTGCCCTTTGCGCTTAGATAATTTTTCGATAACTACGCCAGAACATGTTTCAGGAATATCAATGGTAATTTCTTCAAATGGTTCTAATTTAACACCATCTTCTTCTTTAATAATAACTTCTGGTTGAGACACTTGCATTTCATAACCTTCACGGCGCATATTTTCTAATAAAATAGCGACGTGTAATTCACCACGGCCATAAACTTTAGCGAAGTTGTTATCAGAAAAGTCTACCTTCAAGCCAACGTTTACTTCCATTTCTTTTTCTAAACGTTCTCTGATTTGGCGGTTGGTAACATATTTACCTTCACGACCAGCAAAGGGTGAGCTATTAACTAAAAAATTAAGACAAATGGTTGGCTCATCAATAGTAATAGCCGGTAATGGTTCTTGTTCAGCGCTATCGCTGATAGTTTCACCAATAAAAACATCAGGTAAACCAGCCACCATCACGATATCGCCAGCGACCGCCTCTTGAATTTCTTGACGAGTTAAACCAGAAAAAGTAAAAATTTTAGTAGTTCGACCAGTTGTCTGTGTACCGTCCGGTTCTTTAATAAAAACATTTTGATTAGGTTTGATACTACCTTTGTAAATACGACAAATAGCACAACGTCCTAAGAAGTTATCATAAGCTAAATTAAAAGGCTGAGCAGCTAAAGTTAAAGTGGCCATTTCGGTAGTAGCGGCTGGAGCAACGTGTTCCACAATAGTATTAAGTAGTGGGTCAAGATTATCTGATTCATCTTCTAAATTAATTTTAGCAATACCAGCGCGACCATTAGCATAAACAACTGGGAAGTCTAATTGTTCATCAGTAGCTCCTAAATCTAAAAATAATTCATAAATCATTTCTTGAACTTCTTCAGGACGAGCAGCTGGTTTATCAATCTTATTAATAACTACAATTGGTTTTAAACCTAATTCTAAAGACTTCTTTAAAACGAATTTAGTTTGAGGCATTGGACCCTCTTGAGCATCAACGATTAATAGCACACAGTCAATAGAACGTAAAATACGTTCCACTTCCGAACTAAAATCAGCGTGGCCAGGAGTATCCACGATATTTATTTTATTTTCCTTATAAAAAAGACTGCAATTTTTAGAATAAATTGTGATGCCGCGCTCTTGCTCCAGGTTATTACTATCCATGCTAGCGCCAGCTTCGGTCATGCCATTTTGACGTAATAAAGCGTCAGTCAAAGTTGTTTTACCATGATCTACGTGAGCGATGATGGCGATGTTTCGAATATCCATAGGTGATTGAGTTATTTCCAGAAATCTCTAAATTCCCAAAAAAAGAAGTACACGACGTTTAGCGTCGCGTAATCGTATTTAAAATATAATTAAGCTTTATTTATTGTAATATATATTCAGTTTAAAGTCAAGCTAAACACCCCGCCCTTCTTTATCAAAAATTCATCATGATTTTTGTAAAATTAAGTTATTATAAACTAAGCTTTAAAAAAGTCTATGAAAATCTTAATTATTGAAGATGAGTTAGCTATTGCTGATTTCTTAAAATCTAGTCTAGAAAGGCAATTATACATTGTCGACGTGGCTAGTGATGGTGAGCGCGGTGCTTTTTTAGGCCGAACAGGCCGCTATGACTTAATTATTTTGGACTACCTGTTACCTAAACAAAACGGTTTAGAGGTTGTTAGAGAAATTAGAATGGAGAAGAAAACTCCTATTATTATGCTCACCGTTAAAAGTGAAATAGAAATCAAAGAGCAGGCCTATAAATTAGAAATAGATGATTTTTTAACCAAACCTTTTTTACTTGATGAGTTATTTTTTAGGATTAAAGCCCTACTGCGACGCCCCCGACAAATAGCTAACTCCTTGATGAAAATAGATAATTTAAGTATTGACTTGAGACGTCAACTAGTCAGAAGGGGCGGACAAATAGTTAATCTGACTAGGAAAGAGTATATACTTTTAGAATATCTAATTAGAAATCGTGGTGAGATAAAATCTCGAGAGCAGATTATGGAAAATGTTTGGGATATGAACGCTGATCCTTTTTCTAATTCTTTAGATACGCATATTGTTAACCTGCGGCGTAAACTTAAAAAGTCAGGTGATTGTGAGTTAATTCACACTTTTCCTGGCCGTGGTTATAAATTAGATTCAAAGAAATTTTAACATTTCTTCTAAATACCCCCGGTCATTGGCTAAGCGTGGTACTTTATGCTGTCCACCTAATTTATTTTTAGAAGCCAGCCAATCATGAAAAAGATTTTCTCTAGCTACGACAATTTTAGGTTGACTCAAGGTAATATTTTTATAACGCTTGGCTTCATAATCAGAATTAAGATTCTGTAAAGATTCATCGAGCAATTCAATAAAGCGAGTCATATCTTCGGGTGCTTTAGCGAATTCGATGAGCCACTCATGACCGCCCTGTTGAATCTCGGACATAAAAATAGGCGCTGCGCTATATTCTTTAACTAAGGCCCCGGTCCCTTCACTGGCGAGTGTAATAGCTGTATCAGTATTATTAATCATTAATTCTTCACCAAATACATTAATAAAATGCTTGGTGCGGCCAGAGATAAAAAAACGATAAGGTTTAAGGCTGGTAAACTTAACAGTATCACCAATCACATAACGCCATAAACCAGCGCTACTGGATATAATTAAAGCATAATTGCGATCCAATTCTACTTCGCCAATAGTATAAGCCAGTGGAACTTCTTTAGCCAATTCTTCCAGTGGTATAAATTCGTAAAAGACGCCATAATCCAGCATTAACAACATATCAGAGCGTGAACTATCATCACCAATTCCAAAAAATCCTTCTGAAGCATTATATATTTCTAAGTAATTTAAATCTGGCCCACAAAGTTCTTGATATTGTTCTTTATAGGGTGAGAAGCCGACTCCACCATGCATAAACAACTCCAAATTAGGCCAGAGCTCCTTAATATTCTGATGGCCAGTTTCAACTAATAAACGGCGCAGTAAAACTAACATCCAAGAGGGTACGCCAGCTAAGGCGACCACATTTTCATCTTTAGTAGCTTTGATAATACTAGCTAATTTTGATTCCCATTCGGACATCAAAGCTACGGGAAGTTCAGGGGTACGAACTAATTGCGCCCAGAAAGGTAAATTATCCATCAAAATAGCTGATAAATCACCACAAGAATTATCGGGATTTAAATCATCTTCTTTTTTTGAGCCACCCAAACTCAGGGTTTTACCCTTAAATAATTTAGTATCTGGATGTTTTTCTAAATAGAGAGCAATGGCGTCTTTACCGCCGCGATAGTGACAATCCTCTAAAGCATCTTCGGTAACTGGAATAAATTTACTTTTATCACTAGTAGTTCCAGATGATTTAGCAAACCATTTAATTCTACCGGGCCATAAAATACTATCTTCTCCTAACCTAGCGCGTTCAATCCAAGGTTTTAAATCGTCATAAGAAGACAAGGGCACCTTGGTCTGAAATATTTTTAAGGCTGAAGAAAAATCTTTAAGCTCGGCTATTTCTTGATAACCGTAATGTTCACCCCACGCTGTTTCACTGGCCCGATCTAATAAATTAAAAAATGTTTCCGCTTGAACTTCAACCGGATATTTTTTAAATAATTCGATATCAGACAAACGCCTAACAAAGGGAAAAGAAATAATGGAATTAAGTAGCGACATAAGGTATTTTAAAATCTTTTTATAATCTGACTAAATCGTAGCATAAAAAACTAGCTCAGTCAGCTAAAATAGCTGAAATTTGCTCAAATTACAAAATATCATTATGATATTAACAACTATATGGCAACACCGCTCTTGCAAGTTAAAGACCTTAGTAAAGAATACGGCGGAAAAATTATCTTTTCTGGCCTGTCTTTTAGCATTTTTAATAAACAAAAAATTGGCGTAATCGGTCGTAATGGAGCTGGAAAATCTACTTTGTTTAAGATTATCCTGGGCAAAGAACAAGCTGATAGTGGAGAAATTATAATAGGTAGCGACGTAATAGTTGGCAGTATTGAGCAAGAAAGTGATTTTTTAGGCAACGAGTCAGCCCTAAACTATTTAAAAAGGAAAAGTAACCAAGAAGATTGGCAATGTCAAAAAGTGGCCAGTCAATTTAGATTTAAGGCCGAACAATTAAACAAACCATCCACCGAATTGTCCGGCGGCTGGCAAATGCGCTTAAAATTAAGTGCTATGTTGTTGTTAGAGCCAACTCTTTTTTTACTCGATGAACCAACCAACTATTTAGACTTGGGCACTATTTTATTATTAGAAGATTTTTTAAAAAGTTACCGCGGCGCTTTTTTAATTATTTCTCATGATCGTGAATTTTTAAAAAATACTTGTACGGAAACTATCGAAATTACAGCCCATCGCTGTATCTCTTTTCCTCAAGGCATCGAAGCTTATTTGGCTTTCAAAGAACAACGACTAACCAGCGACCAGAATCTTAATAAAAAAATCGACCGCGAACAAAAACATTTACAAAAATTTGTGGACCGCTTTCGTTATAAAGATTCTAAAGCTAAACAAGCTCAAGCCTTTATTAAAAAGATTGACCGCATGGAGGTTCATAAAATAAGCATTGAACATAATGCCAGTTCAGTTCGAATTACGATGCCTGATGTTCTTAAACTTAAAAAAACTATTTTAAATGTTGATAATTTAAGTATTGGTTATAATCATCAAGCGTTAGTTACTGATTTGGATTTTATTGTTAAGGGCGGCGAAAGAATTATTATTGTCGGCGATAATGGCCAAGGAAAAACTACTTTATTGCGCACCCTAACCGAAGAATTGCCGCCAGTGTCTGGCAGCTTTTCTTGGTTTACTGGTTTAAAACGCGGCTACTATGGGCAACAATCAACTCTAAATTTAAATTCCGATGAACAAGTGGGTGAATATTTACGACGACTAGCTAATAGTGATTTAAAAACGGAAAAAATTTTACAAATGGCTGGCGACTTTTTATTTCGTGATGAAGATTTAAAAAAGTCGCTAGGTGTGTTAAGCGGCGGCGAAAAATCACGTTTAGTTTTAGCTGGGTTATTACTAAGCAAACCAGATATTTTAGTACTAGATGAGCCCAGTAATCACTTAGATTTTGAAACCGTGGAATCTTTGGGCTCAGCCTTACAAGAATATAACGGCGTTCTGTTGTTTACTAGTCATGATCGAACTTTTGCTAATTTAGTAACCACTGGTATTATTGAATTAAATAATGGCCAAGCTAAGCGTTACTATCATGGTTACGAAGATTATATTAACCAGTTAGAAAAAAGGTTAGAGCTCAATTCCCTGTTAAAAGATTTTGTACAGACTGCCAAACCCCAGCCTGTTTACCAAGAGAATAAAGAACGTCAAAAACAATTAAAAAGTTTGGAAAATAAATTAATTAAGTTGCAGATAGAACAAGAACTTATTTTTAAATATTTTGCTGACAACCCGATAAATTATGATCATCGGAAGGTTGTTGAATTAGAAGAATTAAAACAACAAATAGCAACTGCTGAGGCAGCTTGGTTGGAATTAGCCGAATAAAAAAATCTCAATTTAAATCGAGGTTTTTTATTTAACAAATTTCTTTTTTAAAATAGCCTCTGGCAAATAAGTCTGGGCACTGGAATCTTCTATGGGTGTATATTTATAACCTTTCCCATAATTTAAATCTTTCATTAAATCAGTCGGTGCATTTCTAATATGTAAGGGGACTGGTAAATTACCACTCTTCTCTACCTCAGCTTTTACTAATTCATAAGCCTGATAAGCCGAAATACTTTTAACTGATTTAGCTAAATAAATAACGGTATGAGCTAAAATTACACCGCACTCTGGCATACCGATCTTATGGCAAGAATTGTAAGCGGCATCAGCCAAGAGTAGTGCACTATTGTTAGCTAGGCCCACATCCTCGGAAGCAAAACGAATTAAACGTCTAGCAATATATAAGGGATCTTCTCCAGCCTCCAACATACGTACTAACCAATAAACAGCCGCATCAGCGTCGCCACCCCGCATAGATTTATGTAAAGCAGAAATAATATTATAATGTTCTTCCCCGTTCTTATCATATAATAGATTGGGCTTATTGATAATCTGCTTAATCAGCTCAACGGTAATCGGCCGACCATCAGCCCCGGCACTCTCTAAAATATTTAAAGCTTTACGAGCATCGCCATTAGCTAATCTGGCCATCAAGGACCAGGCTTCTTTTTTAGCCTTAAAGCCTAAGACCTTAGCAGCGCGACTGACCACTAGTGACAAATCGTTTTCATTCAAAGCTTCTAACACCACAACTTTTACTCTAGAGAGTAACGCGCCATTAACTGCAAAACTAGGATTTTCAGTAGTAGCCCCAATTAAAGTAACAATGCCATTTTCTACTTGCGGCAAGAGAGCGTCTTGTTGAGCTTTATTCCAACGATGAATTTCATCAATAAATAAAATGGTTTTGATACCCAATCTTTTGGATTCACGAGCCCGGTCAATAATTTTTACTAAATCTTTTTTGCCGCTATCAGTCGCGGAAATTTGAACAAATTCTGCTTTAGTTTCTTTAGCAATAATTAAGGCTAGGGTTGTTTTGCCTGAACCAGGCGGTCCCCACAACAAAAGAGACGGCACAGTGTCGCTAATAATAGTTTTGTAAAGCCAGGAATCATTCCCAACTACTTTTTCTTGACCAACAAATTCCGCTAAATTTTTAGGACGGAAAAAAGTGGCTAAGGGCATCATATTTTCCATAGCTGTATTGTATAACTTTTTAAACATTTACGGCATCTTGACAAGGATACTTATTAGTGATGAAATGTAAACACACCAAAAATGGAGGTAAAAATGGACAAAGAATTTAGTACTTTTAAAAAAATTGGCAATTTAGCTATAGCTTTAATAGTCTATATCTTTATTGTTTTGACGACCTGGCTATTGCTTAGCATCTTTAAGGCTAATCTGGAAACAATTACGACAACTATTTTTTTATTTGTTGTCTACGCAATATTCCTATTAGCCGTTGCTACCATTGAGCTTAGTAACAAACTAAGTATCAAAGTGTTTCAGGGGCTATTTTATATCAGCGTAGGTGTGATGTTAAGTGGAGTACTTAATTTGACCACCACTCTAATTAGTCAGGAACCTCTAACTAATATTAATAGTTGGGCTTCCATTATAGGCGGCGCCTATCTATTTTTTCTCTGGCTGCTTGGTCGGGGTGGCTTAAACAAATAAAGACTTAAAAAAAAACCGTTCACAATGAGCGGTTTTTTTCTTATCTTATGTTAGTAAGAAAATTCAGTCATTAAATCTCCTGAATAATAAAATTCATAAGCCAAGGAGCCAAAGACGTAATCGCTAGAACCGATAGTAATTTTTGAACCACCAACTTGCGGATTAGCTTTGGGCTCAGAATGCTGAAGACCGATATTAAACAGGGTAGCTATAATTTCTGGACGATTGGCAATATCATAACCGGCTTTTTGCCATTGAACCGCCATTTGTTTAATAATCACGCCGCCATATAAATAAGAATAATAATGATCTTTGGAGTTGGTTAATCTTTCATATCTTTCTTTAACAGGATCATTAGTAGAAAAATTTAAAATATTCTCATATTTTTCTCCTAAATAAAAAGATGATTGTTTATCTTTTAAGTTCTGTTCAGCTAAAATAGCGGCTGCTTCTTTAATAGACATTACCCCCCAAGCCATCTTATTGGCACTTGCTAAAATTTTAAGCGGTTTAAAAACTCTCTCAAATAATTCCCGCTGGGTATAATAAAGACGTAGTTGTTCAACAATCGCGACTGATAAAAGTAAACGCGGCGAAATATCAAGTTCAGCTCCTACCCGATTCAAGACATCTTTATCTTTAACAACAGCTTGGCGAATAATTTGCCAAGGCTCAGCTGTTTGCCATTCAAACACATTAGTTTGTTGAGGATTATCTAAACGTGTCTGGAGCCAGACTAAACTTATTTCTGGCGGTTCCTCTTGATTACAAAAAGATAATCTATCGTTTAACTCAGTTCTGTCCTTAAGTCTTAACTGAACAGCTAAAATCATTTTTTCAGCCAATTCATAAGATTTATTATTTTCATAAACTGCCAAAATAGTAGCGGCATTATAATCAGCATAATCAGACAAGATATATAAACTACAATATATTTTAGCATCGTGACCAGCCCGCACATCTTTACTACCAGGCAAGACAGCCGAATTCAAGCCGACAGTCAAACTATTTTCTAAAGAATTATAAAAAATAGTATTTTGATCAACATCTCCAGCTGTTCTAGTTAGATTAAAACGGACTGCCAAAAAACCAATCAATAGCAGTATTAGAAAAGACAAAACCAATAGGCCGACTATCCTAAACACTAGAAATATTATTTTTTTAATAGTTTGATTCATTCTTAAATAATAGCAAAAAATACCAATTTTATCTAATAAAAAATAAATTTTTTGACATTTAGAACGTAAAAATCATATAATACCTGAGTGGTAGGTAATATAATACTTAAAAAAATATGGACAATGAAAGAAAAAAGATTATTATTAGTTTTAAAAAGGCTAAAAGTTCTCTAGAAAAAATTATTGAGATGACTGAACAGGGGGAGTATTGTATTAGTATTATGCAACAGAACTTAGCGGTTATCGGACTATTAAAATCGGCTCATCATCAATTATTAGACAATCACCTCCATACTTGTTTCAAAAATGCTATGGCCTCCAAAAATGAACAGATGAAAAAAAAGATGATTGAAGAAATAACTAAAGTCAGTAAAATAGCCAACAAATAATAGCAATAAAAAAAATCTGGATTACCAGATTTTTTATTTTAACCTCTTGACCAAAAATGTCTTGGTTTTCGGAAACGATATTCACGAACTGATTCATTTAAAACATTATTCCAGTGCACACCTTTAGACGCTCCTACTATAGCTGCTAAATCTTTCTTTTTTAAATCAGGGTCAACATTCTTAAGCATCGTATCAAAAAGAGTGTAAGGATCACTGGCTAATAAATCATCAGCTGTTCTAATACCAACCTTATTAAGATTAGCAGCAATTCTGGAATTAATATTTGGTAAATCAGTTAGACGACCAGGGACTTCGTAAGGCTGGGAAAGTAGCATATTTTAACTAGTTAATTGTTTAATGGTTGATAAGGAGTCGGCAAATTTTTCTAAATTATTTCTAACGTTGTTACTAATATCTAAATCTTTGAAGGCTGTGTATTGTTGTTCTAGCGATTCTACTAACTGTCCAAAAATACGAGTGGCCACTTCTGAATTACCATCATTTTTTTGTAAGTCTGCCAATAATTGATTTAACTCTGGTTTAGAAATAGCTAGATAAAAAGTTGGTATATTTCTAAAGCTCTGTCTAACTATTTTTCCATCTACCACTGTAGCACCGTATTTGATAGCGGTGCCACCATGCTCTAAACTATTTTTTACTTTCTTCATCTTTTTTTCACTACCATCACGAGTTTCACTTAAACCAATAACTTCATCAAAACCACAAATCACCGAACCAGTCTGCTTATCAATAATCACATTATCGACTCCATGATTATAATCATCATATTTAGAAGCTCGGGCCACGATGAAATTATCTTTCAAAAACTTATGCAACAATAAAGTGACGGCCATTTCAGCAATATTTGAATCATTTTTTATTCTATCGGCCCGCCAAGTTTCTAAATCTTTATATTGTTCGTTAGCCCAAGTTTCTTCTTGTTGTTTGATTATTTCTTTATCAAAAATAACATCAGGCGTGCCAGCCATTTCGATAATAGCTTCCCTATTTAATATTTTACCATACAAGCCATTAACTTCTTGCTGAATTTCGGTCATCTGGGATAACAAAAAATCGCGATAACGTTCCAGATTAATTCTAATCTCACGTGGTGGCAAATCAATTTTTCCGATGATATTCATATATAGAGTATAAATAAAAAAGCCAGTAAAAGCAATTACTGGCTGTTTTAGGATTCTCTACTGTTTTTATTTAACAGATCTAGCAGCCCCGCGGGGATTGCCTGATCTTTTAGTAAAGCTGCGAGAAGCTGGTCTGGAGTAATCAGACTTAGCCGCTTCTTCTTTTTTGTAACTTCTAACACTACCGGCTAAGGTGGTTTTAGAATCTGCAAAACGATTGCCTGGTCTAGTTTCCATAAATTTAGATGGGTTTTTTCTAGTGACAGGTAATTCTTCGATAAAATTAAAATCGGATTTACCAGAGAATTTTTTAGGACCTTCATTTCTAGAAAAAGGTTTTTTAAATGAATCTAGTTTAGTATCACGACTATCTCTTCTTTTGAATGAATCAACTCTGGCATTAAACGGTTTGGCTTTCTTATCACTAAAACTCTCTCTGGCATCGAAATTTTTATCAACTATAATACCTACACTGGGCTTATCTTGACGACGAGGTGCTTCAAACTTACTAACCGGGCGGCTAAAACGATCAGAACTTCTAAAATCGCGACGAGGAGCGCCGCCTCCGCGATTAGAACGCTGGGAATTGTTAGATCTGGGGGCATGTTGCTCTAATTCTACAAATTTATTTAAAGGAATTTTCTGACTAATTAAAGTTTCGATATCACGAATATCACGGGCTTGATCAGAAGTAGCAAAAGAAATTGCTTTACCAGTTTTACCAGCTCGCGCTGTTCGACCAATACGATGAACGTAATCAGATAATTTATCTGGTAAATGATAATTTACCACTACCTCAATACCACTAACATCTAAACCGCGAGCGGCGATATCAGTCGCTACTAAAATTCTGGACTGACCAGTTTTAAAGTTAGATAATGAACGACGACGTTGGCTTAACGATAAGTTAGAGTGAATTTCTTCAGCTTTATGACCGAGACTATTTAAATGTTCAACTAGCCCTTTAACACCGTATTTAGTACGAACAAAAATTAAAACTTGTCCTTTATAATCTTCTAAAATTTTAAGTAGGTGTTTAACTCTATCATCTTTATGTATGATATAAATTTCTTGATCAACTTTTTCAACTGTTGTACCTGGAGGTGCCGCTTCAATACTGACCGGCATTTTCATATACTTAGCCGCTAGTTTTACAATCGAAACTGGCATGGTAGCTGAAAACAACATGGTCTGATGATCATGTTTAATATAAGATAGGATTTCTTCTACTTGAGGAGCAAAACCCATATCTAACATCATATCGGCTTCATCTAAAACTAAGACTTTAATATCATCAAGGTTTAAAAAACGGCGTTTAATGTAATCAGTTAAACGACCAGGAGTGGCAATAATAACATGGGGATTTTTGCGCAAAGCAAATAATTGTCTTTCCATAGCTTCACCGCCAATGAATGAGGCCGTTTTAAGACCTAGGCTAGTGCCTAGTTTTTTGAAACTATCTTCTACTTGTAAAGCTAATTCACGGGTTGGCAGTAACACTAAGCCGCGTCCGCCAGCCGCTCCAATGCGCTGCATTAAAGGAATACCAAAAGCGAAAGTTTTACCTGTACCAGTTTGAGCAACACCAATCACATCTTGGCCAGTTAAGCCAATCGGAATGGTTTTAGCTTGAATAGGAGTGGGCTCGGTAAAGCCTAGTTTCTTAATTTGCTCTAAAATTGTGTCTTTGATGCCTAGGTCGTCAAAACCTGAGGCAACTGTTGGTTTGTTGTCTGTCATATAAAATAATAAGTGACCCGAGGCAGGCCACTTAAATGACAAGATTCGAAGTCTAATAATATTCAAACTCTAGCACAAAAAATAAAAGAAGTCAATGATTTAAAAAAACCTCCCAAGAATATTTACTTAGGAGGTTTGGCTGGTAGTTCAATTTTTAAACCATTTTACTGTTACGCAGAACATCAATCATGGAAAAAACTTTGCCATGATTCATAATATGCTGGCTAGCCTTAAATAAAAAACTGGCAGCATCCAGGGTGCCATCGATGTAAGCTTGGCGACCATTAACATTATGAGTAAAGCTGAAGGCCACACTACCATCTTTCTTTTTTAAAGAATAAGTATGCCAACCGTGCCCCTCCCAATACTCTGGCGGAATGCCCATAGCTTCATAAGCGGCTTCAGTTCGCTTTTTGTCGATTTGTTCAACAGTAATAGGAGCGCCTAATTGATTAAATACAGCCACTAAAGCCTTGGCTGTACCACTGGTATCATCCTTAGTTTTTTGATGACTTTCCACGATAGTTGGTTCATAATCTTTAAAAACGCCTGGAAAATTTTCAGCTGCAAAGGTCATCATAGCCTGAAAAGCCACGATTTCTTTAGCCATATTAGGAGCGACCACGGCACTAATACCAGCTTCATGTACCCTTTTCTTAATGTAGTCCTGGTCACCGCTAGTAGTCCCTAAAACAAAAGGTACTTTATTAACCGAATAGAAATCTACATTATCATTGATAGCCGACGGAATCGTAAAATCAATAATAACATCAGGAAAGCCGTTAAACCATAAAATAATTCTTTTTTCTGGGTCTAGTAACCTAATAGAAACTCCGCCAACAACAATATTCTCAATTATTGTCTCTGGTCCGGTTAAACTCAGCGGTATTAATTCAAATCTTTCGGACTTAATAATAGCCTCTGTGACAGCCCAAGCCATTTTACCTGGTAAGCCGTTAACAATTACTTGGATTTTTTTCATTTCTTATAAAATTTAGATGTTAATGACCAATAATTTATAAAGATAAATTATCAAAAAATAGCTAATTAGTCAATCTAATTTTTCTTGACTTAAACTAAATTATATTGTAAGACTAAAGTATTAAAAATGGAACTTTAACAAAATTAATATAACCCCTTTAAAACCTTGAAACAATGGATGGAAAAGTAGCTCAAGACATTTTTCGCTTATTTGATATGAGCCAGAAAACGGAGAAGCAAATCATGACTATCATGAAAGAGTCTCTTTACAGTAAAGAAGCCTGCACCCTAGGTATCACTCTGCTAAAATTGGAAAGTAATATTTTTCATATTATGGAATATACTTTCTATGATGAAAACGTCTGCCGAGCCGGACTCAAAACTTTAAACTTTAACGATAAATCAGAAAATCAAATTCTGACTATCATAGAAAAAGTTAAAAAAGATGACCGACAGGAAATTATCAAAAGACTAAGTATTCCCTATTTTAAATTAAAACAAAAAAAGGAATACCAAATTTTGAATCTATTAAAAAAAACGAATTACGATTACACCCTGCGTAAAGCTTTCATCTTAGCTCTTAAACTGGAAACTAAGACAGATGAGCAACTTCTATCTATCATGGAAATGACTTGTTTCCAAGAAGACATTTGTGCTGCTTGTATTACTTGTCTTAAAGAGGAAGAAAATATCTTGGCTCTTATGGAAAGAACTGAGACCTCCGATCACGTTATTAAAAATGGAGCGCCAAAGCTGCAATGGGAAGAAAAAAATGATGAGCAAATTTTAAAAACCATGGAAAGAGCTCATTATGAATCGACCGTTTGTGCCGCCGGAATAAGTTTTTTGCAGGCCGATTATAACATTATAGCCGCTATGAAGTGTAATCACTTTTACAGTGATATTTGTGAAATCGGAGTTCCCTTACTAAATTTGGAAGAAAAGACGGATGATGAATTACTGAATATCATGGAAAAAGCTGACTATGATTATCATATTTGCTTTCCATGTTTGGAATTACTTAAATTTCATGAAAAAACTGAAGGACAAATTTATAATATTATGGAAAAGACCTCTTTCAGCTGTTTTGTGTGTATGGCTGGTATTGTTTTCTTTAAATCAGGAGACTACGACGTTTCTATAATTATGGAAGAAAGTGGCTACCAAAGAGGTGTTTGCATAGCCGGTCTTAAATTACTGACCGAGGAAAAAGTTCTATTTATTTTAACTAAATCTAAGTATGATCATGATATTTGTGCAGTAGGCATTACCATGCTCACCACCGAAAATCTTATTTTTGCTGTCATGGAAAAAACCGACTATGAATATAAAGTCTGTGAAGCAGGAGTTAAAACTTTAAAAAAACTTAAAGTTAAGACTAAAACTAAAAGTTCAGGTCAGATGTCGAACTTTTAAAAAAGTCATTGAACAAAAACGTACCCTAAGCCTTGGTTCACTCAATGTGAAACTGAGGCTTTTTTATTTTTTTAAATAGGGATTGCCAAGCCCGGCCTCAATTGCTATGATATATTTTTCTAATAAATATTATAACTATGGGTAAAATCATTATCATGTACGGTTTGCCAGCCGCTGGCAAAACCACTCAAGCTCGTCTAATCGCTGACAAGTACGGTTTATATCACTTCGCCATGGGTGAAAAGCTTCGCGAACAAATTGCTTCTGGCTCAGAACTAGGTCAAAAGATCAAAAGTACTGTCGACTCTGGCCTACTAGTATCTGATGAATTAATTTTAGAAGTTTTACGCGACGTAAAAAATCAAGCAGTTGAGACTGGCATTGTCTTTGATGGTTTCCCTCGTATAATTGATCAGGCTATTTTACTTGATCAAATGTTAGAAGAAGTTGGTTTAGAGGTAAATGCTTTATTCTTACTAAAAGTTAGCAGTGAAGAAGTAGAACGCCGTATCAACGATAGAATTGCCGTCGAAAACCGCGGTGATGATAAAGATAAGAGTGTGGTTGAAAATCGTATGAATGTTTTCTTAAAAGAATCTATTCCCTTATCGGCTCACTATCAAGAGTCTGGTAAATTTTACGAATTAGACGGCGAAGAACCAATTGAAACAATCTTCGAAAAACTTGTAGAAATAATTGAAAGATAAAAACTTCGATATATATCAAAAAGCCTCAACTTTACGCTGAGGCTTTTTTAAAAAATCTTTTATTTTGGTTCATACAGCATGCCTTTACACAGGCAATACTCACGTTTAGCTTTCTGTAAATATTTATAATTCACACAGCTAGCACACCCCTTCCAAAACTTGTCATCTTTAGTCAGCTGATTAAAAGGAACTTCCTTGTAGCCCAAATCCAAATTAATTTTCATAGTTGGGATACTGGTGGTGATGCCGAATATTTTAGCATCAGGAAACGTTTTGCGTGACAAATTAAAAATTTTTCTTTTAATCTTTCTGGCTAAGCCAAACTTCCGATAATCAGGATGGACTATTAAACCAGAATTAACTACAAAACTCTTATTCTCCCAGGACTCGATATAACAAGACCCAATGAGCTTAATATTATTCTCAAGAGCTATCACTACTTTTTGTTCTGACATCTTTGAAATTATATAATCCGGATGGCGCTTAGCAATACCAGTGCCGCGATCCTGAGCTGAATTCTCTATTAAATAACAAATTTCTTCAGCATACTTATAATGCTTTTTGCTAGCCACAACAATTTTGATGTTGGCCGGCATTTCTGGAATAGTGTTTTCTTTTTTCATAGATATTTTTTAAGTTGGAAATGATCGACCAAAAAATATACCATTAAGCGTGAGTTTTTGTCAATTTAAAAACTCGGCCAGTAGCCGAGTTTTTTGTTTTAAGAAACAGCTCCTTCTCCGGCCACATAGCCCGTACTCCAGCAAATTTGTAAATTATAGCCGCCGCTGGGTCCATCTAAATCTAAAACTTCACCAGCTACAAATAAATTGGTAATAATTTTTGACTGCATGTTTTTAGGATTAATTTCATTAAGCGCTACGCCGCCTTTAGTAATTATCGCTTTATCAAAACCTCCAATGGATTGGATTTTTAAATTTAAACTTTTTAGAAAGTTAACTAAAGATAAACGCTCTTCCCGATTAATCACGCTAGTTGTTTTATTAAGACTAATACCTAAAATATCTCCTAGGTTAGTTTGTAATTTAGGAGGCAATAAATCACCTAAACTATTCTTAAATAATTTGGTACCGTGTCTAGTGAAAATATCACGTAGGTATTCATCTAATTCTTCTTTGGTATAGTCTGGTAAAAAATCTATTTTTAAATTTAACTTTTCAGTGCCCACAATAAATCGACTTAAATCCAGGGCCGCTGGTCCGCTCACACCATTACTGGTAAAAATGATATCTCCCGTAATATCTAAAACTTTTTTATCATCATTATATAAACTAAGAGTCACGCCGCTTAAACTTAGGCCCTCTAGTTTTTTGACTAGCTTCTCCTTCACGATAATCGGGGACAAAGCCGGTCGAGGAAAAACAATGGTATGACCTAATTGTTTGAGCCAATCATAAGCATCGCCAGTCGAACCGGTGTTAGGATAAGACCGACCACCAGTCGCAACAATATAATTTTTAGCCTCAATTTCTTCACCATTATTTAGTGCTATTTTAACAATCCGCCCCTGATCACTTATTAAATGATTAACTGTGACGTCGGTCATAATTTGACCGCCATAACTTTTAACCTTATTTATCAAAGCATTCAAAACTTCACTAGCCCGGTCACTGATAGGAAAAATTTGATTGTCTTTTTCCAGCTTAGTGGCTACCCCCTGATTATTAAAAAAATCAATCACTTCACTAACGCCAAATTTATTAAGCGCTGAAATTAAAAATTTACCATTATCGCCAAACTTAGCAGCCATTTCTTTAGGGTCAAAAATAGCATTAGTAATATTACAACGACCACCACCGGTAGTTAGCAGTTTTAAGCCTGGTCTTTTATTTTTTTCAATCAAGACAACTTTAGCTCCCAGTTCTCCCGCTCTAATAGCGGCCATAAGTCCAGCGGGACCAGCACCAATGATAGCAATATCGTAAATCATATTTTTATTATATAACAAAACCCCGCCAGAGAGTAGCGGGATTAATATTTTCTAAATTGACTCGAAGAAAGTTCGCGCCAACACCTCTTGTTGCTGTTGTCTTGATAATTTAGTGAAATGAACAGCATAACCGGAAACCCGAATAGTGAGTTGCGGATATTTTTCTGGGTGTTCCATGGCATCTTTTAAAGTTTCACGATTAAAAACATTAACATTTAAGTGATGAGCTCCTTTGGCAAAATAACCAGTTAACAGCGAGATAAGATTCTTAACTTGTTCCTCTAGATTAGCTCCCAAAGTAGCCGGGGTAATACTAAAAGTATTAGAAATACCATCCCTAGCATTTTTATAATCTAATTTAGCTACTGAATTTAAAGAAGCAATCGCCCCGTTAGTCTCACGACCATGCATCGGATTAGCACCAGGAGCGAAAGGAGCACCAGCTTCACGACCGTCAGGCGTAGCTCCGGTTTTCTGACCATAAACTACATTAGAAGTAATAGTTAAGATTGATAAAGTTGGTTTCGCACCGCGATAAATATGATGCTTAGTTAATTCGGCATTAAAATCATTAACTAGCTTAACTGCTAAATCATCAACCTTCTTATCATTGTTACCATATTTAGGATAATCACCATTAATTTCAAAAGAAGTGGCGATACCTGCTTCATTTCTAATCGGTACAATTTTGGCATATTTAATAGCCGACAAAGAATCAGCCGCGACCGACAGTCCTGCTAAACCAAAGGTAATTAAACGATCAACATTGCTATCAACCAAAGACATCTGGGCCTTTTCATAATAATACTTATCATGCATGTAATGAATCACATTCATGGTTTTAATATATTCTTTAGCCAAAAAGGAAAGACTTTTTTTAAATTCTTTCATAACTTGCTTATAGTCAAGCGTCTTACCACTTAAAGGAGTAATACCGTCCATTATTTTTAGACCGCTTATTTCATCCTTACCTTCATTAATAGCCAGTAATAAAGCTTTAACAATATTGCATCTCGCCCCAAAATATTGCATTTGTTGACCGATGCTTAATTTAGAAACGCAACAAGAAATTCCATAATCATCACTACCAGTTACCTCCCGCATTAAATCATCATTTTCATATTGTAACGATGAGGTCTTAATAGAAATTTCCGCACAAAATTTCTTAAAATTATCCGGTAAATCCTTAGACCATAAAATAGTTAAATTCGGCTCTGGTGATGGCCCTAGATTAATCAAGGTTTGTAAAAAACGATAAGAAGTTTTAGTAACTTTACTGCTGCCATCTTCAAATAGACCACCAATGGCTTCGGTCAGCCAAGTGGGGTCACCAGCAAATAATTGATTATAATCATTGGAGCGCAGTTGCCTAACCAATCTTAATTTAATAATAAATTGATCAATTAATTCTTGAGCACCCTCTTCGTTAATAAGCCCCTCTGATAAATCATGTTCCAAATAGATATCAAAAAAAGAACTGACATTTCCTAGACTCATAGCCGCTCCGTCCTGTTCTTTGAGCGCAGCCAAATAAGCAAAATAAGTCCATTGAATAGCCTCTCTAGCGTTTTTAGCTGGAGTAGAAATATTAAAACCATAAGAGACTGCCATGTCTTTAGTGGCTTCCAGAGCTCTAATTTGCTCACTAATTTCTTCACGTAAACGAATAACATCCTCCGTCAAATCGGAAGGATCAAGTTTAATTTTATCATCCTTCTTCAGCTCGATTAAATAATCGACACCATAAAGAGCCACTCGTCTGTAATCACCAATAATTCGGCCCCTAGCATAAGCATCGGGTAATCCAGTTAAAATTCCTGTTTTACGTAACAAGCGCATCTTATCCGTATAAGCATCAAAAACACCGTCATTATGAGTTTTACGATATTTAGAAAAAGCTTCCAATATCCTTTTATCTAATTTAACACCCTGCTCTTCACAGGCTTTGGTCACGGCCCTGAGGCCACCGAATGGTTTAACAGCTCTCTTAAGTGGTTCATCTGTCTGCAGGCCAACAATCAGTTCTAAAGATTTATTTATATAACCAGCTTGATGACTAGTAATACTAGAAACTATTTTAGTATCTATTTTTAAAACTCCGCCATTTTTTGTTTCTTGCTTAAATAATTTTTCACATCGGTCCCACAACTTCTGAGTCTTTTTAGACGAACCCAGTAAAAAAGAAGCATCTCCGTGATACGGCGTAATATTTTTCAAAACAAAAGAACGTACATCTACTTTATTTAAATAAGCAAATTGTAAGTCGCCAATCGCAACCCAAGCCTTGATTGTTTTAGGCTTAACCCTTGATTTACTAGATAATTTTTTAATAATTTTTTTCATATTTTAACTACAAAAATAATAACTGAAAAAAGCTATTAAATTTACTTTATTTATTATTCAATAATAATACGGGCATCAAGTACTTTAACACCCTTACCGGTGGCTAAGACTAATAATGGATTAATATCCAGTTCTTTAATTTCAGGAAAATCAGCTAATAACTTAGCTAAGCGTAACACACATTCTATTAAAGCTTCTTTATCGGCTACTTGGGTACCGCGAGCTCCTTCTAAGATTTTTCTAGATTTTAAACCATTAATCATTTTTATAACATCTGAACGACGTAAGGGATTTAAACCAAAAATTACGTCTTTAAATATTTCAACATAAATTCCCCCAAAACCTAACATAATGGTATCTCCTAAGCTAGGGTCCTGAACGCTACCTAAAATTAATTCTGTTCCTGGTTCGGTAATCATTTCCGCTATCAATACTCCTTCTAGTTTAGCCTCTGGTTTATTAATTGCTACTCTAGCCATTAATTCTTCAAATTTAAGGCCGGCTTCTGCGGGTGCAATATTTAACATAGTTCCGCCAGCGTCACTTTTATGTAAAATATCAGGAGAAACTATTTTTAAAACTATGGTTTTACCAATTTCTTGAGCAATACTTTCAGCTTCTGCTCTGGTGTAAGCTACTTTGCTAACTAAAACTGGTAAACGATAAGCCTCGAGCACTGCTAAAGCCGAGGCTTCTGGAAAAGACAAAATACCATTAGCTCTGGCCTGTGCAAATATTTTAGACACCGCTTCTTTATCTACATCGTTAAAAGCTGGGGCCGCTTCTAAAACTGACTGGGTGTCAAGGTAAAATCGATCTAAAACACTTAATGATTTAATAGCTGATTCAGGATAAGAATAAGCTGCTATTTTATTATTCTTTAAAATTTCTAGGCCTGGCGCCACTAATTCTTGACCCATAAAAGCTGCTACAATTGGCTTCTGATATTTATTGCGAGCCTCGACTATTACTTGAGCGGTTGCTGCCACTTCCGTCATAGATTGGGGCGTTAAAATAACTACCATCGCATCAACATTATTATCTGTTAAAGCTGCTTCAATAGCCGCCTGAAAACGATCAGCCTTAGCATCACCTAAAACATCAATTGGATTATGAATATTAGCTGCCGCTGGCAAAGCCAAAGACAGGGCTTTCTTGGTAGTTTCATCCAAGATAGCAACGGTTAATCCGTGCTTAATAACAGAATCAATAGCTATCACTCCTGGACCTCCAGCATTTGTGACAATAGCTAAACGAGCGGCACTTTTAACTTGGTTAGTACTAAAAACTTTAATATAATTAAATAATTCTTCAACGGTGTTAGCTCTAATAATACCGCTTTGTCTAAATAAGGCCGCATAAGCAGCGTCGTTACCAGCTAACGCACCAGTGTGTGAAGCACTAGCACCAGCTCCAGCTGAGGTTTTGCCAGATTTCAAAACAACTACCGGGGTTGGTTTATCATTATGACTTAACTCTTCTATTCTGGCCATTAATTTTTCCGGCTCCGCTAATTGTTCAGCATACATAGCCACCACATCGGTATCTTCATCATTTTTTAAATAATCAAGAATAGCTGTTTCGTCTAACACTGCTTTATTACCAACACTAATAAATTTAGAAAAACCAATACCCATACTAGTAGCACAATCTAAAATAGCTGTGCACAAGGCACCACTTTGAGAAATAAAAGCCACATTACCAGCCGAGGGTGTAAAAGCCGCAAAAGAAGCATTTAACTTTAGCGATGGGTTAATAATCCCCAAACAATTAGGACCAATTAAAGCAATATCATATTTAAAACAAATTTCTTTGACTGAATTTTCTAAATTAAAATTACCAACTTCTTTAAAACCAGCCGAAATAATAATAGCACCTTTAATACCTAGCGCTCCGCCTTCTTCTAAAATCAGCGGCACAACAGCGGCTGGAACCACGATAACCATCAAATCTACTTTGGCTCCAATAGCTGTTAAAGACGGATAACACTTTCGACCATATAACTCCTCAGTCTTAGGATTAACCGGATAAACATCCCCAGTAAAGCCTTGGACTAAATTCTTCACAATATCATTGCCGACACTGCCTACTTTAGTAGAAGCGCCGATGATAGCCACAGAACTTGGTTTAAAAACAAAATCTAGATTAGCCATATTTTTTTTATTTCAATTTATTATAATAAATTCTGTCAACTTCTATTATATTATACAATATAATAGCCAAAGAGGCACTATACTTAATGTCTAATAATCACCTGCTTTAAATACTTACTTAAAATATCCTGAGCTTGATTTACTTCTGCAATGCTCGGCGAAGAAACATTTTCTAAACGGTAATCAATCTTTAATTCTTTATATTTATGGGCACCTAAATTATGATAAGGTAAAATTTCTAATCGTTCTAAATATTTAAAATCTTGCAAATATTTACCCATAGCTTCTAAATGTTCGACTTGATCAGTCCAACCAGGCACTAAAACATAACGAATCCAAAACGGCTTAGCTAGACTGTTACGATAGATAATATTAGCTAAAACATTTTGATTGCTTTGACCGGTTAATTTAACATGTAAATTATCATCAAAGTGTTTTAAATCAATTAAAGCTAAGTCAGCTAAACCTAATAAGGTACGATAATCTTCAGTAGTTAAGCTGGCATTAGTATCCAGCGCCGTATGATACTCCCTTTTTTTAGCTTCACTAAATAACTCAATCAAATCTTTAGCTTGTAAACCAGGTTCTCCACCAGAAACAGTTAGCCCGCCGCCGCCAGTAAAATAAGGTTTTTGATCTTCTAATAAATTAATAATTTCCGAAGTGGCTAGTCTTTGGCCTGGTCCAGTAATGGTATCGGGGTTATGACAATAAGCACAATTAAAATTACAACCCTGCAAAAAAATCACCAAGCGGAGGCCTGGTCCCTCATGAGTACCAAAGGTTTCAATTGAGTGAACTGATAACATAAAAAATATTTTTTCCAGCAAAAAGAGGCGAAAAAAGCCTCTTTTATACCAGGTTATTTTATCAATAATCTTTTAACTTGGCAAGAAATTATTTAATTCTGACTCAATGCTGCCTCTCAAATCCTGAATTTGAGTTTTACGCAATTTAGTCCAAGAGCTTTTTTTATTAAGCCTACCCTCGTTAATAATTTCAGCCATCCACATACCGCCTAATAGGTGAGGCAAAATAACATAATTAGCTCCAGCTTCGTATAATTTACCAAGATATTTTTTATTATAAAGGGTGCAAATAACAGTAACTTTTAATTGACGTGAACGTAAAAAATCCAAAAGAACCAATTGATCTTCTGGGGATGGAATAGTAGAAATTATAACTTTAGTTTTTTCTAATGGTAATTCTTTTAAAAACTCCATATCTGAAGCGTCACCAAAAAAGATTCTAATATCACGGTGAGTCAAGCGATTAATATTATTAGGATTAAAATCAATAGCAGCAAATTTTATACCTATCTTTTTTAAAGCGTCACCGATTTTCCAACCGGTGCGATGATAACCAAAAACTAGAGCCTCAAAGCTTTCCTTGATATCTTCTTGTTGAACATACTTATCAGCTCCAAAAAGATTAAACAATGGCAAAAGCCAATTATAAAATTGGTAACCGTAAGCAATTAAATAGGAAGATACGAAGATAGTGATGATAGCGGCAATAGTAAAAATTGATAATTCTGGGCCAGACAAATAACCGGCCGAAATCAGAGCAAACAGAATAATAAAACCAAATTCACTCAGCGGCGCCGAGGCTAAGGCTGACAAAAAACTATTACGACGAGTAAACTTAAAAATTCTAAAAATAAAAAATAACAATAACGGCTTCAAAATAACCACCGCTAGGGCCAAAATTATCGCTGGCATAATAACTCCCGTTACATTGCTAAAATCGGCTAAGCTGCCCAAAATAACAAAGAATAAAATGATAAAAAAATCACGTAGCGGCTTAACACGACTGGCAATTTCTGGTTGATATTTAGAGGAACTAAGACTTAAACCAGCTACGACGGCTCCAATTTCTAAAGAAAAACCGCTCCACACCATCAAAGAAGCAATTCCGAAACACCAGGCTACCGTAAAAAGAAAGAGAAATTCTCCAGACGAGGCCACGGAATCAAGAACTCTAGACAATAAATATTTAGCAAATAAAAATATTAATAGAAAAACACCAATGACTTTAGTAATAGCTAACCAGTCAAAAGAGCTACTACCACTATTGCTAGCCAAAAGACCTAGCAAGATTAAAATGGCAATCGAAATAATATCTTGAATAAGCAATAAACCAACAGTATAACGACCGTAAACTGACTCCTCATCTTGCTTATCACTCAGTAATTTTAGAACAACTATGGTACTAGAAAAACAAGACACTAAAGCTAAAAATATTTTGCTCAGCAAACTAAGATTAAAAAAATTAACAACTAATAGTATTAAAGCGAAGTTAAATAAAAACTGTAGTAAACCAATAACGACTGAGGTTTTACCAATCTTTTTTAAATACGAAAAATTAAGTTCTAGTCCTACCACAAAAAGTAAGAGCACAACTCCGAAGTTAGAAAAAGATTGATATAAATCTTGCTGACCGCGCAAAAGATTAAACAGAAAGGGACCGCAGACAATGCCGGCCAACATATAAGCGGCGAGCAATGGCTGCTTTAAAAAACGAACAATAAAAGCTAGGGAGACGGTTATAGCTAACAAGGTGCTAATCTGCAAAAAAAGATTGTGTTCCATGTTGAAAAATATTAAAGCTGACTAATCAACTTTATTATATCATAGATTTTACTATTTTAACCCTCACTGGTATACTATTTTATAAGTATTGTTGATAAAAATTAATTATCTAATTATATGCTAAGCGTAGAAATGGGCTTAACTAAAAAAATTAAAACAACGGACCGAGAGCCAGAAGAAAAAATTCCATCGCCAGAACTAACAGCTATTACCAACACTTTACATGAATTAAAAAATAGATATTTTTTTACAGAAAATCCTAGCGAATTCAGGAGACTGATTAAACAAACCTATAAAGACATGTGTAGTCTTCTTATCAATGAAGGTGCCGAATTTATAACTGATGTTAATACAATATACAAAAAATTTGGAGAAAATATTCATTCTCCCTTAATCGTAAGACGAGAAGACCCTGAAAAAGTGCTGGCTCTTAGTGAAGGCTTCGACGTTAACTTAAGCTTCGACCCCAAGGTTGTTTACGACGGAGATGATGGTTATGCCAACTGTGCTCTTTGGCCTTATGGACCTGATGCTATGGGCGGTATCAGGAACGCTTTCTTAGAAGGTAGAAATATGGCCGGACCAATCGCCACTTTAATTGCTCTTAAACAAAATCCTGAAAATGCTGAAATAAAAAAGCCTAAAGATGCTTTGATGATTGTTGGCGATATTAAACGCGAAGCGGTGCGCATAGTCTCAGGAACTCTAACTAAAGAAGATTTACAATTTATTCTCTTACGATTTCAAAAAGATTTTTTTCCAACTGAGAGTCTAACTGAACAAGAAAAAGCTGTTGATGTTAAACAAATCTTCCGAGGATTTACGTTCTAGAAAAAGAAAAAGGGTTGACGCTTTATAGCATCAACCCTGTTTTTTTTAGACCATACAAGCCACACATCTTTCAGCAGCTGGTACAATTTTTAGCCTATGCAGCTCAATGTCCTGCCCGCAAACTTCGCAAACTCCATAATCACCAGTTACCATTTTTAATAAAATTTTTTCTAAAATTGGCATTAAGACTTTTTGTTTGTAACGAGTATATGGAGACACATCGCCAGCTAACAGTTCATCATTAATCCGTTCTGGATCTTTATACTTCAATAAGCGATCTTCAATAATCTTTTTTTGATTATCCAAAAAATCCTTGGAAAATCTTCCCATACCTACGACTGCTTCCATCTATATTTAGTTTTAATTGTTTTCGGACTATTACTATATAATACTATAAGTAATTTGTCAATAGATGACGAAATGGTCCTATTTTCTCTTGTTATTCAGCAATTTCTGCATTAACCAGCCTAAACCGATGAAAATAAATAAATATAAAGCTAAAGCCAGCCAAGCTGGTAAAAATTTAAACAAAAAGTCGTAACGATACATAATCGGCCAATGCAGTAGGTAAATTTCATAAGAGAAAAAACCTAACCAGTACAGAGCTTTAATTTCAAAACGTTTTAAAATAAAGAAAACAGACAACAAGAGTAAGCTGACAATACTAATTAATTCTTCAACCATCGGCTTACTTCCTACGCCAGAGTGAATAACGCTATAAATAAAAGCTACCAGTGACATCAGTAATAAACAATTATAAACGACCTGATATCTTTTAGAGCGCAGAGTTTGTAGGGCTAAAGATATTTTAGTGGCAGTGCTACTTTTATTTATAAAGAAAGCTGCTAACATGCCTAAAGGAAAAGCTATTAAATGTAGGCGATATAAATGAAGGACATTACTTAAAAATGGTGGTTGAAAACTAATAATTATAAAAGAGATAACATAAATAAAAATAGCTGATAACCAAGGTTTTTTCTTAATAAGTAACCAAGGAAAAATTAAATAATAAAAAATAATTAAAGTGAAATACCATAATGGTGAATTGACATCAGTATATAAGTTGGCGTGATTAAAAAAACCTAAAAAAGACTGGGCCACATAAGTCCAACTATAATTAATTTTTAAAAAAATAATATCTAAGAAGAAAAGGATAGAAATGGTCAGCCAAAAAGGTTTATACAATTTAAGTAGTCGATATTTGTAGAATTGGGTAATTGAACAGCAGTCTACCCGCAAAGAACTAAACATTAAACCGTAACCGGACAAAAATAAAAAGAGATTTACGCCTAAGCCTGACATATTAGACAATGGTAATAAAAAGCGATTATCACTAACTAAAGCGTAGGCCACATGCACAAAGACAATCGTTAAAATAGCAAAGCCCTTTAACTCCTGAGAAACTGTCAATGGGAATAAATCATTATCACGACGTGGTCGCAAGGAAATAAGCAACGCACCAATCAAAATGGCATAAAAAATATTGTTGGCTAAAACGGCGTTATTTATCAAAACTGTCATAAATTATATTAGCCCACCACTTATAACCGTTAGCCGAAGGATGAAACGAGTCAGAAGAATAATGAGGCCCATCTTTTCTTAATAAATCTTTAGTCGGCGTATACAAATCAATATATTTAATTTGATATTCACCGGCTAATTCTTGAATTATATTATTAAATTTTTTAGTTTGGGTATTAAAATAAAGATCTAGCGGCGGCAGAATAATTGTGTCAGAGCCAATCATCGGAATATTTATGATATAAATTTTAGCAGTCGTTTCCTTACTTAAGCGTTCTAAAATATATTTATAATTAGTACGAAACTGATTCTGATTAATATGATTATGAATATCATTAACACCTATTAACAGGGTTATAACATCCGGTTGTGCAGCAATAGCCTTATCCAATAAATCATTAATTAAATCCTGGGTTTTAGCGCCGGGATAAGAGAAATTATTAAGCATTACTTTTTGCTCCTTCTCGTCTAAGTGTTCAGCTATTTGATAGGGGAAAGTTTCGGTCTGCTGCGTGACTCCAGCACCAGTTGTTAAACTGTCACCCAAAGCTACGTAAAGCAAACTAGTGGTAGATAGGCTATTTTCATTCATAATATAAGCTTGTTTGATAATTGGTGAGGCTAGATTACTCGATCCGATTCTATAATAAATAAAACCATTAGCCAAATATAAATAGGCACCTATTAAAACTAATGGTATAACAAAAAAATAAAATAAGCGCTTAACTCGTCTACTCATACATTTTATTTTAGCATTTTTAAAATAAAAAACAAAAAAAAGAGCCCTACCTAAATTATTTAGATAAAGCTCTTGAGCCAAAAGAACAATATTTTAATGTTTTTTGGCTATAGTAAGGAGACTGTTAACAGTCTCTTTAATAGCTTGCGGGTCGGCATCGTCAAACCAACTGACACCATCTGGTTTAATAATGTAACTGAAGAAAATCTTATCTTCAGGAGAATTCTTGCCATTTACCCAGACTGAAATCTGAGAAACCGGAGCTTGTGGGTCAGCACGATGTTTTGTTCGTCTGATAGAGATTAAGGCGTGCCTGTTACCTGACTTATCCTGGTAAGTATATTGGCAATCAGAAGCCGTAACTTTTTTACCTTGGGTAGTAACTAATTTAACTAATAAATCGAATTCTCCAGGAGATAATGGTAAACAAGTGGTATCTTCTGGGAATAAATCTGACTCTTTAATTAATTCTGTTACCAGAGATGCCGGTTTTATAATGGTGACTGAATCATTAAATATAAATGAACCATTACTGCCTGTATACCATACGGATATTTCATCGCCAGTACTAATTGTTATGCTCGGCATATATTTCAGATAGATAATTCTACCATCTGAAAAAGTAATAGAGGGATTATCGGGCATTAATGCGCCGGTCATGCTTGGTTTAAACTCTTTAACAGTACCTGTTATTTTTTTTAGATTATGATTACAGGCCATCAACATTACAACAGAAATAACAATAAACAGAAATTTTTTCATCTTTTTTTATTTTTTTTGGTTATGAACAATCAATAATTATGGAAAGGGCTCTGCCTGAATTGCTTCAGACAGAGACCCAGACGCCTTAAACTTTTTGGCCGAATTTAGAATTCGACTTTCGACCCCTGGCCACGCTTGGTTCTAAGATAAAAGATACTTCTTCTTCGATCCAGTCTTGCAAAAAGTCAAAGACAGCTTTATGACTAGTTTCAGGCATACAACACATTCTTAAAGCAGCCATAGCCACTCTTTCCTGATACATAATCACATTACGTTCATTTGTTCTTTCGACGGCTTCCCACCAACCACTACGGGTATTAAAGGCTAGAATGCCTGTTTCGGAATCAAACTCCCAGTGATTATAGCTACCCGGCAACTCTTCATAAACGAATTGCAAACCAGTACTAGCTCCTTTAACCACACTACGACGCTGACCACGTGGACCAGCCACGGTCATTTTAATAGCATCCGAATGATCCTTAGGAGTACTTCCAGTCTGCCCTTTTCCCTTTTTATATTTAGAGGGAGAAGCTTTATCTTTAGAATTATAATTTTGTTCCTCTGCTTTAGAGTGAGCAATTACAAATCCTTTTTTAAAACCTCTGATTAACTCCAATAACCTAGGAGAGGCAGCGTTCTTTAATCTGGTTTCAATTTTGCTCATAGCTACTGAGCCCACCACCTGCAACCATTCATCGCGCTGTGAATCTTTCATGGAGATAAGTATCGGGCGAGCGTGGTTTTTAACCCACTCCTCAATACTGATAACCATATTCATCAGTCTGTCGTCATCCATAAATTCCTTACGATTAGGATGCAGGACACAGGCATCGGAAATAATGAAGCCTTCAAAAGTACCAGAGTTAAGAACCATTAGCGTGTCCTGACTGACATATTGGCTGATTGATTTAACAAAATCTTTCATACCAATGCGAAACAAATCATTCTTAATACCAACGGAGATTTCTCCTTTACGACCAGAGGCCATTTTAGGTGCCACATAAATCTCAAAGTAAGTCTGTCCGGTTACTGAATCACCGTAAACTACAGTATCCATCTTTTTGCCAGTGAAATTAGAGGCTTTGAAGGATAAACGATTCTTCGTTTCGTCAGTTAATTGAATATAGATATTAACCGTAGTGTCATTTTTCTTCATTGCTTCCGAAAAACGACTATTGATTTGTCGCTGTAACTCAGTAGTAGTAATAACAGAATTGGCCTTATCAGGTTTAAAGTCAAAAATACTGACTTCGGTCCGATAATTAAAAACTTCATGATTTTTAATGGTGCCACCCTTTTTCGAATAAATGGTTTTACTAACCGCTGAGTGTGGTATTTCCGGTAGATCTTTACTGGATAACAATTTATAACTATCAAAAGACCACCGATTATAACCAATATTTTCGCCTTTAGGAATAGAGGTGATACAAAAATATTTACATTTTCCTAAGGGCGAGAGCATGCCCATACCAAATTGGCCGAGCTTATCATCCTCTTTCATGGAGCCACATATCTGCCCAATCACGGCTGCAAATCTATCAGTTGTAATACCATCGCCGTCATCACGAACTTTTAAAGTACGCTTAACATAGTCGATAATCACACTGATTTCCTTGGCGTTGGAGTCGAGGGAATTTTGAACTAACTCCAAAATTACACTAAACAACGTGGGGTAAGTAAGCGATATTTTGCTTAAAGTTTTACCACTGTGAAAACCCAACAAAAATTTTATCATCTTGAATGGTTTTTGGTTTAATTATTTTTTAGTTACGTAATTCTCTAAAGCTTTCTCGCTACAGAGGGCACCTAATTTATTAGTCAAATGATGACTTAAAGTAGAGATCGAAAATAAAGAAAATCCAGCCAAAGATAAATTATCACGTAAATAAATACGATCTTCTTTACTGGAGGATTTAATAAAGTTTTCAAGCAAACCTTCTAAAACTTTGGCATTAGCAGCGGCCCCTAAAATTAAATTAAAAATCAATTGATTATCAATTTGATTAGTTGGGGATTTTTCTGAAAGTAAATCAGTCTCGGTCACGGCAACTTTTGCTTCTCGAGACGTGATTTGATCAACTGGTTTTGGAGTGGGAACAACTTGTTCTCTTTCTTCACAGGGTGTAGCCAAGAACTTATCATTAGCTGCTGTTAACAAGGCAATAGCTCTGCTAGATAATTCTCTGTTATTTTTCAAATACCTAATGAAAGTATCACGCTGCCAGGAAGTTTCTTGTAAATAATCATCGACGGTTGCCCCTTTGGTCAACAAAATAACAATCGTCTGACGATTCACCTGCGGTAAATTAGAAAATCCATCAACGGTGTAACCTTTTATTTCCAAAATAGTCGCCAGATGAAACATCAACATGACGTTTTTGTTCACTCCATTTTTAATGTAGTCCTGCAACTTCTCGCTACTTATTTGCAGCAAATCAGCGGCCGTCTTAGGATTAGACCGCCAAAAATCGGCTAAGCATGTTTGTAAATCCATGGTCAAAAATATTTATTTGTTAAAAAAACTAATTCGTCTAAATTTAGCATTTTATTTAAATAATGTCAACGGTTAAGCCCAGTTCTTAAAATTTGCCAAAATCACTAATTAAACCTATATTTAAGGTATGCAAACGCCTATTAGAAAATACGATAAAATACCTCGCCAAAAATCAGACCCTCATATCACCGAGGATAAATTTAACGAATTAATAGCTAAAAAAGACCGACTAATCAAAATCAGTCGGCCCAAAGAAGCGGCCGAAGTTCAAAGAATGGCCCTGATGGGTGATTTTTCAGAGAATGCTGGCTATCAATTAGCTAAGAGCCGTTTACGAGGTATTAATAACAAAGTAACTGAAATTGAAGATCTGCTGGCTCGAGCGGAAATAATTAGCAGCCCTCACAATAAAGAAGAAGTTGAGCTGGGTAGTGTAGTTGTTTTAGAAAAAAAAGGCCTACAAAAAGAATATCGAATTCTAGGTTCAGCTGAGACTAATCCTGATAAAGGAATTATTTCTCATAATTCCCCGCTCGGACAAGCTTTGTTGGGCAAAAAGATAGGCGAAATTATCGAATTAGATTCTCCTCGTGGTCCCATTATCTACAAAATAATCAAGATAAAATAAAACCGGCTCTCGTCGGTTTATTTTTTAAAGCCATTTCTCACACCTAAAAATCTTAATTTTTTGTCTTTAACTGGACTCGTTGACGAAGCTGTCCAAACTACTTAATGAATTTGGTAAAAATATTTAATAAACTCTAATAATTTGACAAAATTTAGTTTAGAAACTAAAATAATTAAGTAAACAATAAACAATAATACAACTTTATGAGCAAACTTTTTACTAAAAAGAAAATTATCTGGACCATCATTATTTTGTTAACGGCTGGCGGAGCTTACTACTACTTCACTAAACCAAAAGATAATTCAGTTAATATCCAAACTACTACTGTCAGTCAGCAAAATTTAGAACAAACTGTTTTATCTACCGGTCAGGTGGTTAGCGAAACTAATCTTAGTCTTAGTTTCCAAGCTGGCGGAATAGTTGAAAAAATAAATGTTAGCATTGGTAGTCAAGTAAAAACCGGGGATGTTTTAGCAGTGCTTAGCCAAGCTAATGCCAAAGCTTCTCTAACTAGCGCCAGCGGACAACTAGCCCAGGCTAATGCTAACTTCAGAAAAGTTTTAGCTGGCGTCACTCCTGAACAAATTAATGTTTCTCAAAAAGCAGTTGATTCGGCCAGAGTGGCTTATAATAATACTGTTAGTCAATTAGCGGCTTTACAAAGCTCAACGGCGGCGACTATCAACCAAGCTGAAACTGCTTTAACTGATTTACAATCACCAACAACTACTTCTGACAATAAACGCTCAGCTATTCTGGTAGTCATTGCTAATCAACTAGCTGCCGTCAAGACTGATTTAGATAAAGAAAATCAGATTTTGGATGACAGCAATTTAAAAGATACTTTTGGTGCGGCTGACTCAACTAGTTTAATTAATTTTAAAAATACTAACAGTCAAGTTAAATCTTTATTAACTACCGCCAACGCTAGTTTAGCAACCGCTCAAGCCTACAAAAGCGATGCTAATATTTATCAGGCCGTGATAGACTCTTTAGCTGTCTTAAACCAAAATATTAGCGCTTTAAACTATTGTTATACCGCCTTACAAAATTCCGTAGTTAGTTCTAAATTCAGCCAGACCCAACTTGATACTTATAAATCAGCTATTAGTTTAGGATTATCTAATGAAAATTCTGGTACTAGTTTAATTAAGTCTTCTCGCCAAGCTTTAACTGATTCTTTAACGGCCGCCACTAATGCTGTTACTAATAGTAACTTATCAGCCACTTCTCAAATTAATTCAGCTCAAAATCAGATTAATAGTGCTAAAGCTGCCTTGCAGCAATCCGAAGCAACCTTAGCTCAACAAAAAGCTAAAGCTCAACCAGCTGATATTGATGCCGCCAGAGCTCAACTTTTATCAGCTCAAGGCACAGTTGAAGCAGCTCAAACAGCTTTTGATAATACTATTTTGAAAGCACCAGCTGACGGCACTATCACTCAAGTAGATACTAAGGTTGGACAGCAAGCTACAGCTATGCAACCAGTCTTTGTTTTACAAAATATAAATTCTTTACATACCGAGGCTTACATTAGCGAGTCTAATGTTGCTTCCTTAAAAATAGGTCAAACTGTTGATTATACTTTTGATGCTTTAGGTCCCGATCAACATTTTGCTGGTCAAATTTTAACTATTAATCCAGCCTCCACCGTTATTTCTGGAGTAGTGAATTATCTAGTTAAAGCCAGCTTACCAAGTATTCCTGAAATTAAACCTGGCATGACTGTTAATATGACTATCCTAGTTGCTACCAGAACCAATGCCTTGGCCATTTCTAGCAGCGTTATTATCAATGCTAACGGTGAACAATCCGTTAGAGTAATTGATAATCCTCAAACTAAAACTTATCACTCCGTTAAAATTCAAACTGGTTTACAAGCTGACGGCGGACAAATAGAAATTTTAAGTGGTCTAGAAAATGGCCAAGAAATTGTCACACTCATTAAATAACTATCCTGTCTTTATGACTTTAATTAATATAAAAAATCTCAAGAAAAGTTATACCACTGGTGATGTAATTACTCCGGTCTTAGATGATATATCTTTTAAAATTGATAAAGGTGAATTTGTAGCTATCATGGGGCCATCTGGTAGTGGTAAATCTACCCTAATGCATATCTTAAGTTTTTTAGATCGAGCTTCTGAAGGTTTATATGAATTTAATGGTCAAGATATTAAAGATTTTAATGATAATTATTTAGCGGAACTAAGAAATAAAGAAATTGGTTTTGTTTTTCAATCTTTTAATTTACTGCCTCGAACTACCGTTCTGGATAATGTGAAGTTACCTTTGATTTATAGTAAGAAAAAAAATCATGACGCTCTCGCTAAAAAATCATTGGAGGCTGTTGGCTTATCTCACCGCTTAAATTACTATACTAATCAAATTTCTGGTGGTGAAAAACAACGCGTAGCTATTGCCAGAGCTTTAGTCTGTGACCCAGCTGTTATTTTTGCTGATGAACCAACTGGTAATCTTGATTCCAAGTCAGGCAATACTATTATGTCCATTTTACAACAACTAAATAATGAAGGGCATACTATTATCTTAGTTACTCACGAAACAGACACTGCTAATCATGCCAAAAGAATTATTCGTATTAAAGACGGACATATTTTATCAGATGAACCAATTCTGCATCGTACTATCGCCGGTCTCGATAAAGATCTTATCAAATAATTTATTTTTAAAAATTGTGAATTTTTTTTCAATTATAAAATTAGTCGTTAAAAATCTGCGCGCCCGTAAAGGACGAACTCTTTTAACAATTCTTGGTATTACTATTGGCGTAGCTGGAGTAATTATTATTATTTCTTTAGGGGCTGGAGCTCAAAGTTTAATTTTAGGACAAGTTACTAAACTGGGTAGTAACTTACTTTATATTCAACCAGGTAAAGCGTCAGAAAATGGACCACCAATTCCTGGCTTAATTATTACTAGCTTAGTAAATAGCGATGTGGAAGCTCTTCGTGATAACAATCGCGTTCCTCATGCGGCCGCTGTTAACGCCATAACTCAGGGGACGGCCACTATTACTTGGAATAATAAAACTGTTGATACAACTTTTATGGGTACTGATACCGAGTATCCTAAAGTGTCTAATTTTACTATGGAAGCTGGTCAGTTTTTTAGCGAAGCCGAAAATATTGGAGGGGCTAATGTAGTAGTACTTGGCTCTGAAATCAGTCAACAATTATTTAGCGATTCCGGAGTTAATCCACTTGGTCAAGTAATAAAAGTTAAAAGCTCCATTCAAAGTAATGCTGGTGGCGTACCCTTACGAGTTATTGGTGTTATCGCCTCTCGTGGTAGTTCTTTTTTTCAAAATCAAGATGAACTTATTTTTATGCCGTTAGTCTTAGGACAACAACAAATTTTAGGTATTCATCATTTACAAGCAGTTTATGTAAAGGTTGACGAGGCTGCTAATATAGACTCAACTATTGCTTCGATTAATACTACCTTAAAACAACAGCATAAAATTTTAACTGACATTAATGTTGATTTTACTATTCGTAATCAAGCCGATGCTGTCAAAATGCTCTCAACTATAACTAATGCTCTTAGTTTATTTTTAGTAGCCATGGCGGCTATTTCATTAATCGTTGGCGGTATTGGTATTTTAAATATTATGATGGTCACTGTAGCTGAAAGAACTAGAGAAATTGGTTTAAGAAAAGCTGTCGGTGCTACCAAAAAAGCTATCCGTAATCAATTTTTATTAGAAGCCAGTTTACTGACTAGCTTGGGCGGCTTAGTAGGTATTATAATCGGAATCTTAATTTCTTATTTAATTTCCCTGCTGATGCAAAAATTAAATTACGACTGGGCCTTTGTGGTGTCCTGGATTTCGATTGTTTTATCAGTTGGAGTTTCTATTTTGACTGGTATTGTTTTTGGACTTTTCCCGGCTATTAAAGCTGCTAAATTAGACCCGATTGAAGCTCTAAGATATGAATAGTTATGTATAATGCTTTTAAACAGGCTCTTAAAGCCTTATTAACCAATAAAGGAAGAACGCTACTGACGACTTTAGGTATCATGATTGGTATTGCTACGGTTATTTTAGTACTCTCGGCTGGGGCTGGTTTTCGTAATTTGATTAATGACCAGATAGCAACTTTTGGAACTAACACTTTATATGTTCAAACTAAAGTACCCTCTAATAACAAAAATGGAGTAAACAGTCCCCGAGAAGAAGGTTCTTCTGGGGTAGTAATTACTACTTTAAAACAAAGGGATTTAGACAGCATTAGAAGATTACCTAATGTAGTCAATGATTACGGGATGGTTATGGGACAAGCCGTGGCCAGTTATCGTAGCAATCAAAAAAATGCTGTTTACCTAGGAGCCTCAGCCGCCAGATTTGAAATTGATCAAAGCACCTTAAAATCTGGTCGAGTTTATACTGCTGCTGAAGATAATAGCGGTGCTCAAGTTGTTATCTTAGGTAATAAAATAGCCACTGATTTATTTAAACAAGATGAACCAGTGGGAAAATTAGTACGCATTGGTTCTTTAAATTTTTTAGTCATTGGTGTTTATAATTCCTCAAGCGGTCTGGGCGGCGGCAATGATGATTATCTTTTTATACCTCTAAATACGGCTCAGAAAAAAATGTTGGGAATTAATTATTTAGCACAAGCCGTAGTTCAAATTAAAGATTTAAAATTAAGTGACACGACAGCTCTCGCTATCAGCGATACTATTAGGCGTAATCATGGTATTACTGATTCAGGTAAAGATGATTTTGGAGTTACTACCCAAGCTCAAATCATGGATATTTTTAATACTATTTTTAATGGCATTACTATTCTCTTAATTGCTATCGCGGCTATTTCACTGATTGTCGGCGGTGTGGGCATTATGAATATTATGTATGTAGTTGTGACTGAAAGAACTTCTGAAATTGGACTAAGAAAAGCCTTAGGTGCTAAAAAATATAATATTTTACAAGAATTTTTAATCGAATCAATTTTAGTAACTTTGCTGGGCGGACTAATTGGTATTATGTTTGGCGCCTTCTTAAGCTGGATAGTTACTTTAGTAGCTGTCAGTAGCGGCCTAGCCTGGACCTTTGTAGTGCCCCTCTACGCGATTGGGATTGGTTTCGGTGTTTCAGCTATCATTGGCGTTAGTTTCGGTGTGCTACCAGCTCTTAACGCCGCCAGTCTAGATCCGATTGAAGCTTTACAACATGAGTAATTTAATTTTAAAAATATGATTTCTACTAGACCAGAATTATTACAAACACTAATCGAAAATTTAACTCAAGCTATTCAGGATATGCATACTGGACATAGCTTCCCTTTTGGTAATTTTATGTTGCGCAAGCAGCAAGTCATGATTTTATTTTTTATTTATAAAAAAAAAGGTGTGGCCACCGTTAAAGATGTGGCTAATTGTCTACATGTTACTCCGGGTGCAGTAACTCAATTTGTCGACGGTTTAGTTGAGAAAAAATTAGTTAGTCGCGAAAAAAATATCAATGACGGCCGAATTATAAATATAAAACTAACAACCGCAGCTGAAAAAAAATTCAATAAATTTAAAAATGATTATTATATAACGGCCAGCCAATCTTTTGAAGGTTTAAGCAATAATGAGTTAGAGCAATTTATTAAATTAATAAAAAAAATAAAAATTACGAAACAAACTAAATAGATAAAAAAGACTGGTTGTAATTACAACCAGTCTTTTTTGATAGTTTAATACTATTTAGAGTTTAAGCTTTTATAGAATAACTGTTTAACTAATTCCATTATCAGTAAGTAAATAATAACTAGTCCAAAAATAGCAGCAAAGGCTATCATTGGTAAAGGACTGAAGCCAAAAAAGCTACCAATGCCATCGGTTGTCAAAATAATACCTAAAGTTAAGGCACTTAAAACAGCACCGACTAAATATTTACTGGGGCGCGACTGCAGGAAAGGAACTTTTTGCGTCCGGATGATAAAGATCACTAAAATTTGGGTAGCTAGCGATTCGACAAACCAACCAGCCTGAAACGTAGCTACATTAAGATGAAGAACTCCGTACAAAATATAAAAAGTTAAAAAATCAAAGATAGAACTAATCGGACCAAAAATAACCATGTATTTTTTAATAAACTTCATGTCCCAGTGTTTTGGTTTTCTTAAATATTCAATATCAACATTATCCGATGGTATTGCTAGTTGAGAAGTATCATAAATAAAATTATTAAGTAAAATTTGGCTAGCCGTCATCGGGAAAAAGGGTAAAAATAAACTAGCTCCAATCATCGAGAACATATTACCAAAATTAGAAGAGAGACCCATTAACAAATATTTCATGGTATTACTAAAAGTTTTACGACCTTCAATAATTCCTGACATCAAATCTTTTAAGCCCTTACGCATCAAAATAATATCAGCTGTTTCCTTGGCTACATCAACAGCGTTCTCCACTGAAATACCAACATCGGCTGTTTTAAGCGAAGGAGCATCATTAATACCGTCGCCCAAATAACCAACCACTAAACCATTACGTTTTAATTCACAAATAATTTTTTCCTTTTGACTAGGGGACATTCTGGCGCAAATAGTGGCATCTTTAACTCTCTTATAAACTTCTTCGTCAGTTAAAATATTAAGGTCTAATTGATCGCCAGTAATTATACCAAGAACTGGTAAGCCTAAATCGGCGCAGATTTTTTTAGTAATTAATGGTCCGTCCCCGGTTAAGATTTTAATATCCACCCCGTGCTCTTTCATTAAGATTAAAGTTTCTTTAACATCCAATTTAGGTGGATCATAAAAAACCATAAAACCTCTCAAAATTAAATTAGTTTCTTCGGTAATATCATATTTATCCTTTCTAACACTGATATCTTTTTCAGCAATTGCTAAGATTCTAAAACCTTCACTACTTAAATCGTCATAAACTTTTTTAACGCCCAATAAAATATCTGGGGTCATCGGCTTAACGGTTTTTCCATCAATATAAGCTTGGCAAATCTTAAATAACTCTTCTGGTGCACCCTTAGTAATCATTTTAACTGAACCATCACGTTCGACAAAAACTGATGATCGTTTACGATTAAAGTCATAAGGAATTTCTTCTACTTTTTTATAACTAGTTAAATCAAAATTTTCATGTTTTAAAATAGCTGTATCTAAAATATTTTTAATACCAGTTTCAAAATAGCCATTAATGTAAGCTATATGAAAAACTTCGATAGAATCACGACCAAAAATATCGACATGTTTAATTACGGTAATTTTATCTTCAGTTAAAGTACCAGTTTTATCAGTACATAAAATATCAATCGAACCAAAAGTTGGTATAGAATTTAAGCGCTTAACCAAGACACCTTGCTTAGCCATTCTAGCGGCTCCTCTAGCCATGTTAACACTCATAATCATCGGTAATAACTCCGGTGTCACGCCCACGGCTACGGCTAAAGCAAACAAAAAAGAGTTAAAATAACCCTTTCCCATTAGTGCATTAATTAAAAAGATAATAGCTACAATAACTACGATTACTCTTATAATCAAAAAACCAAAACTTTTTATACCCTTCTCAAAAGCATTTTCAGTAGCTGGTCTAGAAATATTTTGAGCAATTTTACCAAACTCAGTATCTAAACCAATAGCCGTGACTAAAAATTGGCTATAACCAGAGATAACATTAGTACCAGAAAAAACCGTATTATTATCAGTAACAACTTTTTCAATCGGTAAACTTTCACCAGTCAGACTTGATTCATTTAAAAAAAAGTCATCAGCACTAATAATTTTACCATCGGCCGGAACTATATCACCAGCCGAAAGAAAAATCACGTCTCCGACCACAATAAATTTGGTATCTAATTCTTGTTCCTGACCATCTCTTAAAATTCGAGCTTTAATAGCTAAACGTTTAGCAATTTTTTCAGCCGCTCGACTAGATTTATGTTCTTGATAAAAATTTAACAAAACACTCAAAAAAATCATGGTTAAAATAATAATCATGTTTTTTAGTTGACCAGCTACACCCGAAATTAAAGCTGCTATAATTAAAATTATAATTAAAGGGTCTTTAAAATAGCTTAAAAACTTAACAAATAAATTAACTTTTTTAGCGCCAGTTATCAAATTATAACCAAATTCTTCAGAGCGCTTAATAGCTTCGGAATTTTTTAAACCTTGCAAATTAGAATCTAATTTTTTATATAAATCAGCTAACTCGAGACTTTTAAGTTCTGAAGTATTAATTTTTATAGCTATCATATCCTTTAGAGAATAATTTATAAATCTCTTATATTTTATCATTTTTCAAACAAAAAAGCACCTTTGAAATCATTACGACTTCAAAAGTGCCTTAATCCTATTGCAGAAGATTCAGAAGTTCTTTGACTTCAAAAACTTTTTTTGATACCTTCGGAAATAAAATTTCTTTTCCCCAGTTAGAATAAAATTTCAAATTTTGTAAGTATTCAATTTCTTTTTCCAAACAAGTAACAGCCGGGATATTTAACTCTTGAGCTAAACCGAAAATAGTTTGCTGTAACCAAGTATCACTAAAAGATTGGCTAGCATCAGCGTCTCGCAAAATTTCGGCGCCTATTGAGATTGGCTTATCGGAATACGGAAATTCGGTAGCCCCTACCCACTCTTCAATTTCTGGAAGAAAGCATTTATCTTCATCAAGAATAAATTCTTTCAATGATTTAAGAGCTGTGGTTATTTCTTGATGATCATCCCCTATTCGTCCACTATGGGCATAGTCATGTACCAGGCCAGCCAACAACAGGGCGCGAAATAATCTAGCTCCAAATAATTCCTGAAATTTACAAAACTTAGCCGCTTCATAAACAGAACACATCACATGAATCATGTGACGGAAGTTATGATAGGGATTATTGACGTTGGGTGCATAAAAAATTAATTTATAATAATATCGTAAATCTCCTTCGTAAAGGTTTTCGCTGTTATTAATAATTTTAACAATACCATCCAAATTTTGTCCTGCCCGTAAATAAACTACTTCAGCACTCACAAAATTAGCAGCTTTCAGTAAAAAACCGGGGTCAGTAACGATTTTAAATCTCATTTTTCTTTCATCGATTGAATTAAAACGTGAGCAGGTAATTCTATCAACAATATTAGAAATAGTAGCTTCTACGTCAACGTCAGATAAAATATTTTTATTCCCCATATTTATGTTATTTTTTGATTATTAATTAACGATTATTTTCATAACTTTTTAACATACATTATTAATAACGTCAACATATAAAAAAATAAGGTTCCTCAAAGGTCTTATTTTAGATTTAGATATAGAAGGTAAATGGTGGCAAAATTTTGAATTATTAATAAGGGAATTCCTATTAAAAAATACCATTTCCGGGTCTTATGTCTAAAAGTAAACATACCAACATAAACACCTAAGCTGCCAAAAGCAGTAGCCAAAAAAAATAACAGGCCTTCTGAGATGCGAGTCACGCCAGGTTTAGCGGACTTAATCTTATCCGACCACATCAGCAAAAAAGCTAATAAGTTAACAATGGTAAAGATGGCCAAGATATAATCAGGTGACATATTTAAAATTTAATTTTTACTTTTCTTAATTATTTTAATATCTTTAACGCCAAAAAATAATAACAATAAAATAATTATCTTTAATAAATAATTACTATGCAAATCTAAAAAATTAGCAGTCATTGGAGTTATTTTTCCCACCAGCAAATGAATAAGAATGCTAATTGGTAAAGTTAACCATAGCCAATTTTGTTTAGGTATTTTGAGACCAATTTTTAAAAATATTTTTGATAACACCGGAGATAATAAATAGATTCCTAAAAATGAAACAACTAAATCAAAAATAACATAGCCACCTAAACGAAATTGTCTAAGAAATTCTATAGTAGTCATAATAGTCTAAACTAGATGTTTATATAATAATCAACTGGCGCAAAATCATCTGTTAGAATTGGAGTGTCTTTAATTATTTCTTTAGTCCATAAATGTTGCAAATATTCATTTAATCTTGGATTAGCATCACTCCAGATTGGTTCTTGATTAGACTTTAAGGCTACTAAAATTATATTCTGAACTATCTGGCCATTATCTGGCGTTCTAACTGGAAATAAATAAACTTGCGAAAAAATGCTTTTATAGGTAGCGTATTCGGCTCTTAAGAACCTGCCCTTATCACCTTCCATCGAGGAAATGATATTTAAAATTACCACTCCATTATCATTCAAAATATTATATTTTTTTTGAACAGCTTCTTTAGTGGTTAATTGGTAAGGGATGGAGTAATGAGAACTAAAAGCATCGCCAAAAATAACATCATATTTAGCTGTTGTTTTATTAAGATAAACTCTGCCATCCTCGTGATAAATAGTAAGCCTGGAATCTTCTTTTAATCTAAAATATTTTTTAGCGAGTTCCGTCACCTTGGGATCAATTTCCACCACATCGATAGTGGCATTCGGATAAGTAGCTAAAAAATTTTTAGGATATGAATACCCCGCTCCGCCAATCATTAAAGTTTTTTTAAAATTTGGATTAAAGTGTGCAGCTAAATGATAGTATTTAGTGTATTCGTTAACTAGTTCATCGCTGTTTAAAAACATAGCCGAGTGATTTTCATTATTAATTCCCATTATTTTTACGGACTCTCCAGTATTTAAATCAGTCCGATCATAAATCCAAATGCGATTATAGGCCGTGTCAATATCCATGAAACCATTTTTTGAAGCAGCTACAAAATTAAGACTACCAATTGTTAGCCCGCCAATGGTTATAATAATTAAAAGTAATAATTTAAATTTGGTAATTTTTTTAGCAGAAATAATTAAAGAAGTGGCAACAAGCGTGAGTGATAAAATAATTAATAATTTATTAGTACCAAAATGTGGGATTAAATAAAAACCAGATAAAAAAGTACCAAAAATACTACCGGCAGTTGAGATGGCATAAAGATTGCCCACAGTTGTGCCCGAGCTATTCAAATTTTCTATTTTTAATTTTACAGCGTAAGGAGAAACTATCCCCAATAAAAAACTGGCTGGTAAAAATAAAATTGTAGCGGCAATTACTGAAGAAATACGAACATCAGTAATACCAATTTGTAAAATAATAATCAAAAAATCTTTGATCAAAGTAGAAAAACCAATAAAAATAGCTGCCAAAAAAATAATTAAGGATAGACTATCAAAGCTAGGTTTTTTATCAGCCAGTTTACCGCCGACATAATACCCTAAACTGAGACTACCCAAAATAATACCTATTAAACTAGTCCAAATAAAAATTGAAGTTCCAAAATATGGCCCCAGTACTCTAGAGCCAACTAATTCGAACACCATTACTACGGCGCCACAAATAAAAACTACAATTTCTAGGATGTATTTATTTATTTTTATTTTTTTCATATCACAAATAGACTCACTTAATTTATATGATTATTGTTTATATCCTTATTTTACACTATTTAGATTAGAAATTCTATTTTTTATTTATATAACTTTAACTAACACGAGTTCTGGGCATGGGCGCGGTCGAGGCTTGGCTTGATTTATTTAGAACATTCTGATTAGAATTTAGGGTTGTAGTTATATTTCCGCTATTATTACTAACACTCGGGCTGCTACATCCCGTTAAACTAAAAACAACTATCAGCAAAGCCATGACTAAAAAGAGGTTTTTATAAGTTTTGTGATGATTACTATTTTTCATTTTATTTAATTCTAATTATTACCAGTGTTTATTAATACGCAATTAAATAAAATTTCTTTACATAAGGAAAAATATTAAAAAAATAAGGCTATAATTAGCCTTATTATTTATCATTATATTTAATTTTGAATAATCATAATTTAAGAAATTCCAATTTCTTTGGAGCGCTTGATTTGGATAAAGTCTTCGGGGTTAATATTTGCTAAACTATTACCCGGAAAACTTTGAATTATTTTTATTTCCGCCAAATCAATAACTAAACGACTAGTAGAAGCTAATATTAAATTGGGCTCTCTTAATTCACCTTTAGACGGCCCGCCCGCTATAAAACATTTACGTCCGTCCATTATTATTAAATCTGGCTGAAAAGCTAGATTAAGCTCGGCTATTTTTTCTTCAGTACGTGCAGTATGTAAAGACATTCTTTCTATTGGTTTCATTAAACCCACGCCTAATTTTAAGGCACCAGTGAATTTAGCTATATAGTGTGTTTTTAAACAGGGCAAAAAAATTATTTTATCAACCTGATCTAAAATCTCCGGCACGGAGATACTCTTTAAGAAATTGCCACCTACAATTTTCTTTTTAATCCACTTACCATTATCAAAAGACACAATCTTAATTCTAGAATCAATTTTTTCTAATTCAAAGAGATTAAGCTTCTCCAAGTTTTTGATGGTATTCTGATAAAAAGTAGATGAGTCTCCAACAATAACCTGACTAGCGCCAGCTGCCACTACTAATTCAACAACTGCTTGTATAAAAGCGGGATCACTAGAGGCGGGAGAGGAATCGGCCGTGTTAATATTTGGTTTAATTAAAACTCGATCACCAGCATTGATAAATTGCGAAAAGCCACCTAACTCAGAAATAGTAGCATTAATAACTAATTTTAAGTCATCAGTTGCTTCACATTTTTTTATTATGATAGATTTCATATAATTATTCTACAACTAATTATACTATATATAATACATCTTTAATTAAAATAATTCCATTTTTCTTACTTAATTAAAACAAAAAAACAAGACTAAAATTAGTCCTGTTTTTCATATTGGCACGGGATGCAGGTGCCGCTCCTGCGCTAGAGGATTTGGAGGCCTCTGTACTACTGTTATACTAATCCCGCAACATAATTCACTAGAACTAATTATAAATTAAAAAAGCTGGCTGGTCAATATCAAAAACGCCCATTTATAGGCGCTTTTATTATCTTACTTATTCTTCCTCCTCAGTTTTTTCTTTCATTTCTTGACCACAGCAAACCAATTGTCCGCCACCATCTTTCTCGAACCTTACTTCATTGCCACAAATGGCACAGAAATAAATTTTATCAACACGATTAGACATAATTTTATTTTTTTATTTTTTTAGACTTCTTCTTTTCCAGTAATTCAAAAGGCGCTCCGCTAACTATTGGGATTAAAGGAACACCATCATCACAAAATTCCAAGCTATAGATATGTAAAATAGTGGCAGCGACAGAGACCATCAGCGGACCAAGCACCACACCCCAGAAACCAAATAAAATAATACCGCCTAAGACTGAAAAGAAGATAAAAATTTCATTAATCATCGCCTTGCCTTTCAACATCCAAGCTCTAATAATATTATCAATCGTACCGATAATAAAGAAGCCCCAAGCCAGTACAAAAATACCTTGCCAGGTGTCGCCCATAATTAAATAATAAATACCTACTGGCACATAAAAAAGCATTGATCCTAAGTATGGCAGCAATGATAATAAAGCAACTAATACACCGGCCAAAAAAACCGGAAAACCAACTACGGCAAAACCTAAAGCGCCAACGAGACCTTGGGCAATGGCGACCACAAAAGTTGACACCATCGTAGTATAACTTATCTCACGAAATTTATTAAATATTTCCCTATCATATTTATCTGCTAACGGTGATAGATGCATTAATTTTATCAACATGTCTTTACCGTCAACAAAAAAGAAAAACATGGTTAGAATAATCAAGACCAGTGAAGCTAGAAAACTGGTGGTATCAACTAAAATAGAGGTTGCGCCAGCAATCATCCAATTACTGGATTTCTGTAATAAATCTAAAAGAGAATTTTTTACCAAATCATTATCAAAATTAATGTGTAAAAAATTCAAACGCTGGAACAAACTACTTTCAAAAACATCAGACAAATTATGATTACTAAAATAAACACTAATTTCACTATAAGCCTGAACTGATTTTTCAGCTGTATAACCAACTAATTTAACGCTTGGTAAAATCAAAATCGCTACCAATAATAAACACATGAGCAGAGCGGCCAGATATCTTTTATTTTTTAAAAAGACCACCAAACGTTCATAAGGTTTAGAAAAAATAGTTGCCAAAACGGCGGCAATTGCTATTTCAATTAAAAATGGCTTAAATACGAAGTAACAGGCTATCAAAGCCGCAATCACTAAAATTATTAAAAAGGGCTTGGATAATTTTTTAGTCATGGGGTTTTAAAAAATTATTACAAAATCATCCCGCCAAAATGACGGGATGATTAGTCGCTTATTTAGTTTCTTTGTGTAAGGTGTGTTTAACACAAGTTGGACAATGCTTCATCATTTCCAATCTAGCTTTTAAAGTCTTCTTGTTCTTTCTTGAGAAGTAGTTCACCTTTTTACATTCAGTGCACTCCAACTTAATCATGTTATCATTGGACATAAATCTTTTTTTTAGCCACGCCCCTCAAGGTAACGGGAACGACGGGCTGCTTTACTGTTAATTATTGACTACCATTAGAATATCTAATATTTGGCAAAGAGTCAAGATTGGCAAGTTCCACAATAGTGTGTACCCCGCCCGGCTATTTTTGTTTTAATAATAGCGGAACCACATTTGACACATTTTTCCTTAGACCGACCATAAACCTTTAATTTTTGAGAAAAATTGCCCTTTTGGCCACTACCATCAACGTAATTGCTAAAAGTGGTGCCCCGATGCTTAATGGCTGAGGTTAGAATTTTCTTAATAGCTTGATAAATTTTAGCTATTTCTGCCATTTTTAAAGAAGATGACGGTCGCTGCGGCCTAACCCCAGCGGCAAATAGAACCTCGTCAACATAAATATTACCTAATCCTGCTACAGTTTTTTGATCAAGCAACGCAGCCTTAATATTAATACTGCGACGAGCCAACTTATTACTAAATTCAATTAAATCAAACAATTTTTCTAAGGGTTCGGGCCCGTAATTCTTAGCAATCAATCTGTTTAATTCCTGCTCGTCCACCAACTTAACATAACCGAATTTACGTACATCATTAAAAAATAAACGACTGGAGTCGGTAAAAGTAATGATTACCCGGGTATGTTTATTAGGCAATTCACCCCCTACGGCTTTCTCAAAAGAATGGTTAGACAAACTATGACCACCCGCTGACACCTGATCTTTAAACAGATAGATTAATTGGCCAGTCATTTTTAAATGGACCAACATAAAAAAACCGCGGCGACTGCTTTTAAAAATTAGCAATTTACCTCGGCGCAAAATTTCCGTGAAAGACCGACCTTTAAGTTGGTTGTTTAAATCACCAACCAACTTTAAATCTAGTACTTCTACCGCCTTAATTTTTTTGTTGAGGAGGCGCGCTGTTAAATCACGGCGCACAGTTTCAACCTCTGGTAATTCTGGCATTTTATAAGAGGATAATTAGAGTTAGAATAATTACGCCTAAAACAATTTCCGCGGCGAAAATCTTCACAAAACTTTTACCCATATTGTCGGGATCGATTAACATCATATCTTTAATTATAACGGCAAGAGTGGTAAAAAACAAGTAAATTTTGCTATAATATAAATATGAATATTATCTATAAAAGTTCTGGTTTAACGTCAATTGTTAAATATTTTATCACCCCACTAATTACTATGATATTTCTTTATGAAATATCTTTGGTGGTTAACGGGCAACCGCTAGGTAATGATACGCCTTTATCGGAATTACCATTAATGGCTTGGTTAGTTATAGTAACTATCATTAGCTCCTGGTATTTTAAAACTGTGGAGGCTGGCGAAGAATGTTTAGTAATCAAAGGTTTTCAAACTGGAGACGTAGTTCCCTATCAAAATATTAAATGGCTTAGTCAGAGTTATACGGGACGCCCCTCTTTATATATTAGGTATCAAGCAACCCCTGGTAAATTTAAAACTATTATCACTGTTCCAAAATTATATACTAAATCCCAATTTTCCAAAGCCCTCTTCCATCCTTTTCAAGAATTAGAAATGACCATCTTTATTAGAGAGCAAATTAAAAAATATCAGCCTAATTATAATCCTGACCTAGAGCCATCGTCATGGCTATTTTTTGGGATAATTTTGCTATCGGGCGTGCCTTTTCTGGCGTTATCAATAGCCCTCTTAAACTAACAAAAAACAACCAACTCCAAAAAGGGATTGGTTGTTTTGTTTTGGTGGGGGCGTTAGTATGATTTGGGAATATGGCTCGTTAATAATAGATATGTTGATATTATAGCTTTAGGCAAATAAAAAAGGAAGTCTGATGTTCTAGACCCCCTTTGTTAAATGGCTAAGCTTGTCTTGACCCAAATGGATGTTTTTTTAAGAAATATTTGTTTGATGTGGAAAAATAAATTTTCTTTTTTGCGACAACCGAACCGATATGCATTATCTTCACTTCGGGAAAATATAATACTCGGTATTTACGGTCAAGATTTTTGAGCCTAAGGCAAAGGTCTTCCTCTTCTTTATAAAGAAAAAAGTTTTCATCAAATCCGTTGATTTTATCAAAAACCGATTTCTCAATAAGGAAAACTGCACCAGATACCCAGGCACACTCAGTTTCTTGTTCGCGATTTTTCCAAAATCCTAGGCCTAATTCGTTTAATACTTTAACCAATAATCCTTTATTTTCTCCATGGTCCCAGGCTTGATTATTGCCTTGTTTATTATAGAGTTTAGGACCAATAACCTTTATTGAAGATTCTTCAATCATTCTTTTATACAATCTTTCGATGCTTTCTTTTTCTTCAATAACAATATCAGGATTTAGTAAAAGTAAATATTTAGCCTTAGTATTCTTAGCTAAATAATTATGGCCACCACCAAAACCAAGATTTTTTTGGGATTGGTAAATTTTTAGACTTTCTTTCTGAAAATCGCTGAAAAAACTTTTTAAGTCTGACAAATCATCATTTGAATTATTATCTAAAATATTTATTTCAAAAGATAATTGACTGTCAGATAGATTCTGGAAGACTGATTGTAAACAATTAATAAGATACGATTTTGTATTAAAATTTACAATCTGAATGGATAAATCAATTATGTTTTTCATGGCGTATTTAGATTTAAAAGTTAAATAATTTGATTAATTACTAAATCCGCCTAAATTTAGACGATCTTGGTAATTAACCAAATATAACCTTGTTTGTAAACGGACTATTGTAATAACTAAATTGTAGCATTTTTGTCAATTATTGTCAATAATAACAAAAAAGTACCAGATTTTATCTAATACTTTATAGTGAGTCGAGCGAGATTTACCCCTGTAGGCATAAACTTCGAATCCCTCTAAATCTACATAAATAAAATAGCCAATCCTGTTTAGGATTGGCTATTTTATTTATGTGGGCCGAGCAGGATTCGAACCTGCGAAGGCGCAAGGCCAGCAGATTTACAGTCTGCCCCGGTTGACCGCTTCGGTATCGACCCAATTAACTTATTTCACTATAAATAAATTATCACTCATTGTCAACAAAAACAAAAACTCCAGCTTTTAAGAGCTGGAGTGATAACATTGAAATTATTTTAACCAGCCAAACCAACAATAACGAATTTAACTAGAATATAGGAAGTAAAGACAATAGCTAAACCAATAATCGCCCAGACAATAATATCTCGTCCCTTTTTAATCTTGTCTGGTGATCCAGCTGAAGTCATCCAAGTCAGACCGCCATAAACAAACATTAACAGGGAAACGGAACCAACGAGGCTTAAAACAAAATTAATAAGACGGGCAATTAGAGTATTGACGTCAGTGATGCCGAGTGGGTTGGGGAGGACTTGGGGAGTAACTTGAGAGACATCTGGTGGTTTAGGGGTAACAGTACCTAATGAAGGCGGATCAACTTCACAACTATCAAAACCACCATTCGATGCACACGTAATTTGACAAGATGTGCAATCCGGCATACTGAATGAACTATTTTTGCAATTACAAGTTGAGCCAGCACTAGCTGTAGAACCGAACAAAAAAAATATTGAAAATAAAAAAACTAGAAAACCTGATTTAAAAATTATATTTTTATAATTCATAGAGTCTAAATAAATAAATACTCTTTTATTATAACATAGATATAAAAAAAAGGGATAGGCCGTTATGGTCTACCCCTTCGATAAAGTTTTGAAACTTTACCATTGAATTGTTATGCTAGATTCTAATCCACTGCCCTTAAAAATTAAAGTGCCTTCAGAATTAAACCTAAAAACATAAGTACCATACTCTTTAACTAGCTCTTTTGAGCCGGCACTGGTAATCATATTAATCGGAGCACCGTGGACCGTTAATCTTACCTCTGTACCCTGCGAAAAAGATTTGTTAGATAACAACTGTTCCGTGCCGGTAAAGGTTAAAATTTCCGATCTCATAGATTGCGTTTTATTAATCTTAGCCTGACTATTATCATTCTTACCATAACCTGGCAAATAATGAAGAGACAAACACAAAATCAATATGAAAGTCATGATAATCTGAATTGGCGTAGCTAACTCAGATTTTGACTTAAGGACGGATTGCAGGTAGGCCAAAAGCATTAGGGCTAATATGTAGCTAATCACGTTACTTAAAAAGAAGTTAACGCCATGGCTAAGTAGCAATAGTGATAACCCCCAGTAAAGCAAACCAGGAAAAATTGAGCTGATAGCTAAATTCATCAATTGCTCTCCAGTTGGCCATTTAAATCCAGTCGATGGCGGTGATGGCGTCTGATTGGCGGCTTCAGTATTATTATTGACTGGATTAGCTGAAAAAGCCGAACCACCTCTGTAAGTATTAATTTTTGACATTTCTACTTATTCTTTTATTGATTGTTATGATTTTTTTAGGAATCTGATTATTATTATCATCGTCCTGTTCAATATCAACATCTTTTTTAGAAGATAACGATTTAGGGCCATTATTAAAAGCATTAAATCCCCAACCAGTAGTAAAAGAATCATTAAGCTTACCGTGACCAGAGTCATCCATATAAGTAATGTTTCCTTTTTGAGAGGCCGTAGCAATAGTTTCTAGCTTTTTTTGCTCGTTAATAAATTTAAGAGCAACTAAACCGTTAACTCCGGCTTCAGTTTTAATAGAAGTTAAAGTCTTAGTTCTCATTGTGTCTTTTTCGGCGGAAATTGGTTTTTCATAGTTAACAATATTTTCCAATTTTTCCTTTAGGACTTGTCCTTTTCTTCTTTCCATTCCCACTTCACTTCTAGATTTTTCAGTCTCTAAAGTATTCATGACATCAATTGGAAAAAATTTAAGTAACTTGACTCCAACTTCTGATAAAATTTGAGGGGCGAGGTCAGTAATTAAGTTTGTACCCCAATCTGGTTCTGCAAAACCGTCGTTTACACCCTCATTGCTTAATGTCTTGATAAAAATGATCACTTTCATTTCTACTAAGCCTGCTATAAAACTATAAGCATCGGTTTTTTCATAAATCAATTTTATAGAATCTTGGCACTCAATTTCAACACCGTATTTGAGACGAACATAATCACCATCAGCTGGCTCAACATTAGTATCACTACCGTAGATAAATTGATCGATGTCTTTTTGCGATAAACCACTTCTTTCTCCACTTAAAATAAAAAGAGTTTGATGATTCATCGGTACTAAAGTACCATCACTTAAAAAATTAAAATAATCAAAGGGGTAAACTATACTTGGTTTAATAGGTTCCAACACTTCACCACACCATTCATAAACCAATTCATGTTTAGCCTGAACTACGACTCTTTTTAACCAACGTACAATGACGATAACAATTGCTGGCAGTATTATCATAGCAAATGCTATTAATAATGATGTCAGAAAAAAATGATAAATTACTCCGATAGTAATTATTACCAAAGCGATAACTAAAGCTATCGCCGTTGACCAAAAAGCTAGCTTTAACCAGGCTGCTAAAAATACTTTTTTTGCATCCATTTTTTAATCTCCTTATTTTTTAGTTTATTTTATTTAATTTTTAAAGAGCCTTCTTTGCCGTAGCATCAATAGCTCAATTGAATTCTCCTAATTATACCACTTTTTAATAGTTATGTCAACACTAGGCCAGTTATCTAAAAAGTCACTTAAAACAGCCAAAACAAAACTCCTCCCCGCTCTTGGTATCACTCTAAAATTTATGTTATAATAAAAACATAAATCACGGTTTATTTATCTATGAATTTATTGAACCTTATCTCAAAAGAAGAGCCGATTGGTGGCCTAGAAATAGTTGAGGACACCATCAGATTTGCCCGTTTAAAGAGGGTTAAATCGGGTCTTAAAATTGAACTTTTAATTGAAGAAAAAATATCCAGCCCAGGAGTAGCTAAGGGCGATGATGTCTTGACCGCCAATCTTTTAAAATTTGCCAAAAAGAATCATATAGAATATGTCATTGTGTCGATACCGGCCGATAATGTTTTTGTTAAAACCTACAACTTCCCCTCGACCATGCCCGATGAAAAAATAGACGAATCCATGCAGTTGACCGTTGATTTACAACTACCAAAAAAAAGATCGGAAATTTTTTGCGACTTCATGAAGATAACCGAAGGTGAAGAAAAAAAAATCTTACTTTCTTGTGCCGGTCAAGATTACATAGGTGGCCTTATTTCAAAAATTAAAAAAGCGGGACTTAAAATTGTCGCGATTGAAAGCCATCCTTTAAGTCTAGCTAGAGCCATTAAACAAAATAAAGATGAGGCTGTTTTAGTCGCTGAAAAGGGTCCAAAAATAACCTCCTTGGCTGTCATTAGAAATAACCAACTCATTTTCTCCTGGTCGATCCCTAATGATAAAATAGCCAGTGGTCTCTCTAAAGAAATAACCAGGATTGCTAATTATCACGACTGGTTTAATATACCTATTAAAAATTTAATTTTATTAGGTAATTTTACCGCCACCGAAACTAAAAAACTACCTCTTAAAATTACTGATATAGAACTTCCGGACGAATTAAAACAAGCCCCCAAAGATTCTAAATGGCTGATTTCTTTAGGAGCCGCTTTAAGAGGGTTAATCCCTCGTAAAGATGATCGGCAAATTAGCTTAATGGCTATCGGTACGGAAACTGCTTATCGCCAAGAAAAAGCTCTGGCGACTGTTAATTTTTTTGTAGGCATTAGCACGGCTCTATCAATTTTCTTTGTAGTTATTTTTATTGCTACCTGGTCGCTCTTAACTGCCATGCAAAATAATTACAGCCAACAAATATCTTCTTTTAACCTCTCTCCATCCTCAGAAAACTCTTCTGCTTTAAAAGAAAAAGCTAACGCTTTCAATGATTTAATTGGTCAAATTGGCTCTCTAGTTAAAAAAGAACCGCACTGGAGCAAGATAGTTAACGAAATTAAAAACAAAACTACGGCTGGTATTATTGTTAATAATTTATCATTGCCCAGCGCCGAAGGTCAGTTTTCTGTAACTGGCTCAGCCGCTGATCGTGAAGCTATTAATACTTTAAAAAAATCTTTTGAATCTTCAGAGCTATTTACTGAAGTCAGTATTCCCCTGACCAACCTAGGCAAGAAGGCCGATATTCCTTTCTCTATGACTTTTAAAATAAAAGATAGTCAGTTAATTTATTCCCAATAAAAATGTTTAAAAATAAATTTACACTCAAAATAATCATTAAGATAATTATCATCCTGGTAATTATTAGTCTTTCGACCACAGCCAGTTATTTTTTAAGTAAGCAAATTAATAAGATTAATTTGTCGATGGCTGAAAAGAAAGACATGGATTATCTTATTTCTAATCGTGAAGAAGTTAATAATAGAATTAAAACTGATTTTTTAGAGGTTGATCCCGACTATCAAACTAAAATTGATAATGCTCTGCCCTCCGTCTATAATGTTCTATCTTTTGTTGATGTCATGGAAAGCTTAGCTAAGAAATATTCCTTTAAGCAAACCTTGAATTTTAATCAACCAACGCCGGTCACCGATGTCAGCGGCCCCGTGGCTCTAACGGCTATTAATTTCAACCTAACTATTACTGACACTAACATTGATACCTTTATTAATTACCTACAGGACTTTGAAAAGTTACCTTATTTTACCTCTATCGATAACATTAGCTATTTAGGAAACAGTGCTAGTGGCTGGCAGAATAATTCATCAATCAATATTAGCGGTAGTTTTTATGCACATCAATAATTCTAAAAAAATAGTAATAAATAAAGATGGCGTAATTTATGCCTTAATTTTTGTTTTATACGCTACTCTAGTCGTGTTAGTTTTTGTTTACGCCACCAAGTTCTTACGCGATACTCTTAACACTGCTCTAAGCACCCCGGCTGGAGCGACGATTGAAGCTAAGTATGGACAGTTGGACTTAGGAAATTATGTTTTAGTCGCTGATAAATTAGGACTTAAAAAACCGTCTGTTAATCAAATTGTAACACCAGAGGTAATAAATCCAGTAGCTAGCCCCACTATCGAAATTGCGACCAACTCTCCAGAAATAATCGCCAGTCCTACCCCCGAGGTAGTGACTATTAGTCCTGCTCCAGAAGTTATGCCAATTGTCGCCCCCGAAGTAGTCACACCAGTGATTACTCCAGTAGTAGTAGAACTTAGACCCCTGATTGTTATTTTTAACTCGACCGGCCAAGCTGGTCTCGCTGCTAAATTAAAAAATCAACTGACAGCTGTTGGCTATTCAGTTCTTGAAACTGGCAACATTAAACCAATTATCAACAATACCATTATTAAAATTAAAACTAGCCTTAATCCAGACTCTAAATATCTAGCCGAAATAAAAAAAATCGTAGCTCTTAATTACGATTTTGTCCTAGAAAATTTAGCTGAGAGCTCCGACCACGAAGTAGAAATAATTATCGGCAGTAAGTAGTTTAGAGTTCCTGCCAAGCATAACTAGTAATTAATCCATTAACATCCAGGTTAACGTTAACCTGGATTTTTCTTTTAGCATCCCCCATTTGGCCTTCAACATTAATTATCTTGGGATTGTAGCCAGCACCAACAGTTACCACAGCACAAGCTATTTGAGTAGCACTACAACCACCACTAGTGGCATCGAAATTGTAAGTACCAACGTAATCCTTATTTCTAACTATTCTTTCTAAAGCATCAGAAGCACCTAACTGGGCATAGTTTAAAGCCTTACCGGAATTATTAGATTCACTAACCGAGACATTATCAGAAATGCTGATGGCAGAAATCAAAACCCCGATTGAGATAATCAAAGCCATTAACACCAAGACGGTGGGAATGGAGGCCATACCTCTTTGATTGTTATTATATTTCTTCATATTAAAAATCTTGATTCAAATCAACGCTGGTCTTGTCACTTTGACTATACTGCCAATCAGGACTGGTACTATTATATGATCCAGCTATATTTATTTCCACACTAAGCCTTTTTTTATTTAAAACCGTATTAATATTCTCTAGTCTATTAAAATATAAACTACTAATTTTAACCGTATCAGAAGTAATGTATTCGAAAGGTTGCGCGTCAACTTGCCTAGTAACTCTATTATTATTTAAAGTATATTTAATAGAACTGCTGGCGACTGTTAAATCCAGTAAGGTGGAACTGGCTGCCGTGGTGTTGGGCGTGGTGAGATTAGTAGCGGCCGCCACATCTCTTTTTATTTTTTCAGTAGCAAAACGAAAGTTAGAATTTAATTCACTTTTAGCCTCCACTCCGCCCCGTCCTTTATTTAAAATCAAAAAAGAATCAGCTACCACCACGGTCACCACTGATAAAATAGCAATATAGATGGTTAACTCGATAAGAGTAAAACCGGCTTTAGTAAACTTATATTTCATAATTTTAGGGGCTCCAATTAACTACTACATCATCAACTTGTGGAGTGACCGTTCCTCCTGATATACAATCATTGGAACATAGTCTAATCTTATATCTAAAATATCTTTTATTATTAAGCTGGGAATAACAATTTAATTGCATGGCCGCATTAGCAGCCGCTTCATACCAATCGCCCACCCCACAAGTGCTACCGCCCATATAATTCCAAGGGCCAGCCGAGCTATCAGCTGCGGCGACCTGAAAACGAACATGCCCCTGATCAAAACTAGGCCCGCCTAACTGTCCTTTCCAAGTAATAGAATTGTAAGCTGGACCGTCAGCGTTAGCCGTTGAATCATAAACAGCTGATATTAAATCACCATAGGGTGGATAACCAACTCCGCAACTAACTGGTTTATAGCGATGGGTCAAAATGGCTTTAACGCTTAAATTAGAAATAGTTAAACCAGCTGGATTCAAATATAAATTGTAATTATAAGAACCAGCACTAGTAGGATTAATCAGACCATAATTATCTTTATAAATAAGATTGAAATTAGTCGCTACCGCCGCATTGGCTAAAGAAAAAGCGGTGCTAGTACCTAAAGAATCATTAGTTAATGATAAAGTGCCAGACCCCGTATAAACACCGCTCACCAGAAAATAAACTGACTTAACAGGGTTAGTGATACCGGTTAAGTCATCACCTAAGTAAAGAGCAAAAGGCATAATGGTATTAGAACCTAAAACGCCAGCAACTTGCCCAACATAAAATTCAGTAGTTTTAATTTTTTCATTGCTCGAGGCGCCATCCACGCAAGTAGTTGGTGCAAATTGATAAGTAATTTCTAATTTAGCGGCTAAGCCTGAAATGGTAACGCCACTTGGTAAAATATTTAAAGTATTAGTATAGCTACCGGCACTGGTAGGATTGAGGTAATTAGAATCGTCGTGATAAATAAGTTCGAAATCAGTCGGATGACTAACACCGGGCAAAGTAAAAGTTTTGGCAGTCCCATTATTAGCATCTATTTTAAATTGGATTGAGCCGCCACCAGTATAAACTCCGCTGACTCTAAAAAAAACTTTTTTAGCAGCATTAGTCACACCTGATAAATCATTACCAATATAATAGGTGACTGGTAAATCAATGGCTGAACTTACTTGAGCTGTTTGGCTGCCAGAACCGACTACAAAAATACTGGATCTAATTTGATCACCAGCCAGCACGACATAATAAACAGGCGACAATAAAATTATGGCGATAATAAATATTTTAAGAATTCGATTGTAATTTATTGGACACATGTTATTTAACCCACATCGCTGTGGTCTTCTCGCCAGTAGCTAGGCCGTAAGCCCAGGACTTATTGGCATTACTATAATAAAAGCTAAGAGCTGAGATGGTGCCGTCTTTAAATTGGGGTAAATTACGTAAAGTACCAATAGCGTCATAAGAATCATACCAGTTAATTGGTAAATCAAAACCGCTAGACTCTGAGATTATTTCTTTAGCACTAACTATTTGATTCTCAACTACAATTATTTCATAACCTTTCTTCTTGAGGGCTGAGCCAAAAACTAATTGCCAGGAACTAGCTTTACCATCTAAACCCAGCGCACCGTTTGATTTTATAAAAACTAATTTAGCATCGCTAGACCATTTTGCAGCTTCAATTTGACTTAAATTATAAGACTCTTTAAGGGTTAATTTGGCTTTAGTAATGTAAACAGTTTCCCCTTCTGATTGAGGCTGTAATTTAATATCAAATTCACCGCGCGGCACTATCTCACCTTCGTTACTAGTAATACCGGTAGTGTTAGGAATCTTAATAGTATCATCAATAATTTGACCTTTAAAAGTTTTAGAGTCAAAGACTGGTTGACCACTTGGTTGTTTTTTTTGAAAAGCTAAAATAATAAAAACAATAATTATTAAAATTACTAAAATAATAGCAACAATTAAAATATTATTTTTATCTTTAAAATAATTCTTCATAATTTTTTAGGGGGCGAAAGAATAAGTTAAAATAAGTTCGGCTGAAGTAATATTAGTAGCTAAACTAGGATTAATATTAAAAGTATTAGCAATCGGATCAAAGTTTAAATTAGCACCGCTCACCGGATAAAGCACTTTAAAAGAATTACCATTAGAAGCAATGCTATAAGTGGAGGTAGCCTGATTATTAACGGAAACGGCGACATTATTAGTACCTGAATTAGGAGAAAAACCAGTTAATTCGATGAAAGCATTTTTAACTGATACGGAATTTTCAGGAACGTAAACTGAAAAAGTTGAACTAGTGGCATTGCCCCCCGTAATTACTCCAGCCACACTACCGACATAAAATTTAGTAGTTTTAGCTGGCTGAGTAACATTAGCGGTCGTAAAAGAACAATAAGGAGAAACGGCGGACCGTAAAGAAACATTGCCGGCACCATCAATCGACTTAACTCGAAAATAATAAGTCGTATTGGAATCTAAATTACTTAAAATCAAACTATGACTAAAAGCAGTAGGGTCCGGGGTGACTGGATAAATAACAGAAGCTGTTAAATTAGAATTTTTACTATATTCAATTTGACCAGTCGCTGATTCATTAAGCGTCCAAGCAATAGTCGCGCTATTAGTTAAGAGCGAACTAATAGCATCGGCACAAGTATTAGCACCAGCAAAAGTTATTACTGGTCCAGTTTTATCAATTTTAAAATCAGTCGCCCCTTCACCGTTGCCACCATATGATACCCAATTACTATAATAACTAGTTCCACTACTAAGATGTCTAGTTCTAGCCTGCCAATGATAAACACCGTCACTTGGTGTAGTGGTGATAGCACAACCGTTAGCTAAAACACTACAATCAATTGGTCCTGGTGCGGCTTTACCTGTTCCTTCAACGGCCGACGCACAAGAACTAGCACTAACACAAGAAAAGGCTGTGCCAACTAGTTGATATTCAATTTGCGGATATAGAGTGCCACCAGCAAAATCAGCTAACATGGTCATAGTAAAATAAGTATTAGTTGAACTGGAAGTAGCGCCAGTAGTTAGGGCTGAAGTTAAAGCTGAATCTTTAAATTGATTGAGAACGGTGGGGTCACTAGGAACAGGCGACAAGACACTAAAAGAAGCGCTGTTATTGGATAGATAAGTATTAGAAGTAAGATTAACAACACCATCAATGGCACTGGCTGGCACTGTTGTGACCATAGCCGTATTAGTCCAACTAGTAAAAACTGTAGCTAAGGAAGCGGAAGTAAAAGTGACTTTATTATTAGCATCAAAAATCGTGGGGCACGTGGCATTATTTTGACAGAAATGATTACCATTAACCGTCACGGCTGCACCCACAGCACCAGTGGTCGGGCTTAAACTGGTGATACGTGGCAAAATTCTAAAACCACTAACCGTATAAGTATGACTTTTATTAGCTGAACCAGTACCCTGTTGCATAATCACACTACCTGTGTAAATACTATCAGAAATAACGGCTGGGACTTGCACGACAATAGCGGTATTGCTCCAACTATTAGTAGTAGCCGAACTAGCTGGTGATGAACAAGTTATACTATCGCAACCTAAAATTCTCACCCAACCACCAGTTACAGCTGTACCAAAACGAGTCCCGTTTAAAGTAATGAGACCATCAGTATCAGCGGCACTATATTCGCGAGCCGCATTAGCTATGGCTGTTGGAACTGTAATTGAAGTGACTTGCGGAAAAACATAAAAATTTAAACTATTGCTAGCTGTACTTCTAGCTGTAACAGTTAACGCTCCAATGCCCCCAAAATTAGCCCCCCAATCAGCATCAGTGTCACCTGCTACACCTGAGTCAGTTAAAAAAGTAATAGAAGTATCACTCCAAGCAGTAACATTAGCGCTAGCTATTTGATGAGTACCAATTTTAATATTAGAAGTAACTGTTGAGCGATTAGCCGCTCCTGGATCAGCTCCAAAATCTGTACCAGTGATAGTTATTGATTGTCTAAAACCGGCGCCCCCACCAATTCTGGCACCACAACCAGTAGTAGCACAATTGGCATAATTTAAAGTAGTATCGGTCGTATTTGTATAAGAAGTCACAGAAGGAGGCACAACTATTTTTGCACAAATTTTATATTCAGTATAAGCGGCCGGACCACCAATATGTGAATTAGTTATTTTTTGCATGGAGGCCACAATAGTATCATATCCAGTACAATCAGTTGCTTGATAAGCAATTGTTACGGCACCAGATGCAACCGACAAACAAGCATTATTTGCATAGTTGGCTTGAGTATTTTGTTCAACGTGAGCATTAGTAACACCTGACAACTTTACAATATTAGCGTAGTTGCCAGAACAAGTTGTGCCGAGCCCCGTGACGCCAGTACAACAAATCACATTACTCGCATAGTTAGCGGTAGTTTGAGCCGGCAGTTCCGCGTGAGCGTTAGTTGAACCTGACAATCTTAAAACTACGGTTCCAGAACAACTCGCTGCAGTTGTAAGCGAACATGACAGAGTAGCTGCTTGAGCTGAACTGGAAAAAGCCAAAGCAAAAAAGAGCATTAAACTAAATACTTCAAAAAATATTTTTATTTTTTTTATATAATTCATAAGCTAAAAGCCCCCTGCAAATTTCTAACGGAATTCCCAAATAACAATTCTTCCAGCCGCTCCAGCTCCACCTAACGCAGCGGTTGCAGCACCAGTGGCGGCGCCAGAGCCACCAGATCCGGTATTAACTGTAGCAACAATACCAACCTTAGCAGTTGCGGAAACATTACCACCGACTTCAACGCCGCCACCGCCTAAGGAAGTTGAACCACCATTACCAGACATATTAGTTGACGTCGTGGTACTTGTTTGACCAGCACCACCAGGAGAACCAGCCGCATTTACTTCTCCATTAGTAGAAATTGCACCACCTGCTCCACCAGCTGTAAATTTGATAATTGCTGAACCAGCCGCTGTTGTACCACCAGCACCACCAGGAGCTGTAAGAGTAATCGTACCAGTATTAAAAGTTGTACTACCACCAGCACCACCAGTAGCACCAGCCGAAGCCGTGCCACCAGCACCAATGGCATAGGAATAAGAACCAGAAATTGGTGCAAGCTCATAACGAAGATAAGAACCAGAGCCACCACCGCCAGCAGCACAACCCGCAGTTGCCGTACAAGATCCACCGGCGGCACCACCGCCCCAAAGTTCAATTCTAATTTTATTAGTACCAGCCGTTGGAGTATATGAGGTACCAGATATAAGTGAGGTAATATTAATAAAAGCACCAGTTACCGGGGACCAAGTACCATCACCCTCCCAATAATTATTGGCCGCTGCACCGGTACCACTGCCTAAATTAGTTACCGGTAAATTACCAGTCACCTGACTAGCTAAATTAACCACGACATCACCAATTTCCGCCCAAGTATGTCCGGGGTTTGGTGCCGCCGCTTGAATAATTGTGATAACTGACAGCGAAACCGAAAAGAGTAAAACGATACTCAAAAAAATGTTAAGCGTCAGTTTTAATTTTGGTTTTTGTTTTAGTTCGCTCATAATTTTAATATTAAATATTGAATTTTTATTTATTAATTAGCTTGTAATTTTAAACTACCCGGCGTACCACTAGTATCAATATTAGTAGCACTTTCATACAGAGTACTTGGACAACTAACAGGTGCTCCGCCAGTACCACTCCAATTCGTCTGATGACACACTTGATTGCGCCAACGGGTTAAATAATAATCTTTACTTGTGGTAAGTGTACCATTTAACCAAGTAACTGTCACCGTAATTTTTTGAGTAGAAGGGTCATCACTATTACCAGTTGTACAAGGCGGTACGCCAACCGTAGTAATTATCGTTTTAGTAGTATCATCGCGACAAACATTGGAGATAATAAAGTATCTAGTATAATTCAGACCATTAACCGTTAAACTTTCGTCCCCCAAAGCAGTCGACCAAGCACCACCATTTTTAATGGTGTAATAATGATTAGTGGGTCCTTTTAACTTACTATAAATATTTTGCCATTTTTCAAAACTAACACTTTCAATCGCCTTACCCGCTTCATCAACTAAACCAGTCGCGACTTTATTTTCAGTTGTCCATTTATTAGAATTTAAACTCATCACGACTACTTGAGCCACTATTGGGATAATAATCGCTACTACACCAATAACAATTAGTATCTCTAGCAGTAGTGACCCCGGTTTGTAACTATTATTTTTCATGACTTAATTAATTAGACCTTGGGCTTGGATAAAAATTGGACGTTCAGTTAAGCCAGCTTTAATAATAATACTAGACGAAGCTACCTGACCACTTATTTTAGTAAATAAAATATCAGAATTTACTCCTTCAGCCGGAGAGCTATAGGTTATGCCGCTGGGTAAATAACTAGTTACTAAAGTTGCTTTAGCTAAATCACTATAATTAGTGGGGGTAGAAAAAATTTCATAATAATCACTAGCTCCATTAACAAAATGAATGCCCCAATTTTTATCTTCCAAGCCATTCATAGCTTTATCTCTCGTATTTCTTAAATCGTAAATAATAACTTTAGCGCTATTTTCTAGCTGAGCGCCACCCACAAAACTACCATAGAAATCACGAGAAATAGAAGCAATTATAACTATCATGCCAATAACTAATACTAATTCTAACAAGGTAAAACCATTTTTATTTTGTTTAGACATATTAATTAAACTGACCAACCATTCCGTAAATTGGTAACAAAATAGACACGGCAATTAAACCAACGACTAAACCCATAAATAATAATAATAATGGTTCCAGTAAAGTCGTTAAATCCTTGAGAGCGCTACTGACATCGGATTCATAAAAATTAGCAAAATTTTTCAAAACTGTATCAAGGGTGCCAGTCTTTTCCCCCACTGCCACTAAGCTAATTAAAAAATTAGGAAATAAGTCTGGGCTATTTTTTAAAGCTCTAGATAAAGCAATACCATTTTTAAGATCATCATTAGCTTTTAAAATAGCTTCTTCATAAACATCATTACCCACAGCTCTAGCTGTGAGGCTCAGCGATTCGGAAATAGATAAAGCACCGCTAATCAGTCCGCCCAGAGTTCTGGCAAATCTAACTAAGACTATTTTTTTGATTAAATTTTTAACTATCGGGATTTTAAACATGGCTACCGACAAAAATCTCTTACCACCTTTAGTTTTTCGAAAATACATAATAAAACCAATCAGACCACCGACTACCACAATATCTAATAACGGACTAAAAATTAAAGCATTGCTGATCTGAACTAAAACCTTCGTTAAAAATGGCAATTGCACATTATTCTGAGTAAAAGATTTGGTTAATTTTGGTAACACAAAAGTTAGCATGATAGTGACAATGCCTAAAGAAGCGATGATTAAAATTATAGGATAAGTTAAAGCTCCTTTAACTTTTTTAATTAATTTGTATTCCCTGTTCAAATGTCTATTGAGTTCTTCCAGTGATTTATCCAGTTGACCAGAACTCTCGCCAGCCTTAATCATACCGACAAAAATTGGAGAAAAGTAACGGCTATTTTTTTCAAAAACACGAGATAGCGGCTGGCCGTTTAAGACGCTAGTTTGAGCTTCAATTAAAAACTTCTTAACAATATTTTTAGTGGTATCAGCCACTAGTATTTCTAAGGCTTCACTCAAACTTAAACCAGCTTTAATAGTCGCCGCTAAATTACGGATTAAAACAATTTTATCTAAAGCTGAAAAACTTTCAAAAATGGCCTGAGATTTAAGCGAAGCAACGGACCCTTTTTCTTCGCCTCTAAGTTCAATTTTAATGGGCGTCAGGTGTTTCTGCGTTAAAGAGGCTACTACCTCTTCTTTATTTAATGAGTTTATCTCACTCGAAACTATCCGGCCTTCCTCATTCATGGCTTCATAAATAAATAAGCTCATAGGACAAAAATTTATTCGCTAGTTACTCTTAATATTTCATCAACTGTGGTTAGCCCGCGCTGGACTTTTTCTAAACCATCTTCGAACATCGACACCATGCCGCCGGCGACAGCGGCTTTTCTAATTGAGTTAGCCGATAAAGTTTCAGTAATTAATGATCTAATCTTGTCATCAACCACCATAATTTCAAACAGACCAATCTGTCCTGAAAAACCAGTCCCTTCGCAAACTTTGCAACCTTTACCGCGATAAGCTTCTTTAGGGACTAATTTAGTTTTATTTTTAGCCGTAGCGCCAAACAGAGCTAATTGCTTAGTAATTAAAGTTTTTTGTAAGACTGGTAATTTATAAGACTCCACGCAAGAGGTACAAATTTTTCTAACCAAACGCTGAGCAATCACTAAATTAAGAGTGGAAGATAGTAAAAAAGGCATAATACCCATATCTATCAAACGTGGAATAGCCGAAGGGGCGTCATTAGTGTGTAGTGAAGATAAAACTAAGTGACCAGTCAAAGCTGAGTGAACGGCAATATCCGCCGTTTCATTATCACGAATTTCTCCAATCATAATAATATCAGGATTTTGACGCAACAGAGCCCTTAAACCATTAGCAAAAGTAACTCCCGCTTTAGTGTTAACCTGAGTTTGGTTGATACTGCCAACCTCATATTCAATCGGATCCTCGATGGTGGTAATATTAACTTTTGGAGTATTTAAAATATGAAGGATGGAATAAAGAGTGGTGGTTTTTCCGTGACCAGTCGGACCAGTAACTAGAATCATGCCGTGTGGTTTTTTAATTTCATCTAAAATTAAATTCTCTAAACTTTCATTAACACCCAAATCAACTAACGATAAAGGCTTAGTAGAACTCTTAAGCAAGCGCATTTCTACTTTTTCACCGTTTAAAACCGGCATGATATTAACTCTGATATCAACTTTGCCGCCCTCTTCTAAAGTAAAATGAAAACGTCCATCTTGAGGAATACGATGTTCATCAATTTGCATGCCGGCCAAAATCTTAACTCTGGCAATTAAAATTGGGCTAATATCTTTTGGCAAAGATAAGATTTCTTGCATCACACCATCCACGCGATATCTAATTAATAATTTTTTAGGTAATGGTTCAAAGTGGATATCGGAAGCATTCATCACCACGGCATTTTCCAAAACACTATCTAAAATACTAACAATCGGCACAGCCTCGGCCATGCGAGCCATATCAGTTTCACCGCTGAGTGAAATTGACTGCTTAATACTTTCATCAATAATCTGATTAAAATTAGTACCAATGGTTTTACGATATTGTTTAAAAACAAAATTTAAACTAACCGAAGAAGTTAAGTAAACATCTAGCCATAAATCTAATTTATGACGAATAAAATCTATCGTCTCTAAATCTAGAGGGTTAAGCATGGCAATTTTGGCAGTTTTAGCCTCCTGATCATATTCAAAAATAACTGCCCCTTTGCTTTTAACATAATTTTCCGGCAGCAAACTTAAGGTCTCCGGAGGAATAACTACTTTTTTTAAATTAATAATCGGCACCTCAAAATAAGGAGCTAAGAGCTCTAACAAATAGTCTTCCGTTATTTCTTCGCGACCAATTAAAACGTTAGTAATTGATTGTCCGGCCCGAAAAGATTCGGCCTTAGCTATCTCAAAAGCCTTCTCGGTAATCATACCTGAATCTAACAAAATTTCTTTTAATTTTTCATCTTTAATGTACATCTTAATTAAGATATTTTTTTAAAACTATCAATTAATATTATAGCATAAAAAATCCAAAAAAATAAACAGAATTTTTAAATAATCAGGACCGATAAAGACAAAAAATTAATTAGATAAGTACCAAAAAGGAAAATGATTATAGAGCTTAAAATAATAGGTAATGCTAAGCCAGTCTGATTCTTCTTAAACACTAATAAATTAAAGACTGAAAAGATAATAGCCAGCAATAAAAAGAGGGGCACCAGCAAGACCACGTGAGGCCAGGAAACTAGTAAACTAATTAAAAATACTAAGTTCAGCTCTTCCTTGGTAATTATATCAGCCCGATATTTTCTAATTAATCTTAAAACCAAATAAAAAGCTGAAGCAAAAACTAAGACTAAAATATTGGCAGCGAAAAAATGAAAAGCACTGTAATGCAAGAAATAAGTAATAGATTGATACGGTGGCAAAAATAAACGACTAAAGGCGGCATTTTGCCAAACCATATATTGTAAGCCTGATAACAGTAAATCAAATAATAAAGTAGCACCAATTAAGATGTAGATTAATCGACTAGAGGTTAGTTTCTGTAAAAAATTAAAACAGCTTTTTTTAGAAAAAAAGTGATTAAGGGCAACTATCAATAAAATAAGCCCAGAAAAGACTAATGGTGTCCAAGTTAAAAACCCAGAAAAAAATAATTTGGCTAACATGTTATTTAAGTATTTATTTAATTAAAACGGTCTCCAGATGCTACGAAAATTATAACAAAAAACAGCCCCTAATTAAAGGGGCTGTTTTGATATTAAGAATTGATTAAAAATCAGTTCCAGCACCAAGGATGGATAAATCAGTACCTACTTCAAATAAGTTGGCATTATTACCACCGTCTTTAGTCATTTTGTTATCATCAACGGTGTAAGCATTACTTTCCAGTCTGGCATTAATTTCATATTTCTTAGTTGATTCCATACAAGCATAGCGATAAACCAAGTCAGTACTAGTAGGACCAGTAACAGTCATAGTGTTAACAGGATCAATTGGTAAGTTGGAAATTGGAGATCCACCTGGTAAAGCTGATAAATTAACTGGCAACCAACCAGTACCATCAGTCTTAGCTAAGTTGGCATTAGTGGCTTGTTTACCACCAAAAGTAGAGGTGAAAGTTGTACCATCTAAAACTTTACCAGTAATTGCTGCTCCTGGGGCATCACTTGGGTAACTATAATAAATTTGATCTTCACCAGCTTTCCAAGTAGCCGCACCGGAATCCCCTTTACAACCAGTATTACTAGCGGCTCCGGCCATGTAAGGCGTTGTTACACTAGTTGAATATAAACCTAAGGCTGTTTTAAGTGTTGATAGATCTGACATTCTTTGGGAGTCACGAGATTTCTTCAAAGTTTCAGCTGGATCAAGCACGAGTACTAAGATAACTGACAAAATAGCAATAATAGCTATTACAATCAAAAGTTCTAGCAATGTAAAACCTTGATTTCTTGTTGAATTTTTATTCATAAATTTTAATAAAATACTTCAAATAAATAATGAAGGTACTTTATCTTATTGTTAAGCTTTATCTATTTTTATTGTCAATCTTTAGTTGTTCTTATATTTTAGCAAATTATTAAAAGCTAAGCAATACAAATTATAACCACCGATTGAATAGCTAGAGTTTGAGCCCAAAAACCTAGGCTATTTCCATGCCTTCTATATTATGATAATATTTAATTATAATTAGACACCTATACACTTATGGAAAAAAATAATAAAAAATTGCTACTAGCTGAAGACGAGAGAGCTATTGCTAAAGCTTTGCAACTAAAATTAAGCTTATCTGGCTTTGACGTTGAACTAGTTAATAATGGCGAGGACGCTTTAACGGCCATCAAAGCCAAAAAGTTCGACTTATTACTACTGGATATTATGATGCCTAAAATGGACGGCTTTACTGTTATGGAGGAGATGAAAAAAATGAAAAACAAAACCCCCGTTATTATTCTATCCAATCTCAGTCAAGAAGAAGATGCTAAGCGCGCCCAAGAATTAGGGGCGATCGACTTTTTTATTAAATCAAACACACCTCTAACAGAAATTATCAGCAAAATAAATAAATTTTTAAATATCTAAATAAGTGCCAAAAAAACCAGCGTCTATCTTAATTTCTTTCATCTTAAATAAAGAGTAGTTTTACTATATGCCCTCTAAATCAATTAAAAAAGGAATTATTACTAATGTCACCTGGATATTGCTGGTTACCGGTCTGATTACCATCTCCATTATCTTGCTGTTAACTTATCAGCAAATGACTAACCAAGAAATTAAAGCCCTGAAAGAATTATCTCTAGAAAAAAGCAATAAAATAGCCACCTTCTTACAGGGTTCTAGCGATTTAGCTGGACATATAGCTTCTCTGCCGGAAGTAAAGAGTTGGATGGAGAACCCTGACTCCAACAATATAGAAAAAACTTTAAAACTGTTAGATAGTTTCAATATAAATAAAAAATACTCCGCTATTTATCTATTAGATAAAACTGGTACCGCTCTCATTTCCACTGAACCAACTTTTACTGGCAATAATTATTCTTTTCGTCCTTATTTCAAAAAGGCTATCAGTGGCCAAGCTAACATGGATGTCGCTATTGGCGTGACCAGTTTACTCCAGGGCTATTATTTTGCCGAGCCCATTACTAAAGAAAATCAGGAAATAATCGGCGTACTAATTATCAAGCTTGTTCCCAACAACCTTTACAATATATTTAAAGCCGAAACCAGGAATGCCAATAATCACATTATGCTCACTGATCAATTCGGAGTTATTTTATATTCTGACATTAAAGAAAGAATATTTTCCAGTCTTGGTCAATTAAGCCCCGAGGCTAAAGCCCGGATCCAACAAGACAAGAAATTCTTAAATATTAGTATTAGCCCTCTGCAATATCAAGGAGCGCAAGAAATGCTAGCTTGGCCCAAACAAGAAGTGACTACTTACAGCTTCCTTGATCCAGCTGATGGTCAACGTGAAATTATCGCCGTAGCGCCAATTAAAGACTATCCACTATTTTTAGTTAACGAAGATAGTTCTTGGATATCAAGTCTGTCCGCCTTCCAACTAGCGACCATCTCCGGCTTGATTATTCTCTTATCAGTCTTGTTAGTTTTACTCTTCCTGTTTCTATTAATTTCTAAACGCCTCAAACCCTTAAAAAAACTAAAGGAAATGACTAAAAATATTGGTGATGGTAATTTAGAAATTAAAAATGATATTCATAGCGGTGATGAGCTGGAAGAATTAGGCTCTTTTCTGTCAGAAATGGCCAGTAAATTACGCGAATATTATTCCAATCTAGAACAAAAAATTATCGAAAGAACACAGGAGCTTGATGCTAAAAATTCCTATTTGAACAAAACTAAGCTAGCTACTATTAACATTTTAGAAGATGTAGAAATTGAAAGAAATAAAACAACCGAACTGGCTAAAAATCTAGAAAAATTTAAATTAGCTCTAGATAATGCTTCTGATCATATTATTATTACTGACCCAGAAGGAATAGTCGTCTATGGTAATATTGGCGGTGACGGCATCGGTGATTATAAACTAGCCGAAATATTAGGAAAAAAAGCCGGATTACTTCGAAAACTACCAATGCCCAAAGAATATTATCAAAAAATGTGGAAAACAATTAAAACTGACAAAAAAACTTTCGAAGGAGAAATTAAAAATAGAAGAAAGAATGGTGAAATTTATGATGCCAAATTAACTATCTCTCCAGTCTTAAATGATAAAAAAGAAGTTGAATTTTTTATCGGCATTGAAAGAGATATTACTCATGAAAAAATGGTCGATGCGGCTAAGACAGAATTCGTTTCCCTGGCCTCTCACCAATTGCGCACCCCGCTATCTAGTGTTAACTGGTATGCCGAAATGTTACTAGCTGGCGACGGCGGACCACTCAACGAAGAACAAAAAACTTTTGTTCAAGAAATATATGCCGGCAATCAACGCATGGTAGAATTAGTTAATTCCCTCTTAAACGTTTCTCGACTAGAATTAGGAACCTTTGCCGTTGAACCGGAGCCAGTTGATGTTGTCAAAACCGCGCAAAGTGTCATCGACGAACTCCAACCGGGAACAATTCAAAAAAAGCTTAAAATTGATTTCCAATATGATAAAGAATTACCAATTATTCAAGCTGACCCCAAATTATTTAGAATAATTTTTCAAAATCTGTTATCCAATGCCGTTAAATATACTCCGGAAAAAGGCCAGATTTATTTAAAAATGAATAAAGATAAAAAAAATATACTGGTTGAAGTAACTGATACTGGTTATGGCATACCAAAAAAAGATCAATCCAGAATATTTGAAAAATTATTCCGTGCTGAAAATGTCCGCGAAAAAGACACTGAAGGAACTGGCCTGGGTTTATATATAGTTAAATCTATTATCGATCATGCCGGCGGAAAGATAAGTTTTAAGTCAATCGAAAATAAAGGGACAACTTTTTATTTAGAGATTCCTCTATCCGGCATGGCCAAAAAAAGTGGTGATAAAAGAATAGAATAAATACTAACTATAAAAATATGACCAATCAACTAGACCAGAAAACTATTTTAGTGGTTGAAGATGAAAAACCATTACTAGAAGCCATTCATATTAAACTCGAAAAGAGCGGCTTTTCAGTCGTAACCGCTCGCACAGCCGAACAAGCCTACAACCTGCTGGAAGATTCAGTTAAAATTGATATTATCTGGTTGGATCATTACTTACTTGGTAAAGAAAATGGCTTAGATTTAGTAGTTAAAATTAAGAACAATGAAAAATATAAAACTATACCAATCTTTATTGTTTCTAATACCGCTAGTGCCAACAAGGTTAAAAGTTATATCAACTTAGGCGTTAATAAGTATTATACTAAATCAAACTATCGATTAGACGATATAATAGCTGACATACGTGCTTGTCTAAAATAAAAGTCTAGCAACTTAAAAGACTATCTTCAGCTGAAGATAGTCTTTTAAAAAACAACTAGGCAATTTTTAATTAAACCTTACCGGTCAGTTCTGAAATTGTTTTTTTCAGTTCAATCATTTTCAATTCACGACCCGTCATTAAATTATTAAGTCTTTCCAGCTCATCTTTTTGATTTTGCAGTTTATCTTCCTCCTCTTTACGACTAGAAATATCATGAAAAACTCCAGCTAGGTATTTTTCTTTATTAATCAAAATAGTATTAATTGATAACTCATAATATTTTTCTATCTCATGGCTATCTACCAACTTAACTTCTAGAACATTATTTTGAGAATAATTTCCTAAAGAAAATTCGAAATTAGTAATAACTTTATCGGTTTTAACTTCAATGGCTTCTGTTATTTTAACTAGCTCACTAAATTTAGAACCTAGAGCTTTATCCCAGGAAAAACCAAAAATATTTTCACAGGCCTTATTCCAATAAGCTATTTCTGTGTTGCTATTTACAACTACTAAACCGTCGTTGATAGCGTTACTAATGGAAACTATTTTCTGCTCATTGAGTTTACTGACATTTTTAATTTTAGACAAACTTCTAAAGTACATGGATAATATAATAAAAATGAAATAAATAAAGCTCCAAACAGCCCAAAAAATAATTTTTGTTTTTATTAATTGAGCTTGGTAATAATTGTTATCAACATCAATTCCTAAAACACCAACTGGTTTATTTGTCATGGCACTTACAATTGGTGTAAATTTAGAAATATTATTACCAAATTCATCCTTATAACGAACAAGGGGCGAATATTCAGCATTAAGAGCTGCAAAAGCTTCTAGAGGTGGCTGTTTATAAACCGTTCCCGGTGCTACATAAAGAGGTTCGCCAATTGGCGTTGATTCAGAAATAAAATAAACCTTACCATCCTTTTCCGACAAAACATAAATAGATTTAATTCCTTTACTTTTAAAAAGGGTACCCATAGCTAAGACTGGTCCAGCAATCATCTGATAGTCCATGGAATTAGCCAACTCAGAAATTTTATCTGGCAATAGTTCACTTACTTGTGCGACATGTTCAGAATCAAGAGCAGCCATCGAAATATTTGCATTCCAATCTATTTCAGCTTCAAAATTCTTATCAACTTCTTTCTGCACAAAATAAAAAAGACCAAAACCAATAGCTATAAATATTCCCGATATAATCAGTAGCCAAATAATATTTTTTATTTTTTTCATAGTATTTTTAAAATATTATCTTTATTTTACCAATATCTAGCAATTATGTAAACAAAAACCGAATTGCAGATTAACAAATCGGTTTTAATTTAAATGGTATTACGAATTTAGACGGTATTCTAGCGAGAAATTGGCATTTCAACTATAGTGCCCTGAGCATCTTCAAAAGTGGTTAATTTGGAAATCTGATTAAATTGTAATTCATTAATTGAATTATCAGCTAGTTGTTGTTCTAACGGTGCCTGCGTCTTGGTTAATAATTCTTTATCAAGTATTAAATTTTCTTTAACTTTGACTAATTTACCGCCCAAATAAAACTTTTTAAAGTGGTCTAAGTTTTGCCAATCAGCTTCTAGTAAAGCTTTTTTTATTTGTTCATGGTCACCCTTGATGCCATCTAAAGCTAGAGCGCCATACATATTACCAGCTTCAAAACTACCATTATTTAGTGAAGTTTCGATATCAGTAATTATACTGCTGATTTTCTGCTCATAATTAGTAATATTTTTATTTAAAGTTTCCTGCTGAGCCACAATATTAGCTTCGATATTCTTTTGATACTTATCTAATAAATCTTTAGCACTTACTTTAATAAATTTGGAACCGTTCTCGTAAAACATTAAAAATGTCACTTCGGTATTAGTGCTTTGAGCTTTTTCCGTTAATTGCAATATTTTATCAAAGTCTTGCAAACCCTCATCGGTAGCGACATACATGGTTTTACTAGAAATATCTTCTGGCGAAATTTTTTCTAAATAAGTAATAGCCGATGATAGAGCTCTCTCGGTGGCTGACCCGGCGCTTGGTACCTTGATAATTTCGGCCGCGGCCGCCTGACTACTGTTTAATTCTTTGAGATTATTTAAGTCATCAGAAAAGAAGCCCACCTTAACTGGCATATTTTCATTGACATATTTAAGTTCATGAGCCATATTAACCTTCGATTTTTCCATCGAGGGGCTATTATCAATTAATAAAATAAATTGACCAAAGGTTCCGACTTCAAACATAGTAGACTCAACTTCAAAATTAGCATAACGACATTGATCTAGTAGCTTGGCGCGGTCACTAGCGCTTAAAGAAGCTTCTTCTTTAGCAGTAAAATTTTTGTTAGTTTCCGGATTTACTAAATCGGTAATATGAGTTTCTCCACCCGCTGGCTGAACACTTAAAATTGACTTTTCTGAAATCTGCTTAATTTGGTCGGCTGATAAGTCTGAAAAAGTATAATTATTTCGAGTTTCTTCAAATAATTTCAAAAAGGAGACAAATCTAGCATCTGATAAATTTTTATTACTGCCGCCCCAATTAGACGTTTTGCGCTCATCACTAGAACTAGCAAAAATCCAATTATGCGACATCATTTCATTAAAATTATCATTATTAATAGAAGAAAAAAAATTATTAAAATGGGCTTGTAACTCGGATTGATTTTTTAAATCAGCTTGATCAGTTTCAAAAAAACTACCGGCTTTAATAGTGACTTTTTCGGTGTTAGAAAAATCATGATGACTATCGTAAGACTGCTCATGGTCATCACCGCCATCGAGATTAACCGGTTTCTGATGTTCTATTTTATTTTGAACCTTATCCTTCGTAGTATCAGAGGCAGCATGACCAGCGTTAAATTTCAAAAATAACATAGCGGTCACAAAGGCCGCTTTAGCAAAATTAGATTTAAAGATAGTTTCTCGCAAATAACTAAGAGTAGTTTTTTGATTAGTAGCCTGTTGAGACATCAAGGCCTCAATTTCACTAGCTAAATCATGATTAACTCTTTCAACTTCTGAATCAATAATTTCTTGATCCAAGAGTTCAGTTATTTCTAATCCTAATTTTTCCTGAAGCTCTTGGGCAGCCATTTCTGGAGTAATAGTGAGACCATTATCCTCGCACTGTCTAAGATAATCATTTAGAATATTAAGTCGCACGTCAATCGGCTCGGAATCAATTAATTTCTCTGAGTCTAAATTAGCTGCTGGAGCTGGTTGATTCTCGGTCTGAGGATTCTTAATAGTTTTATGTTCAAACATATTATTCATAACTTATTTCTTTAGACTCTTGATAATATTTAAAAAATCACTTCTCACGTCTGATAAAAAATCTTCATCCTGTTGTAAAATATTTAAAGTTTCAGCTTCGTTAGCTGTTTCCATGGCTGGTGTTAAACGAGCTAATAAATTTTCTGCCTCACTAGCTGGTAAAAATAATAAGGAATCAACTAGATAGCGATTAAAATTTAAAAAAATGGCAGTTTTAAATTGTTGATATTTATGTTCATTATTTAAATCTAGAGCTAAGGAACTGGCGGCCTCACGGCATAATTCATCCAAGAAATTATAATGAATAAGAATAGGGGTAACTAATAGTTGAGACATAAATTATAATATTTATTTTTTCTTTATTATATCTTAATACCAAAGTCTTGGCTATTAACTTAATAATGACATAAAATTGATATTTAGTCAATGAGTAAACAAGGATAACAATACTTGACTAATTTGTAAATTGATTATATAGTTGCTTAACAAAGTAGGTCCTTAAAAACAACAAAAACACAGAACCATGAAAAAGATAATAATTTTTTTGATGTTGGGGTTACTGAGTTTTTCAGGTATTACCCAAAATATAACTAATTCTAGAGCAAAAGAGCTCTTTGGCTATCGCTATATCTCGCCCCGTGAAGCTGGTTTTTCTGATAATTTGGAAATTCCTTTTTCTGAAGAAGCCATTAAAGATGATTTTTCATCTTGGTATTTACCAATTAATCTTAATGGTGAAATTAAATATAGACGCCTGCTGCTGACTGACGAAATTCAAATACCGCCTGAAAAAAGTGACACTTTAAGCTTACTGGAAGCCAAAAAAGTGATTTGTCTCTTAGCCAAAATTCGCCCCAGTTTTCCTAATGAAAGCGGCATAAATGAACCTTTAAAATATTTTTTTAGGGTTAAAGATGAAAGGCCGTCCCAGTCTGGTCTAAAGTTTCGGCCAATCATCGCTTATAATAATGGTATGACTTTAATTGTTAATTTACCTTCTCTGGCTAAAGCTGGTGTCCTAAAGTCAAATTATATTTCGTATTTAATTAAAACTAACTATGGACAAGATATTTTAGGATTAGCGGTGCTCCCAAATAATATGCCGCCCATGACAGAAAGATTTATCTCTATCCTGACCCTAACTTATTCACAATAAAACTCTAAAACCGGCCCCACAACAGGGCCGGCTTTTTTTAATACTTCTACATTATTTTATGCTACTTATTTGTTTCTCGCTTCCAACATTTGTGTAATTTTTTTCACTTGTGCCGAAGTAAACTGACCAACTGGTATTTTATTTAAGTCGGCGTTAGTAATACCAAGACCAAATTGTCTCATAATTCCATAGGCCTCAGTTGGACGACCAAGATAATAACGTTTTTTAGAAGTAGGCTCAACATACCAAGCTTCACCATTAGTTTCGACTTGGATATAAATGTGACCAAGAGCAGTTTTCAATAACTTAGGATCGGTAACTAATTTACCTGGTCCATAAGGATTATAACCGTTAATTATTTCTTCATAATCATTGAACCCGTCACCATCTGAATCAACCTTATTCTTATCAGAACCAATTCCCTCCTCTAAACGATCAGTTAAGCCATCGCCGTCAGTATCTTTATCTTGATTTAAAGATTCATTAACTAAACCGATTGGGATTTTTCTTAAATTTTTATTACTAATACCCTGACCTATTAAGCTCATAACCGAAAAAGCATTATTAGCCGAACCAAGATAATATCTTTTTCTATCCACTGGATTAACATACCAAGCTTTTCCTCTATCTTCAACTTGAATTAAAATTTTTCCTACTACTCTACTAACCATGTTTTCATCTACTTTTACAACTGCGGCTCTAGCAGCTTCCAAAATATCTAAAACATCAAGGTCAAATGGCCCACCGTTACTATTACCACTATTAGAACAGGTTTGATTTCTATTATTATCTTGGGCGGTACTAAGGATGCAGTTAGCTGGAGATTGAGAATTAACTTCGCGATGTTGATATCCACCAGAACAAGCACCCCATTCTCCATAAGTAACTTCTGTACAATAAGCGCTAACGCTGCAAGACTGGCTCTGGCTAGCTTGCTGAGCAGTGGTTGGGTTACATTGATTAGGTGTACTACTTACAATACTTCTATATTGAATTCCATTGCCATTAAAACAAGCACCCCAATCTCCATAAACAACAGTTGTGCAAGGAATAACACTACTACCACCACCTCCGCCGCCGCCACCACCACCTCCGCTAGAAATAACATTACGAGTAAAAGAAACGGCGCTAGACGAAGCATTACCGGCTAAATCAGAAACTGTTAACAAGGCTATATAACTACCATTAACATTTCCCGACAGAGTCGGATTTAAAATATTAATACCACCACCAAAACTAATACTTCCACCCGCTGGAGCTGTCTGTTGAGTCCAGATATAATTCATTTCATTAATCGAACTAAAATTGTCGCTGGCAGTCGCGCCCGGAGCAGTTGCACTATTTACATCAGTGCTAAATGACCCCGCTGAAACAGTCGGTGTAATAGAATCAATGGCAAATATTCCCGAAGTACTGCTGGAAATATTTCCATAAGTATCCGAAGCGATTACTCTGACTAACGACGTCGTTGAATTAGCGGTTGGTAAAGTCCAATCATAATAACGTCCGGTTGAGGTAGCTATTCCCGCGGTTGAAGCAGTAATAGTCGTAAAATTAGAACCATTATCAATGGTATATTCTAACATATACGAAACGGCACCCGTTGAAACTGTCCAAATTATTGGCACAGTACTTGACCCTCTTAAATTAGCGGTTATTGCTGGAGCCGAGACTGAAAAACTAGACGGGTCACCATTCCAATTAAAAGATACTGTATCTACATTAGAGTTTCCAGCTCTATCAGTTACGGTCAGTTCAGCCGTATAATTTCCAGAAACTGTTCCCGATATTAATGGATTTATAATTGAACTTGAAGAAAAACTTAAAGTTCCGCCAACTGGTGTGCTGGAAGCACTCCAAGCATAAGTTAGTTGACCCAAAGTATCAAAATTATCACTAGCCGTCGCTCCCGAGACAGTCCCAGTATTAACGGAGCCTAGAGAACCGGCATCAACGGTCGGCGCGCTAGAATCAATAGTAAATAAAGGACTGGTACCAGTGGCGATATTACCTAAGGTATCAACTGATAATATTCTCACTAAACTACTGGTAGAATTTACCCCGTCAGCCACTGGCCAACTATAAGATAAACTTGAACTAGCAATAGCATTATCAATGACGTTCCAACTTGAACCATTATTAATTGAGTATTCAGCCACTAGATGATCAAGATCTCCTGGATTAATTATCGTCCAAGCAATCGTTGAAGTACTATTTCCCTTTATCTTGGCAGCTAGAACAGGGACGGTTACTATCGGATCATTTATACTTAACCAAGAAAAAGATAAGGTGCTGGTTCCAATATTTCCGCTTCTATCAGTGGCCGATAATAAAACTTGATAATCTCCCGTCACATCACCAGACAATAAGGTACTAGTGGCCGTAGGACTAGCGATTGTTAAAGTTGAATTATTAGGTTTAGAAATTTCGGTCCATAAAAAAGTTAAATTAGATTCAGTATCAAAATTATCACTGGCCAAAACGCCAACTGAAGAAGTCGCCGAGCTAATTATTGAAGCAATGGAACCGGCACTCACAACTGGTTTAGTGGAATCGATGGTAAAGTTTACTGAAGTACCAATTGATTGATTATTATAATTATCCCAAGCAATAACTCTTACTTTGCTACTAGTAGAATTGAGTGCTGACGGGACAGTCCAAGCATAAGTTCTAACTCCGGCCGTCAGACCGTTAACAATTGAATTCCAAGTTGATCCTTCATCAGTAGAATAACTTAAATCGAAATGATTTAAATCAACTAGAGCCGGAATAGTCCAACTTATAGTTTGAGTCACCCCTCCTTTAACCGCAACCGTGCTAGTTGGATTAGTAATTACTGGAAGATCGGGTTCGCCCTCCCAGAAAAAAGTTAACGGGCTGGTAGAAATATTTCCCGATCTATCTTCAACATATAAATTAGCAGTATAGGACCCAGAAACTGTCCCAGCAAAGGTTGGATTAATCTCAGTCGCCGAAGATAAAACTAAAGTTCCGCCACCTGGTGTAATTACCGAACTCCAAAGATAAGTTAAATCACTAGGACTATCAATATTATCAGTAGCGGTTGTGCCAGATGTAGTCGCCGTACTAATTCTTCCAAGACTTCCAATAATAATCACGGGGGCAGTTGCATCAATTGTAAAATTAGCCGAAGTACCGGTTGATTTCACACCGTTAATATCATAGGCATCAACCTTAATTAAACTAATGGTTGAATTAACTGCACCAGGAACAGTCCAGGTATAAGTACGACTAGCTGCAGACGTCGTAGCAATTGAAGTCCAGGAAACACCATTATTGATAGAATAGCTTAAATCAAAATAATCTAAATCAACAGCATCAATAAACCAGTTTATATTTTGCACGGTGCCAGCTTTAACAAAAGTAGCGTCTGTTGGATTGGTTACAGTTGGTATGCCTGGTTCTGCCTGCCAATAGAAAGTTAAAGCGCTAGTTGAACTATTGCCAGCTCTATCGGTAGTAGTTAATTGCGCTGTATAGTTACCAGTCACTGTGCCAGCCATAGCTGGATCCATAGTAGAACTTGATGGGGTAAAAACTAAAGCTCCGCCACCAGGGACAACAACAGCGCTCCAGGAGTAAGTTAAATCACTAGGACTATCGATGTTATCAGTTACCGTTGTAGCTGAAGTTGTGGCAACTGTAGCCGTAACAATACTGCCGATATTAATGACTGGATTAACAGAATCAATTGTGAATTTAGAAGAAGTGCCGACTGAATAATTATTATAAATATCGTAGGCGTCAATCTTAATTAAACTGCTAGTGGAGTTGGTAGCTACTGGAACTGACCAAGTATAGGTTCGACTTGTTGAGGCAACAGATGATGTAGCTTGTGTCCAAGAAATGCCATCATTAAGCGAATAGCTGATATTAAAATAATCTAAATCACTAACGGCCGGAATCGTCCAATTAATATTTTGCGTCACGCCTCCTTTAACAAAAGTTGAAACGTTTGGAGAGCTTATTACAGGAACATCAGGTTCGCCCTGCCAATAAAAAGTTAACAAACTAGTTGAAACATGTCCTGCTCGATCTCGAGCTGATAATTGGGTTGTATAATTACCGGAAACTGTTCCCGACATAGCTGGGTCCATTACCGTGCTCGAAGATAAAACTAAGGTTCCACCAACCGGGGTACTAATTGAAGTCCAAGAATAAGTTAACTCACTAGCGTTATCAATGTTATCAGTGACAATAGTACCTGAGGTAGTAGCGACGGTCGTTGTTCCAATACTGCCAATATTAATTACTGGGTCAACAGAATCAATTATAAAAATTGGGGAAACACCAGATGAACCACTATTATAAATATCATAAGCATCAATTTTAACTACACTGCTTGTTGAATTTAAAGCTCCAGGAATCGACCAATTATAAGTTCGACTACTAGTAGCAATGGTAGAGGTAACTAAAATCCAATTTAAACCATTATCAATGGAATAGCTCATGTTAAAATGATCTAAATCCACCACATCAGTAAGGAACCAATCAATTCTTTGAGTCGCTCCTCCAGCAGCATAAGTAGTATCAGTTGGATTAGTTATTATCGGCGTACCAGGGGCAGCCTGCCAATAAAATACTAAAATTCTATTAGTAGAATGACCAGCTCTATCAGTAACAGTTAATTTTGCAGTATAAAATCCAGTTACCGTGCCAGCCATCGCTGGGTCCATAACAGAACTAGACGGGGTAAAGACTAAGGTTCCACCATTAGGAACATTATCCGCTGTCCAAACATAAGTTAAATCACTAGGACCATCAATATTATCAGTTACCGTTGTCCCTGAAGTAGTGGCCACAGTCGCGGCTGAGATACTTCCAATATTAATGACTGGAGCGATTGAATCAATTGTAAAATTAGAAGAAGTTCCAGTCGATTGATTACCATATATATCTAGAGCATCGATTTTAACTAAACTGCTAGTTGAATTTAAGCCACCAGGAATTGACCAAGCATAAATTCGACTGCTCGGTGTAGTGGTGGCAATTACACTCCATGACCCCCCATTATTAAGGGAATAACTTAAAGTAAAATAATCTAAATCACCGGTTACTGGTAAAGTCCAATCGATATTTTGAATACTTCCTCCTGGTGCAAAAACAGAAATATTAGGATTTGTAATTACCGGAACATCAGGTTCGCCTTGCCAATAAAAAGTTAAAGAATCAACAGAACTATGCCCGGCTCTATCGGTTACTGTCAGTTCAGCCGTATAATTTCCAGAAACTGTTCCCGACATTAAAGGGTTAATAATTGAACTTGAAGAAAAACCTAAAATTCCTCCGACTGGTACACTTGTTGCGCTCCAAGCATAAGTTAAATCACTAGGCCCATCAATATTATCAGAGGCTGTTGTTCCGGAAGTTACGGCGACGGTAGTGGTACCAATATTGCCAATAGTAACTATCGGAAAAACAGAATCAATTGTAAATGTTGAAGATGTTCCAGTTGACTCACTGCTATAAATATCATAAGCATCAATCTTAATTAAACTATTGGTTGAGTTTAGACCTCCAGGAACTGACCAAGCATAGGTTCGACTAGCAGCCGTCGTGGTGGCGATTGAATTCCAAGTTGAACCATTATCAAGAGAATAACTTAAATCAAAATAATTTAAATCAACAACATCAGTCATAGTCCAATTAATATTTTGTACTGCTCCTCCTTGAGAGAAGGTGGCAGCATTTGGAGTAGTAATTACTGGTGCGCCCGGCTGACTCTGCCAATAAAAAGTTAAAAGACTGGTGGTAATATGCCCTGCTCTATCTTGAGCGATTAACTGCGCTGTATAATTTCCGGAAGCAGTTCCCGACATAGTCGGATCCACAACAGTAGCCGAGGAAAAATTTAAAGTTCCACCAACCGGAGTATTAACAGCGCTCCAAAGATAAGTTAAATCGCTAGGTCCATCAATATTATCAGTTACAGTTGCACCGGAAGTAGTTGCTACAGTGGTTGTTCCAATACTTCCGATATTAATTACTGGAGCGATAGAATCAATTGTAAATTGATTAGTAGTTGTTGATTTATTTCCGGAAATATCATTAGCAATTACCCGCACTAAAGAAGTTGTAGAATTAGCCACCGGAACACTCCAGTTTATCAAGCGAGACGTTGAGGCAATTAAAGTTCCAATATTTGACCAGGAGACGCCATTATTAATTGAGTAATCTATTGTAAAACCACTTAAATCACCTGGGTCAGTAGCCATTGTCCAAGTAATATCTCTATTTACTCCGCCACTCCAATAAGCATTAATCGCTGGAGCGGTAATCCAAGGACTGGTTGGATCGGTATTAAATAAAAAAGAAACTTCATCATAAGTGGAATAACCAACCCGATCCGTAACGGTCAGTCGGGCGGTATAAATACCGGAGGCATCAGCCGAAATAGCAGGACTCAAAATATTGGCGCCACCGCCAAAATTTATTGTTCCTACGCCAGCGGTCTGAGTCCAAGCATAGGTTGCAATTCCTGACCCAGAATCACTAGCGGCCACTCCCGTTGATTGAGTCGGTGATAACAGGGCACCCGGAAAACTACCAGCATCAACTATTGGCGCCGTAGAATCAATGGTAAATGTTCCAGAATTACTACTAGAAGTATTACTATAAGTATCAGAAGCGGTTACCCGAACATAGCTTTGGCTTGAATTAGCAGCCGGCAAAGTCCAATTATAATATAATCCGGACGATGTTGCCGTCCCGTTAGTAGAAGCGGTAATAGTCGTAAAATTAGAACCATTATCAATGGTATATTCTAACTTATAAGAAATGGCACCCGCCGAAACTGTCCAAATTATTTGAACAGTACTTGTTCCTCGTAAATTTGCTGCCGCCGCCGGTACCGAAACTGAAAAATTAGGCGGATTACCATCCCAATCAAAAGATACCGTATCCGTGCTAGAATTTCCTGCTCTATCAGTAACAGTTAAACGAGCAACATAAGATCCGGTTACAGTACTTGAAATATTTGGATTTAAAATATTGGCTCCACCACCAAAAATTATAGCTGATGGACCAGACACTTTAGTCCAGGCATAAGTTAATTGACCTAGCGTATCAAAATTATCACTGGCAGTCGCCCCCGGAGCTGTACCGGTATTAATTGCCCCCAAAGAACCAGCGTCAATAGTCGGATTAGTTGAATCAATTGCAAAAACATTAGAGGTGGCATTTAACAAAGTACTATCACCACTATCTTGGGCATTAACTCTGATATAGGCTGTTTCCGAATTGGCATTAGGGATTGTCCAGGAATAACTAACTGTGGCTGGTGAAAGTCCGGTTATCACAGAAGTCCAATTAGCACCGCCATTTATAGAATATTCAATATCAAAATGATTTAGTGCATCTCCTCCAGGATTGCTCCATTGGATTAAAAAACTACTTCCTCCCGCTAAACGCTCTCCACCAGATGGCTCAATAATATTAAAATTTAAAGGTTGATCAGTCCAAGTAAAAGAAACTGTATCGGAATCGCAATGCCCGAGAATATCACAAACGGTCAACCGCGCAATATAAGGAGTAACCGAAACGGTATTAGCAGAAATATTAGGATTTAAAATATTATTATTACTAAAAGTAATTGATCCTGGTCCGGAATCTTGTGACCAAGAATAAGAACTGATTGAGGAATAAGAATCTGAAGCTGTGGCTCCTGGAGCAGTTGGTAAATTAATCGTTCCTAAATATCCAGCATCAACAACTGGATTACTAATATCATAAATAAAACCATAAGAATCAGAACCAACATCACCGGCTAAATCATAAGCCCGAACAGTAATAGTATGAGAGCCTTGACTTAAGCTACCAAAAGGACCGCAAGTTAAAGCTTCTGAAACCCCTCCATAAGAACCATCAGTCGCCGAACAACTACTCCAACCACCACCATCAACACTGTACTCCGCGCTAACTATAGTTTGTGAATCGGAGGCATTAGCCGTTATTGTTATCGGCAAAGTATCAGTAGCATCATTAGAAATTGGATTAATATTTACCGATGGAGCTGAATATGGAACTACTGTAAATGGATTAGCAGACGTCGAGGTCATACTATTACCAGCTAAATCAGTAGCCGTAATTCTTATTTTAGCACTAGCAGTGTTATCAGAAGGAACCGTCCAACTATAAGGACCTGTGCCCGAGTAACTACTGGTTAAAATTGTTGGACTGGCAAAAGTACCGTCAGATGAATATTCAATTTTTATCGGTAAAGAAAGTAATTCAAAAGCATCAATAGGAGGCACCCAAGTTATATTGTAACTATGATTACCATACAAGGTAATTCCCGTCGCATTAGGATAAGTAATCGCTAAATTATAAGGCGAAACAGTATCAACTTGAAATTTATAATAATTAGTAAAAGTAGAGATATTATTAACTTCATCAACCCCTCTAACATGCATTCGATATTCATCCCCCTTAACACTTTCAGGGAAATTATATCCAGGGTTACAACGAAAAGAAACCGAACTACTAGCAACAACAGCATCACAATTAGTCCAGCCGGTATCACCAAAGATAGGGGAAACAGGATCGCTAGTTGAAGCTAGGGCCCATTTATATTGAACAAGCGAAACATTAGTTAAGCTATCAGTAACTGTACCGGTGAAAACCGGATTATTAAAATCAATCGGATTAGGAGCGTTTACCAAATCATCGAAATAAACAACCGGAGCAATACGATCAACTATGAAAGCCGAAGTTTCTACGGCATGAGCTAAACTATTATTATCAACCGATTCGATATTCATCTTATAACTTCCATCAGGCAAGCTCGCAACTAAACAGGTATACTCGACATAATTATTGCCGAATGAAAAGGTATTGTTAGCCGTACATGAATACCAAGAACCAGAGGGAGCGCTTCCAGACGGATAAATTTGGTATCTTGCCGATTGGATAGTACTACCAACATCAGCATCGCCGCTGGCAATTACTGAAGGCAAATTATTTGATTTTGCTAAGGGAGCGGAAATAATAACTGTCACTGGATTAGCGGAAAGAGCTTCATTCATTAATAAACCAGAAGATATTAAAATAAAAAAAACTACTAAAAACTTCCATACCTGTTTAGGTTTTTTTAATTTAGAAAGGATTATTTTAATCATACTAAAAATACTAACTAATAATAAATAAAATACAACAATTCTTAATATTATACTATAAATAATAACGAAGAGCAATAAAAAAAATTAAAAAAATTTTATTAAACTTATAGAGTATTTACAAAATTATCTTGTTAATATTTTGATGTCAGACATAAAAAAAATACTACAATCATCTTGTAGTATTTTTTATTACGGAGCCGTCTTCGGGATTCGGACCCGAGACCTTTTCCTTACCATGGAAATGCTCTACCAGCTGAGCTAAGACGGCTTAAATATTATAATCGGCTAACGCCACTTATCATAAATGATTTCTATTCATTAAGCAAGGATTTTTTTTCTTCGTCCACTTGATTTGTTAAATTATTTATCTCCTGTGCCCAATCCACTAATTTAGCATTATCCGGATTAACTTCTTGGAGGCGCTCTAACATTAACAAGGCAAAATTTTTATCTTGTTCAGCAATTGCTAACTCAATAGCATAATCTAAATAACGAGGGTTATTGGCTTCAAATTCTAAAGCCTCACGAATATTATCTAAGGCAGCGGTTTTATCTCCTAGATTATCGCAAACCCAAGACAACGAAAAATAAATTTCTGGTAGACTGACTCCATCCGCAAAAAATTTGTCGCGTGCATTAGCTTTAATTAATTTTAAAGCATAGCCCAGCGTTTGACGAGCTTCAGCCCATTTTTTACCTTTAGTATAAACATCAGCTAAATCAACGAAAGCCGTTAATTTTTTTTGATCAAGACTAATTATTTCAATTAAACTAGCTTCGGCTTGTTCTAAATTATCATCCTTTAAACTATCTTGAACCTGACGAAAAAGTTCTCTAATTCTTTCACGACGCTGGGTTAAAGTTAATTTTTTGTTTTTACGATAAACTTCTTTGAGGTTAGCTAATTTAGCTAAAGCCTGATGCAAAGGACCGGAAATAAAATGATTAGCTAAATTCCAAAACTTCAAAAAAACTATCCCCCATTTAGCTAAATCTCTTTCCAAACGTTTCTTAATTATTTGCTCTTTAAATTTAGCTTCTTTCTGACCAGGAATATTTTCCACATCTAAAATAGCTAAAGCCGGAAATTTTTTGATAATAATCAAAGAAATAACAATTAAGCAGATAATTAATAAAATGGTGGAAATTAAGGCTAACATATTTTATACCTTAACAATTTTAGAAAATTCGTCAACCTTTAAGCTAGCGCCGCCTATTAATAAGCCGTCAATATTAGGCCATTCTAAAAATTCACTGGCATTTTTAGCTTCAACACTGCCGCCGTAAAGCACACGTGGAATCTGACCAATAATCTCAGTCAATACTCCTTTAATAAAAACATGGATACTTTCAGCTTCTTGAGGAGAGATTGTTTTACCAGATCCAATCGCCCAAATAGGCTCATAGGCTATGACTAATAATTTACTATCATCAATTTTTAAACCAGCTAAAGCTTCAACTAATTGTTTTCTTAAAACTACCTGAGTTTTCTTAGCTCGCTTTTGAGCTAGACTTTCACCTGTACACAAAACTGGCACAAGTCCTGAAGCTAAAGCTTGCACGATTTTTAATTTTAATAACTTACCTTCTTCATTAAACTCCTGGCGTCTTTCGCTATGACCGATTAAAACATATTTTACGCCCAATTGTTTTAAAGATTTAGCACTGACTTCACCGGTGTAAGCACCAACCGTATGAGCCGCCACATCTTGAGCTCCCAGTTTTAAAGCACTTTTCTTAATGGTTTCGGCCACAGTAGCTAATGATGAAAAATCAGGACAAACCACGACTTCATTACTAATTTTTTTAAACTGCTTAGCAAAGCTTTGAGCTAAATTAATACTCTCCTTATAATCCAGTTGCATTTTCCAATTGGCAATAAATAACTTTTTCATATCTTAAGAAATTAAATTTTTAGTCCACTCAATGGTTCTCTTAACACCTTCCGTAATATTTACTTGTGGCTCCCAGTTTAAGATTTTTTTAGCTAAGTCATAAGACAAACAACTACGAAGTTGTTCGCCCGGTTTAGTCGACGCATGTTGAGACGCCAATTCAAAACCTAAAGCCGCAGTAATCGCAGCCACCACGTCTAACACTGATATTTCCTGTCCGCAACTAATATTTATTTCTCCTTGATAATTTACTTCTTTAGCTTTTGATAAAGCGGAGACTACATCATCCACATAAACATAATCACGTGTTTGCAAACCATCACCGTTAATGACACAAGTTTTACCAACTACAGCGTGTTCAATAAAAATAGCAACAACCCCCGCTTCTCCACCCTTATACTGACGAGGTCCATACACATTAGCAAAACGTAAAATAGTATAATCTAATCCGTAAACTGTTTGATAAAATTTTAAGTATTTTTCAGTCGTTAATTTATGAATACCATAAGGCGACAAAGGATAAGTTGGAGCTTGTTCAGTGGTTGGTATTTCTTCAGCTTCACCATAGATAGCTCCGCCAGTGGACGCAAAAATAAATTTACGGACTCCAAACTTCTGACAATTGGCTAATAAATTAAGAGAGCCGACAGCGTTAATTTTATTATCAAAGATAGGGTCAGTAACAGAAACACGCACATCAATTTGAGCGGCTAGATGATAAACTATTTCTGGTTGTTCTGTTTCAAAAACTCCAGCTACCTCAGGAGAGCAAATATCTAATTCATATAATTTAGCTTGAGAATTAATATAATCCTTTTTGCCTGATACTAAATTATCAAGTACCACCACCTCATGGCCTTCAATAATTAATTTATCAACCAAAGTAGACCCAATAAAGCCGGCACCACCAGTTACCAGTATTTTAGACATAATATTTTTTTATTTATAAGCTATTATATAATAGCACAAATGATTATTTTTTTCAGGTTTAAGCTCAAAATTGCCTGATTACAGGCTATATTTTCTCATATAGACTTAGGAAAGTAAAGATTAAAAATAAAAAAAGACCCATCATTCTTGCGAACAATGGGCCGGGATATTTTAAGATAGAGGATTATCCTTTTTTCTTATCTTTGAAGAATTTTATTTTCATGTCACCGTATCTTAATTGATTTGGTGCCAAGTCCGATCCTTTCAAAGCGTTAATCACTTTGGCAATATCTTCAGACGTCACATCTGATATCACCAGTTTTACCTTAGGAGCTTTTTCTTCCTCCGCTAAGGCCTGAGAAACTTCAGAGGCAGTAGCAGCGGCTTCTTCGTCAGTTGGTAAAGCAATTGCTTCACTAATAAGTCGCCAAGTCCAACCAACCGGCAAATCAATTTGACCATCGGAAATTTCGCCAATTAAATTGCCACAATGTTGACGATAAAAATTAACAACGTCACCCTCACGTTCCACACGGGTATAAATTTCACCTGAGCGCAAAGTGCTGGTGCGAACACCGTTAGCAAAAGTCATCTGAACACTAACTGACGACACTCCTTCGGGGCCTTCCATAATAACCTTTTGAGCTTTGAGGGCTCGAGGTTGATTAGGATAGGCCGCATTAAGTTGCTGTAAAGCAGTGGCAGGGTCTTCTGACAAACCACCAGCAATGACTGGGTTTTGATCAGGATTAGCTGGGGCTGATTTTTTAAAGATTTGTTTGGCTACCAGAAATAAGAACCAAGCGAACAGACCTACGACGACCAATAAAAACAACCACTGCATGAATTGCGCTGCCGTTAAAATAGCCGGTTTTTCCAAGGATGGAATTACCTTAGCCTTGTTAATTTTAATCGTATCAACCGGCAACGTTTTAAGTTGACCGAGCAAATACTTTTGATTGATTAACCACAGGCAATCGTGTTGACCGTTATTGGTTACCGGTTTCTCGGCAATCCAGCCTTCCACGCCAATACCGGACTTCGAGGGCACAAGCACGGTGTCACCGATTTGTATTTTGTTTAAGTTAGTGAATCGGCCACGGTTCAGCGTGAGCATCTGCTCATAGCTAGCCATGAAACCAGGGATTTGTTCCCAGGTTGTAAACTTGGGTTTAATCCTGGCATAAGCATTGGCACTGATAACAAACGAAAACAAAACGAGCAATACAATCAAAGCTTTTTTCATGTGTCTTAAATTTTTAAAGAATTATGTCTCCCCTTTGTTGGTGAGTAAACTTACCCCCAAACTCCAATGGTTTAACGATTATACTATATCACATAATTATGATTATGTCAATATGTGTGACCGAGCTGTTTTATTTTTGTCTAATAATAGATAAAGAATAAAACATGTTATCGTAAGATTTTACAATAAAATTAGGTTCTATTCCCTAATTTATTAACGCTAATACTACCTAATAACGATTTCATTTGCGAAATAGCACTATTATTTAATTTTAATAATCTATCTGTTTGAGATAACCCCTCTTTGATATATTCGGCATTTAAGTTTTCTAGATTAGCTAAAATTACTAACTAATAAACATCGGCATAGTCACGAATATTTCCCTCTTTATCCAAATTTATACTTTGCCATTCTTTAGCCGCAGGAACTTTGGAATTTTTTATTAAAATTTGGTTTATTATAGATATCTTTAAAAAATTTTAAAAATTATGTTGAAAATTAAAAATTTTTAAGCTAATATTGTTTTATAAAATAAAATAAGTTAAGTTATATACGATTCTATGAATAAATCCAAAAAAAATAAAGAAAATCTAACAACACCTGCTTTACAAGCTTTAATTAAGAATAGTTTAAATTCAACTTTATTCCGCAATTTTTACGTTAACATAAACGGTCAAAAAGTAGATGTTATGGATAACGGTAGGCTGTCTTGTGCTTTTTATGTTTCAACATTATTAGTAATGGTGGGATTAATAAAAAAAGTACATGGAACCGTTTTTGAATTAATTAAAGACTTAGATCGATCAGAATGGGATAAGATTAAGACTCCCCAAATCGGCTCAATTCTAGTTTGGGAAGAAATTATTGATAAGAAAAAAGAAAAACACCTTCATATAGGTTTTTATATCGGCAATAAAAAAGCAGTTAGTAATAATAGTAAAAAAGGATGTCCACAGATCCATCATTTTACATATGGCACTAAAAATAATAAGCCAGTCAGAAAAATTTCTGCAATCTATAATTATTAAATTATATAAAGAAATACTTCTCAACTAAAAAAGAAAGTCTATTGCTTAGACTTCCTTTTTAATTGCCTTAACCTAAAAGCAATTAATCAATGACTTTATATGAGTATCCTTTTGGAATGCCCTCATACAATAAATTTCCGGAATTTATCAGGTAATACTCAACAACACAATCTTCTTCTCCCACCTCCTTCCTGATAATCCGATAGGCTCTAGTATCGCCTTTTAGCCAAACCTTAAATTTGTCAATATATAAAAAAGGCCCAAATCTCTTGTAAGAAATGAGCCTAAAAGTAAAAATTACTATTTATACAGTAAATTACTTAGTTCGATTCTGGTTCAAATACGTAACCGCCTGGCAGTAAACTATGCATTAATGTAGCAGGACTAAAAGGAGAAGGGGCACTAAAATAAGAATAGGAATTAGGATAATACAATACATTGCCCCATTTAGTATAAAATTCGGCTATATCATAATAATCACCATTATCCTCCACATACCTGAGTTCTATGCAATAAATATCCTGCGAGATTAACTGAACATACTTGAAACCATCGGCAAAGTGCATTTTAACCATTTTATTTGCACCAGTTCGCTTAATTGAGCCACGCACAATATTAGTAATAAACCCGAGATCATTCGGATAAGCATCCTCAATTTGCTTTTTGGCTACCGATAAATCATCAGATAGCCCCTCAGGGATAGTTGGTTTTTTATCTTGGTTCATTCTTACTTTAGTCGACATATAAACCAATAACGCAATAACTAAAACAATAATAGTTGCTAACATTTTCTTATATTTTAAGGTTCAACATTAAAAATAGTTTATCATATTTAAATGATTTTGTCAATGCGAAAAAAATAGTTAATATTTTTTGTTTAATGCTAGATAAATAAGAGTGTTATTATGATATTTTACAATAAAATCACGCCATATTCCCCAATTTTTTGACGCTAACATTGCCTAATAAAGATTTCATTTGTGAAATAGCACTAATATTTAATTTTAATAACCTATCTTTTGTAGATAATTCCTCTTTAATATATTCAGCATTTAAGTTTTCTAAATTAGCCAAAACTACCAACTGATAAACATCAGCATAATCACGAATATTTCCTTCTTTATCTTGATTTACATTTTGCCATTCTTTAGCCGTTAAATTAAACAAAGCTTTATTTAAAATATCAGCTTCACTGGCATAAATAAGACTAATATCCTGCCCAGATAACTTTTTAGGTAAAATTATTTTTTCTTTAATAGCATCGGTGTGAATTTTATAATTTATTTTAGTCAACAGTCGTCTAGCATTCCAATCAGACCCCAAACTCTCATTTTCCTTAATTTTTAGCCGTTGAAATTCTTTTATTAAATAAAGCTTAAATTCGGGAGAAAGCCAGGTGGCAAATTCAAAGGCAATATCCTTATGAGCAAACGTACCGCCATACCTACCGGTAGAAGATTTAATACCAATAGCTCTAGTCTTTTTTATCCAAAATGAAGAAGAGATAATATACCCATTAGTTCCAGTTTCATTTTTAATGTTATGGAATTCCATAACATTAAAATTTGGGTTATGCATTTGTTCCCATATACCCATAAATTGAATCGAATATTTTGTAGTAAGCCAATTAGCAATAATAATACCTGTTGACTTTTCACTTTTAAATCTAGCCATATCAGTTAAAGAGATATAATCATCGCCGCTTTCCGATGTTTTTACAGATATTTCCTTGTTTTTAATAATGATTTTCTTCATATTTTTATTTATAATTTAATAAACAAAAATATTATAACAAACGCCTCCTGAATTTTTGATAAAGTTCTAAAATATCTAAAAAATAAGGCTTTTTTCAGCAATTTACACCAATTTATGTCAAGATTAATGTTTGCTAAACCGTTATTTCCCTGCTATAATATAAGTAATAATGATTTTAAAATTAATTGAAATACTCCTATCTATGGGTGTTTTTTATGTTTATGAGCGAAAAAGATAAAAATAATGATTATGGCGCTGATGCCATTACCGTGTTAGAAGGTTTAGATCCTGTCAGAAAGCGTCCTGGTATGTATATCGGCTCTACTTCAGCCTCTGGTCTACATCACTTAATCTGGGAAGTTGTTGACAACTCAATCGATGAAGCCATGGCTGGTTATGCTAATGAGATTACTGTTATTCTAGGAAAGGACAATCTGGTTTCGGTGGCTGATAATGGTCGCGGTATTCCAGTTGAGAAACATAAAGTCACCGGTCTATCGGCTTTAGAAACGGTACTGACTAAATTACACGCTGGCGGAAAATTTGGTGGCACTGGTTATAAAGTATCTGGCGGTTTGCACGGTGTCGGTGTCTCCGTGGTTAACGCCTTAAGTACTTATCTCAAAGCTGAAGTACGCCGTGATGGCAAAACTTATGTCCAAGAATTTAAAATTGGTATTCCTCAAGGTCCAGTCAAAGAAGTTGGTAAGAGCAAAGAAGATGGTACTACTATTACTTTTCAGGCTGATGACACAATTTTTACCGAAACCGAATATAATTGGGGTAAAATTTTAGACAGACTAAGACAACAAACTTATCTGACCAAAGGTATCACTATTAATATTATTGATAATCGTGATGGTCATCGCTATAAAAAATATAAATTTCATTTTGAAGGCGGTATCAAGTCTTACGTTAGATCATTGCACCGTGCCAAAAGTGTCAAGCATGATACTATCTTTTATATTGATAAGGATATTAATGATTGTAAAGTGGAAGTCGCTCTACAATATAATGATGAATATAACGAAACAGCTATTGCTTTCGCTAACAACATTCATAATCCCGATGGCGGCACCCACATGGTTGGTTTCCGCACCGCTTTAACTCGTACTCTTAATAATTACGCTCGTAATAAAAATTTAATCAAAGAGAAACAAGAAAATTTAACCGGTGATGATGTTCGCGAAGGACTGACTGCTATTATCAGTGTTAAATTACCAGACCCTCAATTTGAAGGTCAGACTAAAGGTAAATTAGGTAACGCGGAAATGAAAACTTATGTTGAACAAATTTTCGGCGAAACTTTTAATACTTTTTTAGAAGAACATCCTAAAGAAGGTGAGGCTATTATTGGTAAATGTGTTTTGTCAGCTCAAGCCCGCCTGGCTGCTCGTTCCGCTCGGGCTACGATTTTACGAAAAGGCGCTTTGGAAGGAATGACTTTGCCTGGTAAGTTAGCTGATTGTTCCTCACGTCATCCTGAAGAATGTGAGTTATACATAGTGGAAGGCGATAGTGCCGGAGGTTGTTTCGATGGAAAAACTAAAGTGGCTTTAACTGATGGCCGTAATTTATCGTTTATAGATTTAGTGCAAGAAGACTTAATGGGAAAAAAGAATTATTGTTATACTCTTTCTGACAACGGAGAGGTCAAAATTGGAGAAATAAAAAATCCTCGTCTAACAAAACAAGACGCTCAAGTTATAAAAATTATTTTAGATAATAATGAAGAAATAATTTGTACACCTGACCATAAGTTCCGATTAGCAAATAATTCCTACATTGAAGCCCAAAATCTAACAACGGAAATGAATCTTGCTCCTTTATACAGGAAGTTTTCTAAAATAGAAAATAGAATAACGATTAAAGATTATGAAATGGTTTGGAGTGCCAATCAAAATAAATGGATATTCACTCATTTATTAGCGGATCAATATAATATCGAAAATGATATATATAATAATGAAGTTGTGGGCCATAAACACCACTCTGATTTTAACAAATTAAATAACAATCCTGATAATATAATTCGTCTTTCAAAAAATGACCACTTAAAATTACACGCTGACATGGCAGAAAAAACTATTTTAAGGCCAGATGTTCAGGAAAAATGTCGTTTAATAAGAAAAACTCCTGAATATAGACAAAAGGTTAGCCAAAGCATGCTAAAAATAAAAGATTTATTAAGTTCACGCGCCAAAAAACAATGGGAAAATTCTGAATACAAAGAATACATGAAAGAAAAGTATTCTGAATTTTACAATAATAATGAAGCTTACCGATTAAAAAATAAGAAATCTCTTAATGAGGCTCAAAAGGCTTATTGGTCAATAACCGAAAATAAAGATAAACAAAGTAAAAAAGTTAAACAATTTTTTGCTGAACATCCTGAACACAAAGACTTATTAGCTAACAAGGCTAATGAACAATGGCTTAATTTTGATCTAAAAAAATGGCGTTCTAAAAAAACTAAAGGACAATGGACTGCAAATTTTAGAGAACAAAGAAAAATTGCTTATAACCAAACTTATTATCGCCATACCATGGCCACCATGAAAGAAATACTGGAAAAATATGGAACTATTGCTTGGTATGAAACAGTTCGAAAAGAAAAAAGGAATAACAACTTACTAAAACTAGAAACTTTTACTAATCGTTTTTTTGCTTCAGACTCTAACAAAATGTTAGAAGCTGTTCAGCTCTATAATCATAAAATAAAAAGTATTGTTAAGCTTAGTGAAAAAGTTGATGTTTATGATCTTGAAGTTGCCGGCACTCATAATTTTGCTTTAGCTAGTGGGGTATTTGTTCACAACAGTGCCAAACAAGGACGTAACCGCAGATTCCAAGCCATCTTACCATTACGTGGTAAAATCTTAAATGTGGAAAGAGCCCGACTAGATAAAATGTTAGCTAATACTGAAATCAAGAATCTAGTTATTGCTATGGGCACTAACATTGATGATCAATTCGATGTTGATAAATTAAGATATCACCGCATTATTATCATGACCGATGCCGACGTCGATGGTGCTCACATTCGTACCTTACTATTAACTTTATTTTTCCGTCACTTCCCATCCCTAATTAACAACGGACATGTTTATATTGCTCAACCACCACTTTATCAATTAAAGAAAGGGGTTAATGTACAATATGCTTATAGCGAAGAAGAGAAAAATAAATTAATCGCTGAGTGGGGTGGTATCGCTGATGACACTGAAGTGGTTGAAGAAAATGATGAAGGTGAAGCTGAAATTATTGAAACAGAAGGAAAAGAAGATGACAAAAAGAAAGTAGCTAAAATAAATATTCAACGCTACAAAGGTTTAGGTGAAATGAACGCTGAACAGTTATGGGAAACTACCATGGACCCAGCTAAACGTATTGTTAAACAAGTTACCAATGAAGATGCCACTAAAGCTGATCAAATGTTTGACATGTTAATGGGTGACAATGTGGCACCTCGCAAAAACTTTATTCAAACTCACGCTAAGAAAGTAACAAACTTAGATATCTAAAATTATGGTCATCCCCTACCTCGTCTTCCCTATTGTTGCCTTTATTCTGGCTCAGGGAACTAAAGTATTGATTAAAAGTTTTAAGCGTAAAAAATTCCATTGGCACGACATTTTTGCTTATTCCGATATGCCATCCGGTCATACCGCTACCGTTGTTTCACTAGTTACTATTGTCTTCTGGCGCGATGGTTTATACTCAGCTGCTTTTGCCGTTTCTTTTGTCTTCATGATGATTGTGATTACTGACGCTATCGGTTTACGCAACTATTTAGGCCAACACGGTAAAACTTTGAATATTTTAGTTAAAGATTTAAAAGAAGATGATTTTTTAGATAATTCCTACCCCAAACAATTAGAAAAAATTGGCCACACTCCTTTACAAGTTTTCATTGGTGGACTAATTGGTTTACTAGTTAGCACATTAGGTTTTCTCTTATTTAAATAGTTAATCAAATAAAAAAAACGTCTCAATTTTTGAGACGTTTTTTTTATTTCACAATTCTAAATTAAACTTTCACCTTTTAAACCATCTGGTAATGACAAACCTAATATCTTTAAAATAGTCGGAGTAACATTATTTAAAGTTCCGGCTGAAGCTAATAAGCTCAAATCACCATTTAAAGGGTCGGACAAGCCAATAGTCTTGCCTTCGTATTCAGTACTCACAATTAGAAATGGTACTGGATTATTACTAATTTCTAAGTTAGGTAAATCCGTGGCGATATTAATCATAGCTTCAGCACGGCCATAAGCGGCACTGATAATGAGTAGCCCCTTTTGTTTTAAAACAGCCTTTACCAAACGACCAATATTTTTATCTAGCGCTTTAGCTGCTTCTCTGGCCGCTGCCAAATCTCCGGTAGCACAGACTAAATCTAAATTAGCTAAACTAACAAACATAAAATCAACAGCTCCTTTTTTTATAACACTCAGTGCCAAATTAGTAATCTTATGAGTTGCCTGTTTAGGATTATCATTTCGATCACCTATTTCTGAAGAGATAACCTGTAAACTTTCTTGGGGTAATTTAAAATCTCGCCCTCCATTAAGATGATGCCAAGCGAATATCAGTTTTTCGCTCTCCACAATATTTATCTGAGACAGACCAGCGTCAGCTAAAGATTTAGATAGTAAACCAGCTGCACCTAAAGCCTCATATCTTTCGGCCACTGTTAAGTTACCGGAGTCGAGCAACGCTATCGGGTATTTTTTAACTAATGACTTAAAAAATTTTAACTTCAACTCAAAAAAAACATTACCAGGATAATTTAGTCCTATGCCCCAAGAATCAATCAACAAAAAAACAACCGGGCCACGTCCGGTGGTTTTATCGCTATGACTATCAGGATTATCTATTTGACTGTTTTCCATAAAGTAAATCTTCTAGTAGCAAAAGGCGATTCCATTTAGCAACTCGTTCACCGCGAGCTGGAGCTCCACCTTTAAAATAATCAGCCGCGGCTGCTACCGCTAAATCAGCAATAAAATCATCATTGGTTTCACTGCTGCGATGGCCGATAATTATTTGGTAGTTATGCCTTCTGGCTAACTTAAGGCATTCTATAGTTTCTGTCAATGTGCCCACCTGAGCTGGGATAATTACAATCGCATTGGCCAAACCATCCTTTAAAGCTGGCCGCAAATTATCAATATTAGTGGTAAAAAAATCATCGCCGGCTAAAATTAACTTATGATTCAATTCTTGTGATATCTCCTGCCAGGCCGCCATGTCATCTGGTGCCACTGGATCTTCCAGATAAGCGATGGGAAAGCGACTTAACCAATCATTATATAAACCGATTAAACTAGTAGCTGTGAAGTGATTGCTATCTAGAGAAAAAATATATTGCTGACTTTCTAAATCATAAAGAGCCGATGAACCAATATCAATTCCTAATTTTGTTTCGCTGCCCATTTCATAACCTTGTTTGAGAGAAGCTGCCATAATAAGTTCTAGAGCTTGAATACTGGAATCCATGTCTGGAGCAAAGCCACCTTCTGAACCAATATCAGTATCATAGCCAGAAGTGCTCAATAATTCACCTAACGAGTGATAAATTTCCGTACCAGCTTGTAACATTTTAGCATAAGGTCTTTTAGAACTAGTAAAGCGAGCTGAACGAGCATTAATTAACAATAAATATTCTTGAAAATCTAAGTTGGTATCAGCGTGACAACCACCATTAAACATAGTAAAAATTGGGGCTGGTATTTTCATAGTCATCCCTTCAAAAAATGTTTTATTAAGATATTCATGAAGAGATTGTTTAGAGGCTAGAGCGGCCACGCGGGCCACAGCTAGCGAGACAGCTAAAATAGCATTAACACCTAATAAACTTTTATCAGTTGTACCATCTAAACGTTTCATTATTTCATCTATTTCGGCTTGCTTAAGTGGTGATTGGCCAATCAAAGCTGGAGCAATTTTTTCTTCAATATTTCTAACGGCCTTCAAAACTCCCTGTCCAAAATAACGCCCGCTATCATCATCCCGTAATTCTCTAGCTTCTAAATTACGTAAAGATGAACCAGCTGGCACACTGGCACTAGCTGTTAGGCCATTATCCAAAATAATAGTGGCCTCCAGCGTGGGCCAAGCTCGGCTATCCAAAATTTCCCGAGCACTTATTTGTTTTATTTTTGCTAGCATATAACTTATATTTATAACTAAATTATACTCTAAAAAATAAAAACCCTCAACCAAAAAAATTGAGGGTCTTTATCTTTATGACTAACTCTTTAACTAGTTAGCAGGAGTAGCAGCGGCTGGAGTTGAAGCACCGGCAGCTGGCTTAGTAGCGTTATTAATGAAAGCAATAACATCGGTCACATTTTTAGTATTAGCAGCTGTAGATTGTTCAAGCTGAGTAAGACGTAAAGCGTTATTGTTCAAGCGACTGTTGAACTGGAAAAAAACTACAAATAAAGCACCCACTAATAAACCGATAATTAAGGGAACGATTGTTTCTCTTCTCATATTATTAGAATTTAAATTACGGCTAGAATTACTACTTATTCCTAGCACGCGCTTTTTATTATTTAACTTGTTGTTGAGCATTGGAAAGACTGTTATTTATAAAATTGACTACTTCTTGAATCTTAGCACCATCGTCAACGACGGCGGTTTGAAGTGTGTTCAGCTTCTTTTCTTGACGATCAAGTTGGTAACCGGAATAGCCAAAAATAGCTATTAAAATTAGCAGTACTGCGCCAATCAAAATTGGACCACTTGAGCGATGTGATGTGTCGCGCATAATTTAAAAATGAGCAGACGGATAACTTTACCAAAAAGTGAAACGCCCCGCTTAATTTAGACATTTATTTAAGATATATAGATTATAGCATTTTAAATAAATCAAGACAATAACCGAAATCCCCTTAAACCATAAAAAATAGAATTGTCTTTAAAAAATAAAAAAATATTATTCAAAATAGCTTTTTTATTATATCTTTATTTTTAAGCACTCACTTTAAACCAACTTCTCTTACCAGCCTTAACCACTAAACCTTCTTTGGGAATAGTAATTATTTCTTCAGGCTCATTTTTAATTTCGTTATCAAGTTTCACGCCACCTTGAGTAATAAGCCTTTTAAGTTCACTATTACTAGTTTCAGGCAAACACTGTTTAACAATTTCCAATAGTGACAATTCTGGTTTAGCTATGGTGATAATTGGCATTTCATCAGGGGTTTCGCGCTTTTGAAATTTTTGCACAAAAGCATCGGAGGCAACCTGAGCCTCTTCGACACCATGAAAAATCTTGGTTATCTCCAAAGCTGTGGTCATTTTAGCGTCCCGTGGGTTAGCTGCTAATAATAATTCATCAATTTCAGCTAAAGGCATTCTGGTGTTATTAATTAAAAATATTTTAATCATTTCATCAGGTTGAGCCATTACACCAGCAAACATATCTTCGGCGGTAGCATTAAGAAAAATACCGGTGCCGCGACTCTTAGACATAAGTTCTCCGGTCTTAGGATTTTCCATTAAATTAACAGCTACGACAAACTTATCTTTATTCTTAAATTTTTTGATGAGGGTGCGGCCCATTAAAGCGTTAAAAATCTGATCGGTGCCACACAATTCTACGTCAACATCCATGGCCACACTGTCGTAACCCTGCATTAATGGATACATAAATTCATGTAGGAAAATTGGTTTGTTGTCGCTTAACCTTTTTTGAAACATATCTCTTTCCAGTAATTGCTGAACAGTGACATTAGAAGCTAAATTAATAACATCTTCCATGGTCAACTTAGCTAACCAATCATGATTATATTTAATTTGGGGTGGGTTAATCGGATCGTTAAAATTCATGAGCGGTTTAATTTGCTCCAACCAACTGTCAACGTTAGCTAATACCTCTGCCCTAGTTAATTGTTTCCGAGCTGAACCTTGTTCACTGGGATCACCAATGCGAGCGGTAAAATCACCAATTAAAACAATTACTTCATGACCTAACTGTCTGAATTCTTCCAGTAGCATGTAATTTTTTCCGTGGCTTAAATGTAAAGCAGTGGAAGTTGGGTCAGCGCCAATATAAAAACGTAATTTTCTAGTTTGCATGGCTTCCAGAAACTCTTCTTTAGAAGGCAGCATATGCGCAATCACGCCTCTGTCTAAAATGGCTAGGATTTTATCTTGATCGGTTGTCATATAATTATTTATTTAAAATTCTAAATTTTTAGGAGTCCTAGGAAATGGAATAACATCTCGGATATTGGCCATACCTGTAAAATACATCACGGCTCTTTCAAAGCCTAAGCCAAAACCAGCATGTTTGACCGAACCATATTTCCTTAAATTAAGGTACCACCAATAATCTTCTTCCTTAAGGCCTAATTCCTTGATTCTGGCTAATAAAACGTCATAGCGCTCTTCACGTTGACTACCGCCGATTATTTCACCTATACCTGGGACTAATAAATCAGAAGCAGCCACAGTTTTGCCGTCATCATTCTGACGCATATAAAAGGCTTTGATTTCTTTGGGATAATCGGTTAAAAAAACTGGTTTACCAAAAATCTGCTCCGTAATATATCTTTCGTGCTCAGTTTGTAAATCAATGCCCCAGGAGACTGGATAAGTAAACTTTTCGCCGCTCTTAAGCAGCAATTCTACGGCTTCAGTGTAAGTAATGCGGACAAAATCAGAATTTACTACCTTATTTAAGCGCTCTAATAAACCAGTGTCGATAAACTTATTAAAGAATTCCATTTCTTCTGGTAATTCCTTAAGTAAATAAGTGATCAGATATTTAATCATCTTTTCAGCCAAATCCATGTCATCATTCAGATCAGCAAAAGCCATTTCTGGCTCCACCATCCAAAATTCGCAAACGTGTCTGGTAGTATTAGAATTTTCAGCTCTAAAAGCGGGGCCAAAAGTATAAACTTTATTTAAACCATTAATTAAAGTTTCGGCTTCTAATTGACCGCTCACCGTTAGGCCGGCTTTTTTACCGAAGAAATCCTTAGAATAATCTACTTCGCCTTCCTTAGTTTTAGGAATTTCTTTAGTTAAATCAAACATGGTTAAATTAAACACTTCACCGGCACCCTCGGCATCGCTAGAGGATATAACGGGGGTGTGCACAAAATTAAAGCCTTGTTCTTGAAAGAATTTATGAATAGCCAAACTTAAAACCGAGCGAACACGAAAAACGGCTGAAAAAGTATTACTGCGGCCGCGTAAATAAGCAATTTCTCTTAAAAATTCAAAGCTATGGCCTTTCTTCTGTAAAGGATAATCGGCGTCAGAGGTTCCTAAAATAGTAATGGCTGAAGCCTTCAATTCAAAAGGCTGGCCAGCGGCTGGAGATTTTATTAAAGTTCCCTTGACTTCTAAAGAAGAGCCGATAGTAATTTTTTCTAACTCACTAAAATTAGGTAAATTATTATCAAAAACTACTTGTAAACTTTTAAAGAAGGTGCCGTCATTAATTTCTAAGAAGGCAATTTCTCCCGAAGAGCGCACGGTCCGCACCCAACCAGCTATAGTTAGATTATTATCTAAAAAAGACTGTTGGTCGCGGTATAAATCTTTGATGGGGGTGTAAGTCATAATAGTAGAGTTTAATATTTTTTACCTAATTACGATAACATAAATATAAGCCAAAAACAAGGCAAGATTCGTTAATAAATATCTAATTTGTATTTTACAAATTAAACTGTTATAATAATTAAGATATTTGTGAGGACGATTGCTCTCCCGCGGTTAAAAATAAAACACAGACAAATATCAATAAAAGAAGTGTTCTACTGGCTATTTAAGTCTCCTTCATGGAAGACTTTTTTTATTTTACCGCCTTGTAAATCATTCCAATGGTTTGTTGTCAGAATTTCCTGTCAATTTTCCAACGCTAGCATTTCCTAATAACGATTTAATTTGAAAGATAGCACTATCATTGAGTTTTAATATTCTGTCTTCAGATGACCAGCCATCTTTAATATACTGAGCATTGATGCTTTCTAAATTAGCTAAAACAATTAGTTGCCAAACATTGGCATCATCACGAATATTTCCTTTAATACCAGGATGGGCATCAAGCCACTCCTTAGCTGTTAGATTAAACAAAGCCTTATTTAAAATATCTGCTTCAGTGGCATAAGTAAAATTAGCCGCTTGATTAGATAATTTTTGAGGTAATATAATATTTTCCTTAATAGAATCAGTCTGGATTTTATAGTTTATTTTAGTTAACAATCGTTTAACATCCCAGTCGAGAGACAATCGGGCATTTTCTTCAATTTTTAACCTTTGGAATTCTTTAATTAGATATAACTTAAATTCTGGCGATATCCAGGAGGCGAACTCAAAAGCAATGTCTCGGTGGGCAAAAGTGCCACCACCATTACCAGGACGAGAAATAATACCAATAGCAGCCGTTTTTTGCACCCATTTTTGGGGTGACAAAACAAAAGAATTTAAACCAGCTTCAGTTTTAAAGGAGTCGAATTCGACCCCTTTGAATTTTAAATTATTAATCTTTTCCCAAATACCTAAAAATTCCAAAGTATTACGGTTTCTCAACCAATTTTTAACAACATCTTTTGGTTCTTGAGCATTTTTATAACGAGCTATATCTGTGAATGAAATATAATTATCTTGATTTTGACTAAAAATAGCCACTGGCAAACCTTGGGCGATGATTTTTTTCATAATGTATTGATGTAAATTTATAAGTTACTACATTATAATAAATAGCTCCTGAATTTTTTATAAAGACTAGGCTTTGACCAATTAAAAAATGCCCACTTCTTATATTAAGAAACGGGCATCAGAGCTAGCCTAGTAAATCGTTCATTATTTCTGGTTAATATAGCAAAAATAACGCTTTATATCAAAAATAAGAAAATTAGATTTAATTGTCTTAAAAAAACAGATAAAGTATAATTGAACTATGATTAAACGATATAAACTCGAAGATATTTTACGGGTCAGCCTATCGCTAGCTAAAGTTAGTTTCAGACTTCGAATTGAAGGGAGCTATTTAGGTATTTTTTGGTATTTGCTAAATCCAATGGCTCTTTTTTTGGTCCTACTTTTTGTCAAAGAAACAGCTTTTGCTGGCATTCAAATACCTTACTATTCTCTCTACCTCTTAATTGGCATTGCCGGTTTTAATTTTTTTAAGCAAGCCATAACCGGTTCAATTGATGCCATTAATGAAAATCCTGATTATATCAAATCGATTAATAAGATAGCTCCGGAATCCTTGGTTTTAGCTGTCGTTTGGCAGGCTGTTTTTTCACACATTTTTGAATTAATCCTAATTATTTGTTTAGCTATTTATTACCAGATTTCCTTGATTGGCTTCTTATTCTACCCGCTGACTTTCATTTTATTTATTTTAATGACAATCGGAATCTCTTTTGTTTTTTCCACTATCGGCGCTTACGTTAATGACTTAGATAATATTTGGGTAATTGCCTCTCAATTACTGCTACTAGCCACCCCAATTTTTTATAACATAAATCCTGGCAGCTTAATTTATCAAGTTAATCTTTTCAATCCGCTATTTTATTTTTTAGATATAACTCGGGAATTAATTATCTATCATCAAGCGCCATCGTTATTTTTAACTTTAATGTTTATAGCTTCAAGTTTCTGTTCCCTGTTAATCGGCATCCTAGTATTTAATAAACACAAAAGAAAATTTGCCGAGTTGCTTTAATCTTATGAATGAAATTCCCATAAAAAAAATTTCCGTTCAAAACGTTTCTAAATATTTTAGGATCGGTTTTCATAAAAATGATAATGCTTTATCGCGCGTGTTATCGCTGCTTTTAGGCCGCGAATCCAAAAAACCAATTACCGTTTTAGATTCAATTTCTTTTGACGTATTTTCCGGAGAAAACGTCGGTATTATCGGCAGCAATGGCTCCGGAAAAAGCACCTTGCTCCGGACTATTGCCAATATTTATTATCCAGATCAAGGACTAATAGAAAATAATGGCGAAGTAATTTACATCAATGGTTTTGGCTTGGGGTTAAAACAGCGCCTTAGCATGAGAGATAATATTTATTTAATTGGTTCCATCATGGGGCTAAGCCACAAAGAAATAAAAAAAAGATTCCAAGAAATCGTTACCTTCTCCGAGCTTGAAAATTTTGTCGATACCAAGGTTTATCAATTCTCTTCCGGCATGCTTAGCCGTCTTTGCTTTTCCACCACTATCCATTGCTTAGAGCAAAAAAATCCTGATATTATCTTGCTAGACGAAGTATTTGGTACTGGTGGAGATCTAAATTTTCAAAATAAAGCGATTGCTAAGATTGAAGAATTTATAAAAGGCGGAGCGGCTGTTATTTTAGTCAGCCATGATTTAGAAATTATAAAAAAATATTGCAATCGAGCACTATTTTTAAAAAATGGTAAAATTATACAAGCAGGCAAGCCCTCAGAAATTATTGATGCCTATATAAATAATATGAATAATTAAAATAAGGCGGCAATAATCCCTATCTTCCAAGCTAAATCAGAAATAATACGATAAGGAGCTTGCTCCGAATGAGCAACCAGTTGCCAAATAGCCCAAGGAATAAAAAACAAAAAATTTATATTCTTTATTGAGGAAGCACTTTCGTCATTTTTGAATAATTTATGAAATTGCTCATCATCTCGATATTTATTCATGATAAAAACCACCCCCTGGGCTCTTGAAAATTGAGTAATAGCCAATTCCCTAGCTGAGGCATCATGATGATGTTCCACCAGTAACTCCGGTAAAAACATAATCTTAATGCCTATTTTTTTTAATCTGATAAATAAATCCCAATCTTCATAAGCTGCTAGTTGAGAATCAAAACCCATTTTTTTTAACAACTCGGCCTTAATGGCAAAATTTTTAGTATCCAGATGGTTAACGTAATCTCCTTCTATTTTTGTTTTTAAAAAACGCCAATCTTCTGCCTGTCGCAACCTAGACCAATAATTACAGGCAGCTTCTTTTTCAAAACCAATAACCGCCAAGGCTCTATCCTCAATAATGGGTTTTGTTATATTACGAAGCCAATCAAAAGGCACGATACAATCGGCATCAGTCATGGCCACAATATCACCTCTGGCAGCAGCCACACCAACATTTCTAGCCTGGCCTCGTCCGCGCTTTGGCTCAAAAATATAAATTATCTTATGGCTGTCTTTTAAAAATTGATTGATTATTTCTTTGGTATTATCAGTGGAACCATTATCAATCAAAATTATTTCATAATCATCAAAATCTTGATTGGTAACCGAAACTAAACATTTATTTAAAGTTTTAGCCCCATTTAAAACGGGAATGATAACTGAAATTTTTGGCAATTTATTTTCCATCTTTTTTAAAACTGATTAAACTATATAATTTAGGACTCTTCTTTTTAATAAATAAGCCTAAAAGTCCGATTTGCTTATTAATCCCAAGAGTCAGTACCCTAATATAATAAGTGTTTTCTTTAATTTTTACATACCTAAGGTAACGAGCCACTTCTTGATCATTTAATATTTTACGAGCCTTGGGCCTATTGTTTAAATCTATTTCCTCTGCCCTGTTTAAATTATCTTGCCACTCTTCATGATAAAGACTTTTACTATTCCATGGTTTAATTTTTTCACAAACAAAATGTACGACAAAAGCTAAAATTTTATCTTTATCTAATCCACAAAAATTATGCAGATACCAAGGAACAGAGTTATAAGTCATTGGTAGCATTTTCCAATTTTTATAGAAAAAAAGATTTAATATCGACTCTTCGCCATACTGATAAATCTGCTCATATTTATTATAAATAGATATTATATCCGAAAAAGTATCAGGTTGAATCAAATCTGTATCAAAAACAAAGACTCCAGTACTAAAAGCTCGACTATTTAAATTATAGCTCTTTTTTAAATCGCTAAGTCTCTTCTTATCACTGATAAATTCATCTCTTAGGCGTAACGGAATCGCTTCAGGCGCATTAAATCCGGTTAACTTTAATAAGTTATCTAGCGAAGCATAGACTAGGATATCAGCGTCTAAAAAAATTATTTTCTGCCACTTTTTAAAATATTCCTGAAAAAAATAAAATTTAGAAAGTATTATCGGTGAATATTTTTTATCACCAACAGGCAAAGTAGATACCAGAGGCTGATCATAAACTATTATTCCCCTTGTTTCGAACCAAATTGTATCCTCGGCTGATAAATCGTGAGTCAGCAGCAGATAATCACCTTGCCAGCCCGCGTTAAAATAGACCGAAGAAAAAAGTTGCTTGGCTTGATCGATAAAATTAATATCGGCTGCTGTAATGATTAAATTTTTCTTATTGCTTGCCATTTTTTCTACTGATTAAATTATACAATTTAGGATTTTTACGATTGATAACTAAACCTAGGCGGCCAAGTTGCTTATCAATCAATAACCAAGACCAACGAATAAAATAAATGCTTTCTTTAAATTTTATATATCTCAAATAACGATTAATTGCTTGATCACTGAATATTTTTCTAGCTGACGGTCTTTTGTTTAGATTAATCTCTTCTGCCCAATTTAAATTATCTAACCATTCTTTATAATAAGGACTTTCGCTATTCCACGGTTTAATTTTTACACAAGGAAAATGAACGATAAAAGCTAATATCTTGGACTTACTTACGCCATAATAATTATTTAATTCGGCTGGAATGGTATTATACATCAATGATAATTTTTTCCATTTTTTATAAAAAAATAAATTTAAAACCGATTCCTCTTGATACTGACAAATATCCTTAGATTGACAGTAAAGTTCCATAAGCTCTTCAAAAGTTTTTTCACTTATTAAATTTGAATCAAAAACTAAAACACCGGTCGAAAATGGACGACGCCATAAACAATATTTTTTTCTTATCTCTTTAGTTTTTTGCCTATTATCTATAAACTCATCTCTTAATCTAAAAGTGTTAATCTGTGACGCATTAAAACCTGCTAATTCCTGCAGACGATCAAGCGAGGCATATACTAAAATATCCGCATCCAAATATATTATTTTCTGCCACTTTTTAAAATACTCCTGGAAAAGATAGAATTTAGAAAGGACAATCGGCGGATAATTTTTAATACCTAATAATGAATTGCCTAGAAAAGGCTGGCTATAAACTAAAATGCCTTTATTCTTAAACCAAGCTAAATCTTCATCTGAAATTCCACACGCTAAAAGCAGATAATCACCTTGCCAGCCCGCGTTAAAATAGACCGAAGAAAAAAGTTGCTTGGCCTGGTCGATAAAATTTTGGTCCGCTATAGTTACGAGCAGATTTTTTTTATTGCTATCCATAAAATATTAACGACTTTTTAAATTATATCCTTGTATGCCTTGATAGTTTTTTCTAGGCCTTCTTTTAAAGAAATGGGGCTAAAATCAATCAATGAATTTAATTTACTAATATTTAAAATCCTTTTTTTAAGGCCAGTCTGTTTTAGCTTATCAAAGCGTATCTTAAACTTTTTATTTGAAATCTGTGAAATTAATTTAGCCAATTTTTTTATAGAAATCGATTCGCCACTGGCTAGATTAATGGCGGAAAATTCTCCTTTTTCAATCAAACATATGATAGATTTTATCAGATCTTCTATATATATAAACTCTCTTGATTGATGGCCGTCCCCCCATATTTCAATTTCTTGATCAGACAATATTTTCGCAATCATGCTAGGAATAACCCTGCTTGATTTGATGTCCACTTTATCTCCTGGTCCATAAATATTAGTCGGACGCGGAAGCATTACCTTTAAACCAAATTGTTTAACATATAAACTAGCCAATATCTCAATCGATACCTTGGAAGTAGCATAGCCACTAGGGGCAATCGGAAAATATTTTGTATAATCATCGCCCTCTTTAATTGGATTTTTGGCGCCAGCCGCATATATCTCCGCGGAGCTTAAAATAACCACTTCTTTTATTTTTAGTTCAGAAGCCACATTTAAAATATTTAGAGCCATCCTGATATTTTCTTCAATAATCTTAACACTATTATTTTTTTTAAATTCTGGATTACCGTCAAGCACAGCACAATGAATTATAAAATTTATTTTTTCTGTTTTGCAGATAGCCTCTAATCTTTTTTTATCTAAGACATTAAGTTCTTTAATGTTATTTTTTAGGTTGTTGTTATTTTTTCTTTTTAAAACCGTGCCGACAACCTTAACTCCATTTTTTTGCAGTACAGCCAAAAAATGTGAACCAACAAATCCTTCGGCTCCGGTAATAAGTATTTTTTTGTTTTTCCAACAAGCTTTATTCATAGTTAATAAGTTCTTTAACTTTAGCAATAAATACTGAAGTGTCAAAATTGGCTGCTCTAGCCAGACAAGCTTTCTGATAAAATAAAGGGTTAATTTTTAAGTTATCCCTTAACTGTTTGATTGTTTCCGTTAATTTAGAGCTGTTTATCTCTTCTATTAAAAAACCTGTTTGGTTATTTATAACTGATTCTAGATAACCGCCCTCACTGGGGGCAATGACCGGTTTGCCGGCCGCCATCGCTTCAACGGCCGTCAAACCAAAATCTTCATTCTTGGCAGTGGTAATAAAACCTTGGCAATTAACATAAAGATTTTTTAACTCTTCATCATCAACCCAATTTTTAATCAGAACATTGCTAGGCTTAATATTTTCTATCTTTTGGCGGCATTGTTCAAATTGAGCCACGCCTTTTTCATAGCTGGCTACCATTATCAAATTTTCATCAGGCAAATTTTTGAAAGCTTCGACCTGCATCTCTGGCCGTTTGTGAGTAGCCAAACGATTAACTGACAACCAATAACCTTTCGAATCTTGAGTCTGATATTTTTTAGTTTCGACTGGCGGATAAACGACCGCCGCCTCTTGCCCATAATATTTTTTAATTCTACTTTTGGTGTTTAGCGAATTAGCCATCCAATTATCAACCTGTCTAGCATAAATAAGGCTCAATCTCCTATTATACCAAACCCAAAAATTATAAATAGGTTTTTTCCAAAAATTTAACAATTCCTTTTTGATAAAATCCTTAAACTCCCACAATTCATTGAGCGGACTATGGACATACCAAAGATTAGGGTGATTATTAACAGCTCCTGACATCGCCCAATCACCAGCAATGATAAAAAAATCATATTGGCCAGAAATATTAAGGTGGCGAAATTTCCAAAAAGCCAATTGCTGTCTAAAAGGAGCCTGCCTGGGAATGCGGCCGATTGAACGTATCTGTGGCAAGACATCGCCATAACCCATTTTTTCTATTTGTCTTGAATCAATATTAGTCGTATATAAATCTGCTTTCAATCCTTTAGCTAAAGCCAGTGCGACAATTTCTGCCCCACCGATGTTATCCATAAAATTGTGGAAGATAGCTATTTTCATTTTTCTTTTATTCCTAAAATACTAAACATAAAAGCCGAAAAAAAAGTTTCAATCCCTAGAACCAACAGGGTTAAAGCCACGATAGAATTTTTAATCTCATCTAAAGAACTATAACCGGAGCCAACCCAACTGACAAAAATAATAACGTAAATCACGGCCCCCATCAACGCCATTAAAATTCCAACTAATCCAGCTTTTTCAATGGTCAACCATTTAAATAATGATTCTAAGCGATGATCAGAATCCCCTAAATGAGTAATCGCGTAAACTTTAGAAAAACCGCTAAAAAGTATCAGCTGATAACCCAAGATAACCATGACCGAAAAGAAGAACAGAGGATGAACATACAATTGAAAGCCAAAAAAGATCGGGTTAAAAAAATAAAATAAGGCCATAAAGATAAGGCCCAATCCAAATAATATCGTTCCGGGAAGTAAAAATAAAAATAACGGTGAATACAAAAGAATAAACCGCAAGTGACGCCAAGCATCAGTCAAGGAATGTAATTTTGATTCACCTAAACGCGGCCGATAATTAATTGGGATTTCCGTAATCTTTAATTTTTGACGACTGGCTTTGATTATCATTTCCGAAGCAAATTCCATTCCACCGGTATGTAAATTTATCCTATCCAAAGCTGCCCGAGAAATTGCCCGCGCTCCGCAATGAATATCGTTAATTTTAACTTGAAAAAAGAAACGTACTAAAAAAGACAAGAAGGGATTTCCTAAATAACGATGCGACCAAGACATAGACTTTTTCACCATCAGTCCCGCAAAACGATTACCTACAACTAAATCGTAACCTACTTTTAGCTTATCCAAAAATTTATTTATTTCTAAAAAATCATAAGAACTATCGGCATCGGCCATAAAAATATATTTCCCGCGCGCAACCGTAAAACCCTTAAGATAAGCCAGCCCGTACCCCTCGCGCTCTTCCCTAACTAACTGTAATTCTGGAAAAGAATTTTGATAGCTTCTAACAATAGCCGCACTTTTATCTTTGGAATTATTATCAACCACAATCAATTCAGCCGCTAAAGAATATTCCTTAATCGCTTTTTGCACCTCCAAGAGACAGGAAGCGATAGCCTCTTCTTCATTTAAACAAGGGATGATAATACTTAATTCTGGATTCATACTAAGGTTGATATTTATACAGATAAAGATCTTCTCGACTAGAACCAAGCTCTAAAAAATTAGGACAGTTAAAGCGTTTAGTATAAACATAGCTTAAACTGGTCTGTTTAGCTATAAAATCTTTATAATCACAATTAGAATTCATAAAAAGATCATATCTAGCTAAAGGGTTATTATTGGTAATAATTGAGGCTTTAGAATCGGGTGGATAATTACCGGTAGCCGACGCAATAACCAGGGCTTTCCAAGGAATGGTTAAAAATCTTTGCCCCGATAAACCACTAAAAAGGCGCAAGTCATCTTCATTCAAGTAATTATTGACTGGGGAGCTGGTGGGCATTTTAAAGACACCTTGAGCAGTCTCATATCTTAAAACAATTTTAGTCCAAGCGGTCCGACTAGTATAAAAAAAGGCTAAAACTAAAAATAAAAAAATAATTAATATTTTTAAGGCTAATTTAATTTGGGGCTGATTCAGAATTGAATACTTTGTTTCCAGCCAATAAGTTAAATAATCAAAACCTAAACCGACAGCCACCATCAGTAAAAAGGAAGAAATAACAGCGATTCGAGCATAATCAATAATCAAAAAATAAGGGCAATAGGCATAAACTAGCCAGAAAGTTAAACTGATTAAAATAGGAGCTAATAAATAGAAAATTTTTTTTTGATAAATTTTAAAAATACCAAGAGCTGCCAAGGGTAGCAGGGCAAATGGAATAATCTGCCAAATAGCCCTAATTGGAATACAACCGTCATTATTAGCTCTAATTAAACTATTAAAAAACAAATCAGCTAAAGCCGGCCAACTATCTATTTGAGTAATTAAAATTAACCCAGCAACTAATACCACGAAAATCAAACAAATCGAAATGATAAATATTTTTTTCTTTAAAGGCCAGCGACTACTTATTAAAAAATCTATAATTAAAGCCGGAATGATTAAAACTACTAAAGACGGGTATAAAAATAAAGAAATCCCTCCGCTGATTATAGCCAACCATTGTTTTTTTAAACTCAAGCTGATTAAACTGACTAAGAAAAAAATAGAACCGCCAACAAACGGCAGCAGATACCAAAGGCCCGGTAAATTAATGCTATTTACAATCCACGGCAAACAGAGTGCTCCGAACAAAGCCGAAAAATCATTCACCTTAATTGATTTTAACAAAAGATAAATCAATAAGCAGATCAGCAAGCCGGTTATAATAGCTAAAACCGGAAACCCGAGTAAGGGACTAAGATTTAAAAGTAAAAATATTTCCGCCAATCCAGCAAAAAAACCAATAAAAATATTAGGGAAATTTTCTCGCCCCGAACCATTAATTATCGGGTTAACTGTTGGCAAAGCCTGGTTTTTAATGGAATAATTTGTAAAAGCCACGCCCGCCCATTCATCAGAAAAATAAGGATAAAGGTAGCTTTGATGTTGAAAACTCTGATTGCCATTAATAGTGTTAACTAGTCCGGTGTAAAAATAATGGACCGACCAGAGTTCAAAAAATATAATCAAAAAAGCAGCCAAGGCCAAATAATTTATTTTAATTTTAAAAGAAACTTGCTGCCTATTTATTATTAGCCAGCCCAAAATCACCGTGTCCAGGGTCAGATTAACCGCTAAAATTATGGGATAACTAAAAAAATGAAAATATTGAGTAAACAATGACAAAAATAAATGAAAAATGGTAATACCAACCAAAACTGACAAAAAACCAAAAAGCCTATTCTTAAAACTAAAAATCAAGAGAAAAGGGATAAATATAACAATAACTCCTAGAAGCGTTAGCGGCATATCAAAATTAGCTATTTTTATACTCTTATGATAGCAAAATAGGGCTTAAAACGAAAGAAACAGTTATTTTGCCAGATTTACTTTATATTGGAGTATATAATCAAAAAACATGGGAAAATTAGAACTTGTTCGATCATAAGTGGTTGTTTTTATAAAATCATAAGTATTTACCAAATTTAAATCTGCATTCAACCGATTAATCAATTCTTTAGTTACCAGGTCTTTGCTATCATAAACAACCCAAACATTCTCGGGTTTATCTTTTTTTATCTTATTAATCAGAAAACTATAATCTGACTCTGGAAAAATAAAATTACCGGAAGAGACAGATTTAGAAAATACCTTATCCTTAATCCGTTTAAGGCTTATGACGATGCTATAAATCTTTTTTTCTAAGCGATTATAATTATTAAACCACTCAGTGCTTTGATAGGCTGGTTTTTCTGGAATGTTCAGCGGAAATTCCAAATTAAATAAAGTTTTTGATTTATTGAGTCTCGGCAAATAATAGTCAAAGGTATCATTTGATAAATCAGTAAATATCAATAAATCATTATTACCGGCATTTTTAACTAAAAAATCAGCGGCTTGTTTTTGGTCAGTTTTATAAGATAATATCTGCTGTCTCTCAATTACTGCCACTTGCCCAGCCGAAATCATCAAAAAAATAACAATAATATAAATAATTAATCTATTACTTATTTTTGACAATAGATAGCTTAGAATTAAAATAAACCCAGGCAAAATAATAGCTTCATGCCTTTCCGCCTGATACATAGGAGAAAACTTAGAAATAAAAAAAGCTAGCAACAGCGGGGTAGCAAAAAAATTAAAAGCCAGCAAAAAATTCCCCTTAAACAGGGGGGTTTCTTCCTTGAAAAATAACTTAAATTTTGTAAGATATGTCAACCCGGTTATTTTTTGGGATATTAAAAATAACAAAATCGGAATTGAAAAAAATAAAAAAATATAAAAACCAGTGGCACCATACGTAAAATATTTAAAAGTTATCAGGATGGTGTTTAAAGTTGGTTTTTGTATCCAATTGTTAGATCCGGAAATAACCGAATCCATTAATTTTAGAATTAAAGGAGCTGAAGCAACCAGTAAAAATAATTGGCAAAAAAATATTTTTTTTATTTCCGGTGTTTTTTTAATAATCAACGCCATGATTTGAGAGGCTAACAGGAAAAAGAACCAAGGATGGGAATATAAGCCCAAAAGAGTAAACAAGCTATATAAAAGAAAGGTTAATTTAGTCTTTTTTTGCAGGATTAAACTGGAAAAATAATAGCAAGATAGTATGCCCAATAAAATAACTAAGGAATAAGGTCGGGCCTGAATAGCAAAAAAAATGCTAGCATAGCTGATAGACATTAAAAATGATGACCAAAGACCGGCCAGCCTGCCAAAGAGAAGCTTACCCAAACGATAAATTAATATCACTGACAAGAGACTAAAAAATATCGACATCAGCCGCAAAGACGAAACTGAAGTTCCAAAAAATTCCGACCAAATTTTCAAAACATAAGTAAAGGTCGGATTATTAGCAGTAAAAAAAGTCTTAGACCATAAATTTAGAAAATTATTGGATAAAATATTAGCCGAAAGAGCTTCGTCTGACCAAATAGCCGATAAATTAAAATGATGAAGACGCAAACCAGCCCCCAACAAAGTAATTACAGTCAATAAAATTAAATCAGCCTGTTTACTGAAAAAAATTTTAAGCCTTTGACTAAATAGATTAACTATGAAACTCTGCGACATATCCAATAATTATGTGTTATAATAGCAATTATAGCATATAAATAATTAAAAAAGATTAATCAAAAATGGATGACAGCCCTCTTAAATAAAAATTTGGCTAAAAATAAAATACTAATAATTGGTGCCGGTCCAGCTGGATTAGCGGCGGCCTACAAACTTTCTCAAGAGCCAAATACTGAAGTTATAATTTGGGAAAAATGCTCTTTAGTTGGCGGTTTAGCTAAAACCATTAAATACCAAGATTTTTCTTTCGATTTGGGGCCGCATCGATTCTTTTCTAAAAATCAAGAGGTTAATGACTTTTGGGAAAAAATTCTACCATTACAGGGGCAACCCAGTCTTGAAGACTTGAAATGGCATAAAAATAACGAGCTATCAAAAAAACCTGGAGCACCTAATCCGGAAAAAACTGACCGAGTAATGCTGTCAAAAAATCGTTTTACACGCATGCTGTTTGATAACGTTTTTTTTGATTACCCGCTAAAAATTGATGTAAAAAATATTAAAAAACTAGGCTTAATCAGGGGGGCCGTAATAATTTTATCTTACCTGCAAGCCAAAATTAAGCCAAAAAAACCTGAATTAAATTTGGAAGACTTTTATATAAACCGATTCGGAAAAAAATTATACCAATTATTTTTTAAAGATTACACTAAAAAAGTTTGGGGTCTGCCTTGTCAAAACATTCCTAAAAAATGGGGAGCTCAACGTGTTAAAGATTTATCTCTATTAAAAATGCTAAGTAATACCTTTAGCTTTAAAAATAATAATGAACGAGAAAGTTTAATTGATAAATTTAAATACCCAAAATATGGAGCTGGCTACTTTTATGAAACATTAGCCGATGATCTTCTTAAAGCTGGAGTTAAAATTGAATTGGAGCTTGATTTAACAAAACTTATTCACAAAGATAAACAAATTCATTCGGCTATCGGCTTAAATAAATCTAAGCAAGAAATAGTTATAGATGGCTTAACCGCAGTTATTTCAACTATGCCTATCAGCGAATTAATAAATTCCCTGAGCCCGACAGCGCCAAAAATAATCGAAGATATCGCCAAAGAACTTCCCTACAGGAATTCCATTATCATCGCCATGCTCTATAATAAATTGAAAATTAAAAATGAAATATTAAATTCTACCAGGGCCAATATTATCCCCGATCAATGGCTTTACATCCAAGAATCCAGCGTGAAACTGGGACGAATAAGCTTGTTTAATAATTTCAGTGAATTTATGCTTGCCAATCGCGACTTACCCTGGATGAGTCTAGAATATTTTTGTAATGATACAGATGAAATTTGGCAAAAAAATGACGCTTATTTAATAGCTTACGCCCAGCAAGAATTAGAAAAAATAGGGTTGGCTGAAACTAATGATTTTTTAACGGCTAAAGTGGTAAAGGTGGAAAAAAGTTACCCTGCTTACTTCGGTTCTTATGATAAATTTCCAATTATAAAAGAATATCTAAACAGTTTTAAAAATCTATTTCCCGCCGGACGAAACGGCCAACATAAATATAATAATATGGACCACTCCATTGCTAGCGGTTTTAAGGCAGCCAGAATTATTTTAAAAGAAGAAACCGACCAGACGTCTTTATGGTCAATTAACACGGAAAATAAGTATCATGAAAAAAAATAAAAAAAGGCCCGTCTCTTTATTTCAAGAAACGGGCGTTAAACTTTGTGTTTATTGTTTAATAATTTTAATTGATTTTGAGAAGTCAGCAGTGATAAAGCGACAAACATAGGTTCCACTTCTTAAATTAGAAGCGTCATAAGTTATCGTATTTTTACCGACCTCGTATTCATTGCGGGTAATTACTTCAACCTGGCGACCTTGCAGATCGTAGATAGTTAAAGTAACTAAACCACTTTTTGGCATTAATAGCTCAATGCTAGTATTAGCGCTAACCGGATTAGGGTAGATACTAATGGCATATTCTGGCGCAATAACAGTTTCAACAACATCGTAAATGTCGACCCAAACCCTAACCCCAGCAGTAGTAGCCAACAGTCCATCACTAACTATGATCGTAAATTGGAAAGTTCCAGTTTTACTTGATTTAAAAGTTAATAAACCATCACTACTCATCTGAGCTTCCGCTAATGAATGTGCAAGCGAAAAAGTAAGCTTTTGGCCTTCTTTATCGGTAGCCTCAAACTGGTAAGTAAATTCCTGACCAACATAGGCCTTTAATGGATAAGGAAAATTGCCAAAAACTGGGGCGGTATTTTCTTTAACCGTGATTACGAAAGATTGACTGACAGAAAAAAATCCATCACTAGCCGTTATAGTAAAAGGGAAATCACCAACCGTGAAAGCTGGGAAATTAAATGATCCGATGTTCGGCAGAATAGTAGCGCCGGAACCACTCGTTATAGAATAAACGAGCGGAGAATTTTCTTCGTCGTTGGCTCTAAACTGATACATCATGATACTCCCCCTATAAATCGACACGTTTTTGGCAATTGGGTTAGAAAAAACTGGCGGAGTGTCAGATTTTACGTCGGCAATCGAGTAAGTTATCAATTTTCTTTTCAGAGTTGAAGTACAGGATTTAACGTAAATGTTTTCCTGAAATGGCTTTAAATTCAAACCAGCAACCACAGAATAAAAATCATTAGACACGATAGTTGTGTCAGGCAGATCTTTAATTTTAGCAATAATCTTTTGGGTTGTTCCAACAAAGCTTAAATAAGCTTGATTAATAACGAGCTTAGATTCCCTGGTATAAGAATAGAAGCTTTGACCATCAGCACCAACATAATTAGCGGAAATTGGGTCAAAGATTACGACTGAAGCTGATTTAAAATCAGCCGCAGAACTTAAATCACTTAAATCAGAGATTAGTTCGTAATTACCGTCGAGATTGTTGAGAGGCTTAATAACAATTTTACTTCTCATTTTTATTCGTTTACCGTTTATATTAATTACCTGGATTTGGTTTTGATTCCAAAGATAAGAAACAAAATCTTTAAAATCGACATTTTTTCCAGAATAATTTAATAAAGTGTCAACAAAAACGTAATTGTGATCGAAAACATCAACACCAGATATTCCACCGCTAAATTTAATATTGGCTACAATTTTAGGCTGAGAAGAAAAATCTTCTTCCAAAAAATAACAAGTATAATCAGACTGGGCAAAATAAAGCCAATTATAATCCAAGTAGAAATAGCCACCAACTGCAACTGATCCAGAATCAACAACTCTAAACGCTCCTCTGCCCTTGGCCGTTTTAATAGTGTCATTATAGCCCACCACAGTAACTACGTGGCTTGGCTTAATACTATCAAGACTGATATTTCCATAACAGGAATAAACATTGCGACTTCCAGACATTTTGAAAAAAGAATCAAAAATAAGAATATTGATTGTAAAACATTTTCCCTGTACTAGAGAATCTTTTAAAGATAATAACCGGGTATTTATACTACTATAAACACCATCGCAACTATTAAATTCTGTTTTAAACAATCTACTACTTTTAAAAAATAAAGCTTTTTCCTTAACATCTCTGGAGGGCTGAATATCTGATGATTGTTCATTAGCAGGAAAGTCGGCCATAGTGGCACAACCTTGATTTTTCATAAATTCAAAGCCACTTTCAGCGTTTGATTTTTTATCAACAGGATGAATAGTTTGATTCCAGACAAAATTGTGATTGAATTGGTTAACCTCAAGTTTTGGATCGCGATCCAACTTTTTATTCCAAACAGCAGACTTCAAATAATATATTAAAGAAAACTGCGTGCAGTTCGGTAGAACCTCTTGGCTTCTTACAGGCGGAAACCACTGACTATTATCTACAACCTTAGGCAAATTTTGCCCAAAAGATAAAGTCGACAACAAGACGAGCAATAATAGTAATGCTTTCATTTTATATATCTCCTTTTTTTAGTTTTTTTAGTTTTTAAAGGTCAAAAGGTAAACTTACCTTGATTCCATTATACCTTAATTTTAAAAAATTGTCAACTAATAATTTGATAAACAAAAGCGCCTAAATTCTAGGCGCTTTATTTAATAAGCAATCAGCTAATTACAATTAGAACCGCAAACGTAACAACTTCCAGAAGAAGTAGCACCCGTAGATAAGGTGGTCTGACCCACAGGACAAATAGTGCAAGAAGTTTGACCAGTAGAGGCATTATACGTTCCTTTAGCGCAAGTTGTACAACTTATCTGACCAGAACTGCTCCAGCTTCCGGCTGGACAAGCGGTTTTGATCCCACCTGCACAATAGCTTCCAGCAAGACAGCTTGAACAACCACCATTGAATGGATAAGTTGCCCCTGTACATTGTGTGCAACCAGAACTATTGCCGGGACAATATCCAGTACTACATGTGTATTGTCCAGTTATAAACCAACCTGTTGAGCTACAGCAAGGTCCTGTACCAGGCAAACATTGACCGCCACCGCCACAATCGCTATCAGCACTATCCATGCAACAATCATTATCATCATTTATGCCATTATTGCATAAATTTTGACAAGTAGAATAACCATCAACACATCTTGAATTTTCACCACCAGTACAAGCAGAGTAGACCTGTTGGGTGTCTGCCGAGTAGCAAGAACCGCTGGAACAAGAATAAGTTCTATACCAACTCATAATCGAATTACCGCTACAACTACCTCCTGATACCCAGCCATCAGCTCCACACTGGGAATTAGTTTGACATTGATCACAAAAATGATATTCACTTGGACTAGCGGCACAAAAAGGACTAGGGGCAGAACAAGTTGCAATCCAACCAAGATAGGCTGACCCCTGATTACAAGTTCCGGAACCATTACAGTTTAACAAATATCGCTTTAAAATAGTGCTAGTTTGACAAGTAAAAGCAGCTACTCCACAAAATACGGAAGAATTGCCACTAAGACAGGCCTTAGAATTATAATCCCAAACAGAACCACTAGGACAATAGCAATTAGCTCCAGAGGCTGCCAGGATGCCATTACAACTAGCAGATGAACCGCTACATTTTTGATTATTGTAAGTGTAATTACAATAATTTATATTGTAATCTAAGTAAGCACTAGGACTAGCACAGGAGCCAGAATAACAAGTAGTAGAAGAGGGAGCCAAAGCATCAGCTGGACAAGAGCCGTTGGAACAATTTTCTGCTACATCGCAAGGACCAGCACTGGCACGACAAACGGCCGTATTATAACAACCAGTGGCTGTATTACAACAAGTACCAGAGGTACATTGGCTACAACCACCACAGGCGGCATCTTGACCATCATTATAACCGTTACCATTGTTATCAGGTCCGCCAGCAGTACACATATTCTGACAAGAACTGTTACCAGCTACACACATCTGATTTTCGGCACCGCTGCAACCTACCGTAGTAGCCCCAGCTGTACCAACATTACAAGTATTGCTGCCGACCGCACAACCAAAATAATTATTATTAACTTGGGTATTACCTGAACACGTAGAAGATGAATTACATTTATTGCCCGATGAAGCGGCGGCCCAAGCAGAACCATTCCAAACATTATTATTGGTAGGAGCATAACAGAAGACGCCATTATTAGTACCATTAGTGCAGGTAGCTTCGGAACCGCTGCAGTTTCTTCTGTTGTAAGAAGTCATGCATAATCCAGCGCTAGCAGTTGCCGATCCGCAACCAGGGTCAGAACAAATAGTACTAGAATCAGAAAAGCGACCATTAGCTGTGTTACAACAGGCGCCAGCCGTACATTGACTGTAACCGTAACAAGCAGAGTTTTGATTATCGGTATAAATACTACCACTTTGACTAGAGCCACCTACTGAACAATTATTTACACAGGTAGCACTACCATTAGCACACATACTATTTTCAGCTCCGGTACAAGTTGTGGAATTACAGCCTGAAGCTTGAGCCACGGAACCAACTGAATTAGAGGCTGCCGCACAACCATAAGATGATCTAGAAGTGGTATTACCAGAACAAGAATAAGCACTATACCCAGCACTTAAAGCGCAAGTAGCAGTTGTCCAAGCAGAACCATTCCAGATTTTGCCATCTGTTCCACCATAACAAGAGGTAGGAGTGGTAGAACCGTTACATAATCCAGTACCAGAGCCACAATTTTGTTTATTATAAGAAGTAGCACAGACACCAGCACCACCAGTAGCTGAGCCACAACCAGGATCAGAGCATAAAGTAGAAGAAGGAGCTACTGCATCAGTTGGACAAAGAGCAGAAGCACCAGAACAAGTTTCAGCTGGATTACAAGTACCAGAACCAGCTCGACATTGAGTGCCGGAAATAAAGCAACCATTAGAATTACAACAAGGACCATCACTTGGTTTACATTGTTCACAAGCCGAGGCGTTACATCCTTTATCTAAAGAATCAACCCAACCATCAGCATCATTATCAGCAGTATCAGAACATTGAGCCTGACAAGTAGAATTAGAGGCTACGCATCTGCTACTACTTTCACCGGCTAATCCAGTACAAAGAGCATTATTAGAAGTATTTGAATAATTACAAACACCATTAGCATTACAACCATAATAATTTTGATATATTTGCTGGCCAGAACATTGATAGCCGGAAACACCACAATAATTAGAAATACTGGCCGGAGACCACGTGGAACCATTGTAAACATAATTAGGCGTCGGGGTGTCTTGAAACCTAGTATTTATATTGCCGTTACAGGCAGTAGCTGATCCGGAACAATATTGATCAGCCGCTGTTCGCCTACAAGAACCGGCATAATTATCAAAAGATCCAGTTAAACAAATGTAAGTGCTAGGTCGAATAGCATCAGACGGACAAAGATTAGAAGCTCCAGTACAAGTTTCAGCTATATCACAAGATCCAACTGAAGCGTTACAAACATAACTGCTAGAACGATAAGTTCCCGTGGAAGTATCACAACAAGCGCCAGAGGAACATTGAGAACCACAAACCGCTTCAAAGACATCAGCTATGCCATTAGCATTATCATCACCAGGATAAGATGAATTATATTGAACACATTTATTGATACAGGCACCTCCTTGGCATAAATCGCTTTCAGCGCCAGAACATATCACGCCATTGTTAACTTTAGAACCGTTAGCAACCGTGCCACAAGAGCCTGAGGTATTACAACCATAAGCATCTTTCTGAGTTTGCACTAAACCACTGCAAGAATTAGCCGCACTTGTGCCACAATAATTAGTGGCGTTAGACGCTATCCAAGAACCGGCTCCATTCCAAATATTATTAACAGACGGGGCATTATCATAACGAACATTAGTTGAGCCAGTACAACCAGCGGCCGTTCCTAAACAATATTGATCAGTGGCCGTTCTTTGACAAGAATTAGCAGCTGGATTATTAAAGCTTCCAGTAGAACAGATATTAACGTTTGTTTTAAAAGCATCAATTGGACAAGCGGCACTTCCCCCGGTACAACTTTCAGCTATATCACAAGACCCGGCACTAGCTCGACAAACTCCTGATAGAAAACAGCCATTAGAATCACAACAAGGACCATCACTTGGTTTACATTGTTCACAAGCCGAGGCGTTACATCCTTTATCTAAAGAATCAACCCAACCATCAGCATCATTATCAGCGGCATCAGAACATTGGTTCAAACAAGTAGAATTAGGAGCTACACATCTACTACTACTTTCACCGGCTAATCCAGCACAAAGAGCATTATTAGAAGTATAACCAACATTACAAGTATTACTGCCTAGAGCACAACCATTATAACCACGATATATTTGCTGGCCAGAACATTGATAACCAGTAATACTACAATTATTGGAAGTACTGGCAGCACCCCAAGCAGAACCATTCCAAACATAACCAGAGGTAATGGCATAACAAGAGGTAGGCGTTGTGGAACCGTTGCAAAGCCCAGTACCAGCACCACAATTTTGTTTATTATAAGAAGTAGTACAGACACCAGCACCACCAGTAGCTGAACCACAACCAAGATCAGAGCATAAAGTAGAAGAAGGAGCTACGGCATCAGTTGGACAAGTAGCAGCCGCACCAGTACAACTTTCGGCTGGATTACAAGTTGTACCAGCCGCACTACAAATTCCAGCTACACAAGTAGAACCATTCCAAACATTACCAGAAGTACAATAAGCACCATTATTAGCATTACAACAAGTTCCTGAAGTACATTGACTGTAACCGTAACAAGCAGAGTTTTGATTATCGGTATAAGCACTACCACTTTGGCTAGCACCACCAACTGAACAATTATTGACACAAGCGGAATTACCACTAACACACATATTTGCCTCTGTGCCCGAGCAGGTAGTACCAGTAGCTTTAGTTCCTTTGGCCACAGCACCTACGGAGTTAGATCCGACAGCACAACCATAAAAAGAGCCAATAACAGAGGTTAATCCAGAACAAGTATAAGGTGAACTTACTCCCGCATTTGTAGCACTATTAGCGGTTATCCAAGAGCTACCGCCATCCCAAATATTGCCATCTACCGTGGCATACTGATAATTATAATCCGCACCGCTTGAACTTCCAGAACAAACGCCAGTCCCGGCGCCACATTTATAAATATTTCTAGATTGAGAAGCTATACAACCAACGGCTCCACTATAAGCACCAAATCCTCCATAATTACAAATTGTGGTATTAGCTAAAACACCACAGGAATTACTTGTTCCCGAACAGTTATTATCTTGGCAAGAAGTACCGGATCCTAAACCGCCAGTAGCACACACATTACAAAGGTCCTGACCAGAAGTTTGATTAATAGGATCAGCTGCCGCCCCTGAACAAGTTAAACAATTTGAAATACAAATATTAGCTGACTTATAAGTTCCAACACCAGCATTACAACAAGCTTTAGGACTAGTTGTGCAAGTATCAGTTCTCACTCCATTAGTACAAGAATCTGTGCCACTACCACCGCAAGTACCTACGCCGCAGAAAGAACCAGCGCTCCAACCATTATATATAGCAGGGTTTCCATCATCACAATCAGCATTATTAGCTACTACATTATATAAGGCACTAGGCGCATAACAAGCTAGTGTGTCAGTTTTAAGACCACTGCCATCCTTATCATAGTCACGATAACCAGTAGTACAACAGGTATTAGTCGTGGAATATGAGTTATCATTACAATCGATTTGATTGATTGGTTTTAATAAACTTTTTTCCGTATATCCGCCAGGACAAGGATTAGATAAAACAACACTAGACAAAACTTTTGTATAGCTAGTCATGGCACTACTAATATATCCATCGCCATCAGCATCAGGAGCACATAAATAACCGCGATGAATTCCTTTCGCAGGATCACCACCAGTTAGCATCTCGATACTACCCTTAGTTCCGGCACTATCTAAAATTATTTTTGTTTCAGGAGCCAGAATTAATTCAGCACCAAGAGATATCACTAGTTTAGCACCATTACTTAAAGTTAAATTCTGTCCAGCCCCAAGTCCAGACGCCTGACTAGCAAATATTTGGCAATTACCTCCACTTTTATTGAAAATACTAGATGTATTATCAGCTAAACTACAATTATCAATATTGCTAGTAATAAGAGCTTGAGCAATTTTTACAGAAAAAAGATCTGTTTGATTAATGACTACCACCAAAAAAGCTAGGGCTATCGACGAGAGCGCTAGTTTAAACACCTTTGCCTTAAATAAGTGCATAGATTATTTGATAAAATAAATTGACAAAATAATCGGACCTGAATTTTTATTCAAGTCCGACAAGTTCTATTAACTTATTCAACAATCAATTTACCGGTATTAGCCTTATCATCAACAAAGTAAGTATAGGTGCCAGCTTTTGGAGCTGGGAAAGTAATAGATTTATCACCTTCAGCCTTACTAAAGACAACTAAAATAAAAGATAAGTCGGCATCAACAAAACTAAAAGTGTGGCGGGCTTCATCTTTAGCCGAAAAAGTCATAAAAACTTTCTCATCTGCCTTAACTTTAATGGTTTTTGGAGTAAAAGTTGTACCATCAACGGACAAAATAGCTTCTTTAGCTAGTGGCAAAGCTTCAGCGGCCGCTAATTCAGGAGAAACGGTTTGAGCTACCGGTTGACCATTAGCATCAACCACTGGAGTATTAACTTCTGTATTAATTCCAGTTTCCGTACCGGTGGTAGTTGGAGTATTTTTAACACCAGCGGTATTAGTGGTTTTCATCACTAATAACAAAGCAATAACCACAACGATTACTCCAATCCCAATCCACAAATAATTTTTTTTGTCCATAGAATAATGTTGCTTAATTTTAAATAAAGAGAAAGTATTATTTAAAGCTAAGCTCTCTTAAATTTTATTAAAAATATATTAAAAATAACTTACATAAAAAGCTGTTGGCCTTTACTTATATAATACTCTTTTTTTGATAGTTAGCCAAGAGGTAAGGGGCTTTAGTGGTTCTAATTAATAAGCTAGAACAAACTTTAAAGACTCTTTAAAATCCTCTTAATTTTTTCCTCGCTCGGTAATTTAGTTTTATATAAAGCCACGAATATTTTCTCTTCTAAACCATCTAGAGCATAAACAACCTCTTCATGTCCGAGCTCTTTACATATTATTAAACCGATAGCATCTTGTTCAAAGATGTATTGTTTATTATATTGTGAGAAAATTTAGATCATAAACTGGTTTAAAGATGTTTTGGATGTTGATGAGAGCTGGTAAGGTGGTTTTGAAAGTATTTTTTATTTCTTTATCGTTGGTTTTTTGATAAAGTTGATTTTTTATTTGTTTAGCTAATTCTCGAACAGACCAAGAATTAATCATTATTTTTGTTTCGTAAAATTTTCTCTCTTTTTGACTACCAAGAGTAATTAATAAGACATAATGCCTCCAACTTAATTGTCCGCACAGTGTGCGGACAATTGGATAACACTTATAAAACTTAATAATTTCATATAATATTTGTTTTGTAACATTTAAATCGATTGCTAGATTTTTTATTAAATAATTACCATATTCAGCCTTATCCTCATATTTCAACTCTTCTCTAACTATTCTTTCACCCATTTGCCAGCGAATTTCCACTAGAATATTATCAACTGCTTTATATGACTTATTTTTACCTTTGGCTATAATACCTTGTAATTCTTGTAATAAATTACGATAATCATTGTTTTTTATTTTTTCCATAAAATTAGACTTAATTTTTAATAATTAAGTCTAACAAAGTGGGGCTGAATTTTTGATAAAGATTTAAGTAACCTAAATAATGCATATTTAGGTTATTATACTGACACAAATAATAGGTATTTAGATCAGTAGGCTGAAACTAGTATTTCTCACCAACAAAATAATCCAAAGAATTCATATGGTCAAACCAGGGGGAATATTCATTGTTAGTGCTTTTTTGAAATTCGGCCTTCCAGAATAAACCTTTTTCAGGAGTAGCAAAATTTAACGGCGAAGCTGGGATTACTTCCGTGAACTCATCTTTTTTGTTGGCTAAATAAAGCTTAACTCCGTTATTAGGAAACTGGGTTTCGTAATCAGAACTATCAGGACTATTAAGTGCCAAGCCAATACTTTTGATAAAGGCCCGGTAAACATACTCACTATTCTCTAAATTAACAGACACGACCGAACGATTAATAGTATTATCAAAACCGTTGTCTTGAAAAGTCCATAACTCAAATTTATTATCAGCTGTTTTAAAAATAAAATCTAATTGTCCCCGAGTGTCGCTATTGCTAACGGCAACCAGCTGACCGCTAGTCTTGGAAAATAAATCATTAAAATAATATGACCCCTTAATATTGTCGGTGCCATTTTGCCAGAGCTTAATAAGTTTTTTGTTGACCAAATTAGAATCAATCAAATACCAGAGTGTATCTTGTCCATTTCCCTGTCTAATTATTTGTGGTTTAAAACCGACTGTTGAGATTCTTAACCCAAAAAAACGAGAGATATCAGCCAGTTGTCCTGACTGAAAGTGATAGACAATATCTTCATAACCGGCATAAAAAATTAAAAAATCTTCAGCAGTACCGCCAAAAAAAACCGTACCTCGGCCCCAGCTATATTGAGTAACTATCTGCTCCTTAGTTTTATCATTAATAATTGGCTTAAAAGTTTTGCCATCGAAAAAATAAACATAAACTCTTTCATTGCCAGCGTCAGACATGACAAAGGCCACCGTCCAAATCGATGATAAAGAGCCAACGCTGATATTTAAAATCTTCTGTCCTTTTAATTCTGGGGGCCAAATGACTTTGGTGCTATTAAATAACAAATCAACTCCTTTAACTTCTAAACAATTTTTACCAAGGCAAAATTTTGCTGGTTGAGTGGAAGTAAGCAACTGATCCTTATTTAACCCGCAAGTTTCGTTAGGACAGGGTTTGATTTTGTTAAATTTATAAACTGGCGGAAAGACTAAGGCGGCGACTGATTGATCTAATAACATAGTCGTTTCAGACATATCCAAATAAGCCGAAGATGAAAAAATATCACCAAAACTACGCCATGATAAAGTAGGGGTTGGGATGGACGGTGTGGAGGTGGCGACAACTGGAACTTCGGTCTGTTGGTCACTAATTTGCTTGACTAGCGGTAAATCAGTAATCAATTTTAATTCCGCTTCCCTGGTTTCTTTTTTACCAAACATAAAAAAGACTATCAAAAATAACAATAAAAAAACGATCACGATTAAAAATTTATTAAATTGTTTGGCAAAAAAATTATTTTTAGGTTCAGGTTGCTTGTCGGACATAAGAAATAAAAGATTATAAAACTTTCCTAATTATTATAACATATTTTAAAACAAAAAAACGCAGATCTTTGGTCAAAAATTTATTGTTATGTACGAAAAGGCATTAATAATACTAATAATGAGTGAAAATAAACTTTAAAGACTCTTTAAAATCCTCTTAATTTTTTCCTCGCTCGGCAGTTTAGTTTTGTATAAAGCTATAAAGATTTTATCTTCTAGACCATCTAAGGCATAAACTACTTCTTCGTGACCAAGTTCTTTACAAATTATTAAACCAATAGCGTCTTGTTCAAAGACGTATTGTTTATTGTTGCGATAATAGCCTAGATACTTATTCATTTGACCGATATCGCGACTATCTAATTTGCCTATTTTGAGGTCTACTAATACAATACAAGGGATGCCGCGATGATATAAGATTAAATCAATAAAGTGTTTTTCATTATCAATTAAAAATGGGACTTGGCTACCTAAAAACATAAAATCAGAGCCCAACTCTTTTAGAAATAGTTCTATTTTATTAATTATTTTAGATTCTAGTTCTTTTTCTGGGTGACGAGGTTCTATGGTTAAAAAATTTAAATCATAAACTGGTTTAAAGATGTTTTGAATATTAAGAACTACTGGTAAAGTAGTTTTGAAAGTATTTTTTATTTCTTGGTTATCGGTTTTTTGATAGAGATTACTTTTTATTTGTTTAGCAAGTTCTCTGACTGACCAAGAATTAATCATTATTTTTGTTTCGTAAAATTTACGTTCTTGATTGTTATTTATATCCACTAACCAATAATAATGAGTCCAACTCAATTGTGGCATCAGAGATGCCACAATTGGATACAACCGATAAAATCTAACAATTCTATATAGCAAGCGTCTTTTCACACATAAATCAACTGCTAAATTTTGAACTAAATATTTACCATAATCAGCCCTATTCTGATTTTTTAACTCTTCTCTAACAATTCTCTCTCCAATCTACCAATAAGTTTGCACTTTAATATTATCCACCGCTTTATAGGCTTGATGTTGACCTTTAGCTATAATCCCACGTAATTCTTGTAGTAAGTTACGATAATTATTGTTTTTTATTTTTTCCATAAAATTAGACTTAATTTTTAATAATTAAGTCTAACAAAGTGGGGCTGAATTTTTGATAAAGATTAAAAAAACATACTTAACACAAAAAAGCGTAGTTTTAGCTACGCCTTTTGGAATTTCTAATCTAAATTATTTAATAACTATACTAGCTTTCTCTGTTTGATCAGTAGCCTTAGTTGGCCATTGTTGCCAGTCCACGCGACGACCGATTAAGCGATAGGAAACTGTCACTGGCTTATCAGACCTTAAAATAAGTTGGTTATTACTAATTAAGTAATAAACTTGAGCGGCTCGGCCAGAGGGAGTCAGTAAAACTTGAACATTTTCATCCGAGAAATCAACTGTCTTGTGCCAAACCCACAAATCACTACCGACAGCTTGTTGGTCAAAATCAATTATATTTTCGTATTCGCCAGTCTTATTTTTAGCAACTATTTTAGCTTTACCAACAAATTCTTCTTTAACACCACCAGCAATAGCTGAAGCAAAAGTAGAATAATTAGTGCCACCAATATTATACAAAGGATCGATAGTTAGAACGGTTAGTTTATTAACAGCTCTAATATCTTTTCCATTCATATTTAAATTAACAGAGGCAGTTGAAGTGCCTGCTGTATTAATTGTATTAAGTGTAGAAGTTTTAACATAAGCCACATTAGCGGCATCGGTATCTAAAGATGAAGAGACGTTACCAATTCTACCACCACCAGCATCAATAGCATAAGTAAATCCAGCAGGATTAATAACTATTTTACCAGTAGTGGGATTATTGGTGCCAATACCGATGCCGGTACCATTATCATAAACCAGAGAAGAGATAATAGAAGACGCTCCATTAAATTTAGGTAGATAACCAGAAGTACCAGACAAATATGAAGCTATATTCTCGTCAGTCACAAAGTTATACCAAGAAGTAACACTAGAAACACTACCCATTTGTCTTCTATATTGCGGAACTCCCCAAAAAGGTAGCCGTAAAGATTGATGATAATACGAAGCACCGTCACCGTGACTAGCAATTATATAACTAGCCCAATCAGCCGGAGAACCATCGAATGAACTTGGGGTCTGATAAAAAGTCAAGGATGCATTTCCATATCCAGAAATAGGTAAAGAAGTAGCACTACCCGCGCTAGTAGCATATGAAACTGATTGAGAGCCAATGTTACCTGAATGAATAACGGTCTGCGAACCATTTAATACTAAAGACCCGCCAATTGTCTTCATCATATCCCATCCACTCCAGTTGCCATTTAAGAACCCATAGGTTGATCCCGCACCGTATAATTGCCAAACCCAAGTATCGGAAGAATTATATCCAGTAAGACCAACGTCAGTACCGCCCCCTCCTTTAAGTTTCATATTCTGTGTTTGAGCACTAGCCATAAACTGACTGCCGCCGTTTACGGCAAATATTGGAGCTGTAACTGTACCCGGAAAAGTATAACTACCACCACCAGTGTTAGCTCCAAAATTACCAGACGAAACATAAGCGGCGTTTATAGATTGAACACCAATATTACCCGAATCGATTACTGCTCTCCAAGCTTGCCATGTCCCATTACTTTTTCCACGAACAGCAATTTGACCCGTTCTGAAATCTCCATATATTTGATGAATCCAGGATGAACTATAAGCAGATGAATATAATCCGCCATCACTTTGTCCAAATAGAGAAACGCTAGTATTATATCCAATTTGATTTTGTGAAACACTGTCAGGATTTATTCCATTAGCGCTTGAGGTTAAAGTTAAACCCAAAACCGAAGTCGCGCTACCAGCATTTCCAGTAATACTAATTGGCCAAGTACCAGAGGCGCCGCCTCCAGTTAATGTTGGAGAGTAAGAATTAAAGTTAATATTATTTAACAGTAATCGCCAAGTCCCGTATCCACTGTTATATGTCTTGGTCCACATATTGTCATCCCACATATTTTGAGCAATTTCAAATCCGTAGGCCTGATCATTTGGAGCAGAACCGACACTTATCCCGTTTGTGTAACATCCAGCTGATGGCGCACTGCCAGCACAATTAGATCCTCCCCAATTATAAAAAGGTCTCATGCCAGTTCCCACATGAACATCAATAGCCGACCCGTATCCATTTACTTTATCAGCAGTACTGGCATTGCCCACTAAATTTCCTGTAAAGGTATTGGCCGAGATAGTATTTATAACCGAATTACCATCTGGATTTACAAAATAATTAGTATTATTACTATCATAAAATAAAGGTGCTCTCATATCATCTCTAGCGCGGATACTACCAGAAATAGCCGCTAAAAAAGTTCCATTTTCCATCACTAATAAACCATGGGTATTTAAATTAGAGGCTACACCACCAGCATTAGGATGAGACCAAGCTAGACCATATAGATTACCAGTGTTACTACCATCGGGTGCCAGTTTATAAGCATCACCCATTGCAAAGACGCCTTGATATCTATCTGACGTATATACGCCGACTAAGCCCTTTCCGAAATTAGAATCCGTATAAATATTGCCCGGAAAATGATAATCTCCGCCACCTGTGTTAGAACCGAAAGTACCAGAGGAAACATTAGCCGCATTAAGTGAACCGGAAAAAGCGCCAGAAAAAGCATTGGCGGTAACTGTGCCGGTTCTGGAAATTGTTATCATATCTCCAATTCCATCGTGATGAATAAAAAATGAATTATCAGTGTTCTGTCCGAGATATAAAGAATTGTTACCACCATAATTGCCTGAAGCTGCAGATCTAAATTGAATTGCGTATCTTCCATTAGTAGCATTTGGACTAATATTTAATGCTGTGTAATTGTAACTGGCATCACCAATATTTACCTGACCTGCGACTTGTAACTTACCAACTGGCGATACCGTTCCAATTCCGACGTTGCCGTCATACCTAATAAACATCTTATTTGAATTAGCGATGGCAAATCCAATTCCATAAGTAGCTACTGATTGTCCTAGATTAGCATTAATTACTAATCCTCTTGTACCAGAGGTTTCATCTGCTGCTCCTGTTTGAGTAATAGTGTATGAATAATCTGGAAATACTGTAGCATCATAACTACCTTTTATAGATGTTGCTGATTGACCACCACTTAAATGTAACTTCGCCCCCGGTCCCGTCGTTCCAATCCCGACGTTGCCGTTTGCGTCAATTCGCATTCTTTCATACAGAGAAGTTCCATTTGATGTATGGAATGCCATTTGCGAATAATAGCCAGCATACTTAATTCCAAATGCTTTAAGATTAATCACTGAATTAAGAGATCCAAAATTATCTCCATCAACACCAAACCCAGCACCAAAGTTAGTATCTTGACCTGCTGTATAAACAAATAGAGAGCCTCCAGTAGAATTCTTTGTTCCCACGGTTAATGTTGCTCCCATTTGTTGATCAACTCCTCCATCTGTCCAATTAAGTTTACCTGTGCCAGCCACCTGAAGTTTGGATAATGGATTCGTTGTCCCAATTCCCACATTCCCCGAAGAATTCCAGATACCACTACCAGGAAATAAAGTATTACCATATAATTCTTGATTGCCATTAATGGTTCTAACTCTCCAATTACCATCCGGTGATAATAAACCGAAACCAGAACCATCATGATAAAGATAACCAGCGACGGCACTGTCAAAGGTGGCAGATTCATTTAACTGCAAACCATTATTGCTACTCATTCTCCAGTAAGCGGCACTGGAGGTATAAAAATGAGTACCAAAAGTTTGATTATATAAACCAGTACGAGCGTAATCTCTAAACCAACTATTAGTATATATTTCACTTCCAGTCAGGTCTGACGGAAAAGTATAATTCCCTCCACCAGTATTACTTCCAAAAGTACCAGCTGAGACATTACCAGAACTAAGGGCTCCGGTTAAATTTAGAGCACCGGTAATAGAGCCGGTCACATTTAAAATACCAGTGATATTAGTATCACCATTAACATTTAATTTATAAGTACCACCGGGATCAGTACCAATTCCCACTTGGCTACCAGCAATACCCATGATAATTTTACTGGTATCAGTTACTAACGGACCAAGATTAATTTGTTTGACAGCAGCCTGGGCACTGCCAGTTATGATGAAATTAAAAACAAAAATTAACAACAAAATAATTCCTAATGAATAATATTTAGTTGATAATTTTTTCAAAATTATTTTTTTACTCATAGTGTAAGTAGCTAATATCTCTGTCTATATTTTAGCATTTTAAAATGGGAATGGGTATAGTAGCGCATTGGGCCACAAATAATCTTACTTTACTCTCAGCGGTTGGGACATATAAAATGTTACCATAGTTAAGCTCTGCTTCCATGCTCCCACAAACAATTAAAATAGCTTTAGCATAAGATCTGTCTTGGCTTTTTAATCTTTTAGAATATGCTTTTTTATTTATCTTATCCTCTCCCTACCTTCTAAATAATTTTTTAAGGCTTCCTTAGTAGTTAACCAATTTCTTCCTTCTTTATGGGCTTCTAATTTGCCATTACGAGCTAATAAGTTTAAATATTTATCACTAAATTTAGTAGTTTTGGCCAGTTCTGCTAAGCTAATATATTTTTCTTTATATTCTTTCTGGGGTGTTAAAACTTTAAGATAAATATCTAAAGTTCTTTCAACGGCTCTAGCAATAAAATTAACAAATAAGGAATAATTTCCTTTGTCAGCTGAAGCTAAGGCAGCATAATAACGCTGACGGTCACTTTTTAATACGACAACCAGAGGAAATCCGGCTTGCATAAGAATAATATTCATTACTAATCTAGACGTGCGTCCGTTACCATCAAAAAATGGATGTATGTTTACTAGTTTATGATGAATAATACTAGCCAACTCAACAGGATGCTGTTTTTTATTTAAAGAATACCATTTTGTTAATCCTTTCATTAAGCCTGGAACTTTAACCGCTTCAGGCGGTTTGTGGTCAGCTCCGCCAATAATAACGCCACTATTACGATATCTCCCGGCCCATTCTTTATCAATATTTTGCTGCACTATTTGATTAAGCGATCTTATTAAATTTTCTGAGAAAGTATTATGTTTGTCTTTTTCTACTAATTCATATAAATAATCTAATGCCTCTTGATGGTTTTTAGCTTCGAGGTGGTCTTTTAATGGTTTTCCTTTAATAGTAATTCCCTCATTAATAACTAAGTAGGTTTCTTTAAGTGTTAAACTATTTCCTTCAATGGCATTAGAATTATAGGTTAATTCTATTTCAAATTGCTCTTTTAATTTTTTAATAACACTAACAGGTAGTGGCCTAAATTTATTAAGTCTCTTTAATTTTTCATCTATTCTGTTTTTTATTTTTTGATCTAAATAGGTCATATTATTTAATATGGTTTATATCTAAATTAAATCTATACCATATTAAGATATTCGTCAAGATAAGGGAATACCACAAGCTATATCTTTTATTATTTTTTATTCTCCACGGTGTAAGAAATTATATCTAAGCCGCCGAACCAAGGTGAATATTCAGCTCCATCAGTTTTAAATTCAGCCTTAATATAAAAAGTATCGAGATTTTTTTTATTATCAAAAATCACGCCGGAATCGGTATTGGGTTGCCAATTCTCACCATCAGTCGACAGAGCTAAAGAATATAACTCCGGGCGGGCATTAATAGTATAGGAATTTAAGTGCACACTAATAATTTTTTGACCGACATTATCATTTAAATTAGCACTTTGATAACGATAGCTATTACTATTTTTAAAACCCTGGTCCTTAAAAATATAAAGACTATTTTGTCCGGAAAAATTACGAGCTATTTTTATGGCCCGATCACCTTGCGGCGCACAAATGGCGGAGCCCTGCCCTAAACTATCTGATAAATCAATCGAACCTTGAATATTATTAGTGCCATTTTGCCAAAGTTTAATTAATTTTGGTTTAGCTAAATCTTCACTACAAACATACCAGCTAGCTAAATTACCGCTGCCGCCTTTAATGATTTTTGATTTAAAACCACCTTTAGTAACCCGCAAGCCAAAAAAAGCTGATAAATTTTGCCAGCTGCCATTATTATATAAAAAACCAATTCCCTCGTAACCGGAATATAAAATAATAAATTGCTGATCACTGCCACCGGCACTAATCTTACCACCACCATAACCGTGTTGAGTCTTTATTTGTGGTATCGTGTTGCCGGTAATTAGTGGCTGCAATTTACTGCCATCAAATAAATAAGCATAACCAACTTCCTGTTTGCCCTCGCTAGTAACTATACCGACCACCCATTTAGTGTCGAGTGGACTAAAGGTAAAATTAGTAATTGTTTTGTATCTAAACTCATCAGGTAAAGCTATCTTTTTGTCTTGATAATATAGTTCACCATTAGTTTCCGATAAACAACCCTGTGGTAAACAAGAGGGATTACCTTGATCTCTTAATCCGCACAGTGGTTCAGCGCAATCTTGCTGGCGGCTTAAATCATAAACCGGCTCAAAAGTCATGGCTGTCACCATATCATCTAAATGCATGGTTGTTTGACTACCATCAATCAGATAAGTTCCAAAAAAAGGCTCAGCGGTGGCGTTAGTATAAGTATTGCTAAAATTAATTACTGGTGGCGGAGTAGAGGGCGGAGTTGTGTCAGAAGTGGCAGTTGCCACGGCTGAAATTATCGTTTCAGCCGACGGAAGTACCTGATTATTATTTTGAGGTTCGGTCGGATTTGTTTTAAAAGCCTCAGTTAAAATAATTTTGGTTTGATTACGTAATTCAATGGCTGTAATTAAATTAGCAGCCGAAAAAAAAGCCACCGCCACCAAAGCTAAAAATATATAAATAATATATAAATTTTTATCTAGCCCCTTATCTTTCAAGGATTTTATTTTTGGCACAGGCATAACCTAGTAAAAAAGGGCGCGCTCTTTTAGCTGCGCCCCATTTTTATAACCATTTATTTAACAATCAATTTACCGACTTCACCACGGGTGTCATGGCCAGGAATATTACATCTAAAAGTATATTCACCGGCTTTAGTTGGAGCATTAAAAGTCACAGCTCTGGTTTCTCCGGGGTTAATACCCATATTGATGGCTGATAAAGCTGAGTCATCAAACAAAAAAGTGTGAGCACCATCTAAAGAAGTAACGGAGATAGTTGTCGGAGCGCCAGCCTTAGTGGTAATTTGATTAGGGGTAAAACTACCGGCTGAAAGATTTAATTTTAAAACAGCACTAGATAATTGATCTTTCTGAAGCGCGACCGTAACTTGAGGAGCTAGTGGTGACATTGGTCCAACGCCATTGTTAGTTGCTTCACCAGTCTGAGTAATTACTTTGTTATCTTTAGTAATTAAATTAGCTCCGGTGGCATCCGTTCGAGTGCCTTCCGGAATTTTAGAAGCGGCTGGAGAGGTAGGAGTAGTAGAAGTTCCTGAAGCAGGTGCCACTGATTCAGTGGTAGTACTGCTGTTATTAACCGGACTAACAATAACCACCTTTTTTTGGTTAGTACTTAGAACAACTGCTAAAACAATGAGAATGACAGCCGCTAAAATAATACCAATTACTTTGGGATTTAGTTTTTTAACGGGACTGTTGGGTTTGATTGTGTTATCCATATTTTTTTAAATTAATTATATATTTATTTAATGATTAAACCAGCTGGTTCGGTTTGATCAACAGCTAGAGTTGGCCATTTTTGCCAATCAAAACGTTTAGCGAGTAAGCGATAGGAAATTTCTACTGGGCGATCTGATTTAAAGATTAAACTATTACCATTAATATAATAATAAGTATTAGCAAAACCGCCATAAGGAGTAATAACGGCCTCGACATTATCTTTATTGAAATCAATGACATTATGCCAAACCCACAGGTCACTGCCCTTAGTCTGAGTATCGAAATTAATAATTGCTTGGTATTCATTACCAACTTTAGTATCTAAATTAATTTTACCAACCACCTCTTCTTTAACGCCGCCAACAACTGAAGGAGCAAATGAAGAATAATTAGTGCCAAAGATATTATACAAAGGATCGACAGTGTTAACGGTAATTTTATTGATACCTGTAACATTAGCGGTGCCGGACATGATTAGGTTGCCAACAATGTTTACTCCTCCATTAAAAGTACCGCCAGCAAAGGTAGGAGCGTCGGTAGTTCTAACATATTGATTCATATTACCAGCATATATATCAACCGTATTGTTAAGCATGCGACTCCAAGTTGACCAACCGCCACTTCCCCTTCTAAACCAAACACTCTGGGCCTCATAACCACCGGCTATCTGTAAGCCTCGATTAGCGGCGCCAATGGTTAAAGCTCCTTGCCACCACTGATTTTCAACTGAAGCGGGGACCGCAACGCCATAACCATCAAAATAGGTAATTCGATCATACGCTGCCGCAGCATCTAAACCACCAGCTGGAGCACTAGCCCCACCATTTGGAGTAGCAACTAAGGGACCAGTATAATAACCAGCACCCAAAGTAGAGCTAACGGTCAGATTTCCCGGAAAACTATAATTACCTCCACTAGTATTAGAACCAAAAGCACCAGAAGAAACATTGGCAGCATTAAGTGTTCCTGACATAGAACCAGAAAAAGTAGTAGCCGTCAGAGTGCCAGTGATATTAGTATTACCATTAACATTTAATTTGTAAACACCAGGATCAGTAGTATTGATACCAACATTACCGCCTAGCGGATTAAGTAATAAATTATAATAAGCAGCTCCCTGAAAGTCACCGGCCTGTATATATGTTGGATAACCCGCGCCTGCTATTTGAGCAACTCCAATTCTACCATAAA